>ERZ773013.32-NODE-32-length-86169-cov-9.343905_pt1 | contig 86169 bp, 69 predicted proteins | sample MGYA00511670_ERZ773013 | MGnify/ENA primary metagenome ERZ773013 (study PRJEB29015, sample SAMEA2738120) | human oral metagenome | biome: human oral; feature: human-associated habitat; material: saliva | place: China | collected 2257 ... | reverse complement strand
CAGGGACCTCCAGATTATGAGTCTGTTGCTCTAACCAACTGAGCTACAAGTCCGGGTTTCTTAATTCGGCTGCAAAGATAATGAAAAATAATGAAAAGATAGAAACAACATGAAAGGAAAATTAAACTTTTAACACATTTTGAGTAGTCTGATAAAGACTTTATGGCCCTTTTAAAGTAACTTTGCATGTCTGTAAGGCATGTTTGTTCTGTAGTTCCTGACCTCTGTGTACGTGACATGATAGGACTATCACATCTTTACAAGTAAGACTATTGGACAATATTCTATAGGCATTTAATTTAAAATCTGTATATAAAAGACTTTGAGAACAATATATATTAAACAGGGAGAAGTACCGACCTTGCCACCCCTTGTTGCTACTATAGGCTTCTTTGATGGGGTGCATCGTGGACATCAGTTCCTGATCAATCAGGTTATTGATGAGGCTAAAAGGAACGAGATGGAGTCTGCAGTAATCACATTCGATGCACATCCCCGTCAGGTTCTGCAGTCTGAATATCAGCCACAGTTACTTTCTACCCTTGAAGAGAAGCTATTGTTACTATCGAAGACACATATTGAGAATGTCATAGTGTTACATTTTGATAAGTTATTGGCAGCCTTATCAGCCCGTAACTTTATGGATGAGGTCCTTTCTAAACAACTGAATGTAAAGGAACTCCTTATAGGTTATGACAATCGTTTTGGTCATAATCGTCAGGAAGGGTTTGATGATTATGTCCGCTATGGGCATGAAATAGGAATAAAAGTCCTTCATACTGATTCATTCCAGCCTAACGGAGAAAGAATAAGTTCCTCTTTAATACGCAGATATATTATGCAAGGAGAGATGGAAGCTGCCAATCGCGCGTTAGGATATGCCTATTCTATAAAGGGAAAGATCGTAAAAGGTTATCAGAACGGTCATAAGTTGGGATTTCCAACAGCCAATCTTGATATGATTTCCAGCTTAAAACTCATCCCCGCATCTGGTGTTTATGCGGTGAAAGTCCGTCTGGAAGACTCTGTAGAGTGGAAAAGAGGAATGATGAACATTGGTATACGCCCCACTTTCAATGGTTCAAAAATTTCTTTAGAAGTGAATATTTTTAATTTATCTGACAACTTGTATGATCAGACTCTTTGTGTTTCTTTTGTACAACGCATACGAAAAGAGAGGAAATTCGAATCCTTGGAAGCATTGTCTCATCAGCTCGAACAAGACAAGATAGCCGTAAACCACTTATTTGATGCCATTGATTAATTCATAAAACATATATCATCAACTGTCATAAAATCGCATATATGAATAATAAAAACATATGGACCTCGATCCTCTACATCATCTTGTTTATATCTGCTTTCGTACTATTACAGTTCTTTGGTAGCTGGATCGCCAAAGGATGTTATGCCCTTATCAAGGGAATTCCATTGTCAGAAGTATCCAACTATAGTAATAGTTCTGAACTACAATCCGTTATTTACGTTCTTGGTGATCTTTTGACGATCGTTATTTTTACCCGAGCAAGATGGTCAAAGGTATCAAGAGATTATCTAAAAGCACGGCCATGGGCTATCCTAATATGGACATTCTTGTTTACAATTGGCTCTATTCTTCCCATGGAATTTATATCTGAGAAAGCAAATCTGACGTTGCCAGACCAGACACAGCATTTCTTTGAGCTCATAATGAAGACTCCTTGGGGATATATAGCCGTAGGAATAATGGCTCCAATAGCCGAAGAACTTGTTTTTCGTGGGGCAATATTGAACAAACTTCTAAGTAGTTTTAAGGGTAACCAACACTGGATTGCCATCGTTTTATCAGCTTTGATATTTGGACTTATCCATCTGAACGTTGTACAAGGGCTGCATGCTTTCCTTATAGGACTACTGTTAGGGTGGATGTTTTACCGAACAGGCAGTGTAATTCCTGGTATTTTATTCCATTGGGTGAATAATACTGTAGCATTTTTGATGTTCCATTTAATGCCACAGATGAATGATGGAAAGCTTATAGACCTGTTTCATGGTGATAGCCGACTAATGTATGGCGGATTATTCTTCTCACTTTGTATTCTTATCCCATCACTTTTCCAACTTGTGATACGGATGCATAAAGCGAAATAAACGGTCTTTGAAAGTTAATACCGACAGATAAAAAAGAGTCCGGGTTCTATGGAAAGATATTCCAAAGAGCCCGGACCTTTTTGGTTTATATGATAACCTGATTACATGTTATCACATTCTTCATTCTCATGAACAGGGATTTTAGCCTCCTTAGTGGTCTTCTCTGCCTTATAACCAAACTTCTCGAAAGACTTCTGAATTAAGTTTTCATTGGTCTTCTGAGCGTCATAAGTGACATAAACCTTCTGTTCATTAGCATCAGTTTTAATCTCTTTTACCCCCTTAACAAAGCGAAGATTGTTCTTAACCCTTGCTTCACAGTTTGCACAATGTATCTGTGGTGTTGTTGTGAAAATAACCGTTTTGAGGTCTTTTGCTGATGCAATCATGGCTACCATGAGGAGCATCATTGTGAAAATTGCTTTCTTCATAATCGTTTATTGTTTTGTTTGTTTATTGATTGTTTGATATTATTGATACCAAATGAGAATTACATGCGCTTTCCAAGGTTAAATCTTATGCCCACATACCCCATTGCTCCTTGTATTGGACCATATATCATAGTAGGTTCGAAACCGTTATCCCAAGGGTTCTGATAGCCTACAATTGGGTTCTTCTGCTTGAAATTCGTAAGATTCTCACCACCTATATAAACAGAGAAGTGACGGAAGTTACGCGTAATCTGTGCATTAAGTTGCCCATAGGCCTTATAATTACGATCCCATGAAAGGTTTCCTGATGCAAGAGTATAAGGTTCAGGCATACGTCCACCACCATTCAATGCCACTGTTGCATCGAACTGCCAGAGTCCTAAAGGCGTCTTATAGCTTGCAGTTAACAATCCTTTGTATCGGCTTTGCAGTGGTTTCCACATCAATTGGCCGTTGTATGTTGCCTTTACGAGGTTATAACGATAAGCTGCAGTTAGTTCAAGGCCTTTGAAAAGAGGATAAGATGCATCTATCTGGAATGTATGAGAGTAACTTTTTCCGTCTAAATTGGTGATATGAAGCTCTTGTGGATTTGTGTCATAGTCAACAATTGTCTGTGAAAGGAAATGGGTATAATAATACTCTGCATTCAGTTTCAATGTCTTTTGACCAACAGGAATCAGGAAGGCAAGGCTTGTCCCATAGTTCCATGCAGACTCCTGATTGAGTTTATCAACGATAAGTCGTCTACCAGAAGCCATCAAATAGTTATTTTCAGCCAATGCATGTGGACTTCTATAACCCTTTCCTGCAGAGAGCCGGATGGTAAGGAAGCTTGCAGGAACCCACTTCAAATGGAATCGGGGAGTAACAAATGTACCATAAACATTGCTATGATCCACGCGTAACCCTGCCATAGCAATGAACTTTCCATTAACATTATAAGTGTATTGCACGTAAGCTCCTGGCGTCGTTTCACTTTCAATACCCCCTACAAGTGGGTATAGGTTACCGTAATTTGATGGTATTGCTCCCACTGGCAACGACAGATTCTGATGTAAATAATCATAGTTGAGACTTAAACCAGCCGAGAGGTTGTGCTCTGGAGTGAAGTTTGTCTCAAAGATTAAAGATGCATATGCATTCTTTTCGTTCACATCATACTGTTTAATACCATATGATGCATTCTGTTTATGCATAGAAACATTACCCATAAGTGCCATGTTTGTTCCATGTTCCGGGTTCAAAATGACAGCATGTTTCATATAGGCTTCGTAACGATCTGTACCTATATTAATACGATAAGGTGCCAATCCAGCTGTCATTGAGTGGTGGTGATTGACCTGACCGCTCATCCTGTCTTCTTTTAAGAGGGATAAACCAGCATGGAGCATATAGTTGCCAGTCTTCCAATACCACCTATTTTGCAGATTATACTGTCTCACTTGTGGGTCATCTTGGAAGCCATCTCCATTGCCATCATGCTTACTCCAGTTGTTTTCAAAGTGTGCCAATAGTTCCGTACTAAGGTTTTTGTTACCATTGATATGGATATTTCCATCAGCATTTGCCTCAAATTTACCCATCGTATTACCATAAAGATTAACCGAAACACCTGTTGGATCTTCTGGTTTAACGTACTCTACGTTTATCTGACCAGTCATTGCCTCATAGCCATTCTTAACAGATGAGTTGCCTTTGCTAACCTGTAAGCTCTTCATCCAGCTACCTGGAACATATCCGAGACCATATGGAAGGGCTGCACCACGGAAGTTTGGAAGGTTCTCTGTGAGCATTTGGACATACGTTCCACTAAGTCCCAGCAGCTTAACTTGTCTTGCTCCCGTTGTAGCATCAGAGTAGTTGACATCAACTGAGGGATTATTTACGAAACTTTCTCCAAGGTTACAGCATGCTGCTTTGAAGAGTTCATCACGTAAAATATCTTTTCCGTTGATGGCACCAGCCAATGTTCGTACCGTTGCTGCACGTGCAGTGACGGTGACATTATCCAATGTCTGGTCTTTCAGAGTTGCTGTTGAGTCGGGAGTTGCCTGCTGCGCAGAGGCTGATATGCAAGTTAATAATAACAGACTTGCTAAATATATAATTTTATTCATTGCCTTTGATTAATGTTTAAAGATAATGTTTCAATATAAATAAGGTGTGATTACCTACATTCATATTGTGCTATATCACGAAAATTCCCACCAATTAACAGACGCTTATCTAATCATTCATAAGTCTGATAACCAGTGTAACACCTCCGAATATTCTCTCTTAAAGGTGTAGAGAATATCCTCTTTAAATCAAAAGCATTGTAAGAATGTGAAGATATTGCCGCGGTGGGCTATGCCAAAGCAATGACAACATCTTCTCTGGAGCCTTTGTCTGAACAAGCAAAGGCAACAATTCACAACTTGTCGTTAGTTGTGGAAGAAGTGATAACTGCACTGGATGAAACTGATGTGTTACAGTTTGAGCAGTATTCGTTGGTGAGAGCGTCTTTATTTGCATCTTCATGCAGTGCTTGGCATCAGAATTCTTGCAATTCTTTTTCTCCATTTGCTGCGCTAAAGACACATTACCCGTATGCTCGCACACCATTGTCATGATGCCCGAACCAATCCATACTATCAAAATTGAGAGTAAGATTGAAAGTAATATATTAATAGACTTTCTCATTATCCGCATGCAAAGTTAGGGATTTATTTGTATATTTGCAAAGTTTTTAATTTTAATTTAGATGTTCAACATACGCCTTAATAGGCGAATCGGGTATGTTGGAGGCATAGTTTTAGCTATTCTCCTATTGTTATATTTGGCTTATCGTTGTCAACCTCTGTCTCAAAAGAACATGGAAGAGAGTACTGTGGTTGTCAGTCAGTCATCCTATTACCAAATAGAGGTGAATGGTAAACCCAGAATTTATTTCTCAGACTATAGTGATTCGTCTTTTGTTGGCGGTTCTATCAATAAGGATTCTATCTATAAACGGCGTATCGAGCAGCACGGATATTGGGTAAATCGTTTCTCCATCATACCCTCTTGCTTTGGTCATATCGTCATTGGATGGAATCATAAGCCCTCACGAATAGTCAATTTAAGGGATAGCCACTTAAGGAAACTGCTCTTTCACTCACTAATACAGATGGACGCAGAGTTAGGGGGACTACAAACCAAGCGTAACGAACTGGGATATTATCTCCGTGTGCACAGTGTGCAGGATTACGGATATAACAAGATTGCAGACTATCACGCAATGGTTGTACATCAAATGGACTCTCTTCAGAGAATCATGAAGGTTTTACATGACATAACGTTGTCAACTTCCCGCCTTCAGATACGACAGATTAACAACTATGTTATACAACCGAATGCTAATAAAAAGACTATCTCCTGCAATCGCTTGAATATATATAAAGCGTCACAGACTGTACTTTTGCAGACCGAAACGGGTATGACTCCTTTCGGTATCTCTACACGTTTAACCATCCCCAAGGCGATTGACAATCTAAAACAACACCATCTTCTTCACCCGAAATCGGTAGGTCCCGAGATAGAAGGCATACATCTTTCCAGCGGTATATATAAAGGTGAGACTCTGAAAGATATCCCTAATGGATATGGAAAGTTGTTCGGCAACAATGGTAGTTTCTATGATGGGCACTGGAAAAGAGGCAAACGAGATGGCTTTGGTATCTATGTTGCCCCTAACGAATACTTACAAGTAGGAGAATGGAAGAATGATGTCTTTAAGGGAGAACGTCTCACGTACACCGCAGAACGTATCTATGGAATAGACCTTTCACGACATCAGCATGAACAAAATAATAAGTATTACCATATCTACTGGAATAAACTACGTATCACAGACCTCGGAACACTGAGCTCCAAGACGTTCAATGGCAAGGTTGATTACCCTATTTCATTTGCTTATGTCAAATCAACTGAAGGCTGTACCATACTTAATGCCTATTACTTAACGGATTATACAGAGGCACGTCGTCATGGCATAAGGACAGGAACCTACCATTTCTTTTCGACAACTACGCCTGGCGCAGCACAAGCGGACTATTTTCTAAAACATAGCAAGTTCAATAAGCACGATCTTCCTCCGGTATTAGATGTAGAACCAAGTGATGTCCAGATAGCGAAAATGGGCGGAGCAAAGATTATGTTCAGGAGTATTCGTGCGTGGTTAGAGCGTGTAAGACAACGCACGGGAAGGCGTCCTATCCTCTATATCAGCCAATCTTTTGTAAACCAATATCTACCTTTGGCTCCTGATTTAACTGATAATTATTTGGTTTGGATAGCTCGTTATGGAGAATATAAGCCAAATGTAAAACTGATTTATTGGCAACTCAGCCCTGATGGTAAGGTGCGTGGGATACATGGTGACGTAGATATCAACGTCTTCAATGGATATCGGAATCAGTATGAAGACTTCCTTAAACGACATTGTTTCTGATTCTGACGACTTATGATGCATGAAAGGATTCTCTGAAGAGGAATAAACTTATCACACTCTACAAAGAATCCACTAAGCATACCCAGCAGTTGGGTGCTCTTGTACCCAACGAATAAGTCCTCATCTACCCAACCGCTGGGTAGCAAACTACCCAACCGTTGGGTACAACTCCACCCTACTGCTGGGTACAAATTCTGTCTTTTACTGGCGCGTTCATGCTCCGCACATATGGTGCGCACGCCCAGCACATATGGAGTTGACGCCCCGCACATATGGAGTTGTTGGCAAGCACCATTCGTGCTCATCACTCAACACCATTCCATTTTCCGCTCTTCTGCTCCTCCAAATCGCAGCCTAAAGAAAGCAAACAACAAACTATGAGATAACGTTCATCAGCAATTAAAACACAATATCAGCCGCATTTTGCGAATAATTTCGTAAATTTGCAACCTATAAGAATATATTCGATTTAATAATAAAGATGAACGTTTTAGAATTATCTGAGCAGGAGATTGGCCGTCGCCAAAGCCTGCAGGAATTGCGTGACATGGGAATTAATCCCTATCCAGCAGCAGAGTTTCCCGTAAATGCTTACTCTACTGACATCAAAGAGCAATTCAAGGAAGACGAACAGCGTGAGGTAGTCATTGCAGGACGTATGATGGGACGTCGTGTTATGGGTAAAGCTTCCTTCGCAGAGATACAGGATAGCAAAGGTAGAATCCAAGTTTATATCACTCGTGACGACATTTGTCCAGGTGAAGACAAAGACTTATACAACAAAGTATTCAAGAAACTGCTTGACATTGGTGACTTCATCGGTATCAAAGGCTTTGTATTCAAGACACAAATGGGTGAGATTTCCGTTCATGCAAAGGAGATCACACTACTCTCAAAGAGTCTGAAACCACTGCCTGTCGTAAAGTATAAGGACGGTGAAGCATACGATAAGTTTGAAGATCCAGAGCAGCGTTATCGCCAACGTTACGTCGATCTCGTTGTAAACGATGGCGTTAAGGATACCTTCTTGAAGCGTGCTACGGTCTTACGTACCATGCGCCAGTTCTTTGATGAAGCCGGTTACACAGAAGTAGAGACCCCAACACTGCAGAGTATTCCTGGTGGAGCAAGCGCACGTCCATTCATTACACACTTCAATGCACTGAACATTGACATGTACATGCGCATTGCAACAGAGCTATACCTCAAGCGTTTGATCGTTGGTGGCTTTGAGGGTGTTTATGAAATTGGCAAGAACTTCCGCAACGAAGGTATGGACCGCTTCCATAATCCAGAGTTCACTTGTGTCGAACTGTACGTTCAATACAAGGATTACAATTGGATGATGTCATTCACAGAGTGTCTGTTGGAGAAGATTTGCACCGAAGTTAACGGCAAACCAGAAGTACAGGTAGGTGATAAAACAATTAGTTTCAAAGCACCATTCCGCCGCTTGCCTATCCTCGATGCAATCAAAGAGAAGACTGGTTTCGACTTAAACGGCAAGACAGAGGAGGAGATTCGCAACATAGCTCTCAATGATTTGAAGATGGAAACCATTGACGAGAGCTTCGGTAAAGGCAAGCTCATTGACGAGATCTTCGGCGAATTCTGTGAAGGAACATACATTCAGCCAACCTTCATCACGGACTATCCTGTTGAGATGTCACCACTAACAAAGAAGCATCGTTCTAAGCCTGAGCTGACAGAACGTTTCGAATTGATGGTTAACGGTAAAGAGTTGGCAAACGCTTACTCTGAGTTGAATGACCCAATTGACCAAGAAGAGCGGTTCATTGATCAAATGCACTTGGCTGATAAGGGAGACGATGAGGCAATGATCATTGACCAAGACTTCCTCCGTGCGTTACAGTATGGTATGCCTCCTACATCAGGTATCGGTATTGGTATTGACCGTCTTGTCATGCTTATGACTGGAAAAGAATACATTCAGGAGGTCATGCTCTTTCCACAAATGAAGCCTGAGCCAAAGATTCCACAAAGTTCTGTAAAGGAATGGGCTGAACTTGGGGTAGCTGAAGATTGGGTATATGTTCTGCGAAAAGCAGGCTTTAACCTCATCTCTGACATCAAAGACGAGAAAGCACAAGGCTTACAACAGAAGCTCGGAGAGATCAACAAGAAGTATAAACTCGGTTATGAGAAGCCTTCAGTTGATGATATTCAACAGTGGATTGATAAAGCAAAATAACAAATCCATAACTAACTCCTGTACAAAGGGAGTGCTTTTGTATGCTCTTTAGTGTGTAATTTAATATATACCATAGAGCATCATACTGCAAAAGCTTCTTCTTTTGTAAGGAATTAGCGGAGATGTAAAGCAATGTTCGACGTTGGTAAAATAGCAATCATAGGAAGCGGTAGCTGGGCAACAGCTATCGCTAAGATTGTTATTGAGCATACTCACGACATCGGTTGGTACTTTCGAAAGGAAGACAAGATTGAAGAATTCAAACGAAAAGGACATAATCCGGCATATCTTACCAGTGTTCATTTCAACTTAAATGAGATCTTTTTCTCATCAGACATCAATGAAATTGTTGAAGAATACGACACTTTAGTATTCGTTACACCATCTCCTTACTTAAAAGACTTACTGAAAAAACTCAAGAAAGAGCTTCATTCTAAACTTATTGTTACAGCTATTAAAGGTATAGTACCAGATGAAGACCTCGTCTGTTCAGAATATTTTCATAAGGCATATAGCGTGCCTTACGAGAACTTAGCAGTCATAGGAGGGCCTTCACATGCTGAGGAAGTAGCCATGGAACGGCTTACCTATCTTACTATAGGCTGTTCTGACGTGGACAAAGCACGTAGCTTTTCGGAGAAATTAGCATCAAGCTATGTGAAGACCAAGACCTCTCAAGACGTCATAGGCATTGAGTATGCCTCCGTATTGAAGAATGTCTATGCTATAGCAGCTGGTATGTGCTATGGTTTAAAGTATGGAGATAACTTCCAAGCTGTGCTGATGTCGAATGCAATGCAGGAGATGAACCGCTTCCTTAATACCATTAATCCAATAGAAAGGGCCATCATTGACAGCGTTTATCTTGGTGATCAATTAGTCACAGGGTACAGTAAGTTTTCACGTAACCACACCTTCGGTGCAATGATAGGGAAAGGATACAGTGTAAAGGCAGCACAGATTGAAATGGAAATGGTGGCAGAAGGGTACTTCGGAACAAAATGTATGAAGGAGATAAACCGTCGGTTACATGTCAACATGCCTATCCTTGATGCGGTATACAACATCCTTTACGAGCGTATCAACCCACAAACGGAAATAAAATTATTAACAGATTCATTTAGATAAACACAAATGGAAAGTATTAAGTTAGACATTACGAAAGCCGCCCAGTTCTTGAATCCGGGCGCAGTAGAGGCTTATGCACCTCACGTAGCTGCTGCTCAAGAAGCATTAGAAAAGGCTACTTGTCCTGGCAACGACTTCCTTGGATGGCTTCATTTGCCATCAAGCATTACCCCAGAGTTCCTCAGTGAGATCCAGGCTGTTGCCAACACACTCCGTGAGAAATGTGAGGTTGTAGTCGTAGCAGGTATTGGTGGCTCTTATCTCGGTGCTCGTGCTGTCATTGAAGCTTTGGGTAACAGCTTCGCTTGGCTGGTAAACGACAGAAAAAATCCTACGATTCTCTTTGCAGGAAACAATATTGGAGAGGATTATCTCTCGGAATTAACAGACTATCTTAAGGGTAAAAAGTTTGGTGTCATCAATATTTCAAAGTCTGGAACAACGACAGAAACAGCCCTCGCATTCCGTCTTTTAAAGAAGCAATGTGAAGAACAGATGGGTAAAGATGCTGCAAAAGACGTCATCGTAGCCATCACTGACGCTCATAAAGGTGCTGCACGTGCTGCCGCAACCAAGGAAGGCTACAAGACATTTGTTATCCCTGACAATGTTGGTGGACGCTTCTCTGTCCTCACACCAGTTGGTTTATTGCCTATTGCTGTTGCAGGTTTTGACGTAAAAGCATTGGTAGAAGGTGCACAGGTAATGGAGAAAGAGACTTCAAATGAGGTTCCATTTGCAAACAATATTGCAGCTCGTTACGCAGCAGTTCGCCAAGGTTTATACTCTCAAGCAGGTAAGAAGATTGAGATTGTTGCCAACTTCCAGCCTAAACTTCACTTCTTCGCAGAGTGGTGGAAGCAACTCTATGGAGAAAGCGAAGGCAAGGATCACAAGGGTATTTTCCCTGCTGCTTGTGACTTTACAACCGACCTTCACTCAATGGGTCAGTGGATTCAAGAGGGTGAACGTTCTATCTTTGAGACTGTCATCTCTATTGAACAGCCTAACACAAAGCTCCTTTTTCCACATGACGATGAGGACCTTGACGGTTTGAACTTCCTAGAAGGTAAGCGTGTTGATGAGGTAAATAAGATGGCAGAGCTCGGAACTCGTCTGGCTCACGTTGATGGTGGCGTTCCTAATATCCGTGTCAGCGTACCAACATTGAATGAGTATTACCTCGGTCAGCTCATCTATTTCTTTGAGAAAGCCTGTGGTATCAGTGGTCTGATCATGGAAGTTAACCCATTCAATCAGCCTGGTGTAGAGGCTTACAAGAAGAATATGTTTGCTCTTTTGAATAAGCCTGGCTATGAGGCTGAGAGTAAAGCAATACAGGAAAGACTTACAAAAGAAAAGTAAAAATACGGAAATCCTCCCTCATTCCCTTACTGAAAAAGGGGTGAGGGAGGCTTTTTTATTATCTATGCAACCAACTTCACCTAAAGTCGTCCTCTTTGATATGGATGGCGTCCTTTATGATTCAATGCCCAATCATGGTATTGCATGGCAACGTGCTATGAAAGAATTCGGGATACATTTCACTGTTGAAGACTCCTATGCCACTGAAGGTGCACGCGGTGTTGATACCATCCGGAAATATGCCAAGGCACAACTCGGAAAGGAACTCACTGAGGAAGAGGCACAGAAGATGTATGACCTAAAGGCACATTACTTCCATGAAATGCCCGAAGCAAAGATTTTTGATGGAGTAACTGACCTTATGAAGAAGATTAAGGACAGTGGGTTGAAGATCGGTATAGTAACAGGAAGCGCACAACGGCCACTCATCGAACGCGTGACACACGACTTTGGAGATTCCGTTTCACGAGATCAGATAACAACGGCATTCGATGTAAAACGAGGCAAACCTAACCCTGATCCATATCTAATGGGGCTAAAGAAGGCTGGCAACTATGCACCTTCAGAAGGTATTGTTGTTGAGAATGCTCCGCTGGGAGTGCGTGCAGGCGTTGCAGCCGGATGCTACACGGTAGCTATTAACAGTGGACCTTTGGATGATTCGGTACTCATCAATGAAGGTGCCAACATACTTTTCCCAACTATCCGTGAGTTTGCCGACAACTGGGAAGAAGTTTTAAACAACATTTCCAATCGCTGTTAACGGTAGAAACTTTTCATATTCATTAGCAAACCTGTACCTTATTATATACGCTATAACAACCGAAGCAAACACACCGTCTTATCTTTTACTTATGTGCTGCAGCCCAGCACATATTGAGTTGACGCCCCACACATATGGTGCTGATGGTAAACACCATTCGTGTTTAGCATCTTTCACTGTCCAATGTTCTATCGTTGTGAGAACATTTTGTATCTAAGAAAGGGGTTTATCACCAATATTGAACAAAAAAAATCCTAACCATCTGGAATTTATTCTGTCAATAAGTAACACGAAGTATTTATTAATTTGCTGTCACTTCTGTCACTATTTTTAAGGCGTAACAAACTAATAAACAACCGATTAGTAAGATGTTAAAATGTGACAGCAACTATTCTTTTATTTTATTTCCAGTATTTAGAAGGCTTCACGGTACTTATTTTCTTCTTTATCTTCAAGCATAGAGAGGTAACTATTGTACCGACTCTCTGCGATGTAATGATCCTCAACCGCTTTACGTACCGCACAACCTGGTTCATGAGTGTGTGTACAATTAGAGAATTTGCAGTCCTTTGAGAACTTGAAGATCTCCCGAAAATAGCTGGTAAGCTCCTCCTTCTCTATATCAAAAGTACCAAATCCCTTGATTCCGGGAGTATCTATCAGGTAACCTCCTGATGGTAATTCCAACATTTCACTGAATGTCGTGGTATGCATGCCCGTATTATGTGCATCAGAAATCTCTGCTGTGCGGAGATTTACATGTGGAAGTAGAGCGTTAATGATAGTCGACTTCCCCACTCCACTATTCCCACTTAACAGTGTTATCTTATCTGCTAGTAACGGTTTCAGAGCCTCTACGCTAAAAGGAGAGTCTGCATCAGCACTGGCTTGTATCTCTACACACCGATAACCAATCGTCTCATAAAGATTCATCACAGCATGCTGATAACGCAATTCATCCTCAGAAAGAAGGTCATGTTTATTAAAAACAAGGATGACAGGTATGCGATAAGCCTCAGCACCAGCAAGGAACCGATCTATAAAAGTGGTGGATGTTTCAGGATAATTTACTGTTACAACAAGGAAAGCCTGATCAATATTGGCTGCAATGATATGGCTTTGTTTTGATAAGTTAGGCGACTTACGGATGATATAGTTCTTCCTGTCTTCAATTTCTGTGATAAAAGCTGTCCCTTCCTGGTTTGGAGTAATCACAACATGGTCACCAACAGCCACAGGATTAGTAGAGCGAATCCCCTTCAAACGGAAGTTTCCCTTCACCTTACTATCAATCATTCTGCCGTCTTCAGTCTTCACTGTGTACCAGCTTCCAGTATTCTTTATTACTAAACCACGCACTATTTAAGAGTAATAATAAAAAGATTAAAGAATAAAACACATGATGCAAAAGATAAATAAGTAAAAAGGTAAGAGCATAAAGAGCATAATACAAAGGGTAAAAAAGTAAATAATGGAATCTTCTTATTCGTAATAACCAATGTCACAGTTATCAATCTACCATCCTTTACTTCTTTACCCTCTTACCTTTTTAGCACGTTTTTATACGGTCATAATCTCCTTCTGCTTCTCATCAAGCAATGCATCAACCTGCTTGATGTATTTGTCGTGAAGCTTCTGCAGACTGTCTTCTGCATCTTTTTCATTATCTTCAGACAAGCCATCTTTAATAGCTTTCTTCAGTTTCTCCTTGATATCAGCACGCACATTACGGATTTGTACCTTCGTACGCTCACCGATTTTATTACATTGCTTAACCAAATCCTTACGACGTTCCTCTGTTGGCTGAGGGAGATTCAGGCGAATCATCTCACCATTGTTCTCTGGTGTAATGCCAACATCAGAGTCCATAATAGCCTTTTCAATGTCTTTTATAGCTTTCTTATCCCAAGGTTTGATAGCAATAGTACGTGCATCAGGCACCATAACCGAAGCTACTTGATTCAAAGGAACCTTTGAACCATAAGAATCAACTCGTACACCATCCAGTATGGCTACGTTTGCTCGGCCTGCACGAATGCGCTGTAACTCATCATTGAGGTACATTGTTGCCATCTCCATGCTTTCACCAGCATCACTTAAAGTCTGCTTTACGTCTATCATATATATATGGTTTAATTTTATCTGCTACAAAAATAAAAAGAATTTTGGGTATGCACAACATTTTATTCTTATTTCTTCATAAATACAATGAGTTCAAGACAAGTAGCGATTGATAAACATAAAGCAATTGTTCGACTGTATACTATAACATAAAGGTAAAGCCCAAAGATCATCAAGACTGTAAAACCTATATCGAGACGACACAATATAATAAGGTGTAAGAGAGCAGAATAAGAGGAAGTAGGATATGTATTACTCCGTATGAAACATTCTTACAATTTTAAATACATAAGAAAGAACAAAACAAGAAGAAATCAATTTTTTCGTGCTTTGTAACATCAACACTATCAAGTAATTACAAACTGGCTTGTAAAAGGGCATCTTTTACCATGCAAAAGGGCGTCTTTTACACTTCAAAAGGGCATCTTTTACCATGCAAAAGGGCACCTTTTAGAACGTAAAAGACGCCCTTTCAAAAACCAATAAGGAATTTATTTAACAAAGAAGGTCCCCAATCCTATAAAAAAGTAAGAATCTTACAGACAAGGAACGATTATACACCTTATAAAAAAAGACTGAACCATTAAGATACGGATTCAGTCTTTTTCTAATTTGAAAGAATACTTTCAAGTATATATATCACTAATCGTTCAGCACTATGACTGTATCGTTACTTCCCTGACTTCAGCCATTAACAATGCAACAATACGCTCTAATCCTTCTTTATCATCAGTATTAAAGTCATCTATATTCGTACTATCAACATCGAGAACTCCATAGAATCTACGAGAAGAATCATACATTGGAACAACAATCTCACTACGTGAAAGGCTACTACAAGCAATATGCCCAGGGAATTTTTCTACGTCTGGAACAATAAGAGTTCGTCCTTCTTCCCAAGCCTTGCCACAAACTCCTTTCCCGTACGGAATAGCATAACATGCGACAGACCCTTGAAAAGGCCCTAAACGAAGTACTTCACCATCCTGTTGAAGATAAAAACCAACCCAGAAAAAGCGTTCAGGAAAACTCTCATGAAGTGCTGCTGACACGTTTGCCAATATCCCTACCACATTAGTTTCACCCTTTATCAGTGCTGTAATCTGTGGTATCAGCTGCTGATACTGCTCTTTTCGTGTCATACATCAATTATTTTCCAACTTCACCAACTGCTCTGCTACCATGTTTGTCAGCTCCACAAACTGTGTGATAGACAACTGTTCAGGACGTTTTGTCATGATATCTTGCTCGTAGAAATTGCCCATTGGCTTACCAGCATTGAATATCTGGCGCAGACTAACACGCAACATTTTACGTCGTTGATTGAAGACTGTCTTTACAACGCGCTTGAAAAGTCGCTCATCACAACCAATATCTGTCACTTTATTGCGAGTCATTCGAATGACTGCACTCTTCACTTTAGGTGGTGGATTGAAGACATTTTCATCTACAGTAAACAGATATTCCACGTCATACCATGCCTGAATCAACACAGAAAGGATTCCATAAGCCTTCGAACCAGGTGCCGCTGCCATGCGAAGTGCCACTTCACGCTGAATCATACCCGTACAACAAGGTATCAGGTCCTTATAATCAAGCATCTTAAAGAATATCTGAGAAGAGATGTCATACGGATAATTACCTGTCAAGACAAACTGCTTTCCATCAAATATCTTTGTCAAATCCATCTGAAGAAAGTCCTCTCCAAGAATATTCTCCCGTAGTTTAGGGAAGCGTTCATAGAGATATGCAACACTTTCAGCGTCAATTTCCACAGCTTTCACCTCCCGTGGCTTCTCAATAAGATACTGTGTAAGCACTCCCATACCCGGTCCTATCTCCAAAACGGGGATATCTGGGCAAGCATCTACCGTATCTGCGATTCTTCGAGCAATCCCTAAGTCAGTAAGAAAGTGCTGTCCGAGATTCTTTTTCGGCTTGACTGATTTCATAATTTTTATTTATTTGCCTACAAAGTTAGGGATTTTATTTTGCATTTAGAAGCATTTTAGTTATCTTTGCTCGAAGATATGAAAACGAAAAAGCTACGGAATAACATCATAAAGATTGCATTACCTTTGTTACTTGGAAGTGCAATCTTATATTGGATGTACCGTGGTTTCGACTTTTCCAGCATCAAGCATGTGCTATTCCATGAGATGAACTGGACTTGGATGATTCTTTCTCTTCCCTTCGGAATACTTGCACAGGCGTTCAGAGGGTGGCGTTGGAAGCAGACTTTAGAACCAATCGGCGAACATACACGCTCATCTGTGTGCGTAAATGCCATCTTTCTTTCCTATGCTGTCAGTCTATTGATCCCGCGTATTGGTGAATTTGCACGTTGTGGTGTATTGAACAGATATGACAAAGTACCTTTCTCAAAAGCAATTGGTACGGTTGTAACTGAAAGAGTCGTTGATACGCTCATCGTAATGCTCATCACTGCAATTGCATTCTTGATGCAAATAGGAGTCTTTGTGAACTTCTTTTCAAAGACAGGAACACGCATTGACGACATATTCCGAATGTTTTCAACAACAGGATGGATTGTAACTGGAATATGTGCGATTGCTTCTCTTATTCTTTTTTATTTTGTTCTGCGTCACCTTTCCATATATAATAAGGTAAAAGAGATGCTGACTGGTATCTGGCAAGGTATCAGTTCTCTGCGCAGTGTGAAGAATATTCCGTTATTCTTAGGCTACAGTCTGGGGATATGGGGATGTTATTTCTTGCATTATTACCTGACATTTTTCTGCTTTGATGCCACATCCAGACTAGGACTCTCCTGTGCACTCGTCAGCTTTGTGGTAGGTTCTATAGCTGTTATCGTACCTACTCCGAATGGTGCTGGCCCTTGGCATTTTGCCGTTAAGACTATGCTTATCCTCTATGGGGTTGCAGATACGCAGGCACTTTACTTCGTTTTGATTGTTCACACGGTACAAACGCTTCTCGTTATCCTGTTAGGTGTCTACTCATGGATAGCATTAAGTTTCACGAAAGGCGCCGTTGCACTTACTAGTCCATCAAAGCTTACATATCCAACCAACGAAACAAACTAATAAACAATACATAATAACCTTTTAAAATCAAAATTATGAGTGAAATCAGAAATCTTAAACCAGAAGGTCTTTGGAGAAACTTTGATGACCTAACACAGGTTCCACGTCCATCAGGTTACCCAGAGAAAGTACAGAAATTCCTGTTAGACTTTGCCGCAAAGGTAGGCGTTGAAGCATACATTGACGCTGGTGGCAATGTCGTTATGCGCAAGGCTGCCACACCAGGATATGAAAATCGGAAGACTGTTCTCCTACAAGCACACATGGATATGGTACCTCAGAAGGCGCCAGACAGCAAACATAACTTCGAAACTGACCCTATCGAGACACATATTGAGGATGGTTGGGTATATGCAAACAATACTACTTTAGGTGCAGACGACGGTATTGGCGTTGCTGCTATCATGGGTGTTATGGAAGATAAGACACTGAAACATGGTGTCATTGAGGCTATAATAACACGTGACGAGGAGACTGGTATGTTTGGTGTCAACGAACTTCCAGAGGGCGAACTACATAGTGATATCCTCATGAATCTTGACTCTGAGACATGGGGTAAGTTCGTTATCGGTTCTGCTGGTGGTGTTGACGTAACATCAACATTGGAATATAAAGAGGTTGAAAACGACCAGGAAGCTGCCGTAAAGGTAACATTGAAAGGTCTGCGTGGCGGACATTCCGGTCTTGAAATCAATGAAGGACGTGCCAATGCCAATAAGGAAATGGTTCGTTTTGTACGTAAAGCCATCACAGAACTGGATGCCCGACTGGCTTGCTGGCAAGGTGGTAACATGCGTAATGCCATTCCTTTCAAGGCAGAAGTCGTACTTGCCCTGCCTCAAAACAATGTTGCCGCATTGAAGGAACTCGTTGCTAAACAGAAAGAACTTATCGAAGATGAATTCAAAGGGATTGAGTCGAACGTTGAGTTCTTCGTAGAAGACGCAGAAAAACCACAGACTTTGGTTCCTGAAGAGATACAGGACAATCTTATCGATGCCATCTATGCGTGCCATAATGGTGTACTGCGCATGATTCCTTCTTACCCTGATGTTGTTGAAACTTCATCTAATCTTGCAATCATCAACATTGAACCGAACAAAGCTTCCATAAAGATTCTTGCTCGTTCAAGCCGTGAAGATATGAAAGAATACATTGCAACACAATTAGAAAGTTGCTTCAACATGGCAGGAATGAAGACTACTCTCAGTGGAAGCTATGGTGGTTGGGATCCAAACCCAAACAGTGAGATACTCAGTCTGCTACAGAAGGTCCATAAAGAGCAGAACGGTAAGGAGGCTATTGTACAGGTTGACCATGCCGGACTGGAGTGTTCTGTCATCCTTGGTAAGTATCCTGGCATGGATGTCGTAAGCCTTGGTCCAACGATCCGCAGCCCACACACAGCTAAGGAACGCTTTGAAATTGCTACAGCTGAGCCTTTCTGGAATCTGCTTGTACAGACATTGGAGGAGATTCCTGTAAAGTAAGCTTATAAAAGGTTGGAGAACAGCAGCACAAAGGAAACTTGAAAAGTATCGTTCTTCACCTATAATAAATAATAAAGGCAGTATAAGTCCTTTGAAGATCTTCAGGTTCTTTCAAAGACTTTACTGCCTTTCTTTTATTATATTATAATGAAAGAAAACACAAGAAAAAACCATCTGATGTTGGATAATTTCACAAACGCAGAACAATAGATGCTCTTTTGCATTCTAAAAGGTGCCCTTTTGCATGGTAAAAGATGCCCTTTTAACATTTAAAAGACGCCCTTTTGCGTTGCAAAAGGGCGTCTTTTAGAAAGCAATTTGCAATCTATTGAGAATCTGATAGTTACAAAGCTACGAAAAAGACATTATAACTTATAATGCAAACGAAAAGGACAGAATTTATGTAATATTATTTCCTACCTCCTATATCACTATGAACATTCACTTAAATATCCCACCATGCCTCCTACATACCCTAACCAATAAAATTAAAAAGAATAATTAGAGGTCAATAAATACACGGAGGACCATTAATATAAGAAAATAATTGTATCTTTGCCAAAGATATGTTTACTCATATCATGAAGACATCTGACTATCAAAAGAAATACAAACTAAAAACAAAAGCTATGCTACGAAAGATCATTTTTACCGTCTTTATGTGCCTGACAATACTCAGTGCATGGTCTGCAAAAGGAGACAAGAAGGTACGTGTGGGTGTGTTCACTGGAAACGGAGCAGCACAAACATGTATCTGGGAGACCATTGCCTCCATTCAAATGGACCCAGACATGACCGTACAAGGCATCTCTACCAGTGACATTTCCAACGGAGTACTAAACAATTTAGATGCTATCATCATCCCAGGTGGTGGAGGAACAACGGAATATATGAACCTTGGAGGAGAGAATATAGACCGAATCAGAGCCTTCATAAGGTCGGGAAAGGGAGCAGTTGGAATCTGTGCCGGAGCCTATCTGTTCACAGATACACCTAATTATGCTTGCATGCATATCAACGGAGCAAAGGCTATAGACATCGAACATGATAACCGTGGACATGGAATATCAGCTTTTTCACTCACAGATGAGGGTAAGAAACTCTTCCCTGAACTTGCTGGTAGAGAGAAATCCTATGTGATGTACTATGAAGGTCCCGTACTCGTGAAAAGTGATAGTATACCACTCCCATACAAAACCATGGCAACAATGCTGACTGACGTGCATGAAGAAGGCAACGCACCAGCCAACATGACAAACAATCGCCCATTCTTTATCGCCAATGAATACGGGAAAGGACGCGTATTCAGTAGTATCTCACATCCTGAAGCCACACCGGGAATGATGTGGATGATACCAAGAATGGTAAGATGGACGCTGAAAATGCCCGTTATCTCTTACTCAAAAAGAGTCGTTAACCCCAATTTATACAACCGAGAGATACTCATGACGAAGGCAGACCTGAAGAAAGAGCACAACTATTACTACACATTCCTTTACGGAACACCACAAGAAAAGATTGCTGCACTCGACTGGTTACAGCAATGTAGGTCATGGGAAGCAAAACGATGGGCGCAAGGTTTGCTCTTTGACAGCAATGCTGACGTAAGGATTCGGACTGCAAAATTCATAGCAGAGACAGACTATCTCCCCTTCCTCAACGACCTTGAGGCAGCTTGCAAAGCAGAACGCGACCCACAAACCAAGAAGCAAATGATGATTTATCTGAAGAGTTTGAAAGATCTTCTACCTGCAAAATAGTATAATATACGCAGAAAACAGAATCAAACACACCATAGAAAAGGGTACAGAACATCAGGGGAAGCCAAAGAAAAGGTGGACTCCCCTGATTTCCTCTGCCCTTTTCCCAAAAGGCAAAAACTTACATTTTTGCTTGCCATAACGGAAATTTTTACCTAATTTTGCACACACGAAACCAATATTTAATTATTAAATGGACGATTATCACGCGGAAAATTTCAATCTGTAGGCGTGAGGATTGCAATAAGATTGCTAATCCCCACTACCTATCTTAACTTTTGGAGATTAGCAAATGAAAACATATTGGAACATTAGCGGTAACCTGAATACCATAAAAGAGTGGCAGCCTAACTGCTGGATTCAAGTTACTTGCCCGACAGAACAGGATCAACAAGAACTCGAAGATACATTTCATATCCCTGATTACTTCCTCTCAGACATCAGCGATACCGATGAGCGTGCCCGTTATGAATACGATGATGGATGGATGCTTATCATCCTTCGTATACCATACGTTAAGGAAATACGCTCACGTACGCCTTACACCACGGTGCCATTGGGTATCATTCACAAAAAGGATGTTACGATTACCGTGTGTAATTTTGAGACAAATATGATGCTCGATTTCGTTAGTTACCAGCAGAAACGCGGTGTGGGATTCACTGATTATGTAGACCTTATCTTCAGACTCTTCCTCTCTTCTGCTGTATGGTACCTGAAACGTCTGAAACAAATCAGCACTCTTATAGAGAAATCAAAGCGTAATCTTGATAAAGATGTCAACAATGAGAGTCTTATCGGACTGAGTCGTCTGCAGGATTCACTCACCTATTTTATCACATCTATCCGTGGTAATGAGAATCTTTTGGCAAAACTGAAGTTCAAATTACAGGTCGATGAGTTGGATGCCGACCTCATTGAAGACGTAAACATTGAGATGTCGCAGGCACGTGAGACGACAAGTATCTACTCGGACATCTTGGAATCAACGATGGATACCTACTCAAGCATCATTAATAACAATATGAATACCGTGATGCGTACACTTACTTCGGTATCAATAATCATGATGTTGCCTACCCTTATATCCTCCCTCTTTGGTATGAACCTCGTCAATGGAATGGAAGATAACCCATTGGGATTCCCCATAGCATTGCTCATGTCGTTCATAGTATCTGGAGTTTCATGGTGGTATCTACGACGTAAACGCCTGCTTTAAGCACAGAAATAAAAAAAGATAAAGTAAAATTAGGTATATTCAAACTTTTTATCTAAGTTTGCAAATGATATGATACAGAGTGATAATCAGTAATAATACGACAACTACTGACCGTCATTCCAAATACGGAAAAACCCGAATCACAAACAAAAAGTGAAATGATAGACTCTCAAGAGAAAACCCTTAATCAGGGTGTAGAAGAAGTAAAGCTGCCAGAAGAAGCGACAAGTAATGCCACATCTACAGGTGATAAGGCCGAAGTAAAGGCTGAAACTGCTGAGACTGCAGCCGAAAATCTGAATGAACCAGCTGAAACACAGCCTAAAAACGAGATAGAAAACCTCGCAGCTAAGGTGTACAGCAGCAAAAAAGAAATATTAGAACGCCTGAAAGCTATCGTTGATAGTGATGAAAACCCTGTGAAAGCAGAGATCGATCACTTAAAGACTGCATTCTATAAGCTTCATTTTGCAGACCGTGAAGCACAACAAAAAGCATATCTTGAAACTGGTGGTGACCCTGAGAAATATCAGGTTTTACCTGATGAGGATGAGGAATCCTTTAAAGCGGAGATGACCATTATCAAAGAGAAAAGACAAAAAGCATTCCTTGCACTTGAGGAAGAAAAGCAAGAAAACCTAAAGAAGAAGGAAGCAATCATAGAGAAAATAAAAGGTATGGCGACAACACCTGAGGAAGCAAACAAGAACTTCCCAGAGTTGAAAGCCCTACAACAGGAATGGAAAGAGATAAAAACGATCCCTGCAGAGAAGGCAAATGAACTGTGGCGTAACTATCAACTCTACGTAGAACAGTTCTATGACTTGCTCAATCTTAACCGAGAAGCACGCGAATATGACTTCAAAAAGAATCTAGAAAAGAAGACTAAGCTCTGTGAAGCAGCCGAAAAGCTGGCGGATGAAGAGGATATTATCAGTGCTTTCCACCAGTTACAGGAGCTACATCAGGAGTATCGCGAGACGGGACCAGTAGCAAAAGACCTCAGAGAACAGGTTTGGACACGCTTCAAAGCAGCCAGTACAGTTATAAATAAGCGTCATCAAGAGCACTTTGAGGCTCTTCGTAGCCGCGAAGAGGAGAACCTTACGAAGAAAACTGCACTATGTGAGAAGGTTGAAGAACTAGCAAAACAGGAGAATAAGTCGGCAGCTGACTGGGAAAAACGTACGAAAGAGATTATTGGTATACAGCAAGAATGGAAAGGTATAGGCTTTGCTCCACAGAAGATGAACGTCAAAATCTTCGAACGTTTCCGTGCTGCTTGTGACGAATTCTTCAGCCGTAAGGGTGAATTCTTTAAAGAAATGAAAGCCCAGTTTGCTGAGAATACAGAGAAAAAGAAGGCGCTTGTTGAGAAAGCACAAGCCCTTACCAACTCTACAGAATGGAAAGCAACATCAGATAAGCTCATTGCTTTGCAAAAAGAATGGAAGACTATCGGCATGGTTCCTAAGAAAATTGGTGACCAACTATGGAATGATTTCCTTGCAGCTTGCAACCATTTCTTTGAAGCACGTAATGCTGTTCATGCTGATTCTCACAATGAAGAGCGTGAGAACTTGAGCAAAAAGAATGAGATTATAGCACAATTAAAGGAACTTGCTGAGTCTGCTAAAGAAGGAGTACAGGAGAAAGTACAACAGCTAACAGACCAATATAATAAGATTGGGCACGTTCCTTATAAGGAGAAAGACAAGCTATATAAGGATTATCATGAGGTCTTAGACAAGCTATACAAAGACCTTCACATCAATGCTGCACGCAAACGCGTTGATAATTTCCGCAATAATCTGAAGAAAGTTGCCGACCGTGGGGCTGATGCACTCGATAATGAGCGTGGTAAACTCATGCGTCGCTTTGAACAATTGAAGCAGGAAATCAACACTTATGAGAACAATCTGGGCTTCTTAAACATCAGTTCAAAGAAAGGAAACAGCCTTATTGACGACATGAATCGCCGTATCCAGAAGTTGAAAGACGATATGGAAGAGGTGAAACAGAAGATAAAAGCGATTGATGCAGAGAACAAGTAACATTCTGTTCTATCATCAAAAACAAGACAAGTTAGAGCTATTTTATAGCCAATCATAATGAAAAAGAAAAGGGACAGTTCGTTAAATGAACTGTCCCTTTCTTCGTTTCTGCCTATTAACAGAAGCCTATACTAACAAATAATACCTCCTATTGCATACTGACAATAGGACTGTTATATTCACTTTATATATCTCCAAGCCTACACAGAAGCTATTATCCGCCCCTTTCTGACATGCCTTAGCCTTAAAGCTCAACACACATTATAATATATGTATTAGGCTTAGAGATACTGTGTCAGCAACATCTTATTCCTTTGTGGTAGGCTTTCCAGCCTCAACCCATGCTATAATGCCACCCAAAAGATTGGTTACCTTCATCCCTTCAGCTGCCAAAACTGATGCTGCAAGAGCCGAACGTTTCCCAGAACGACAATAAACAGCACAAGGACGAGCCTTATCCAACTTCGCAAGTGCCTGACTCTTGAAAGTAGAATCCTGTACATTCAAATTCAAAGAGCCTGCAATATGCCCTGAAGCATACTCTTCTGGAGTACGAACGTCCACTATTTGAACAGAATCTGACTGAATAATTCTCTCAAAATGCTCCACATCAACATTCTCAAAGCTATTCTGAGCTGCTGCATTTACTTGGAATCCCAAAGCAGCCAACAATGCTAAAAAAACTTTTTTCATCTGTTTATAACAATAATATATTAGCAAAAAACATGTAATCTGTAATCTTATAGATAAGAAAACAAAAAAGAGAGTCGAAAAAAATCAACTCTCTTTACCCTGTTGGGATACCCGGATTCGAACCAGGAATGACAGGACCAGAATCTGTAGTGTTACCATTACACCATATCCCAATGACCAAACAACCCATAATTGAATTGCGAGTGCAAAGTTACAGCTTTTTCCTGAACTCACAAAACTTTTACTGTTTTTTTTCATTACCAGTAAGAATTTAGGGCATTATGGCTTCCTATGCATCTCTTTGATCTATTACTGACCAGCGATTCTATTTCATTTCTGTTGGTCAATAATGCCTTATTACGTCATTGATAATGTCAGATCCGCATACACTCGAACGTTTTATGATTATGTGCGGAAGCCTAGCACATATAGTGCTGAGGCTTAACACCAATGGAGTTGATGCCCCGCACCAACCGTGCTAAGGGGTAAACACCATACAAGAGACTACAATCATGAGAGCTATTTACAGTCGGAAGACAGTTAAAAGTCCCACTGCAGAACAATAATTACTCAATTATTGAGGAAATGTTCCTTGCAGAACAATAGGTAGCAAATTGTTTAATACCATCCGGAAGAGCGTTTCATGCAGTTTAAAATCTCCCGACAGCAATATTTTATAATGATGATTACACACCCTTATAAATACAAAATAAGAACCAATTTATTTTGCTCTTCATCGCTTTTCCCTTACCTTTGCAACTCATATAACATAAAGAAACTTAATGGAAGAGACAAAGAAATTAGTAGAGTTAGTAACAAAAGGCATTCAAGATAAAAAAGGACGTGGCATAGTTATTGCAGATTTATCCAAGATTGATGGTACAATCTGCCGCAACTTCATTATCTGTCAGGGTAATTCTCCGCAACAAGTAGAAGCAATAGCAGAGTCTGTAAGCGACTATGTACGCGAAAATGCTGGCGAGAAAGCTGTCAATTGTGCCGGCCTAGGCAACAATCAGTGGGTAGCAATAGACTTCGTAGATGTCATTGTCCACATCTTCCTTCCTGAAGTCCGTGAGTTCTATGACCTCGAACATCTCTGGGAAGACGCCAAACTGACATATCTACCAGATATAGAATAAGCCGACAGAGGGTTTAGTCATCACTTTTTTAGAAACAAAACAAAACTTGAATATGGACAATTCAAACTCCAACAACAAGCCGAATATGCCGAAAATGCCAAAGTTTAACATGACTTGGCTATACATATTCGTCATTATTGCACTCGGAGTAGTATTCTTTGCCAGAGGAAACGGCCTCATGTCGTCTAGCGCTGGCGTAGATAGAGACTACACAACATTCAAACAATATGTTGAGAAAGGCTATGGAACGAAGGTTATCATTAATAAAGATGATAACACGCTACGCATGTTCGTCAGCCCAGACCATATCCGTGACATCTTCAAAAGCGGTACTGACCAGGTTGGAACAGCACCATACGTAACGGTACAGATTGGTTCTGTTGACAAAGTAGAGAGCTTTTTGGATCAGGCTGTAGCACACAAGAAGATAGCAAGCTATAGCTATGAGAACAAGTCGGATAGTGGTTTGATGGACATTCTATTCTCTATTGGGCCATGGATACTGATCTTTGCAATATGGTACTTCATCATGCGCCGCATGAGTAGTGGTGTTAATGGAGCAGGCGGAGTATTCAATGTTGGTAAATCAAAAGCCAAACTCTATGAGAAAGCCAACGAAATGGGTATCACGTTCAGGGATGTTGCCGGTCAGACAGGTGCTAAACAAGAGGTACAAGAGATTGTTGACTTCCTCAAGAATCCAAAGAAATACACAGACTTAGGTGGTAAAATACCAAAGGGAGCATTGCTCATTGGTCCCCCAGGAACAGGTAAAACACTGCTTGCAAAGGCTGTTGCAGGCGAGGCAGGTGTACCCTTCTTCTCCATGAGTGGTTCAGACTTTGTTGAGATGTTTGTGGGTGTTGGTGCCAGTCGTGTGCGTGATGTATTCCGTCAGGCAAAGGAAAAATCACCTTGTATCATCTTCATTGATGAGATAGATGCCGTTGGTCGTGCTCGTTCAAAGAACCCTGCCATGGGTGGAAACGATGAAAGAGAGAACACTCTCAACGCCCTTTTAACAGAGATGGACGGCTTCGGAACGAACTCAGGAGTAATCGTTCTTGCGGCAACCAACCGTGTTGACATGCTTGACAAGGCTCTTCTTCGTGCTGGAAGATTCGACCGTCAGATACACGTTGACCTCCCTGACCTCCCTGAACGTAAGGAGATTTTCCTCGTTCATATGCGCAATCTGAAGCTACATAAGGATCTTGACATCGACCTTCTAGCACGTCAGACACCTGGATTCTCAGGCGCTGACATCGCCAATGTCTGTAACGAAGCAGCTCTTATAGCTGCCCGTCACAACAGCAAGGAGGTTACAAAGCAAGACTTCCTTGATGCTGTGGACCGTATCATCGGTGGTTTGGAGAAGAAAACCAAGGTAATGACAACAGATGAGAAGCATACAATTGCACTCCATGAGGCTGGCCATGCAACCATCAGCTGGTTCTGTGAGCATGCAAATCCATTGGTAAAAGTAAGCATAGTACCACGTGGACAAGCGCTTGGTGCCGCATGGTATCTGCCAGAAGAGCGTCCAATCACAACAAAAGAGCAGATGCTCGATGAAATGTGTTCACTCTTAGGAGGGCGAGCAGCCGAAGAACTCTTCACAGGTCATATCTCTACGGGAGCTATGAACGACCTTGAGCGTGCCACAAAGAGCGCTTATGGTATGATAGCATACGCTGGTATGAGTGACAGACTGCCTAATATTTGCTATTATAACAATGATGAATACAACTTCCAGAAGCCTTATTCAGAGACAACAGCAAAGACTATTGACGAAGAAGTGCTGAAGATGATTAACGATCAGTACGATCGTGCTAAGCAAATACTGCTTGATCACAAGGAAGGTCACAACCGTTTGGCACAGCTTCTCGTGGAACGTGAGGTCATTATGGCTGAAGATGTTGAAGAAATCTTCGGTAAACGTCCATGGGTTAGTCGTACACAGGAACTTCTGGAACAGGAAGAGAAGTCTCAACCGAAGCTGGAAGACATGCCTGAAGAGGTGAAAAAGGCACAGGCTGAACACGAGGCTAAGCTCGCTCAAGAAGCAAAAGAGCAGTCAGAAGAGGCTGATACAAACAATACGGCAGAATAAAATCTATCATGAGTGATAAAGTAAAGAATTTAATAGTCAGGGCTATTACAGGTGCACTCTTCGTTGCCATCATGGTAGCAGGGTTCCTTCGCCCACATTATATGGTCGTACTTTTTGCCGTCATCACAGGTATGAGCCTTTGGGAATACACAGGATTGGTAAATGAAATAAAAGGTGTAAGGATCAACCGGTTCATCTCTACCGTTGCAGGAGTCTACTTCTTCCTCGCAATAGCAGGGCATCGTTTAGGGTTCGTAGAAGGCTTCAGCATCTTCGTACCTTACATTCTGACCATCATCTATCTGTTTGTATCAGAGCTTTATCTCAAGAATGAGAACCCTATCAACAACTGGGCATACACCATGTTGGGGCAGATGTATCTCGCTCTCCCCTTCTCTATGATCAACATTCTTGCTTTCCAGACAAACGAAAGAGGAGAGATCATGATTGATATGCTCCTACCTTTGAGTATATTTATCTTCCTTTGGACGAATGATACAGGTGCTTATTGCTGTGGATCACTATTCGGTAAGCATAAGTTATTCCCACGTATCAGTCCTAAGAAGAGTTGGGAAGGAAGCATAGGAGGTGGACTCCTCGTATTGATTGTTGCTGGAGTTATCGGATATTTCACCAATACTGACACCGATCCACATATGCTTAGCATTCCTGCATGGATAGGATTAGGACTGGTGGTTGTGGTCTTCGGTACATGGGGCGACCTTGTTGAGAGTCTCTTCAAACGCACACTCGGTATCAAAGACAGTGGAAATATCCTACCAGGACACGGTGGAATGCTCGACCGATTCGACTCTTCACTGATGGCAATACCTGCTGCAGTGGTCTATCTTTACACACTGACACTCTTCTAAAGACTATACATTATAAAGTCTTAAGACATAATATACAACACACATAAAGGCAGACAATAACGTCTGCCTTTATTGTTTCATACAACCTTCACCCCCTACTCTATACAGAAAAACAAGCATAGAGTTGCTGTTCTATGATTAATTTCGTAACTTTGTGTCATTAAAACGTCTATCGAACAATACTCAAAAGTTTATCAATAACAAACTAAAAGCTTATACAAACAATGAAAAATTTATTCTTAATCGCAGCTCTAGCACTCATACCATGGGCAGCAAACGCACAAAACTCAAACAGTAAATTCACCATTACACCACGTATTGGCATGACCGTCTCCGACTTCTCAGGTAGTAAACTCAAAGAAGCTTACAGTCCGAAGGCTGGCTTTGTCGCTGGTGTAGATGCCGAATATAACTTCAGTAAGCTGTTCGGAGTATCATTAGGCGTGTTCTATAACATGCAGGGAGCCAAAGAAAATGCGGCAGTATTAATACCAATCAAAGAGTCAACAAATGACTTTGAGTTCTCTCCTGTTAACCCATCCACTACGGGAATAACTGAAGTCATTGGCAAGAATGCCCACATCGACTTTGACAGAAACGCTGGTAGCTATATCTATCTGACTGATTTCAGAACTGATCTGAACTACATCAGCATTCCAGTTCTTGCTCAAGCACATGTATGGAAAGGCCTTACAGCAAAGCTCGGTATACAGACTGATGTGCTGGTAAGCGCACGTTCCAAAGCAAACGAGGAGGTAAAGTATAATGGTGTGACACATTTTAAGAAGTCCAATACCGACATTAAGGACAAACTGCATAGCTGTGTCTTCTCTATTCCTGTAGGTTTGTCCTACACATATAAGAACATTGAGCTTGACGCCCGATACCTTTGGGGTATCAGTAAGGTTGCTGATACGAAGGATAAGAATGACAAAGACCTGAAGAACAGCACCTTTGCCATCACCTTAGGCTATCGGTTCGGGCTCTAAGTCCAAACTATTAACACGATATATGTTCAACCAACACAAGACAGAATCATCCCAACAGCTCTCCTCAACGCAACCTATGATGAGCGAAGAGGAGAGCTTAACCACTAAATTCAACAAATACAACGACCTCATCTTCAGCAGTAAGCTACCCATTCCACGACTGAAATGGTCACGAGGGAAGACCCGATTGGGACAAATGGCATACAAAAGAAAGCGAAGTTGGGGACGAACAACATTCTATGACTACACCATCTCCGTTTCAAGATATTACAATCTGACAGAAGAACAGATTGATGATGTGCTTATCCATGAGATGATTCACTACTTCATTGCTTATACTGGACAGAGGGATTCATCAGCTCACGGCACTCTATTTCGTAGCATGATGAACGACATCAATCAGCGATTCGGCAGGAATATAACTATCTCTGCACGCACGCGAAGTATTGAACCGCGTGTGACAGAAGCACCAAAGACCTATCTCGTATTGGCACTTGAGATGCGGAACGGCAAACATTACTTCTCTTCTGTCAACCCTAATGCAGTCCGAAAGATCACTCTTATGTTATCCCGTCTGTCTGAAATTAACTCTTACAGATGGTATCAGACACAGGACGAGTTCTTCCGAAACATGCCACGTGTACGTACTCTACGGGGTCGACCAGTAACAAAGAAAGTCTATGAAGAGATGATAAACAAGATGACTCCCATCCTCTAAGTCTCGAATTTAGGCCCCATTAAACAATTAAAGCTTAGCATTCCGATTATCTCTAACCGTGGGTTTGCTAAGCTTTAATCGTATGGTTTTGTTCGTTTTCCCTATGGTCTTATCTTAGTTTCACCATGGTGAAATAGCAAGTTCACCCCCTTATATTATCAAATAAGGCGTCTTCCTCTTGCCCTTCTCATTCCTTTCAGATACGTTTATAGGGCATTACAGAAAATTACAAAGGCTTTGTAGAAGTATTACAGACGGCTTGTAGAAAGATTACAAAGCCCTTGTAAAAAGATTACAGACGCCTTGTAATTTTCTGTAATGCCTATTAAGGGATTGCCTGCAACGCTCTTTTAACAGTAAGATAAGCGTTGATTAGCAATCAGGGATAAGTCTATGGAAGTAGAATTCCGCATGCGGAGATCAACCAAAAGCCCTACTTATAAAAGGTTTTGTGAGCATTAATATCCGGAAATCATTGGCGAAACAACTGCCCCATTATGATGAAATACATCTAAATCCTATGTTATAATGAGCTGACACATATGAGTCAACAATACGAAGTATATGTTCCAATAATCAAAAACGCCTTTGCAGAAGAACTGCAAAGGCATTTTGGGTTTATGAAATTTGTAATTAATTACTTAGCTACGGGTATGATCCAGAAGTGCATTGAGCGGTTTTCAGCTGGCAGCTGATACTGTTTCAAAGGCTCTTCACCCCAACTATTCACACCACCGACACCCATCATAGCACTGTCAAGCGTAAGGTTCGTGTACTTTGACAACGGTACCTGATAGCTGTGACGCTGATGTTTCTCCAGTCCTTCATCAAGATCAGAGATGTTATAATGCAATGCGCTGGCATAGAATGGAGCCTCATCAGACTGTATACGGAAGCCATTTCCACTCTTATCCGTCTGCTTCCACCAGCGAATATCTGCCTTCGTACCAGTTTCCTGTGGGCGGATATAAGGGAAGAACTGTTCGTCTGCCGTCTGCTCATACAGTCCGATACGCTGCGAGAGCTTACGGTCAGCATAGCTTTCAATAGGACCACGACCATAGAAAACAGACTTATCCATGTCATAAGGCAACTGCATCAACATGCCATAACGGAGCATGTGAGGTGCCTTGCTGCCCTCCTTCAGATTCATTTCCATGCTAACATGCAGTGCGCCATCAGCTGCTACAGTATATATAAGGTTCAGTTCTGCACCAACACCAGGCATGTCATAAACAGCAGTAAGCCTATTCATCTTTTTCTCAACCACAAGTGATTTGAGGTTCATCTGCGGATTACGCCATGCTCCAAGCTTCTTCTGATACTCGGCACCCATGTCGTTATCTGTCACAGCACGCCAGAAGTTTGGCTTCAGTGTACCACCTTCACCCAACAAACTATGTCCTCCTATCTGGTAACGAGTGAGGAAACCTGTCGTCCGACTAAAGGTTATGTCAAAGTTCTGACCCTTGAAACTAACCTGATTGTCCTTCTTATCATCCGTAACCTTCAACTTATTACCTGCAACAGGCTCCATCTTAGGCATCGGTTTCCATGACTGTACCTCCATTTGAGCCGTAGCTACAGTTTGTCCAGCAGCCATAAGAGGTTCTGCTGTCTTGAGTTTGAAGTCGATATTCAGTAGGACTTCACCGTCATATTGCTTACCCGTGATAGGTAAAGTATATTCAGCCGTATGCTGTGGAGCAATATTCAGCTCATCAATCGAACCACTCTTAACCACTTTACCTTCGTTCACCAATGTCCAATCCATGCGATAATTGCTCAGATTACGGAAGAAATATTCATTCCGAACCTGTATTTTACCCTCTCGGAGGTTGACAGGTGTTGCCCAGATGTCCTGGTATTCATATCCCACCTCATAGGCATGTGGGTTCAACTGGCGGTCAGGTCCAATCATTCCGTTGCAGTTGAAGTTATTATCTGATGGATCATGCTTGTTATAATCACCACCATAGGTGTACTCAGTCTTCACATTTACCTCCTTCGCAGCGCGCTCATAGTCCTCCAAAGAGCGTGAAGCATCAAAGTGAGGAGTACGATGTAGCCCCTGATCTACGAAGTCCCAGTCAAAACCTCCTTGATACTTTGGATACTTACGTATGAGATCCCAGTATTCTTTCAGGTTACCTCCAGAGTTTCCCATCGTATGGTTATACTCGCATTGGATGAGAGGTAGCTTGTATTTATCATTCGTTGCATACTCCTCACAAGCCTTTGGTGAATAGTACATCGGACAGAAAATCTCCGTAGCATAGCCTTCCTTCTCAGCACGTTCATACTGAACAGGGCGGCTCTTGTCCTGCGATTTAACCCAATCAAAGGCATCATCAAAGTTCTTACTGTACTTAGTCTCATTGCCAAGACTCCAGAAAATGATGCTGGGGTGATTGAATTTCGTACCAACATTGTGCTGATTGCGCTCCATTATCTGCTTAGCAAAGAGTGGAGTACCCGATATTGCATCATCACTATAGCCAAAACCATGGCTCTCCTGATTGGCTTCAGCAACGACATAGAGTCCATATTCATCGCAAAGGTCATACCAGAGAGGGTCATCAGGATAGTGACAGGTACGCACAGCATTGACATTTAGCTGCTTCATCACCTTGATATCTTGAATCATACGTTCTGGTGTAACAACATATCCACCGTCTGGATCCATCTCATGTCGGTTTGCTCCCTTGAAGAGAACAGGCTGTCCGTTGACCAAAACCTGTGAGTTTTTTATCTCAACCTTACGGAATCCCACACGAAGAGGTATGGTTTCTAGGTCCTTACCCGTCTTAGCATCCTCAACATTTACGTAGAGATTATAGAGATAAGGAGTCTCCGCCGTCCACTTGTTTGGGTCTTTCACTTCTATGAAAGCCGTAGCACGTCCCGTTTTATCAGGCTTAACAACTGTCTTATAGACAAGATTCTTATTTGTATCTTCCAATACTAAGAAGGCTTTTGTACTACCTGCAAGCTGAAAATTGACGTTCAGTGTTCCGTCTTTATAGCCATTGACAAGGTCAGGGGTCACCTTTATGTCCTCCAAATGCTTCTGTGCATCACGTGCATAGAGGTAACTGTCGCGCGCAACACCGCTAAGTCGCCAGAAATCTTGGTCCTCACAGTAGCTACCATCCGACCATCTGAACACTTGGAAGGCTATCTGATTATCACCTTTCTTCAAGTATCGTGTAATATCGAACTCTGGTCCAATCTTCGAATCCTCACTATATCCAACGAATTTACCGTTCACCCATAGATAGATACAGGATGTTACGGAACCGAAATGTGCAATGACCTGCTTTCCATTCCAGCTATCTGGGATACGGATCGTACGCCGATAAGAACCCACATGATTCTCTTTGATAGGTACTTCGGGCGGATTATTCACAAAATTTCCACGCCATGCAAAGCCCACATTCACATAAACTGGGTCGCCATAGCCATTCACTTCCCATATACCCGGTACTGGGAAAGCCTTCCATTTGGAATCATCATAATCCGTACGGAAGAAGTCTTTGGGTCGTTGATCAGCGTTCTCAACCCAGTTGAACTTCCATTCTCCATCAAGTGATAGATAGTTCTTTGACTGCTTCTTATCCCAACTCTTAGCCTGTAAATCATCTGTAGGCGCGAAGGCAAAGAAGTCTGTATGCGTCGCAAAACGATTAACAGCATTAGCCTGAAGGTCATGCCACTCTGTAAAAGTAGGCTCCGTCTGAACATTCTGTGCATGGAGTCCAGACACAGATAAGCCCAACAACAGAGCGGTAAACATAGTCTTATTATTCATATTGAATTGTTATTTAGGTCTTTAATTACGTCCCATATATTAGCTCTATATAGGAAAAACACCGACAAATTTAGCAAAAAAAAGGATAACCTACAATATCTTTCATAAAAAAGGCGTATATTTGCTAAGAGAATAAGCATTCAAACATATTACTATCCCTAACTATGGTCGGACGTAACATCATATCCAAAACCCTTCTCTGTAGCCTGTTTTTAATGGCCTCAGTTGGTTCTGTCAGTGCTCAAAATCAACATAAGAGATACCAGAAGACGCCCAAACAACCCATATTCCAAGTCCATGACACGCTTCCTGTCATAGGTTCTATGGCAAAATTAGGCGAGAAACAGATGAATAAAGGTCTGGTAAACTCTGCCCTCAGTGCAATGTCTGGTAGAGTTGTGGGCGTCAATGTTGTTGCAGGAGGTCAAGACAGGATGGCTATGTTAGCAAGTGTCCGTGTGCGTGGTACCACCTCTCTGACCGGAGGTAATGACCCTTTGGTAATTATTGATGGTGTTTCGTCCGACTTATCCACACTATCAACCATATACCCTGCGGACATTGAGAGCTTTACTATCCTCAAAAACGCTTCAGAAACATCAAAGTATGGATCCCGCGGAGCATCAGGTGTCATCGTAGTGAAGACCAAACGTGGAGGTGGAGGTGCATTTCAGATAGCCTATGATGGGACTATTGGCTTTGAAAAGGTGAGCAAACGCCTGCAAATGCTTAATGCGAAAGAATACATTCAGGCTGCAAAAGCATTAGGACTTGTCTATAATGACCAAGGATTCGACACTGATTTCCAGAAAGAAATCACCCAAACAGGCTTCGTAAACAACCATCATGTGGCGTTCAGTGGTGGTAATGAGAAGTCTAATTACCGTGCATCATTAGGTTATATGCGTGGTGAGACCGTTATAAAAGACAAGAATTACAGCAATTTTACAGCTAAACTTGACATCTCACAGTTAGCTTTTGATGAGAAACTAAAGATTGATTTTGGTGTATTCGGTGCATCACAGAAAGATGATAAACTATATAACTCACAAATGTTATTCTACTCTTCTGCTGCCATGAACCCCACCTTATCTTTTAATAAGGTGGGAGATGGATGGCAAAGGAACAGCAATTCCTCACAAATAGCAGCTCCTGCACCTCTGCTTTTAGAACGAAATGATGAGCAGAACCTCTCTTTCAATACCCATCTACAGCTCTCTTTACAGCTTTCACATGACTTACAGCTGTCTGCTTTGGGCTCTTATTCCTACGCATCTATGGAGAATGCACGCTTTGCACCAACCTGGGTATGGGCGCAAGGGATGGCATATAGAGGCGAGAACAAGAGTGAAGACCTTCTTGGGAACATCTCTTTAAACTGGAAAAAACAATGGAATGTACATCGCATAGAGGCAACTGCGCTTGCTGAATACCAACAAAACAAACGCTCAGCATTCTGGACTGAGGTAAAAGGATTGGCTAATAACGCCTTCGGATATAACAATCTTGCTGCTGGAGTAGCTCGTCCTTATGGTGGAACAGGTAGTAATTACACTTCATCAAGCCTTAGTTCTGTCATGCTTACAGCCACTTACATCCTCTTAGACCGATATACTGTAAACCTAACGACGCGTGCTGACGGTTCATCTATGGTCGGTGATGACCACACATGGGGCTTCTTCCCATCCGTATCTACGACATGGGACATGAAGAAAGAGCGTTTCTTACATGACGTAAAAGCTATCAGTCTACTTGATTTACGTATGGGGTACGGTCGTTCAGGAAACCTCGGGGCCATCAGTTCCTACTTGACCATGAAACAGTTCATGCCCGTTGGCGTCGTATCCTACAATGGTAGCCCTACCGTTACATTAGGTACTTTGCGGAATAGTAACCCTGATTTAAGATGGGAAACACGCAGTACATTCAACATAGGAACGGACCTTGGACTATTCAACAACCGTCTTTTACTCACAGCAGAATACTATTATTCAAAGACAACAGGCATGCTTTACGAGTATGACGTGCCTGTTCCGACCTTTGCCTTCGATAAATTACTCGCCAATATAGGCTCTATGTCGAACAGTGGATTTGAGTTAGGAATCGGATTAGTACCCATTTCACGCAAAGATATGGAACTAAACATCAACGTAAACATGTCATGGCAGAAGAACAAACTGCTCTCTCTGAGTGGAAACTATCGTGGTAGAGAGATGACTGCACCTACGATCACCCCAATCGGGGAGATGAATGGGGCAGGATTCCACGGTGGTGACAACCACATTCTCTATCAGATTGTCGGGCAGCCATTGGGTGTTTTCTATCTACCTCACTGCAAAGGAATCGTTGATAATGGACATGGGCACAACAAATACGACATTGCCGACCTCAATAACGATGGTGTCATAGACCTCAGTGACCATGGTGACCGCTACATAGCAGGGCAGGCTACACCTAAAATGACACTGGGTTCAAACATTAGTTTTCGATATAAAGACTTCGATATATCCCTACAAATGAATGGAGCTTTCGGTCATAAGGTATTCAATGGTACGACACTCTCCTATCTAAACATGTCGAATTTCCCCGATTACAATGTGCTTAAAGAAGCTCCAGAACGGAACATCGTTGATCAGAATGTTACAGATTACTGGTTGGAAAGTGGTGATTATCTTAATTTTGATTACCTTACTATTGGATGGAACACCCCCATCAAGAACAAATATATCACTGCACTGCGTTTCTCTTTCAACATCAATAACCTTGCAACCATCACCAGTTACAGTGGACTAACCCCGATGGTGAACAGCTATGTGTTTAACAGCACAATGGGTATTGACGACAAACGCACTTATTTCCCTTATCGAACTTATTCCATTGGGGTAAGTATCAAGTTCTAAACTACGACGATTTTAAAAGCATACTATAATATGAGATACGCATATCTGCTCCTTTTCACGACCTTCATGTTGGCAAGCTGCTTAGATGAAAGCCCCAAAAGCAGCCTTGATAACCAGCAAGTATACACGTCAGCTAGGGACGTTTACCTTAACACCGTAGCCAACTTATATAATTATATAGGTGGAGATGCCGACAGTCAGGGCTTACAAGGCACCTACAAAGGCGTTTATGACTATAACACCTTCACTACTGACGAGGCTATGATACCTATTCGTGGAGGTGACTGGTACGATGGGGGCTTCTGGGAAAACCTGTATCTCCACCGTTGGAAGGCTGATGATGTAGCCCTTTACGAGACATGGAAATACCTTTATAAGGTGGTTGTCTTCAGCAATGAGGCACTTAACACTATTGACAAGCACAAACATCTGCTCACAGATGACCAATACAAGCACTATCAAGCAGAAGCAAGAGCTGTGCGTTCTCTGTACTATTTCTACCTCATGGACATGTTTGGGAACATTCCTTTGGCTACAACAGTTAATGAGAATGTAGAGAATAATGACCAGAAGAGCCGCCCTGAGGTATATAAATTCATTGTAAAAGAACTGCAGGAGACTGAGCCTCTTCTTCCTGAAGGGCATAGTAACCAGGAAGGAATATACTATGGACGCGTCACACGTTCCGTTGCTAACTTCCTTTTAGCAAAGCTTATGCTTAATGCAGAGGTGTATTCTGACAGCGACTGGACCGACAATCAGCAGCCTGATGGTTCACAAATCATGTTCATTATAGACGGACAACAGCTTAACGCATGGCAGGCTTGCAAGGTTTATTGTGACAAAGTAACTGCTGATGGCTTCAACCTTTCAGCCGATTACCTTAGCAATTTCGCCGTACACAATGAGACTTCCATGGAAAATATCTTTGTTATTCCTATGGACAAACTTATCTATCGGAATCAGTTCCAGTATCTTTTCCGCTCTCGTCACTATGCACATGGCGGTGCAGTAGGCACTTCTTCAGAGAACGGAGCATGTGCAACGGTCTCCACTGTACGTACCTTTGGCTATGGATCAAGCAATGTTGACAAGCGTTATGCTTACAACTTCTATTCAGACACGGTACGTGTAGATGGTAAGATAGTACATTTGGAGAATGGGGAACCACTCATTTATCATCCTCTGGCGGCTGAAATCAATCTCACAAACAGCCCTTATATAAAGACAGCAGGTGCTAGAATGGCTAAATATGAGGTAGACCGCAATGCTTACAATGACGGAAAAAGCCCAGACAATGATATTGTTCTCTTCCGTTATGCCGATGTTCTGCTCATGAAAGCAGAAGCAGAGGTCCGTAATGGAGAGAGTGGTGATGCTGAAATGAACAAGGTTCGCAGTCGTAGCGGCATGGGAAATAAGTCTGCAACACTTGACAATATCCTCTCCGAGCGCCTCATGGAGCTGATGTGGGAGGGCTGGCGACGCAATGATCTCATTCGTTTCGGACGTTTCCACCAGTCGTATGACCAGCGAACAGCACCACAGAGTGAGGATGACCGACACACGATTGTCTTCCCTATACCGTCCAGAATACTGGAACTTACCAAGAATATGAAACAGAACAAAGGCTATAAAACAACAACTCCTGACTTCAATTAATGAAGTCAGGAGTTTCTTTTTCTATGTAACAGACCGTTTATTTGTCCTCTTGGAACAATGGATCCTCTGGCACAACCATGATAGGTTTCTGCTGAGATACCTTCATTATGTTTTCAGGAACATACTTATTATCTACTACTAAGCGGAACATATACTCGTTGAACCAAGGGTTTGTCATGATTAAACAACCATTCTGACCATAATTAGGTCCCCATGAATTCTCCACTTTCCACTTCTTTGGTTGTCCGTTCTCATCCAAATCAACAGCAGTGAGCGTCATTGCGTGTGTTGAACCACTGTCGAATGTCGCAATACGATCAGCTTTTGTCATTGGGAAAGAAATGCCATAAAGCATCCCGTAATCATAGTTATCTACATCAAGATAGCCCCGTTTACGATCGAGCTGCTTACCAACATCATAACTGGTGTACATCTTTGTAGAGTCTTTCAATGAAGCGATAGCCATCTTTGCAATGTCTTCCATTGGCAGATTCACGTACTTCCAGTTATGACCATCATAGGTATGACGGTCGTATTCAATCTCATACGTCTTGTAGTAAGGTCTGCGTGGGTCATTCATCACCATGATAAATGTTCCATTCAGCGGACTTCCCACCGTCTCCTGATAGAACTGCTGAGGTGTATAGGTCTTTGGTTTACCAATCTGTTTACCGTTTTTGTCCTTGAAAGCATAGGTGAAAGTTTTCACTGGTTCACCCAAAGAGAGGCTCAGAATATGGTATATATTTGCCAACATCTCCGTCTTTCTTGCTTTGATAGCAGCCTTTGATTTCTTATCAGCAACCATCTTACGCAGTTCCAAACCATATTCACGCAACTTTGATGACACAATTTTTGCCATACGTGAGGTGTTTTCAGCTGAATAAGTCTCAGGCATCACCTCCATAGGTACTACACCATACTTCGCTGTTAGGTCGGAAACACCACAGAAGGTACCGCCATCACTAATAGGATTCTTAAAGAAACCCTGTACACGAGGGTCCTCAAAAGGCTTCCCAGCATTGTCAATTACTGCCTGTAGCATCAGGTTTGCCTTCTCCAACTGGTCATAAAAGGAGAGATAAACATGTGAAAACTCTATCTTAAGACTGTCTTTATGCTGACGGGCGAACTTCGAACGCAGGACATTCAACCCCGTAAACAACCAGCAACGACCAGAACTCTTCTGGTCTTGGATGTTCTGTTTAGGCGTTTCTACAGAGAAGTAAGTATCCACAGGACCTGCATTGCGGAAGTTGCGAGCCAGATCGTCAATAGAATTGGTTGCAATAGCATTTGACAAAGCACGGTCGGAAGGTGTCAAACCAGCCTTACGAATCTGCTGCATCATCTGCACATCAATACCACCATCTCGCGTTTGAGCCTGTAATGTGAGCGCACAACTCAACAGACCACAGGCAATGAACATGTTTCTTTTCATTGTTTCTGTATATTATTAGGTAAAGGGTTATTTAAGTATTACCACTGACAAAGATACGATTAATTTCTTATTATACTGACAAGAATAACGGAAATTCTTCACCACCCTTAGTTTCTTCACTGTAGTACGGGGCTTATTGACTTTAGAAAACAGAAATAACCTTGCAGGATTCTCCCCCGCTTCAAAGCTATAAAGTCATATTATAAGGACTTCCAAAATCCTTACAAAACAAGAAGATAATCACCTATCAAAAGTGGGAAAAAGTGGGTTTACACCGAGTTCGTAACCTTCAGACTATCAAATAGTTGAAAGACAGCAAAGTAAAAGGTGCCCTTTTGCAATGTAAAAGACGCCCTTTTACCACTCAAAAGATGCCCTTTTGCAATGTAAAAGGGCGTCTTTTAGAATGCAATAGATGCCCTTTTAAAAATGAGTTGTGATATTTCTTTACATATAAAGCTAGCTAACTGGACTTGAGAAGAGAAAAGAAGCAAAATCAATGTCACTTCTTCGGGCTGCCTTATATATATAAATAGGTGTAAGGTTCATTAGCTTCTGGATCGGTAATCAAACCACTATAATTCTGATTCTCCGAAGACATGAAAAGCAGAAAATTACCACTTACACATCATTTTTTTGCCAAAAAGCTTGCAAGTATCATTCTTTTGTCTTACATTTGCAGTGTTCTATTAAAGTAGTACACTATAACATAAACGAAATTAGTAATAAAAGACATATAAAAACAACCCCTTTAAAAGAGAAAAAGCCTTATGATTCAAGTAAATGACATCACATTCAGCTATCCAGGGAGCAAGCACAAGGTGTTTGACAGACTAAGCCTCAACTTGAAAGACAACCACATTTATGGTTTGTTAGGTAAGAACGGAACAGGAAAGAGTACTCTACTCTACCTCATCGCGGGGCTACTGAGACCAAAGAAAGGTAGCATCCTGGTTGACGGACTCACCGCTTCAAAACGCTATCCAGAGATGTTACAGGAGATTTACCTCGTACCAGAGGAATACAATCTGCCGAACATGTCACTCGCAAACTATACAAAGATTCACGAAACATTCTATCCTCGATTCAGCAAAGAGACACTAAACAAATGCTTAGAGGATTTCGAGATGCCTACAAACATCAACATGAAGCAACTCTCTATGGGACAGAAAAAGAAGGTGTACATGAGCTTTGCACTTGCAACAGGTTGCCACCTGCTCCTTATGGACGAGCCAACCAATGGTCTTGACATCCCTTCAAAGACCCTCTTCCGCAAAGTTGTAGCAGGCAATATGGCTGAAGATTCTTCATTGATCATCTCTACCCATCAGGTACATGACATTGAACAGCTCCTTGACCACATCCTTATCATGAATAATTCAGAGCTTCTTCTCAACGCTTCAAGCGAGGATGTGACGAAACAATACACCTTCTCACTCCGTCAGGCAAGTGAGATGGATGATCAAGTGCTGTATGCTGAACCTTCACTTCAGGGCAATGCCGTCATTGCCAAGCGTCAGGAAGGTGACAATGAGACTACTATCAATCTTGAATTACTGTTCAATGCAGTTGTTCTCGGTAAACTAAAATAAAAGAAGGAGATCCCAATTATGAAACAATTCACAACAAATAAAATCGTTCTTAGCCTCACTTTGGCTGCTAGTATATTTTTCTTCAGTTCTTGTATTCGTAAGAAACAGCCCATAGGAAAGGCTATAACCCAAAACATTCCTGTAGGGAAATTTCAAGATGTACAAGTGGATGCGTCAGTAGCAGTGCATTTTCTACAAGGAAAAGAATTCTCTGTGAAAGTTAGAGGAAGCAAAGATTTACTACCTCACATGTACATATCGGTAAAGGGTAGCAAGTTAATAATTGACGAAAAGGACATGCCAAACCTCTCAAACAAGATCCATTTTGGTTTTGATGATAGTAGAGACAGAAACAAAATAGATGTTTATGTTACGGCTCCAACCTACACTAAGATTACTCAAGACAGCAATTCTTCTATAGAATTCCCAGATTCTATCACACTCGACAAGTTCGATTTAGAGCTTAATGGTAACTCTTCTGTGAAGATAAACAGTATGAAAGTGAATCAACTTGGCATAGACCTGTCCGGTAATGGAGCCATAAAGGTCAAGAATCTTACTGCAAACGATGCCGACTTAGATGTCAGTGGAAATGCCGCAGTGAAGATAAACTTCAACCAAAGCAACCGAGTTAAACTGGATGTATCAGGCAATGCGGGTATCAGACTTACCGGTACAACCCGTCAACCCATACAACAGAACGTATCAGGCAATGCGGGTATAACAGACAATACAACAAGAATAAAATAAAAACAAGGAGGAAACAAAAGATGAAAAAGTTCAATTTAAATCGTTTTTGGCAAGTATTCAAACGCTTAATGCTTGTTCGTAGTAGCACGACTCTATATACTTTTCTGGGACTTGCAGCTGCAACCTTCTTCATTCTACTGGGTTGTACTTCGCCTTTCACCATGAAGCCGATGACAAATGGTGAGCTCTTCTTCGGAATACTCCAAGCATTTGAGTCTATAATCATGTGTTTCTCCATAGGATACTTCTTCTTTGTCAGTAACATTATGTCTGATTTACAACGACGACAGGACCGTATCGGTGAGATCATGTTACCAGCAACCAATCTAGAGAAGTTTGTTGCACGTATTCTTTACGTATCTATTGGCTATCTTGTCCTATGTATTGCAGCCCTCGTTGTGGGTGATGTATTACAGCAAATCGTCTCTATGATCATCCATCAAGGTGGCAGAGCTTCTTTGACAGGTGTTATTTTAAGAAACATCTCACATATGGAGCCCAGTATATCGTGGCTATTCAGCTTAGAAACCATGCTTGTATTCAATGCTTTTATCGTCCTTGGAGGTGTCTTCTTCCGCAAGTATGCATGGATAAAGAGTCTTATTGCAGGTAGCGTTATCTCTTCCTTGCTAACGGGTTTATTAGTTGCTGTAGTTTATTACATAGACTCACAAACGGATTATGAGATTTATATGCCAACAGGATTGGGCGCAGACATCGCAGGACATGTGACCCTCTGGGCTATCACAGGCTTCATGTATTGGCTTGCTTACAAGATATACGCACACCTACAGGTCATCAATAACCGTTGGTTCAACGTATAAAAAGGAGATTGCATCTCAATAGATGAAGAAGTTAAAGGAACCAAAGTAGCTAGAAGGAGTTGTGTCTATAGCACATATTCCACAGTATTTCTCTAGAAAAAGAGCTAATGACTAAACTCCTTCTGACTACTTCACACTTCTTTAACTCCTCAAAATAGTAAAGGAAAGATTATGGATTTCGAAAATAACAAGGCTATCTACGAGCAAATGGCAGACCGCCTTTGCGACGAGATCATAGCTGGGACATACAAAGCCGACGACAGGATACCGTCTGTAAGGGAGTATGCCGTCATGCTGCAAGTGAACACGAACACTGCTGTGAAGGCTTATGAACTACTTTCAAGAGAGGAAATCATCTACAACAGACGTGGACTTGGCTACTTTGTTGCACCCAATGCACGTGAACAAATCATGACTTCACGGCGCAAAACATTCCTTCATCAGACGCTTCCTTCCCTCTTCCGAGAGATGGAACTGCTGGAAATCAGTATCGAAGATGTAGAAAAAGAATGGCAAAATAAAGAAGTAAATAATTCTGAAAACAAATAATAAAACTGTACTTTTGTAGGTATCAAGTTATAAAAATCATGAAACATAACAAGATTATTATTACCCTTGGACTTATGATGGCTGCTATAACAGCACATGGGCAGACGTCAGTCGTATCAGGAGAGTTGCTCGACTCACTGACACATGAGGGTGAACCCTATGCGACAATACGTGTCTATAAGGGGAAGAAGAGTGAGAAACCCGTTGCAATGTCAACCACTGATACGAAAGGAAAGTTCTCACAGACTGTGACAGGACAAGGAGATTACCTCGTTGTTTTCAGTTCTATGGGACGCAAAGAGATTACACGTAAGGTGAAACTGACGGCTGGTGGTGGGCCCATCAATCTCGGGACGCTCCTTGTTCAGGATGATACCAAGCAACTGCAGGGTGTGGAAGTCGTAGCACAGAAGCCACTTGTGAAGATGGAAACAGACAAGATGACGTATGACGTGCAGGCTGATAACGACGCAAAGTCGAACACTGTACTTGACATGTTACGCAAAGTACCGATGGTAACAGTGGACGGACAGGATAATATCACCGTCAACGGACAAAGCTCTTTCAAGGTATATGTGGATGGAAAACCAAACATTATGTTCTCTTCCAACCCCTCTCAGATATTCAAATCAATGCCAGCATCAGCGGTAAAGAACATTGAAGTGATTACGAATCCTGGTGCTAAATATGATGCAGAAGGTGTTGGTGGCGTACTGAACATTGTTATGAATCATGCTGATGGGCAGGGAAAAATCAATATGAATGGGTTTAATGGCAACATCAGTGTCACTGCCAGTAATATGGGTTGGCGTCCATCAGCCTTTCTGAGTGGGCAACAAGGAAAGCTAACATACAGTGCCAATGTCATGTTTAACCAAGGAAAGAGCAGCGGAACAGAAACAGAGATGACACGTACTGCCTCTGACGGCTCACAGATGAAGTATTACCAGAAAGGGAATACACACATGAACTTCACCATGGCAGAGTTCAGTCTGGGATATGAACTTGACTCTATGAGCAACATTGGGGCGTCACTGGGCTTCACAGGGTTCACTATGAAGAATGACGGACATCCTACAACGACTTTCATTGGTGGTGCATACGGCTCTACAGGATTCTCTTATGGCAATGAAATGACGATGGAGAACGTCAACAGGTCATTCAATGGGAGCATTGATTACCAACGTTTCTTCAATAAAGAACGTACCAGTAGTCTAACTCTGAGTTATCTATTCTCAACCTCTCCAGCTGAAAATAATAACAGAAGGACTTATGACCCTTTGCCTACAGGTATCCCACTGACGCTTTCCGACCTCTATTCGCATGCTGATACACGGGGAACTGAGCACACAGCGCAGCTTGATTTCACAACACCTGTGGGGAAAGGACAGACACTAAGTGCCGGATTGAAATACATATCACGCCGTAACATGTCTGACTCTAAGTTCTATGACATCATCGGTGGAAACGAAGTATATAATGCAACGAACAGTGTGAACTATACAAATACGCAGAACGTTCTTGCAGAATATGCTGAATATAGTGCCACAATGGGGAAACTCGGAGCAAAAGCAGGCTTACGTTACGAATATACCTGGGAGAAAGTGGAGAATGAACAGAACCCTTCTGCCAACTTCAAGAAGAACTATGGCAATCTGGTTCCTTCTGCAAGCCTTACGTATAACATCTCTGCTGGGACAAACTTGGGCGTTAACTACACCATGCGCATCAGTCGCCCGGGTATCAGTTTCCTAAATCCATACGTGGATAGGTCGAACCCTACGGTGTTAAGTTATGGTAACCCAGACCTTGCAGTGGAGAAAAGCCACAACATTAGCTTGGTTTTCAACTCCTTTACACCTAAGTTCATGATTAATTTAACCCTCGGTGAGAACTTTGCTAACAACCAGATAGAACAGTATTCTTACTTCAGTCATGGCGTATTGAACACGACATACGATAATATTGTCCGTAGTAGATGGACTAAATTCAGCACTTTCATGAACTATGCCATGACGACGAAGACCCGAATCATGCTCAATGCTGGGCTTGACTATGGAGACATACGCTCAGAAAGATTGCAGGAATACAACCATGGATGGCAGGCTTCGGCTTTCCTTGGACTGCAGCAGACACTTCCATGGGAACTGAAATGGAGTGTTTTCGTTGGAGGTATGACGAAGAAATATACGCTTCAAGGCTACGGAGGAGGCTTCAATATGTTCAACACGACGCTATCAAAGACATTGCTCAAGGACAAGTTAGACATCAGCCTGATGTATTTCGTCCCATTGACAGGCAAGATAAACATCAAACAGTATAGTCGTGGAGCTGACTTTGAGAATCATATGGACATCAGAATCCCTGTACATCAGATTGCCTTAACACTGAAATGGAATTTCGGTAACACGAAGAAAACATTCCAAGACCATAAGAGCAAGATATCAAATGACTTCCAAGAGAAGAATGATAATCAGCAAATGAACGGCATGGGAATGGGAACTGGAAGCGGAATGTAACATCTCAACAGGAAGAACACAGCATATAAAAACCATGAAGGAGGGAGATTTTCAAAACAATCTCTCTCCTTATTTTTTACTTCAGCAGAGCTTTAAGGAACAAAAGGTAGAGGGATTTCGCAAAAGAGAACAACATTCTCTTCCAAAAGGGTTAACGTTTTTGGGTAAAAAGGTCTACCCTTTTTGAGAAAAAGGTCTACCTTTCTTCAGAAAATTCCTTATCAGGTGACTACAATCAACTTGATATATTCTGCTTTACATAGGACGATTTACCTTTTAAATACTTGCATAATCCAATATTTTTCACGAATATTGCAAATGGAAAACGTTACAGCCAACAAGCCAGACGTTATAAATCATATTTCTAATAGCTAAAAACAAATCTATGAAGAGAAACCTACTAATCCTACTGATTGCCCTCATCAGTCTCTCAACCCATGCACAACACTTCATCACTGACACTGCATATAGACAGAAAGTGGAACAAGCATGGAAGGAGAAGATGAATACTGTAGGATGGAAATTCTGGCAGACAAAAGGTGAAAAGCCTACGAATGAAGAAGAGGAAGCACTCAAATTCCTGTATGCTTACATGCCTATTGCCGACATAACCGACTACACCAAAGCTTATCATCTTAACAATGTGCGCACTGCTTTACGCACAAGAAAGGAGATGCCATGGGGCAATAAAGTTCCAGAACTACTCTTCCGGCACTTCGTTCTGCCCATGCGCGTGAACAATGAACCATTAGACAGTTCGCGCACCATCTTCTATCGCGAACTGAAAGAGCGTGTGAAAGGGCTCTCAATGAAGGATGCTATACTTGAAGTAAACCATTGGTGTCACGAAAAAGTAACCTATGAACCCTCCGATTCACGCACCTCTTCCCCACTCCAGTCTATCCGCACAGGACGTGGAAGATGTGGTGAGGAAAGTACATTCACTGTAAGTGCACTACGTGCCATCGGTATTCCAGCCCGTCAGGTATACACGCCCCGCTGGGCACACACGGACGACAATCACGCATGGGTGGAAGCATGGGCTGACGGAAAGTGGTATTTCTTTGGGGCATGTGAGCCCGAACCTGTTCTGAACTTAGGATGGTTCAATGCGCCAGCATCACGTGCCATGCTCATGCACACACGTGCTTTCGGTGACTACCAAGGACCAGAGGAGGTGATGCTACGGACGAATAACTTCACAGAAATCAACCTTATAGATAATTATGGGAGTGCAGCACGTGTTGACTTCAAGGTGATTGACATGGAAGGGAAACCCGTTGATGACGCTAAAGTAGAGTTCAAGATATATAATTATGCCGAGTTTGTAACTGCAGTTTCCAAATATACCGATCGTCAAGGAGACACCTTCCTCTCTGCAGGTAAGGGAGATATGATTGTATGGGCATCCAAAGATGGACGCTTCGGATACACTAAAGTATCATTCGGGAAAGATAAAAACGTTACCATTCAGCTCGCTTATGACGATAGACATACGCCAAAAGAGCAGGACCTCAATATTATCCCACCAGCTGAAAACGCAATGATCCCCACGGTAACCAGTGCACAGAAAGCAGAAAACAACAAGCGACTGGCACAAGAGGACGCCTTACGGAATGCCTACATAGCAACCTTCCCAACCGAAGAGAGTATGAAGAACTATCGTTTCCCAGCCGCTATACCTTATATAATAAAGGCACGTGGGAACTGGAGAACCATCCAAACATTTGTAGAAAAGCACGAAGGAAACATTGATCGTGCTCTGAAGCTGCTCTCTACGTTAACCGATAAGGACCTACGAGATATGCCGATGGACATATTAGAAGACAATATGAACGCCACAAGCAACGAGGTATCACCCCGTGTGGAGTATGAGATGATCCTTAAACCTTATAAGAAATTCTTCGCAAAAGTATTCCGAAAAGATGCTCAGAAGTTCCGCAATGACCCTTCACTACTCGTGGATTGGGTTAAAAAGAACATTAAGCTTAACCCTGACACACGAGCTATGCAGATTCCACAGACGCCTATCAGTGTGTGGGAAAGCCGCATAACAGATGACAGGGGTAGAGACATCTTCTTCGTAGACGTGGCTCGCAGCCTGGGAATTGAAGCCCAGAAAGACCTTGTGACATGGAAGTTACAATATAAGAAAGGGAAAGATTGGGTGGACGTTGACTTCGACACATCCGTACAGGAAGCTGCCAAGACAGGGAAACTGATATTGGATTATTCTCCAACAGAGTACTTGGATGACCCTAAATATTACACACATTTCACGATAAGCAAGATCGTTTACGGGCGTACATGGATAATGAACTTTGAAGAAGGGCAACTTGATATGGGAGGAGGAGCAACCTGGGCCAACACCTTTAAGAAGGGTGCCATACTTGACGAGGGTACTTACCTACTAGTTACAGGTCAACGAATGGCTGATGGAAGTGTCATGGCACACACACAGTTCTTTACCATTGAGCCAGGAAAGACAACCCGACAAAAGCTCGATGTAAGACAGGAATCTGAAGGAATAAAGGTCATCGGAATCTTCAACAGCGAAAACCTAATAGAAAAAGATGGTAAAGAAGTGTCCATTCTCAGCCAGACTGGTCGCGGGTATTATGTCTTAGGAGTATTAGAGATGGGACAAGAGCCAACCAATCATGCACTGCATGACATAGCAAAGATGAAAGAGAAACTCGATAAATGGGGACGACCTATGGTCTTACTCTTTACCAACCAGGCTGAGAAAGACAAGTTTGAAGCACAAAAGGGAGAGTTTGGAAACCTGCTGAAGAATACCATCTTCGGTATTGACAAGGACGGGACAGTGGTAAAAGAGATTGCTAAAGAGATGAAACTACGTAATCCGAACCAGTTACCAATCTTCATTATCGCTGACACCTTCAACCGTGTTGTCTTCCTTTCACAAGGATATACCATCGGATTGGGTGAGCAATTAGTGAAAGTAAGTAGCAAATTGTAAGATAAAACATCTGCGAAAATGTTTTATGAGTAGATAAGTTGGCATGTTAATAAACTGATTGTGGTATAATATATTCTAATAAGAGTAATCACTCCCCCATCCTTCTGGAAAAGAATGGGGGGATGATGCCTCTTCCAACCCTTTACTACATGAACAAAGAAAACTATGAATTTGAAGTCTGTGCAAACAGTATTGAAAGCTGTATTGCCGCCGAAAGAGCTGGCGCCAACCGTGTAGAACTCTGTATGGGGATACCAGAAGGCGGTACAACTCCTTCCTATGGAGAAATAAAGATGGCACGAGAGGTCTTGAAAAGAACACACCTTCATGTTATTATCCGTAACCGGGGAGGTGACTTTCTCTACTCTCCCGAAGAACTACAGCGTATGACTTACGACATAGACATGTGCAGAGAGCTGGGAGTTGACGGGGTAGTCTTCGGTTGTCTAACGGCAGATGGGAGGATTGATCACAATGCAAACAAGACTTTAATGGCACATACTGGTACTATGAATGTTACCTTTCATCGCGCCTTCGACCGTTGCTCACAGCCTGAACAAGCAATAGATGAAATCTTAGAACTCGGTTTTAACAGGATACTTACCTCTGGTCAACAGCCCACAGCTGCACAAGGAATACCTCTGTTACGCCGTTTGAAAGAGCTATCAGCAGGGAAAATAGACATTATGGCTGGCTGCGGAGTAAACGAAGAGAACATTGCTAAAATCCAGAAAGAAACAAAGATTACTTCTTTCCACTTCTCTGCACGTGAGCCACAACCAAGTAAAATGAAATTCTTTAATAATAACGTATACATGGGGAACAACGATGTATGCGAAGATATGATCCTGGTTAGCACCGAAAGAAGGATAAGAGAAACCATGAAAGCCTTGATAATCAACATGTAGTGATTAGCATAGAGATGTTAATAACCTAATTGATTTTAGCAAATAAACCACTTATCTTTGTAATTTTTACAACCAATTATTTCCATATTAAATGGAAATAAGCTACCTTATGCACCCACATAAAAAGGAGCAATAGTACCTTTCTAAAAAAACGAAAAGATTATATTTCCTAATATTTAGGCGTAATTATTCATTAAAAGTATTCACGATTAAAGACTGAAGGATAACAAAACTTTTGCTGCTGCTTGTGTAATTCGAAAGAATTTCCGAAATTTGTAATTGTGTAAGTTCCATTGTTTCTTCCTTTTTATAGTTTTCAAATACAAAGATAAGACAAATATGGACTTACACACTTTTTAAAGACAATACCTCCAATTATAACCAACTCATCAGGCTCGTCCAACTCATCCATCTATCTATCCAACACATCCTACTATCTAACTCATCCAATACATCCTGCTATCTAACTCATCCAAAATATCCAATCAACTTGCAGTCTTTATAGACACTCTAATAATGGATCTTTTTTTGTTTTTCATTTGCTGTCACTTTTAACACTTTGCATAAACGATTTGTTATCAATGCATTGTAATGTGTAAAATGGTGACAGGAGTGACAGGAAAATAAGAGAACTCTATTTTTATACTTTGATCCTATGAATGGGTGTAGGTACAAATGTATATGCTAAGACCCAAACTTAGTGTTTTGATTCTGGCAAAAGTGTATTATAAGCATTACGGCTTTTCTTCTTTGTATGGATACATTTACAAAATAAAGTTGTATATTTGCCTTAAAAATACACATGACATAGGAGTCTGCGGACATTAAGTCTTACAGTGGAGGAGGTGTTGTGGTGTAGGAGAACCAGATCTCTTTGTGCTGTGATGGAGAGTCACAGTAGGAGCTGGTGTCCTCATATCTTCCTACAATCTATACCCTAACCTCACTACACACACAAATCAGACGTTCCAAGCTATTAGTTGACGAGTATTCATCATCCAAAGACATGTATATACGGATTCTACGGCAAGAAACTATAGAAAACAAGAGCCTATAGATAATGTAATGGTGGGGGGGGACCCTTGGAAAAGTTTTCTCAAGATTATTAATTGTTTTTGAGAAAGTTGCACAACGTGCTACCCTAATATTGATACCACCCACAATCATTTATATGAATGAAATTAATGCTGGTAGAAATCTACAAATACAATAATATAAACATATGAAAGAGCTTATCAAAGATTTAGAAAACTGTTTAATTGAATGCAGAAACCCGATATTAAGCAATATGGATCAAGATTGCGACAGAAAAACAGAAAACGATATTGTAGAGGCCTTTAAGTCCATAGGGCTGATATGTTGCCAAGAACTTATGGACTTGTATCTCTGGAAAACAGGATGCACTAAGGAGTTTATTTTTGATTTGAGCGAAGACGAAAATGAATGGAATCACTTTTTACTTTGCTCATATGGTAACTATGCGTCTTACATGGATTCTAGGAATATTATGATTTCGAACAAGAGCAACGATGCTGTCTATGCAGAAGACCACTATATGTATCCTTTTATTTATTGTGGCGTTTACGAAGATCCTATACTCATAGATCTTAATCCTAGTAGGGAGACTTACAAGGCTATGTTCTACTATAGTCCTGAAGTAACATTGTCGGAAAATCCTATTATGATTTATGATTCTATTGAAAGCTGGATAAAAACAATTATTCAATGTTATAAACAACAGATTTATCATATAGATAGTAATGGATTTTTTCAGTATAATAGAGAACGTGAGCCCAAACTCTCACGAAAGATGAATCCCAAATCTGTGTTCTGGAAATTATTTGATTAATATCTTTAAGAAGTTTCAGTTCTCCAACGCAGATAGGACACGATCATTACACCTATGATGCTAACGGTAATCCAACGCTAGTAACGAACGATTCAACGAATACTGCCCGTGAGATGTACTGTAATTATAGCATAGGGTACGTAGCAGGAACAGCAGGGCAAGGTTGGGTCGCTTCAAGTAAAGCCTTTGATGCGTTGTAGACCAAGTAAAGAAGCTATGGTTAGCCAATTTGCAGAAAAAGCTGGTAATAACAGAGGAATTAAAGTATACTGCAAGAACAATACGATGTACAGAGAATTTTACAACAAGGGCGTGAACATACTTGGAAAAGAGTCTCTGATTTTTTAAGTCTGTCTTTAAATAGGTTGTTGATATAAAATGAGAAAACATATTAGTCTAATAACTATATTTATAGGGGTTCTGATAATTTTTTATGAAACTAGACACTTCTATAAGATAGGAGATAGAACTTTAACCGTTTGGAAAACGAATAGTGGATGTTTTGTCATACCGTATTCGTATTATGGGATTCTTCCACCTCAAAAGAATTATCTCAAACTATCTAATATTGGTACTGCCTATATCTTTCTAGTGCCTAAAGATAGCTTATATATATTTGTAGAACCATATAGTGATGGATACAGTGAATTAAGTAACCATATGTATAGTTCTAAACTGATCACTTATTCAGCAGCAACTTCGAGTGCGCTAAAACAGAGTAAATTATGGGTAGATTCTTTTGAGAAATACAAAAAGCTATATCCTTTTATTTCTGTAGAGGCAAGATATATGGACATATTGATAAAGGAGAAATAACTCTAATATTTTCTGAGGTATACTTATAGCTCAATGATTCACACCTATGCAGATAGATTCTAAGCATTACACTTCTGATGCCAACGGCAACCAGGATAGTATTCCTAATATCGAACGGAGAATGTACTGGGATGAGAACAACCACTTGATGGCTTTAAGTGATAATGCATGTTGAATACTTACTCATACAATGTTTTTGGTGTTCACTAATGGAGACGTTATCACTTGTACCAAAGAATAAACTAGGTGTTCCATTGTTACTCTAAAAAACCTAACATAGTTTTTGTTTTTAGTTGCTGTCACTTTTAACATTTCGCGTAAACAGGTTATTATCAATACGTTGTGATGTGGGGAGGAGTGACAGGAGTGACAGGAAAATTGAGAGGTGGTCGTTTTTATGGTGTTGTTATAATAATGCAGAGGGGAGAGGTACTTGCTTGTTATGAAAAGGAACAAGGCGTAAGAAGGATTGTAATAAAGATTCATAAATTGAGAATAGTAGATGGACTTTGACACGGCAAAAGATGCCCTTTCGCACGGTAAAAGATGCTCTTTTGAGGTGTGAAAGGTGCCCTTTTGCACGGTAAAAGGGCACCTTTTAGAAAGACATTTGTAAGTCTTTGGTAAACAACGAGATACAAGTATGAATGCTTTGCATAACTCCTGATTTTGTGGACATGCAGCTTCAAATCACTGTAAACATATTTCTGATTATTCCGTAATGGTTCGATTGTATACGTCGGGACGGATAAGTTTACACGAACCTGCGCTGGAACGTTTTACTATGAACAGGCGTATCTTATAACTATCAGTTCCCCCTTTCCCACCCAAGGACAAAAGCCTACCGTATACCATTTCCGATTTTGCTGTCATTTCTGTCACTCTTCCTTTGCTTTTACCCGTCTGAATATAAACTCATTACATGAAGTGTTAAAAGTGACAGCAACTAAAAACAAAACTTAATTAACGTGACTTCGACGAATGATAAGAACGAATGATAAGAGGGTATGCCACAGTTGGCATACCCTCTTACCGTTTATATCATTAGAGCTATCTCCGATGAACGTTTTACTTCGTCTCTGCAGCTATAGCCTGCTTAATTAAGCCCTCTATTTCTTCAGCTAATTCAGGGTTATCTTTGAGCATTGTCTTGGTTGCATCACGTCCCTGTGCCAGTTTTGTTCCGTTATAACTGAACCAACTTCCACTCTTCTGAATGATGTTATACTGAACACCAAGGTCGACAAGCTCACCAATCTTGGAAATTCCTTCACCAAAGGTTATCTCAAACTCTGCCTTACGGAATGGCGGAGCAACCTTATTCTTCACAATCTTCACGCGAACCTGGTTACCGATAACCTGATCACCATCTTTAATAGCAGTCACACGACGGATGTCAAGACGTACAGAAGCATAGAACTTCAAAGCATTACCACCCGTTGTTGTCTCTGGATTACCAAACATTACACCGATTTTTTCACGCAACTGGTTGATAAAGATACAGCAGGTGTTAGTTTTTGAGATGGTTGACGTGAGCTTACGCAGAGCCTGGCTCATCAGTCTTGCCTGCAGACCGACAGCTGAATCACCCATATCACCTTCAATTTCTTTCTTGGGAGTAAGTGCTGCAACAGAGTCGATCACAAGGATGTCTATAGCTGAAGAGCGTATCAACTGATCAGCAATCTCCAACGCTTGTTCACCGTTATCAGGCTGAGAGATCCAGAGATTATCTACATCTACACCGAGTTTCTCTGAATAGAAGCGGTCGAAAGCATGCTCTGCATCAATGAAAGCAGCTATACCACCTTGCTTCTGAGCCTCTGCAATGGCATGAATGGCAAGCGTTGTCTTACCAGATGACTCAGGACCATAGATCTCTATGATTCTACCACGTGGATAACCACCAACGCCGAGTGCAGTATCAAGAGCCACACTACCCGTAGGAATTACCTCTACATTCTCTATCTGTTCATCGCCCATACGCATGATGGACCCTTTACCAAAGTCTTTTTCTATCTTAGACATTGCAGCCTGCAAGGCTTTCAATTTGCCTTCAGCTGCTGATGTTGTCTCTTCTTTTGTCATATAATTATTATCTTGTTTTCTGATTGATATACTATTATTTATTCTTCTTTCTACTCTTTGGATAAGGTAAAACCTCAACTAAGGTCTTAACGACCTTTACAGCAAAGTCAGTCTTTGAAACATCTAATATGTAGTGTTCCCTAGCTCCTTTGTATGGGAAGCCACGTTCAGCAGATAGCATCATTGACTTAATTGCCTCGTGTTCCTTGACGTAAGGTATATTGTCACAAACTATGATAACAGGCTTTTCGTCAACATAAACCATGTAATCGCCAAACATCTTCCTGTATCTTACAGTCCCTGCAGTAGCAATCTGACTACTAACAAATTCTATAAAATCCAAAGAGCAAGCCATTTTCTTATAATTCTAAGTCTCCTCCAAACTCCTCATGCCAAGGAAGTCCCTGCTTGTTGAGTACCTCCAAGAATGGATCTGGGTCAAAGTCTTCTACATTCCATACACCTGGCTTACGCCAAAGTCCCTTGAAGAACATCATTGCACCAGCCATTGCAGGTACACCAGTAGTATAACTGACACCCTGCATACCAGTTTCATTATAGGCATCCTGATGCTTACAGTTATTATAAATGTAATAAGTCTGCTCCTTACCGTCCTTGATACCACGGATACGGCAACCAATAGAAGTCTCGCCATCATAGTTTTCACCTAGATCCTGTGGGTTAGGCAACACTGCCTTGAGGAACTGTAAAGGAACAATCTTCACCTTAGCAGTCTTACCAGAACCATCAGCTAACGGTGCTTCATACTCTATTTCGTCAATACGACTCATGCCAAGGTTCTGAATACAGTCGAGATAAGTAAGATACTGCTTACCGAATGTCATCCAGAAACGTGCACGCTTAATAGTTGGATAGTTCTTTACCAATGATTCCAACTCCTCATGATGCATCAGATAAGAGTCACGTGGACCAATGTTCGGATAGGTCAAATCCTGATGTACTGCCAATGGTTCAGTCTCAATCCACTTACCATTCTCATAGTAAAGACCCTTCTGGGTTATCTCACGGATGTTAATCTCAGGATTGAAATTCGTTGCAAACGCCTTATGATGGTTACCTGCATTACAGTCAACAATGTCAAGATAGTGAATCTCATCAAAGTGATGTTTGGCTGCATATGCCGTATAAGCCTGTGACACTCCTGGGTCAAAGCCACATCCAAGGATAGCTGTTAGTCCAGCTTTCTCGAACTTATCCTTATAAGCCCATTGCCAACTGTACTCGAAATGAGCCTCATCTTTTGGCTCATAGTTAGCTGTGTCTAAATAGTTACAACCGCAAGCCAGACAAGCATCCATGATTGTCAGGTCTTGATAAGGCAAAGCAAGATTGATAACTAACTCTGGCTTGAAATCATTGAAGAGTGCCTTCAACTGCTCAACATCGTCTGCATCAACCTGCGCAGTCTTGATATCAGCCTTATAACCCTTATCATGAATAGCCTTAACCAACTCATCACATTTCTCCTTACGACGGCTGGCTATCATAAATTCTGTAAACACGTCCTGGTTCTGGACAATCTTAAAAGCAGCTACAGTAGCAACGCCTCCTGCGCCAATCATTAACACTCGTCCAGCCTCCCCAAGCCCCTCCGAAGGAGGGGTTGTCTGATTACCACCGCCTACTGCAGTCGTCTTACTTCTCAGTTCTTCCATCTTTTCTATTATTTTATATTTTACTTGTTCTATATTTGCTAATATTTCCTGATTCGTAAACCGGAGTAAACTGAATCCTTTACCTATCAGGAAATCATTTCTAACACTGTCTGCAGCTTTCTGTTCCTCTGTAAAATGATACTTTCCATCAGCTTCTATAATCAATTTTAGCGGCAAACAGACGAAATCTACTATATAATCATAGATAACAAACTGTCTTCTGAACCGAAATCCCAACTGTTTCTTTCTAACAGTCTCCCACAAAATTGACTCTGCCTCAGTGGGAAATCTCCTCATTCTCTTTGCTTCCTCTTCCAATATTCGATAAAGGAAAGGATCAGCATGATGGTAACCAGGAGGGGAAGTCTCCCCACACTCCTCTAAGGAAGAGGGTGTTTGATTGCTATCATGGGATGCTTTCGTATTCATAATGACCTATGTCTTCTTCCATTACCTTTACCTCTTCATTTTCCAAAGGAACAATATAAGGCTCTATTTACTAAGCATATACTTTCCTTTGGAGGGATTCTAAGGAGGCTTTTATACTGCTAAGCATATCCCCTTCTTAGATAATTTGGGGGGAATGTTTCCTATTCCGCTAGGTAAACATCCCCTCCTTCGGAGGGGCTTGGGGAGGCTTCTATTCCGTTTATCCCCATTGCATTCATTATCGAATACCCCAAAATTGCTTGCTTAAAGTTGCCACCTTCTATCGGTTGCATGGCAAACAATGTGATGTGCTTTAGCTCATCATCCACGTCCCGGAGGGTTGAACGAATACTGTTCAGCATCGAAGCATCCTCCGCATTCGGCACAATCATGATACGCTTAACCTCTTCATGATTGCAAAGTGTCTTAAGAAGGTCGAGCAAAACGGCATCTTTCGCCGTATGTTCATCACCAGTTGCTATACTATTGATGATAAATTCTCCGAGGTGACCATCTCTAAACGCCTGTCCATTGAGCTCTTTTTCATAATCAGAAGGAGCAAAATTCTCCAACTTCAGATTCTTTTTATCGTGCAGAAGAACCACTTGTGTTTCGTGATCCCCTGGTTTCAGCCGACCGTCAAGTGCTACATCCACTGCCCACTGACTAAAATCAGCAGCCGGGATACGCCGATCTAACATGCGCTCAAAGTTCACGATAATGTCGAAAGCTACATGATCAATATAATCACCATCTGCAATGATGATATTTTCACTCCATTTAATGTTCTGTGCTTCTTGTGCGTTCATAGCTACAAAGATACATTAAATCAGGCAAAACGCAAAATAAACAGATTGATTTTTGGTGTTTTTACCCACTCAATAAACGACGTTCTCATCCCCTTATCAGCGAACCATACTGCCGTCTTCAGTATGTCCAGACTTATGAGACATATAAATATAAATGATTGCCACTAAGATAACAATCGCTAAAAGGACCATAGTACACATCCTAAACAATCCTGCTGAGCACGCTGTTACATACAAAATCGCCAAGAGTAACAATGGGGTAATTACCCGAATAACCCTTGCATGTTTACTGTTATACTGTTCCGTACGCATCAATGCCCTCAAAGAACCTCTATCACTGGGAGTCTTCTCTTTGGCTATCATCATTAGGAAAATAATAAACGAGATGATAGGAAGCGTAAGGATCAAGTATTTAGGACCATAACTGTCCACATTACCTGACAGATTCCAATGGAGAATAATCTGATCGGGACCACTTAATGCACACATCAAGGCTATAATTGAGGTGACAACAACGATTGCTGTCGAGATGATTCTGCTTATCATGTTACGACTGTTTATAAACATTTAGGTTTTTATAAAGTAGATTGAATACCACCAGAAATAACGATTTCTTAATGTTCTCTACGCTACAAAGATATAAATAATAAACAAAAAGGACAAGTTTAAAGCAAAAAAAGTTACATGCGAAAGGATGTGAAGAAACATAGGTGAGCAGGTATTGGCAATGACAAAATAATCTTACATTATCGAATACACCAAAAAGAGTAAACCAGAGGATAATCATCTTTTTCGTACTCTGTAGTATCCAGATTATCAAACAGTTACAAAGGGACTTATAAAAGGGCATCTTTTACCATGCAAAAGGGCACCTTTTACACATCAAAAGGGCATCTTTTACAATGCAAAAGACGCCCTTTTAGAATGCAATAGATGCCCTATTAAAAACCAACTATGAATTTATTTCACAAAAGAAGCACCAATTCGTTTTCCCAAGACCTTTCGTTTTTCAGCCAAGTCATTATCATCCACGTAAGCTAAAGCATATCCCCAATAGAGATAAGCCTCCTTAAAGTTCTTCTGACAGAGCCTTGAGTCTCCCATACTCTTATATATCGTGAACATAAGCGACTTATCGGGTTCATAGAGTTCTGCTGCCTTTTTCAAGTGTAAGACTGCATCCTCATAACGCCCAAGTTGACTCTCAACCACTCCTAATCTATATAATCCCACAGCCATCTTAGGCTTCATCTTCACAGCTTTGGCAAAGTAATACACGGCAGAATCAAGTTTCTCCATATATGCAAAAGCTCCTGCTGTGTAATAAAGTGAATTATAAGTCGTGTCACCAACGGCAAAAACTCTTCTATAAGTGTTGATACACTGCTCGAATTTACGCTCCATGAAATACGCTTCTCCCAAGGCACGATTCACTTCTGTATTGAAAGAATCTGTTTTGCAAAAGTCTTCTCCATAATAGACTGCCATATCTAAATGATCATAATCAGGACTTACAAGAACATTCATGAGGTCGGCTACTATATGACTATCCCTTGGAAAGGTTCTCACTAATATCATCCCGTAGAACACCTGATGGGCAACATCACCTATAGCACCCAAAGAATAATACAGTTCACGGAACGAATCATGGGTTAAACTGTCCGTTGATACAGTCTTAAGAAGACCAATACATTGCTTATATGATGCACGAAAGTAATAACAACTGGCGATTTTCATCTTGATTATATTGTCATTACGTTGCTTCTGCGCCTGCTTATAGAATGACAAAGCATTATAATAATCATACACTTTCATACAACTGTCGCCCCTATCAAGCGACCTTTGATAGCTCTGTGCTGCCACATGCAAGGGAACAATGAATAAGATCAAAAGGAACAGAATGAGCTTTCGCATAGTACAAAATACATTTAAACTTAAGAAATTACCATACATTGAGAACAGGATTTCCATGAGGCGATCAACTTTATAGCCCAGCCTCATGGAAATCAAGTTATAATTCTTATTGCAATTTAAAGCGAACAGGCATAGTATAGTACACCGAAACAGCCTTTCCCTTGTTCTTTCCAGGGTTCCATCTTGGCATTACAGAGACAACACGCAGCGCTTCCTTGTCAAGCGAAGGGGATATTGAGCGTACGATAACAGGATCCTTTACCTCACCATTGGCAGTGATGATGTATTTCACTATTACTGTTCCTTGCTCACCATTGCTTGCTGCTTCAACAGGATACTTTATGTTTTCTGACAGCCATGATAGCAAATTCCCTTTGAAAGTAGGCATTTCTTCGGAAACAGTATAGACCACCTGCTTTCCTTTCTTTTGCGTTTGATCAGTCTGTTCTTCTTCTGGTGACTCCACAAAGGACTCATCATTCGTCACAGCTGACGGCTCATTCTCCTTCACTTGTGATACAACTGTCTCCTTCTCTACCGTCTCTTTCTCTATAGATAAAGGCATATCATTGCTCACAACCTTTATAGATTTTTCTTCCAGAGTCGTCAATGGTTTAGTAACTTGCCTTTCAACTCTGACTATTGGTACTTCTTTGTCATTCGCAGCAGCTGCAATCTCACGTGCAATAATCTCAACATTACTCACAACAAGTAGCATGACTGTCATTGGAATACAGAGTACATACTTTGCTTTCGCAACTCCTTTGGTTCGTTTTTTATTCATCATCTTAATACGTTTCTTAAGAGGTAAAACATTAAAATTATTTGAAATTGTAGCTACATTCTTTCTATAAGCCAACCCTAACAGGTGGTATTGGTATTCCTTACTATCAAGACCACTCGTCAAGACACTGTTATCCGCAAGGAATTCAAGGTTTAATCTCACTTCTCGTTTCAGTAACCAGACAAATGGATTTATCCAAAAAGCAATGGAAAACAGCTCCGTAATAAGAATATCAAGGGAATGATATTGTCGACAATGAAGCAATTCATGTGTGATAATCTCGTCTAATTCCTTTTGGTTATGCCTCTTTGGATCCATAAAAATCCAGCTGAAGAATGAGAATGGACCTTCTCCTTGATCTAATAAATAAACCTTTACACCACACACTTCTGCTGTTTTACATCTATGTCTTAGCATAAATATGGAAAACAACTGCCATAAAAAGCGTAAAAACAATAGTGAGGCTACCACACAATAAGCTATTATAACGATAGCTTCCCAATTCTGTACTGTGCCATTATGGGGTGTTATAGTCACTACAGGAAGTACAACGTTGGCATATTCGTTAGCCGCAGAGGACATTCCCACGCTCTTATTCAACCAATAAGAACAGTTTAAGCCTGGCACTAACAGGACAACAACATACAGTCCCAACAGTGAAATCCTTCTCCAAGAGAAAAAAGTATCATTCGAAAATACTAGCTTATAAAAAGCAAATAGGATGATAAATGCTATATTTAACTTCAAGAAATACATGGCTCTGTATGTTATATTTTAGGTAAATAATATCGGTTTGTTCTGTAGGAGTTATCCCTTCACTTGATAAGCTTAGTCGTTGCCGCTTTCTATCTCATTGATAATTTCTTTCAAATCTCCAGGAGAGAGATCCTCTTCTTTCGCAAAAAATGAAACCATCTCACGGAAAGAATTCTTAAAGTAATTACCAACAAAACTACGCATGAAATCAGATTTGTATTCAGACTGGCCTATCCGTGGCGAAAAATGATACGTAAGACCGTACTGTTCTGCATTCAAATAGCCCTTTCGCTTTAGATTATTCATCACAGAAGCTATCGTTGTATAAGGCGGACGAGGCTCATCCAACTGCTGGAGGATCTCTTTTGTGGTACAACTACCCAACTTCCATACATGCAACATTACTTCTTCTTCTTGCTTAGTCAGTTTTTCCATCATCAAAATACGTTTCTATTATTCTGCTGCAAACTTACGATTAATTCGTAACAAAGTCAAGTTCACAACGTTAAAGATTGCTAATAAATAAACTTTTTAGACTAATAATCAGATTAATACGAATTATTAGTAACTACTAAAAACAAGATAAAAAAGCTGTTTTACACTATGAAAATAAGGGAATAGACAGACGAAGCACTCTCCATTGAGCCCATAAATACGAAGAATAAAAAATAGAGGATACTCCAAAACAGGAATATCCTCTATTTGTATGATATGTAATAATATGATTATAAGTCGAGCAACTCCACTACTTTATCAACTGCTGCATTGATACCATCAGCATCTTTACCACCAGCTTGTGCGTAGTGTGGCTGACCACCACCACCACCCTTGATAAGCTTAGCAGCCTCACGGATGATTTTACCAGCATTAAGATCGTGATTCTTTACCATGTCATCACTAAGCATGATAGACAGTAAAGGACGACTTTCATATACTGATCCCAGTACACAAACCAAGTTCTCTGGTAATGCTTCACGCACCTTGAAAACAATATCCTTAGCTGAAGCAGGATCAACTGGCAATACTGCCTTAACGACATGTACACCATTCACCGTCTCAGCACGCTCTACCAAGGACTTAGCAGCACGGTCAACAGCCTGTGCACGGAAGCGCTCTACCTCCTTCTTCATGGCATCGTTCTCCTCAACAAACTTGGTGAGAACAGCCTTAAGGTCCTTAGCATTGTTGAACATTGCCTTCAAATCACGCAGCGTATCTTCGAGTGCATAGATTGCATTCTCGCATGTTTCACCTGTCATAGCTTCTATTCGGCGTACTCCAGCAGCTACACTGCTCTCTCCAACAATCTTAAAGAAACCAATACGACCTGTTGATTTCGCATGGATACCACCACAGAACTCACAACTTGGACCGAAGCGAACAACACGAACCTTATCACCATACTTCTCACCGAAGAGGGCTACAGCACCCATCTTCTTTGCTTCTTCCATAGGTGTGTCACGGTGTTCGTCCATAGGATAATCAGCACGAATCATTCCGTTAACAAGTCTCTCCACCTGACGAAGTTCCTCATCGGTGATCTTCTGGAAGTGAGAAACGTCGAAACGGAGCGTGTCTGGACTAACGTAAGAACCTTTTTGCTCTGCATGATCACCAAGAACCTGTTTCAAAGCATAGTCCAACAGGTGAGTCGCAGTGTGATTAGCAGCAGATGCATCACGCTTTTCTACATCCACACAAGCCATAAAGTCGGCTTCAACATTCTTTGGTAATTCCTTTACAATATGGATACTCTGATTGTTTTCACGCTTAGTATCGATGACATTGATAGTCTCATCCTCGCTAACAAGTACACCTTGGTCACCAACCTGGCCACCCATCTCTCCATAGAATGGTGTGTAGTCAAGAACAAGCTCGTAGAAACTATTCTTCTTCTGTGTTACTTTACGATAACGGAGGATGTGACATTCATACTCGGTATAGTCGTAACCAACGAACTCCTGTTCGCCTTCACGCAAAACTTCCCAGTCACCATTCTCTACGACAGCAGCATTACGAGCACGCGCTTTCTGTTGTGCCATCTCCTCATCGAACTGCTTTTCATCAACGGTATAGCCATTCTCTCCACAGATAAGTTCTGTCAAATCAAGTGGGAAACCATAGGTATCAAACAGACGGAAAGCCTCTTTACCATCCAACTCAGTCTTACCGTGTGCCTTCAACTCGTCCATAGCACCACTCAACAGGCTAATACCCTTATCCAAAGTACGGAGGAAAGAGTCTTCCTCTTCCTTCATCACACGTGCAATCAGCTCACGCTGTGCAGTCAATTCGGGGTAAGCAACCCCCATCTCATGTACCAAAACATTGATCAGCTTGTACATAAAGGCTTCTTTCTGCCCGAGGAACGTATAAGCATAACGCACGGCACGACGAAGGATACGACGGATAACATAACCTGCTTTGGCATTGCTTGGCAACTGACCGTCAGCAATGGAGAATGCAACAGCGCGCAGATGATCGGCAACAACACGCATAGCGATATCTACCTTTTGCTCTTCATTGATGCCTTCACCGTTAGGACCTTCTGGGAAAGTGTGGTTGTATTTCTTACCTGACAGGCGCTCAATCTCCTCAATTACAGGTGTGAAGATATCAGTATCATAGTTTGAATTCTTTCCTTGCATCAAACGAACCAGACGTTCAAAACCCATACCCGTATCAATAACGTGCATCTTCAGTGGCTCAAGACTGCCATCTGCCTTACGGTTGAACTGCATGAATACGATGTTCCATATCTCAATTACCTGTGGATGATCCTTGTTTACAAGCTCCTCTCCAGGTACCTTTGCCTTCTCTTCATCAGAGCGGAAGTCAATATGAATCTCCGAACATGGGCCACAAGGGCCCGTATCGCCCATCTCCCAGAAGTTGTCATGCTTGTTACCATTGACAATATGATTCTTGGGGAAGTGCTTTTCCCAGTAGCTGGCAGCCTCATCATCACGTGAGATACCTTCTGCCTTGTCGCCTTCAAAGACTGTTACGTAAAGGTCCTTAGGGTCAAGATGCAACACATCTACAAGGTACTCATAAGCATAATCAATAGCTCCTTCCTTGAAATAGTCGCCAAAACTCCAGTTACCCAGCATCTCAAACATTGTGTGATGGCTAAGTGCTGCATCACGACCCACCTCTTCCAAGTCGTTATGTTTACCACTTACACGCAAGCATTTCTGTGAGTCCGTACGACGGCGTGGCTCTGGTTCCTTTGTTCCAAGAATAATATCTTTCCACTGGTTCATACCAGCATTAGTAAACATCAGCGTAGGGTCGTCCTTGATAACCATTGGGGCAGACGGTACGATAACATGTCCCTTCGACTCAAAGAACTTCAAATAAGAGTCGCGGATTTCATTTGCTGTCATCATCTTTATTTTATATTTAATTCAATTTTTCTACCTAAAAGTGTTGCAAAGATACTGACTTTTGAGTATTTTTGCAAACAATTAAGCTGATGAATATGGAAAAACTTCGCTTTGAAGTGAACTACTAAATAGCATATAACAGCTGATTTGTGTAAATAATTGATTTAAAAGAAACTAAGACATGGCAGAGAATCCACATAAATTGTATTATTCAATAAAAGAAGTAGCGCAACAAATAAACGTTACGGAGAGTCTGCTAAGGTATTGGGAAACGGAATTTCCACACCTCCGCCCTAAGACTACGGGTAACCGTGTACGACAGTATACGGAGAAGGATATTGAACAGATAAAAGTCATATATAATCTTGTCAAAGTACGTGGTTTCAAGATTGCTGCTGCACGCAAGATGATCCAGGAGAACCGTAAGGGTGCTGACAAGAGCCAGAAGGTGATGGAATCGCTCATTTCAGTACGTGACCAACTACAAGAACTCAAGAAACAACTTGACAGTTTGGTATAAAAAGGCTCTTATCATGCCGAGCTTTTTCTATGCTTAGTACAGGTCTTCACAGCCTGTCTATCTCCTACTCTTTTTTATTTTTAGTTGCTATCACTTTTTGCACATAGTGTAAAAAGGGTATATTAGGCCATTTATGATAGCAAAGCCAGTGGCGCAAGTGAATTTTAAAATAATATTAGGTATTAAGATTCTCTATAATTCTATATTATAAAGCTCATAAAATACTTTTATCATAGCAACTATAGGAAATAAAAATAAAAGATTAACTTTATAATATTTGAAGCCGCCACACTTTCCATAGAACAGCGCACTAGGGAGTTTTTTTCGTTATATACCCATGAATAGTTCAAACAGAAATCTCTGCAGAACTATAATCTACAATGTAAGACAATACTTATACATCAGTAAATTGTATTGGACCTTCTATTCTAGAATATAATTTTACAGAAATTTCAGAATAATTACACAACAATGTTTATACCTATCATTCTAAATGATTATTCCTATATCACTTGTCTTGATTGAATGTAACGGTTGTTATTATGGTCTCGTTTCTTTCTTTTCCAGTTTCGCTTAATATCAGCTGATTATTGGTAAAGTCAGCTGTGAATGCACTTTTAGAAGAGAAGTCTACCCTTTCTTCAGAGAATCCTATTAATTTTTCTTCAACATTAAGCCAGTCCCAATAATTTAATATGTTCTCTTTTGGATTTTTATAAGCTATGAAATATGTCCCAGCATGGGTGAAAGTAATGGTCTTTGGGAATTCCTCTTCAGCCATGTCTTGCTGTATCTCTTTGGCATTTTTAAGTTTATCTGACTTCTCAAACCTATCTATCGCCTTTCTAAGTGCATTGCTGAGTTCTGCGCTTGATGATGAAGTTCCATCAAACACAGTTTGACCATCATACTTTACAACGATATGCATCTTTATAAATCTCCACGTACGACAGAGATAATCTGTAGCTTGACCAGAAGGCATTGGTGTAACCTTTGTAGCAGAGAGTTGTGCCTGTCGCCCATTCACATTTAGTAGTAAAAAATAGGAATTACCAGCTTTAGTAACGGTTAATTCGCCTAATTCCTGTAAAACATATACATTATTATTCTTTGAAAAATGCCCTGTTATATATAGGTCATCAGAGTCTGTATTACTTGGTGAGGCCCCTTTCATAACAATGATATAGCGGCCAGCTTCTGTTAGCTCTATCGATTTGTAAGCAGAACTGGCATCTGTTATTTCATACTTTGCAGCATCCATTGTATAAGATGGCGTTTCAATAGGAGATGGTTTCTGCTCATCTGGGTCAGAATTATCACATGCTGTGAACGATAGTCCACATAAAAGCAACATAATTGCAAACAAAATGCTTTTAAGTCTCATAATAATATTTTTCTGTTAATAATAGTTGGTCAATAGCTAATGTGTTTCTTCAAAGGAAACTAATTGTTAACAAAGATATATACGATTTTCTTTTTCTCATTTTCATTTCATCTTAAATAACCTTAATTACGAGATTACCCTATGAAAATATTCAATAGAAGCAGGAGATAGTAGAATGATTGTGCAAATGTATATAAGGAATTTGGGAGGCAAACAGTGGAAGAACAGGTGTGTATAAACAATCTACCCCTCTCCATCCAGAGAGGGGTAGTTGGGGAAAATAGATATTCCTTGTTGCTATTGTTGCTTTCATTACTTCTTTCGCGACAATGAAGCACGCTTTACTTCGAAGTCGGCAGTAGTGTTGTTATCATCAACAAACTTCTTACCATCCCATTTACGTTGTAAAGAAAGACCAGAGTAAATAGGGTAATCGCTCTGCTTCAAACCAGCAAAGGAAACGTCAGTAACAGCATTATAACCTCGATCAAGTTTGCTGGGGCGCATCTGGAACATACGGCGTGGACAGATGGTGATGCAGTCAATGACGTTCTCGAACGGTATCTCAATAGCATAGAAATCACCAAAAGCACTACTTGTAACTGTAATATAATGCAGATACCCCTTTCCATCCTTGGTGTCAGTCAGGTTCTTTTTGAACTCTTCCGGTGTCCAAGGAAGTTTTATCAGTGCGATACCATTGCTCTCTGAAACGTTTGAGAATTCATGTTCCGGACCAACATTCCCACTTGCATCCGTCACTGTTAGTATAGCATTAAGGTCAGGAACGTCTGGATTGTTCTTCTTTCCAGAATCATAATTGATATTCGTCCACTCGAAATCAGCTTTCCTCAAATCAAGAAAGGCATCCAACCCACCATACATACTAAGGTCCTCTCCCTCCAGTTCTGACTCGAATTGAGCCTTATGGTCAATGGCATACTTAGCCACAATAATGGTCTGTCCAGGCTTAACAGGATAATCTGTACCCGCACCAGGAAAGTAAGAGATACCTGATGCACCATAATAACGATTAACAAAGTCGTCCTTCGGTGCAAACTGAATCGCCTTGCTTGGGTCAATAGCATTATCACAAAGTGCCAATCCGTCAAGATACTTCACCTCATCTGTTGGGTTAAAGATTGCGATATACTGATCATCATTATACATCTGGTTCAGGTTCTTCATACCCCAGGCTCTGACGTCACGGTACCAATAATGTCCGACATAGAACACCTCCTTAATAATCAGATGGTCTAATTTTGTCTTTGAAGTAGACTGTTTGACAGGCATTTCATTACGTGTACAGCTACCTAAGCTCAATGTTATCAAGCCCGAAAGCAGGAATGCTGTTATCTTTTTCTCTATCATTTGTTTCATCATCTTTTATGCGTTTATATTTTTGTCCTATAATCATAGATTAGTCCCAACACTTGAAACTGCTCAATAACCTATAAGAACCAGTTTCCAAAGCCCGATCCTCCACCAATGCCATGTGTCTGAACATTCTGTGCAGCCTCTAATGCATCGAGCGATGACAAGCCTATTTCGTGTCCCATATAGAAGTAGAGAGGGTCATTAGGGTCAATCGTTGTCGGGTCAGTATCGAAACTACTACAGAAAACTTTTATTGGAATATTGAATCGGAAAAGTTCTTTCCATTCTGAGTCAGCCCCATACTCCTTCGGTTCATCGGGGTTATAGGCCTCTGCACAGATGAATGGACTACGGAAAACATAGGTGGAATGCCGGTTGAGATACTCGTCTTTCGGTATCAAAGCCTTCTTTCCTTTCGGACATTTCATAATACGCACAGAGAGATAAAACTTAGGAAGTAGATAAGACGGACGACTATAGCGTCCAGGCTCACCTGTTGCTGGATCTACTCGACGTGTAATCTCAAGTGGCCATTCCTGATGAAGCGCATCATTCTCATCGGCTTCTATATCAAAGTTGAAGTGACCTTTCAGTCCCACACGGTCCTGATCATAAGGTGCAACAGCCCAATCGGCATCTTCACGAGTGAGTGGAGGCAGCAGTCGTTGGTTGAATAACTCACGTGCACCGTCAGCCATTGCATTATGAATCCATGTATCACGATAAGTATATTCGAATATCTTCGGTGTCAATTCAGCCCTTTGCTTCCATGTTGATGTATTAGCAAAGAGTGGAGAAGGTACAGGTGTAGTGTCAACTGTTCCACCTTTCTTCCAATCACCGAACTTATCCTTATTGGGTTTCCATGTTCCTCGACAGTCCATCACTTCGTATGGGTTACCTTTATCGTCTACTTCACTCACCGTAAAGAATATCTGATACTCATCAGAATGCTCAAGAATATCATCATTCATCAGCTTTCCTTCCTTGTTGAAGAAGTAGAGACACAAGCCCCAACGCTTTAGTTTACCACCTATGATGCGGATATAATCAGGCCCCATCTTTCCTTCGCTCTGCTCGAGATAGGTCACTGTACTCTGCCGTTGCACCTCTACCGTTGGCCATTGACTTGTATTGTTATGGATAAGTACAAACTCTTCCTGCTTCCAGGGTGCATTCTGATAAACGAAGTTACCGTGCATCATACCGTCACCATGAGAGTGTCCCTCCTTAAACATAGCCAGACAAGTTGCCCAACCGTTGAAAGCACCATCAGCATCGGGGTTTGCCATATCACCAGACACCTTCACTTTCGACAAACTATCCACATATTTATCAGCTCCACTATGTGCCACACCCTTACTATTTAACGGATTCTCATTGTAATCAACATGCACATTACCAAATACAAAGTCGTCACATGAGGTGAAGGACAGACCAACAGTTACTATTAATAGTATGCTCTTAAATATTTTATTCATCTTTCCTTTGCTCTTTTTACATCAATACTACATTCTGTCTATACTGTGAGAAGAAGTCCTGTGGTTGTGTTAACATGCGCCAAAGACGTGTCTTATCAACTTGTGGATAGAACCGCTTCACGTCATTAAAGCATTTCTCCTCCCCATCTTTCGCATTCGCAATCACGCGTACCGAGAGTGGATAATCAATATCGAAGCTATCCCATCCTGGCTGTATCTGGTTGAAATCCCATAAGAAACTATGCTCGCTGTTATTTGTATTACAGTACTTTGCTGGTTTCTCCGACTCACCAACGTGTTGCTGTCCCTTGTTCAGAATATGGCAGATACGCACCTGTAGTTGGAAAGCAACATCTGACATATGGAACTGCATGATACCTTTGAAGCCTAATCTATCCATGTCTGCCCCCACATCTAAGCTACGTTTCTGACGGAGAAAGCCTACCGTATGTCCATAACGCTGGCGTGGAGCATCAGTATCAGGGTCGGTGAAGTCATCGTTATATGCCTCGGTGAAGAGTTTTCCAAGATCTTCTTCAACAGGGTCTGTATCCCGATACTCGTATGTAAACAGCTCTGGTGTAATCTTGTTCAGCTCCATTGGGTCGATAGTCTTATAGAGATGGTACGTTTTTCCATCAAAGGCGTAAGGCTGTAGTGCCTCTGGCTTTCCCGACACTTCAATGGCTTTCCATGCGAGATTGTTATTGAATGGCACTTGATTCTGCCCTAATATAAAACCTTCTGGCGCATAGATGTTCGAAGTAGAGAACTTTGTTGCAGGCTCTGGATTACCATCTTTCATACGGAAAGTATATCGATCATAATATGTAGGTTGCGATGAAAGCGAACGTGGATAAGCCATCTGTAATCCAGTTGCCTGCTGTTTATTGCTTGAAGCAGTACTGTCTGTCACTTCCTTGTTCAGCGAAGCATTGCCAATACCGAAGAAGTGCTGATGAACAAGCAAAGTAGCGTTATCCTCATCAGGAATGCTATAGCCCTCATTATCCTTCGTAAAGGGATAACCAGAGAACTGATGATTAATCAACATACCATTCTGATCGTAATATTTCAGCTCCAATCCGTAGTAGATATCGTCAGAAGCAATCACATCAAAGCAGTCACGCTCTGTAGTAATCGTCATCTGTCCTTCATCATCCTTGGCTATATCAATCTCCTGCATGACAGGAACTGGTAGTTCACCATTAACAACATGATATGTATTATATGCCCGAACGGAGTCATTACCATCAGGCCCGACACCAATCATTCCTCCTTTATATCCCATTCTTAGGATGGCATGGACGGCATAAATCTGCTCGTGTCCTTTCACATCACGTTCTATTGATGAGGCTGGAGCCTGTACTATCTTCTTGAAAAAGTCGTCTACTTGATCGTTGGAACAGCTACCAAAGAGAAGTACTGATACTATTATGGCAAATAAAAGCCGTATATCTTTATTCTGTTTCATATTCTTATCAGCTATTTAAAACTTAAACAATGTACGTAAAGAGAAGTTTGCTCCACGCTCATGTGCATAATATCTGAAGCGGTCAGTGTATTCTTTATAGAGTGCATTAAGAATATTCTCACCGACAATAATGAACTTCAATTCTCGTTTCATAGGTAAAGCGATGCGAAACTCAGCCGTACCATTCAGCAGGAAGTAAGCTGGTGGAGAGTCTGGAACGAGGTCTTTATCTGGGTCGAAGCGTGTCTGCTTGGTGACATATATCCCTGACAACGACAGTGTTGAACGGTATTTGTAATCCTTTGTCAGCGGAAGGTCATAAGTTGCAGAGAGTCCGTAACGGTCAGAAGGCATGAAAGGTAACCAGTCATCATGCGTGATATTGCGTGCAAACATCCATTCACCTTTGGCAACAAAGGTCAGTCTGTCTATAGGTTTCACAGTGGCTTCTACGTCACCACCATAGAGTTTCACGTCATCTTGGTCATAGATAAACTTCGGATACTTTCCACTTGGATGGTTATGGAATCGATCTTTTCCTTCTCCAATGTGGTCGTATATGTAACTATTGATGCGCTGGAAGAAGAAGCTAGGCTCTACTGACAGCCATGTGTTACGGTATCTTGTACCCAGCACCAACTTATATCCACGTTCACTAGCAAGGTTCTTATTACCCACTACCCAATAAGAACCATCCTGTAAACCTATAGCATAAAGCTCATTGATATCGGGTGGACGCCATGACCAACCGATATTGGCACGTGCATCCCACTTGTCGTTGAATTGATAGTGTGTTGCAAAACTCATCGTAAAGTTACTATAGAGCTTAAAATCGTCGTAGTATGTGTAATTACTGAGACTGCTATAACCATTGACTGACAACACACGGAAGTCATATCGCATACCGAGTGCACATTGTAACTTACCAAACTCTGCTTTATGTAAGAAGTAACCACCCATTGAGAGGGCTGCAAAGTTAGGTACAAAGGCGGGCTGTTTCGTACCGGGATAGTTGTAATTGGTCTGATAAGTATTAGAGAGTCCTGCATCAGTGGTCATCTTCCAGAGCTTCCACTTTGCATGCCACAGTACATCAAACTTATAAGTCTTCAGTATCAAGTCCTGCATTGGGATCCAACTCCACTGTGTCTTCTTTCTGTTTTCGAACTCTTGGCGCAGGTTCTCTTGGAAAGATAGTGTCACATCAAGCTGATGATTCTTATTGATATCCCACTTCAATTCACCCTTCAACGTCACATGTTGCGACTGTTGGAACGGTGGTTTTATCTCATACGAGAAAGGTTTAATGGTCTCTGGGTCAGGACGGCCATATTCAAAGCGCTTTATGAGTTGGGCAATATCCGATACCTTACTGGCATAATAAATACCACTGCGCTGGTAATAGATACTGGAAAAGACGGTTGCTGTAATTTTCTTTCCTTGATAACCAGCCAAGGCTGAGAGGCTTATCGTGTTGTATCCAGTGTTGTTCAGCACGTAATCTGCCGTGTGATAGTCACCTCCCTTGGTGTACATACCATGGAGACGTAGTCCAAACTTCTTGTAACCAGTCTCAACACTTGCCGAACTACTGAGCCCACGGGCATTGGTGTCATATCCAAGGTTGACATTACCATTCACCTTTAACGCTTTGTTACCATATGGGAGGGGAGCATCATTCAGCAGGACAACACCACCCATAGCACCGAAACCATAGCGAATACACTCTGCTCCTTTCACTACTTCAACCATGCTTGATCCTGTATAGTCTAACTCTGGAGCGTGATCAGCACCCCAACTCTGGCTCTCCAACCTTACTCCATTGTTCATCAGAAGGATTCTACTACTGTGCATTCCTTGTATAACGGGCTTTGCAATGGTGTTACCCGTACTGATGGAACTAACACCGGGAATGGCTTCGAGCAGTTTGGCTAATGATGTTGCTCCACCCTTCTCTAATGCTTCTTGACTGATAGCCGATGATTGTTGTAGTACGCTTGTGTGGCGTTGTAAGGCTGTGACCGTTACGTTATCCAATTGTTTGGAATCATCCTTCAACTGTAGGGTTATCTTTCTGTCTTCAGGAATGGTTATTAAACGTGTGAAGGTTTTATATCCGATATAAGAAACCGTCACTTTCAACTTGTTAACTCCGTTCTTGAGCTTGATAACACAACGTCCTTCGGTGTCTGTTATGGCAGGATTCACTCCTTCACAACGTACCACTGCTCCAGTAAGTGGCTCTTGTGATTGTTCAGCTACAACACATATCGTCACCAGGTCATCATCAGACGTTTCTTGCCCAGGGGGGAACAGACTGACAGAACCAACGGAAGGTAAGGTGCTAAAGAGCAACAGACATAAGATTATCATTGGTGTACGTGTCTGTATACACCTCATTAACTTTAATAGATATTTTATCATATATATGCAGATTATAAAAAGTTTACTTCATCACATGGTACTCCATCCCCTTACAGCCAGACGGAAGATGCAGAAAGGAAATATTTACTCACGCTTGTAGATTAAGCCACCAGCGCTACTAGAAACGCTATAAAATGACGGGTGCAAAGATACGTACTTAAGGGAAAACTCACAATACCTAAAATGAATGATTTGTAATCTTTCTCTTGGTGGAATCTACTCATTATTCGCTATGATACAATTGACTTTATAGACACTTTTTAAATTTTATTTATCATTTTCTTGCTCGTTTTAAACATTATTGTTATCTTTGTGCCCAGTTAAACTAAAATTAACTCATAATAACGATGAGAATAATAAAGAATATTAATTCGGCTACTGCTTGCGCCTTATATAATAAAGGTGTGAAAACGCTGCGTGCTGCATTAGATTCTTTAACTAAAGGAGACAGAAAAAAGATGGCTGATTATTTGGTAGTTCCAAATAATTGTGTACTCTCTCTCTCTCTCTCTCTCTCTCAAGTACAAGCGTAAATAAATCATTATTTCTTTCTCTTGTACGCGTTCGTGGAACGCCGTACAAACCCATGTAGGCAAAGAACTTATAGCAAGTTTTCTTTGCCTTATTTGTATGCTATATCTTTATACCATTTAAAAATAGATGTATACATAACGACTATTCGTAAACAATAATAATAAACAGGACGCACAGACAGTGTATCCATCAAAACCAAACAACATGACAGTAATTGAAAGAGGGGCGTACCAAAAACCCCAGTGCAGTATCGTCTGCACGTCGACAGAGACCTTATTGGGTAATGCAAGCGGTAATGCAGGAACAATTTCAGCAGGTACAACAACTGGTGATGCAAAACGTCAGATAAGTTGGGATGATGAAGATGAATATTCAGAAGTTCCTTCTTGGGCATCAGAAACTAATAACTAATCATAACCAAACAAAAGAAAACAAAATGAATACATTTATGAAAAGAACGACTATAGGATCGGTAATGCAAGGTCTTTGCTACGGCTTTGCAGCTTTGCTATTCGCTGCCAGCTGCGCAAATGACGACACAGTGCAGGAAGGAAAACAAAAGGAAAACAATATTCCTGCTGGTGCAACCGTCTTTACGGGTACTTCTCTGCCAGGCACAACAACACGTACAGCTATTCTTAATCATACAAAAGGCTCTGGTGCTTCCGTAAATTGGAGCAGCAGTGACAAGATATGGGTAAAGGATGATGCCGGAACTTGGCAGCAGAGTGCAGCTGCCGTATTCCCATTTACAAATAACTCATCATTTGCTAAATTTGGTCTTTCAGGTACATATACAGGTGCTTCACATGATATTCTTTATACAAACAAAGCTGTTACAGGTTCACAGCCACAAGTAGAGATTAAGGCGACACAAACACAGTCAGCGCCAAACAACTTTGATCATGCAGGTGAATCAGGTGATTGCGGTATTGCAACAGGTAGCAGAGTTGGTAGTGGTTATAACTTTACACTCAACCATAAGGCTTCTTACTTATGTTTTATCCCTCGTTCAAGTAATCCATACGTAAATCGGAGTAAACTAATAAAGATTGAGATCATGTGCGATGACGATATTGCTGGCACTTATAACATGGCAGCTGATGGCACATTGACCCTTGCTTCTGGTGGTTCAAAGACAATTACTGTCACAACAGGATCAGGCTTTGCAATAGATAATTCTACGGAGGATATGAGCAAGAATGCTACTTATGCAGTTGTAGCACCAGGTACTCATACTTTCCGTATTCGTTACTGGCTTCGCAATACTACAGATCACCCAGAACGCGCAATAGAAGGAACAGTATCTAAGATAGTTACACTTAACTGTACAGCAGGTTCTATTCATGATATAACTGCTAATCTTAATCCGCATGACTACGACGGCAACCATTACTACATGTGGGACGCACAGGAACAGTACTGGAAGGGGCAAGAATGGAACCTTGGTGGCAGCCAGCCAACACTCAGCCAAGGTATTATAGGCGCAACAAGCTCAAATGATTATCCTAAGAGTAACGCAGACTCACGTTGGTACAACGAGAGTTACCCAGGTTATGGCGTAAGTAACCCAGCAACACACACTTCATTTAAAGACCTTCCCAATGTTAACGAGATGACCTGGTACGCTGCAAAGGGCGAACCACGTTGGGACGCAGACGAATTATGGACAACAATGGGTCACTTATATAAAGGTGGCATGTGGTTTAAGAAGAAAGCAAATATAAGCGGATACAACCCTAACACGGCAGTAGACGGAACCGATTGGCGAACAAATAGCAATGGAAATAGCTGGTCTGTATCTCAGACTCTCCCTTCCGCAGCTGACGCAGGTAATTACTTCTACCTACCCGCCTTGGGTCACTGCGGCACTGGTCGGCTGTCCAACGTTGGCTACAGCGGCAACTATTGGTTGTCAAGTGCTAACCCATGGCTCAATGACCGCGCGTACAACATGGGCTTCTACAGTGGTAGCGTTTACGTGAACCAGACCATCCACCGCAGCAACGGGCTCAGGGTTCAGGCGTTCGAGTAGTCCGTGCGCTTGTTCGTGGTCTGTTTTGTACCCAACGAATGGGTAGAGTTATACCCAGCGAATGGGTAGGGGTCTACCCAGCGGGCAGGGTACGATGCTACCCAGCAGCTGGGTACAAGACGATCCAACCGCTGGGTATAAAAACACTGAAAAGGAAGTCAAGGTCGTGTTGATCTTATTAGTATAATGATTAATAAAGAAATATATCAACATGATTATAAATAACAACCCCACGCCTGTCCGTCAGGACATCTCCTCCCTGGGAGGGGCGTGGGGAGGCTTCTTCCTTACTATTGTTCGCGGCGTGATGCTGCCAACGAAATGCCGTTAAAGGCATTGGTTTTAATTTTCGTTTCCTTGCCCCTTTCACCCTTCTTGGTGTTAGGGGCAAGTTTTTTGTTGCTGTTGGTATTGTTCGCTGTATGGTGTTCTATTACTAAGAAAAAGTTTTTATTGCGTTTGTTGTCACTTTTTAGTTTTTTACAAAGGCGTTGTAAGACAGATGGTTATAAAGCCGCAGGGTGTGACAGGAGTGACAGCAAATTTAGAATCGGGATTCTGAAATGCTTTCTCGGTATGTTCCTCTTTACAATGCCTTTATGCGCCAGTTACTGTAGTATGCAGCGGAAAGGGACGCACTTAAGGAGGACGTTTAGCATGAGCACATGATGTGCGGATGGCTAACACAGTGTGTGCGAATGGTCAGCACGACATGTGATGATGCATGGCACAAGGAGAATAACGCATGGAAAGCATGCAGACTCTGGGCTCTTTGGAGCATAAAGCACAAGAGTGAAGGGTCAAGGGAAATAAGCGTACGGCTTACGATTGGGAGATGAGCAGTAAGACGTTCAGCGTATGCGGGGGAATTGTTTTTTAAAAGTTGCTGTCACTGCCGTCACTGTTTTAAGGGGCATAAGTGGCTTAGGATGTGTGTTTTACAGGAAGTGTTAAAAGTGACAGCAACTAAAAACTAAAATAAAACAGGGATAAGTGTTACTCGTTTATCCCTGTTTTTATCTTTTCTCCTTCATGAACAATCAATAAGGAGGAGTTGTCTCTAAATCCATCAGATGATTTCCAGTACTTCCTGCATACCATTGATACGCTTCAGGCTATCGACGATGACCTGTACATCCTTGCGGTCGTGAACCCTAAGTTCTATTGACCCATCAAAGATACCATCATCACTGGAGATGGTCACCTTGTGGATGCTCACACCCAACTGGTCGGACAAGACATCAGAGATATCATGCAACATTCCTCTGCGGTCTATCCCTCGTATCTCAATTGACGCATCAAAGAATATCCGCCGGTGCATATCCCACTTGGCATCCAGGATACGGGTACCATAGCTTGCCTTGAGTTTTGCAGCAACAGGACACGAACGCTTGTGTATCTCTATATGGTTTTTGTTATCAATATAACCCAGAATGTCATCACCAGGAATAGGATGGCAGCACTGTGGGAAGAGATAACGATGAATGTTCTCCTCACTGATGAAGATGGGTTTCTTCTTATTCAGATTCTTCGTTACGACAATCAGTCCTTCTGTTGAAGTATCGTCTGAGAGCATCGGATCTGTTGTCTTCTTATCATTCGACTTCAGGAAAGGAACATAACGCCGCCAACCACCAGAGACTATCGTACTCTCGAACTTCTTCTTCCCCCGTATTTCATCTAAATCACGGTCACCCAATATGACAGTCTTCTCACCAATAGCTTTGAAAAGGCTCTCATGTACAGAGAATCCATGCAGACTACAAAGCTTATCAAGTACCGAGGTGGTCATCTCCAGATCGTTTGCAGCCAGCCACTTTGACAGCAGCGTTTCACCAGCCTTCTGTATCTCCTTCCCTTCACGCCGCAATATAGCCTGTATCTTTGCCTTAGCCTTAGCAGTGGAGACAAAGTTGATCCATGAAGGGTCTACGTGTTGTGATGCAGACGTGAGTATTTCAACCTGGTCACCACTCTGCAGTCTATGACTAAGTGGTACCAGCTTATGGTTGACCTTAGCACCTATGCAGTGGCTTCCAAGGAAAGTATGGATCTGGAAAGCAAAGTCGAGTGCCGTACATCCTGCTGGCATTGTCTTTATTTCACCCTTTGGTGTGAAGACAAATATCTCAGACGCAAAGAGATTCAGCTTGATAGCATCAAGGAAATCCATCGCATCAGGCTGAGGATCGTCAAGAATCTCCTTAATCGTACTGAGCCATTCGTTCAGTTCGCCCTCATCCTCGGTTATCTCATTACCATCCTTATACTTCCAATGTGCAGCAAAACCCTGTTCAGCAACCTCGTTCATATGCTCTGAACGGATCTGAACCTCTATCCAACGTCCCTTTGCCGACATCAGTGTCACGTGTAACGCCTGATAGCCATTGGCTTTCGGATGATTCACCCAGTCGCGCAAACGGTCAGGATGGCTCTTGTAAATCTTATTAATAGCTACATATATTTGGAAACAATCATTGATTTCCTCGTCTGGATGCTTAGGTTTATAGATTATACGGACTGCAAGAATATCATATATCTCTTCGAATGTCACATGCTTATTCTGCATCTTATTCCAAATGGAATAAGGACTCTTCACACGTGCTTTAAGTTCATATTCAAAGCCCATATCATCTAGAGCCTTACGGATTGGAGCGGTAAACTCCTCAAAAAGAGTATCACGCTGAGCCTGTGTAGAAGCAAGTTTCTTCTCAATAGAGGCATAAGCATCAGGATGTTCATAGCGGAAGCTAAGGTCTTCGAGTTCTGTTTTTATCTTATTCAGACCAAGACGGTTGGCAAGTGGTGCATAGATATAAAGTGTTTCTCCTGCTATCTTATACTGTTTGTTGGCTGGTTGTGATGCCAATGTGCGCATATTATGCAATCGGTCACAAATCTTTATAAGGATGACACGGATATCATCACTCATCGTCAACAGTAACTTCTTGAAGTTCTCTGCCTGTGCTGAAGCCTGTTCACCAAAGATTCCACCAGAAATCTTTGTCAGTCCATCAACAATCTGTGCTATCTTTGGTCCAAAGATATTCTCTATATCCTCAACAGTATAGTCTGTATCCTCAACCACATCATGCAACAAAGCTGAACAGATACTCGTTGCACCAAGTCCCATTTCCTCACAGGCTATCTGTGCCACAGCTATAGGGTGCATGATATAGGGCTCTCCCGACAGTCGGCGTACGCCTTTATGAGCCTGTCGAGCAAAATTGAACGCCTTAGTAATAATATCAACTTTCTTACGATGGCGTGAGGCAAGGTATGTATCTAACAGATGTTGGAAAGCATTGTCCACCATCTTCTCATACTCGGCTTCTCGATTCTCCGTTTTCTCCTTATTATTATCCATATCGCATCCTCCTGTATATAATAATGTGAGGGATCTGTTTTAGCGCATCAATAAGCCCTGATGGGACCCGGTATGACCTTGTGAACCAATTGTTGTTGTGGCAGTAACAGTCATTACAGGCGCTTCAAAAGAAGGCTTATCTTGATAAATCAATTCCTTATTATAGTTAAACCGCTCTATCATCTCTGCTGGAAGTCGTAACTTCACTGTACCATCTGTACTAAAAGCCTTTATAAGATCTTGTCGGTATTGTGGATTGAGAATTTTCAGGTCGGCAACTTCCATACCCAGCACATCAGCTATCTTACCTAAACGAACATCCTTCTCCACTACGACTGTATCACAACGGACGGGTAAACCTGTTGATAAAGGCTGTATATTGTAATCGGCATAATAGTTCATTACATAGTTTACAGCTATGAATGCAGGTACATATCCACGTGTTTCCTTTGGGAGATACCGATAAACAGCCCAAAAATCGGAAGCGCCACCAGCCTTTGAGATAGCGTTACTGACACGTGTCGGACCACAATTATAAGCTGCCAACGCCAATGTCCAGTCACCAAAACGCTGATAAAGATCGCTTAACATACGTGCTGCAGCATAAGAAGACTTCTCCGGATCACGACGTTCATCGATATAATCATCAATCCGAAGATTGTACTGTTTGCCTGTTGTCGTCATAAACTGCCACAGTCCTGCTGCACCAACACGTGACGTTGCATTCGGATTCAGTCCCGATTCAATCACTGGGAGGTACTTCAGTTCCATTGGTAATCCGTATGTCCGTAATGCATCCTCAAAGAAACGATTGTAATAACGCGCACGTCCCAACAGATAACAAGTTGATTGGCGTCCTGCTTTTGTATAACGGTCAATATACTTCTTTACCTCATCATTACAAGTCAGTGACATTACATTGGAGAGGTTACGAATCTTACGGTCTATTTCCTCCATTCCACTCTCTGCTTCAGTACTCACATTATTTCTCTGTGACGAACCATTTGCATAAAACTTATCATCGGAATAGTCAACACTGACATAACCAGACAGAGCTCCATCAGCATCTGGAATCATGACTTCAACAGTCTTGCCATGATCATCTACAACGGTCTGTTGCTGTGCCTGCATTGTACAAACACATCCAAGACCTATAATAAAGGAGAAGATATGTCTCTTTCTACTCATTATTTACCCTTTGGTTAGTGCAAATTCAGTGCACTGCTGTTAGAAAGTCAAGCTACATCCAAGTCCGATAGCTGATGAACGGAATGGATGATTAGGAGTAGCAAGACTCTTGTCAGAGATAATAGTCGGTGCAATATGCAACGACAAATCATCTGATATATCGAAATCAGACAGTGACGCATCAACATAAGCATCAATAACAGAGAGTGCATAAACGGCAATCGTCGTAAAGATACTTAAGTCACGCCATCGCCGATAACGGTCTTTGCGTTGTTTAAAGATATTCTTATAACGCTCCTCATTAGCAGGAGTAATCGTCGTTCCTAAATGAAGGAAGTTATTATAACTCTGCGTTGTAGGATCATTATCCATGATGTCGATATATGCCTGTGCATAGTCGTGATACATCTGATTGTTCCATGTCATAGCATAGATACATCCAACAAAGCCACCATAAAAGATTGGAAGTTTCCAATACTTACGGTTATAGACCTGTCCAGCACCCGGCAAGACTATCGCTAACCATAATGCCCGTTTAGGATTAGGACGCCATTTGCTCCAGTCACGCCCTTTCTTCATCATTTTCAGACTGTCTTTCCTAACGACTGATGAGAGCTTTCCCTCATCATCTGGAGTCAACAAAGCCTTTTGTTCAACATACTTATCCTGTGAATTAGGAACCTCAACAACAACAGAATCACCAGGATAGATTACTTTTATGGAGTCCTTAGGTACATACTGTGCATGCATGTTCATCCCATAAATGAACATTCCTGCTACTAACAGCCCTCTGCTTATTATACTATTAAACTTCATCACTATCCCTTCTTATCTATCTAATACCTAATTCAAAAGCCCTCAACTGGCTTACTTCATTTTATCCATTACCTCCATGATATGCTCCAATTCTTCCTCTGAAGCAAAAGAGATACTGATCTTCCCCTTACCATTAGCATTACAACTCATCTGAACCTTAGTATTAAAGAACGAAGATAGGCGCTGCTTAAGGATATTAAATTCTTCTGGAAGGCGTGTACGAGCAGCTATTTTCTTCTTTGCAGTCTGGATGTCCTCCCCACTATTCAACTGCTGGCAGAGCTCTTCCACCTTACGAACACTGTAACCGTTCTTCTGTATCTCGCGAAAAAGCTTTAGCTGAAGGGATGGACTATTCAGAGAAAGCAAAGCACGGGCATGTCCCATATCAATCTCTTTCTTCTGCAAAGCCATCTGAACCTGAGCTGGAAGTTTCAATAATCGTAGGTAATTGGCTACTGCAGCCCGACTCTTTCCAACACGTTCAGCAACACGTTCTTGTGTCATTCCGCTTTTTTCCTGAAGATGCTCATAAGCCAAAGCTATCTCTATAGCATTCAGATCCTCACGCTGAATATTCTCTACCAACGCCAATTCCATCACATTTTCATCCTTGATGGTGCGGATATAAGCAGGAATAGCCGTCAGACCAGCCAACTGACAGGCGCGCCAACGACGTTCACCAGCAATAATCTGAAAACGATTATCATCTATTTGTCGTAATGTGATAGGCTGAACAAGTCCAAGTTCACGAATACTATTTGACAGTTCTTCCAATGCAACAGGATCAAACTCACGGCGTGGTTGATTAGGGTTAGCCTCAATTTGATCTATTGCTATCTCATTAATAGTAGAACTACCCTGCGTACTTACTGCCTCTGTGGATATCAGCGCATCTAAACCTCGACCAAGGGCATTGGTCTTCGCATTACGATTATATTTCTTATGTACAGCCATTTTAAGGAGTTAAAAAGGAGTAAAAGGGTGATAGATACTATGTCTACAACATACAAAGCACTACTCTCCACTTTCCCTTCTTTATTCTTTATTTCTTATTCTTTTCAATAATTTCTTTCGCAAGACAGAGATGATTCTTTGCACCAGTGGATTCAGCATCATATAAAATGACAGGCAAACCATGACTCGGACTCTCTGAAAGCTTGACATTACGCTGGATAACAGATTTAAATACCAGCTCTTGGAAGTGACGTTTCACCTCATCATATATCTGACGTGCAAGACGAAGACGACTATCATACATTGTCAACAAGAAGCCTTCTATCTCTAACTTCGGATTCAGTTTGCTCTTAATAATCTTAATCGTATTAAGCAACTTACTGATACCTTCCAGTGCGAAATATTCACATTGGACAGGGATAATAACAGAATCAGCTGCTGTCAGTGCATTTACAGTTATTAAACCAAGCGAAGGACTACAGTCAATCAAGATATAATCATAGTCATCACGAATAGGAGCCAGCAGATTGCTCATAACTTTCTCACGTCCGTTAAGCTTCAACATCTCTATCTCTGCACCAACAAGATCAATGTGACTTGGGACAATATCAAGCCCTTCTATATCGGTTGTGTAGATTGCGTCTTTAATGTCGGCATGGTCAATGATACATTCGTAAAGAGAACAATCCACCTCCTTGATGTCAACACCCAGACCGCTTGAAGCATTAGCCTGTGGATCAGCATCAACAACCAAAACAGACTTCTCTAATGTTGCCAGTGAAGCTGCTAAATTTATAGTGGTAGTTGTCTTCCCAACTCCGCCTTTTTGATTGGCGAGTGCGATAATCTTTCCCATTTTCTATATCTAATTCGTATGTGTTTATAGCCCACAAAGATACATATTTTATATGAGATTGCAGGGCTTTGTGAACCTTTTTTCGTACTTTTGCAACTAAATCAAAGCGAAATTATGAATTTTAAGAAACCTCTCATACTCATCTCTAACGATGATGGATATCGCTCCAACGGCATCCGAACACTCGTCTCTTTCTTGACAGACTTTGCTGATGTTGTTGTCTGTGCACCAGAATCAGGCCGTTCAGGGTTCTCATGTGCGTTCTCTGTTGTTGACTATCTTCTAATTAAAAGACAACATAACATCCCAGACTGTGAGGTATGGTCATGCACTGGTACACCTGTTGATTGTGTAAAAATAGCATTAGACCAGATTTTGAAGGACCGTAAGCCCGACCTTATCCTTGGTGGTATCAACCATGGAGATAACTCATCTGTGAACAATCATTACAGTGGGACAATGGGAATAGCCTATGAAGGCTGTATGAAATACATCCCTTCCATAGCTTTCTCAAGTTGTGATTATAATCCAGAAGCCGACCTGTCCCACTTACGTGATTATGTAAGGATAATTGTTAAGAAGGTACTTGCAGAAGGATTACCCAAGGGAGTATGCCTAAATGTAAACTTCCCTAAGACTGAACACTTTGCAGGAATAAAGGTTTGCCGGATGGGATTCGGCAGTTGGACGCGTGAAGTAGAGTGTTGTAAGCATCCTCGGGGTTTTAATTATTACTGGATGACAGGGCACTATCGGAACGATGAACCATCTGCTACGGATAACGATCGGTGGGCATTGGAGCATGGTTATGTAACTGTAACACCATCAAAGATTGACGTTACAGACTACGATATGCTCAATAAAATGAAAGATTGGGAATCACTTTAAAAACTTTTATTCAATGAAGTATTATCTGATAGTTGGAGAAGCATCTGGCGACTTACATGCTTCACGTCTCATGCAGTCACTCAAACAATATGATCCAGAAGCTGAATTCCGCTTCTTTGGAGGTGACTTAATGACAAAAGTAGGGGGAACACGTGTAAAACATTACCGTGAATTAGCTTACATGGGCTTTATCCCAGTACTCCTTCACTTGCCAACCATCTTCAAAAACATGAAGATGTGCAAGGAAGACATTCTACGATGGCAACCTGATGTTGTCATTCTCATTGACTATCCAGGCTTCAATCTTAGCATAGCAAAGTTCGTAAAGAAGCATACAAGAATCCCTGTTTACTATTATATATCACCAAAGATATGGGCATGGAAGGAGTGGCGTATCAAAGCTATCAAACGTGATGTGCAGGAGATGTTTTCTATTCTGCCGTTTGAGATACCTTTCTATGAGAAGAAACACAACTACAAGATACACTATGTAGGAAATCCTACGGCAGAAGAAGTTGATAACTTCCGCCACATCTACACCGAATCAAAGGACGAATTCTGCCAAAAGAACGGATTATCAGCCAAACCAATCATCGCAATACTTGCCGGTAGTCGCAAGCAAGAGATAAAAGATAATCTCCCTTCCATGCTTGAAGCTGCTCGTCATTTTGAGGATTATCAGATGGTTATTGCTGCTGCGCCATCAGTCGGTGAGGCTTACTATAAGAAGTTCTTAGGTGATAGTGAAGCTAAGATGGTTAAAATGCAAACTTACGAACTTCTCTCCCACTCTACTGTTGCACTTGTAACCAGTGGTACTGCCACACTTGAGACAGCACTGTTGAACGTTCCACAAGTAGTATGTTACGAGACTCCTGTCCCCAAACTCATTCGATTTGCTTTCAAACACATCATCAAAGTGCGCTTTATCTCTCTTGTTAATCTTATCGCTGACAAAGAGATTGTACAGGAACTCTTTGCAGATAGGTTCTCTATTTATAATATTGCTAACGAACTCTATCGTATTCTTCCTGGTCAACCAGGTCGTGAACATATGCTTACTGACTACCAACTCGTACGTGAGCGATTAGGAAATGATATCGCACCAGACAATGCTGCAAGGTTAATGGTGGAGAAATTAACAGGTAGAAGGTTCGACTAATAAATAGTTCAAATAGAATAAGGATACATTATAAAGTTCAAAGTTGAGAACTTATAGTTAGGACATCCATTGCTACTTTTCATCTGTATTGCTGGGGTTTTGCCCAATTTAGAATGATTATCTCCCATTCATATAGATAAATATATGAGAAAATTCGTATTCTTTTTATTGTTTTCTTGCTGCATAATGACCAACCTTTATGCACAGCAACGACTGTCTTTACCAGATGTTGATGCCATAGGTTACGGCGCAGATGGCAGTTGGATAGACCTTTATACAAAACTTGGCACCGACCGTTATGCTCATAGACGCCTGCAAATAGATCGAAAAGAAATAAGCATAAGCAAAGCTTCTGCAGCTTATCAGATGGTCTGGCATTTATATTCTTGCAACGATACACTAAGTAGAAGCGATATTGAAAAAGCGAGAGAGTATTGCGTTGACGCAAATAATCTGCGTTCCATAGCTCTCGAAAGCTATGTTGGCAAGACGTTCGATATCAAAGAAGACGGCAA
>ERZ773013.27-NODE-27-length-87027-cov-5.957745_pt1 | contig 87027 bp, 67 predicted proteins | sample MGYA00511670_ERZ773013 | MGnify/ENA primary metagenome ERZ773013 (study PRJEB29015, sample SAMEA2738120) | human oral metagenome | biome: human oral; feature: human-associated habitat; material: saliva | place: China | collected 2257 ... | reverse complement strand
CCAATTCCGCCACCTCTCCATTCTTTCATTTCTTGTGTTTATATTGTTGAGTAAGGGGGAACTCAACCACAAGTTTGTCGTGTTGAACCTTATGCGATTCTTGTGCCCAGAACAGGACTCGAACCTGCACGTCGTGAAACACTCGCACCTGAAACGAGCGCGTCTACCAATTCCGCCACTTGGGCTTCTTTGTTACTCTCTTCTCTTGGCATCAGGCCCAAACGAAAAGAGCCGCACACAATCGACTTCTATCTTATTCTCTAGCACTTGCTCCGTATTTCGCGGTGCGGACGGGACTCGAACCCGCGACCCCCTGCGTGACAGGCAGGTATTCTAACCAACTGAACTACCGCACCAAAACTCGAAGCGTGCTCCGACCGTCTTTGTCAAGAGCTGTAGAACAGCCTCTGCCGTTCTCGTTTAACGCTCTCTCAACTCGAAAGCGACAGCAAAGGTACTGCTTTTTTTTAGTTGTGCAATAGCCGGCGATAATTTTTTCTGTTTCCAAAGTGATTTTGATGTGCCGATTTTTTGTGGTTTGATTCATAAGTATCTGTAATATAGTGCGATTGTAGAGCTTTAGAGGGGCGGTGGAATCTTCTTGTGGGAGTATGAAGATTTTTCATCTTCGCCCGCCTTTAATCTTTCGCTGCGTTGCAAGAAGAGGGAAAGAGAGTTATCTTTGTAGTCGTATTCAATTAGACCTTGGTAGTATGACAGACAGACATAAAGAACGTATCCTCATGGCATTCGATACCATCGAAGAGGGGTTTGAAGAGCTTGAAGAGCGCTTTGATCTTGTGCGTCCTCCCCACGGGCGAGACTTTTCGCGGCAAGAGATTATGGAGCAGATTGCCTCCGCCACCATCCTCTGTTCGGTATTCGACATCCCCATAGATAGAGAGATTATCGATAAGGCTCCCAATCTAAAGCTAATTGCCAACTATGCCGTTGGCTTTAATAATATAGATATTGAGTATTGTAGAGAGAAGGGGATCGCTGTGGCCAATACGCCCGAGAGTGTAATTGCCCCCACGGCGGAGCTTGCTCTTGCTCTCCTGCTGTCACTTTCGCGCCGAACGGCGGAGTGGGATCGCACTTTGCGCACGATGGGTCGAGATCTTAAACCCTCTAGGTTAGACCGATTGGGCTTGGATCTCCTTGGCAAGACGATCGGGATTGTAGGCTTTGGTAACATAGGTCGAAGTGTGGCCGTGCGCTGTCAAGCCTTTGGGATGAAGGTGCTGTACTACAAACGCCATAGGCTTTCGGAGGAGATGGAGCGGCAGCTCGGTGTGACCTATTGCGACCTCGATACTCTATTTGAGACGGCCGATGTGGTCTCTCTCCACACGCCTCTCAATGAGGATTCTCGCCATCTTGTGGATGCCGATAGACTCGCTCGGATGAAGCCTTCGGCTCTCCTCGTCAATACCGCCCGTGGGGCAGTGGTGGACGAAAATGCCCTAGTGGAGGCTCTTACCTCCGGGAAAATTGCCGGTGCAGCGCTTGATGTATACGAAGATGCCGACAAACCCAATGCGGCCCTCTTCCGCTTAGACAATGTGGTCATGACCCCTCATGTGGGTACGCAAACCTACGATGCGCGACTTATGATGGCGTGTGAGCTAACAAATAATGTACTTGGCTTTGTGGATGGAGACCGCCCTGTAGCTTATGTGGTGCGACCTGCCTAGATGGTAGTTCTCCCCGTAGGGGCTCGAAGTAAGTAGCGCTCCTCTCTTCTGATTTTCCCCATGGACGGGAAGGAGGAAGAGGGGAGCGTTCTTTTTTTTGTTCCTTGAAATGAGACAAAAATGCAGGCTAAGAAATTTAGAGCCACTGCCCTATACTTTTTTGTTTTTCGGGCAGAATGCTCCCTCCTAATCAGCCTATTTCTGAAAGAATTCTACCTTATAACGTTGTAGATTCTGGCCGGAGGTTGTTCCCTTATAGACTTTTTCCTAAAAAGAGCCTCTGTGCAGAATATAAAGCGTATATTTGCGATAGGAATTGATACCTCCTGTGCATTACATAGTGATGATGCAAGGAAAGAATCACACAGGAATAGAAATCTAAAAAGCAGTTTGCACATGAAAATCTTAGTACGACTATCAGCGGTAGTGTGTTCCCTCCTTATCGCCCTCTCGGCGGGAGCACAAGAGAAGACTCCTCTCTCCTTTGGCTTGTATACGACCCTGGGTGCTCCCGAGGGTTTGACGATAGGGGGCTCAGTCTGCTTTATGCCCGAACTTTCGCTCCGCGCAGGGCTTGGCTTAATGCCTAGTCTGTCTTACTCTTCGCGAGTAGATGTTGATAAGGTAAAGGCTTTTGCCTCTTATGCGCAGAAACTTGAGAATCCTGTTGATCTGGATATCAATATGAAGTCGGGTTGGGTGCGAGGTCAGTTGCTTCTCGATTATCACCCATTTAGAAATCCATTTAGGGTCACGGCTGGTTTGTTCCTAGGCCGCTATCAAGCTCGTGGATCGGTACAGCTCGTAGATCACAAGACGGGTAAGTCGGTAGCCGAAGAGATGAGAAGGAAGGGAGTGTTGAACATGCCTCTAATTCGGCTAGAGGAGAATGGGGAGACTCTTTTTACTCTCCAGCCCGACGAAGATGCCTCTATAAACGCTTCCGTTGCGTCCCCTTCTTGGGTACAACCTTATATCGGGATTGGCTATGGTTTTGCTGTGCCACGCTCTAGAGTGTCGTTCTTTGGGGATCTGGGATTCCTCTACAATGGGCCTCTAAAGTTGTCTTCCCCTAACCTGAGAGAGGGTAACCTTAATAGCCTTGTGCCCCGTGATGAAACATTAAAATCGATTGATGCTTGGACGCGGCTTTTTGCAATTCTCAACTTGGGCGTCTCTATACGGCTATAAAGTATTCCCTATTGTCCATCTTTTAGTAGGGGAGAAGTATTATCTGCTTCATGTTGTCTACCACTCTCTTATTGCAAGGGGGTGGTAGTGTTTTGTGCGGATAGGGAACTCAAGACGAGAGGTTTTGATTCTTAATACCGAGGGTTATTCGAAATGAAAAGAGAGGGCTCCTCTTCGTTAATTCGTTACTAATCACTTGGCTGCGGAGCGATAACAAAGGTCGTGTCGCCTTCTTTTGCCCTCCTTTTGTAGTACATTTCTGTACTAGTAAAGAATACGGATTACCTATAAATGGGTATAAAATGAGTTTGCATCTAATATTTAATACCTACTTTTGCACAAAGAAATAAGTATAAAACAGACAAATAAGAAGACCAAACTATGGAAAAGTCGATCAAAGGAACTCGCACAGAGAAAAATCTACTCGCCTCTTTTGCCGGAGAATCTCAGGCACGTAATAGATATACATTCTTTGCAAGTGTGGCAAAGAAAGAGGGCTATGAGCAGATTGCTGCCATCTTCCTTGAGACTGCAGAGCAGGAGCGTGAGCATGCCAAAACGTTCTTCAAATTCCTCGAAGGTGGGATGGTAGAGATTACTGCCATGTACCCTGCCGGGGTTATTGGCACCACGATGGAAAATTTGGCTGCCGCTGCCGATGGTGAAAACGAAGAGCACACCGTGTTGTACCCCGAGGCTGCAGACATCGCTGAGGAAGAAGGGTTCCCTGCAATTGCAGCAGCATTCCGCCAGATTGCTAAGGTGGAGGCAGAGCACGAGCGTCGCTATCGCATCCTTCTAGAGCGAGTAAAAACAGAAACAGTATTCTCTCGCGAAGAAGAGATTATGTGGCAGTGCCGTAACTGTGGTTATGTGCTTACCTCGAAGAAGGCACCCGCAAAGTGCCCCGCTTGTCAGCATCCGCAGGCTTACTTCGAGCCCTGTAAGCAGAACTATTAATCCTACTTCTCAAGCGGAGAAGCCCCAAAAAGTAGCGAGATACGAAGCTGCTTAGAAAAGAACCCCTACACTCTTTTATATTACAAGAAGGGTGGCAGAGAATAGTGAGATGGGGGATTGACATATTTGAGAGACGAGATAAAAGGAGCCCACATCCTCTCGTTTCGTAAAGCGCATGGTAGCTATACCGCTCCATGTATTACCTCTAGTTTCTATCCCTAGCCGGGGTGCGAGTTGAGGGGTGCGGATTGAGCCAATGCGTTTTATTTGTTTGTGGGGTTGCCCCCTCGGAGCTCAAAAGGCAAAGGATCCTTCCTTATGTCTATGGTTTGATCTCCGGGGGGCAACTTTTTATATCCGAAGGAAGATCTCGTTGTACCACTTGGTGGGGTATGTTGGGGAGAGCTAAAAAGGATGGCGAGGCGCCCTTGTCAAAGAAAAATGTTGTCCTCTCGTGGGGGTGAAGTAAGGGCAATATTTGTGTGCATAAGTATCGTTGTTTTTGGGGTCTTATTTGGGAGGAATTTTGTATTTGTCCTTTCAAAAGGGTTATGGATCGGCAAGAATGAGCTATTTTTGCAGGGCTAATGCTGCCCATAGGTAGCACAAAAGATACAAACGACACCAATAGGCAACTGATGAAAGTTCACCACGAAGGGAGAGGAATCCTGATTAGTTTCTTTCTTATATTCTTAGTTATAGACGTTCTCGCATTCCTGACTTCTCCTTATATTGCCATTCCTGTTTTCTTACTAGTAAGCACTCTTACTCTTATGGGTTTGGCGTTTAATTTCTTCCGGAGTCCCAATCGGCACAATGAGGGCGAAGGGCAAGAAGATATTATTGTAGCTCCTGCCGATGGTAAGCTCGTGACTATAGAAGAGGTCTATGAGGGAGAGATTTTGCAGGCACAGTGCCTCAAGGTTTCTATTTTTATGTCTATCTATGACGTTCATGCCAATTGGTTTGCATGCAATGGTGTTGTGCGCCACGTAAGCCATACGGAAGGGAATTTCTATAAGGCTTTCCTTCCCAAGAGTAGTACCGAAAACGAGCGGAGTGCTGTGGTAATAGAGACCCCTCAGGGGCATCGTGTGCTGGAGCGTCAGATTGCAGGCGCTGTTGCTCGACGTATCGTTACCTATCCACAAGTGGGAGAGGAAGGTACTATTAACGACTTTGTGGGCTTTATTAAGTTTGGTTCGCGCATTGATCTCTATCTTCCTCTTGGCACAGAGATATTTATAGCACCGGAGACAAAAGTAAAAGGAAATACTACCGTTATCGGTAAACTGCCCTCTCTATAATGATGAAGAGCATTCGCTACTATATCCCCAATTGCATCACTCTTGCTAATCTTATAGCAGGTTGCCTTGCCATTTATCAGGTCTTGGTCAATGGGGATAGCAATGCCGCCGCTTGGTGTATTGTGGCGGCCGGTGTTTTTGATCTGTTCGATGGCTTGGTGGCTCGTCTGCTCCATGCTCAGAGTGTTATTGGAGCAGATCTCGACTCTTTGAGCGATGTGGTTAGCTTTGGTGTCGCTCCGGCATTTCTTCTTTTTTCCTATTTGGGAAAGGAAACTCCCTCTATATGGGCGGCGCTTCCGGCTTTTCTGATTGCCGCATTCTCAGCTCTACGTTTGGCTAAGTTCAATAATGATACGAGGCAAACTAGCTCCTTTTTGGGGCTGCCGGTACCAGCCAATGCTCTATTATGGATTGGTATTGTGGCTACGCTCTCCCTTTTGCAGCTCTCTACGGCTCTCCTATTGAGTATTGTGTATCCCTTGATATTGATAAGTTGTATCTATCTAGTGGCCGATATTCCTTTGCTTGCATTTAAAATCCACTTCCCCCTAACGGAGAAAAAAGATCGCATTCTTCTTTACATCGCGTTAGTGTTACTTGCTCTTGGCATACTGTTTGTATCTCTCTTGGGATGGGCTGGGTTGCTTCCTTTTGTCGTAAGCTACCTTATCAGTTCTGCGTTCTACCGTCTTTTGTGGCGGTCTTATAACAAGTAGTGATCAGTTGGTAGTATGACTTTTTTCCTCATAATCCTCCTTATAGGGGTACTCTTTTACCTCTTCCGTATTCAGATCCTGAAATGGTTTTTGCGCCGTGCAGGGATGTATAATGCCTCCCAAGAGGCCTCTCGTTCTCAGAAGAGAAGAGGAGAGAGAGAGCCACACCGCTCGCCCGGAGAAAAGGTGGATATCACGACTGTGGATAAGCGTAAGTTTGATAAGGGTCAGGGGGAGTATGTAGACTTCACAGAAGAGAAAAACACGAATCCTGAGCAGTAGCTTAGGGGGCTTCTGTGTCATAAAGTTTTTTTCTGTCGTTGGATTAGTGCCCGCTAATGGTCTAATCCTTGCTCGTACAGCTCTGCTTGCGAGCAGATTTCGTTGTTAAAGGTCGTAATATTCCATCCTAGTAGGGTACCTATTTGATGGGATTTGACTACTTTTGCAAAACTGAATTTGTAGCAACGACAGAGATTGTAGTCATGGCTAAATCGATAAAAATACGAAAGGGCCTCTCCTTGAATCTGAAAGGGAAAGCCCCGCTGGAGCATTTGAGTGCCCCTAAGCCAAGCAGTACCTATGGGTTGGTCCCCGATGACTATGTGGGTGTAACCCCAAAGCTTTTGGTACATGTAGGCGATAAGGTAGAGTGCGGTACGCCTCTTTTTTACGATAAAACTTTCCCCGAAATTAAGTTCACAAGCCCTGTGGCTGGCGAGGTTGTCGCTGTCAATCGAGGGGCAAAACGTAAGATCCTGAGCGTTGAAGTTCGTCCCTCAGGGGAGACGGCTTCTGTCTCTTTTGTTCCATATAAAAAGGAGAGTTCCTCTCGTAAGGCCCTCCTTGAGATGCTGCTTAGCTCGGGAATGTGGGCGTTTTTCAAACAACGCCCCTATGATAGGATTGCCAACCCCGAGGAGATGCCGAGAGACATCTTTGTAACGGCCAATTTGACCGCTCCCCTAGCTCCCTCTGTGGAGTATCTATTAAAGGATAGAGAAGAGGATTTGCAAGTCGCTCTTTCTGCTCTACAGACGCTCACTAATGGCTCTGTGTATTTGGGTGTCCCTGCGAATTTTGCTTTTACAGCACCTCAAGGAGTGGAGGTTGTTTCCGTAGAGGGACCTCACCCCGCAGGTAACGTGGGAGTCCTTATCAATCATACCCGCCCTCTCAATAAGGGCGAAGTTGTGTGGACCCTGAAAGCTACGGACTTGCTCGTTGTAGGGCGTTTCTTGCGCACGGGTAAGGTAGATTTCTCTCGTACGATAGCCATTGCCGGCTCCGACGCTGCGCAACGTGGTTATGCGACTATAACTCCGGGAGCAAGAGTTCTCGACCTCTACGGGTCGGATCTCTGTGTCAAGAAAGAACACGAACGGGTTATCAATGGAGACGTCCTTACGGGGGTGCGTATTTCGGATGAGCGTCCGTTTGCTTCGCTCAACATTGATCTAATAAGCATTATCCCCGAAGGAGACGATTACGACGAGGCCTTTGGTTGGATCGCTCCTCGCTTTAAGCAGTTTAGCGTTAACCGTAGCTACTTCTCGTGGTTGCTTGGGAGAAAGCGAGAATATGCCTTCGATGCACGCATCAAGGGAGGCGAGAGGGCTATGATTATGAGCCATGAATACGATCGCGTTTTCCCCATGGATATTTTCCCCGAGCAGCTTATCAAAGCCACTATTGCCTACGATATCGACAAAATGGAGGCTCTGGGGATTTACGAAGTGGCTCCCGAGGATTTTGCGTTGTGCGAATTTGTCTGCTCTTCGAAGATGGAATTGCAGTACATCATACGCAACGGGCTCGACCTCCTCTACAAAGAAATGAATTAACCCTTCCCTATAGATATGAAAGGATTCTTTGATAAATATCGTGCGACTTTCTCCGAAGGGGGTAAGTTGCATGCCTTCCATTCGCTTTTTGAGGGGATGGAAACGTTTATGTTTGTGCCTCACGACACCGCTCGTAGGGGCACCCACATTCACGATGCAATAGACTCGAAGCGAGTGATGAGTATGGTGATTCTCGCCCTAATACCCTCGCTGCTCTTTGGTATGTACAACGTGGGATACCAGCATTATCTCGCTATCGGGGAGCTTGCCACTCGCTCGTTTTGGTCACTTTTTGGCTTTGGCTTCCTTGCAGTATTGCCTAAGCTCATCGTAGCTTATGTAGTGGGATTGGGGATTGAGTTTACTGTCGCTCAATGGAAAAAAGAGGAGATCCAAGAAGGATTCCTGGTAACGGGTTTCTTGATTCCCCTCATTGTTCCCGTAGATACCCCTCTATGGATGATTGCCGTAGCAACGGCTATGTCTGTGATTTTTGCCAAGGAAGTCTTCGGAGGTACGGGGTATAATATTTTCAATGTAGCGTTGATCACTCGTGCTATCCTCTTCTTTGCTTATCCAACCATGATGACGGGGGACAGCGTTTTTGTCCGTACGAGTGATAGCTTTGGCGTAGGAGCCGGTACCTTGGTGGATGGATATTCCGGAGCTACTCCCCTCGGGCAGATTGCTACTGCCGGAGAATCTCTCCCCGCATTGCACAATATTGTAAACGAACCTCTCTCTCTTCTTGATGCCTTTTTGGGATTCATCCCCGGCTCTATTGGGGAGGTCTCTACGTTGGCCATCCTACTAGGGGCTGCATTGCTCATTTGGATGGGGATTGCAAGTTGGAAGATTATGCTCTCGGGCGTTGTGGGAGCCTCCCTTATGGCTCTGCTTTTCAACGCTATCGGCTCTACGGCAGCCATGCAAATGACCCCCCTCATGCACCTTTTGTATGGAGGCTTTGCCTTTGGTATTGTTTTCATGGCAACGGACCCTGTCACCTCGGCACGTACCGAAACCGGGAAGTGGATCTATGGATTCTTTGTAGGGGTTATGTGCGTCTTTATCCGCGTGCTCAATCCCGGGTATCCTGAGGGGATGATGCTTGCCATCCTGCTAATGAATGTATTCGCTCCCCTTATCGACTACTTTGTAGTGAACGCGAATATCAAACGTCGTGCTCGCCGTCTAAAAAGGGCAAACTAATCAATCCGAGCTTTGTAATAGACAAGAAACTATGAATAGAGAGAGTAATACATACACTATAGTATACGCAGCCATTATGGTTGCTCTCGTAGCTGTTGCTCTTGCTTTCACCTCACAGGTACTCAAGGCACCCCAAGAAGAGAATATCAAGATAGACAAGATGGAGCAGATTCTTCGCTCCGTACATCAGGTTGCCCCCAGTAAAAAAGAGGTGACTAAGCTCTACAAAACCATCATCAAACAGGAGCTTCTCATCAATGCCAAGGGCGAAGTGCTTCGTACGTTTGAGGGGGAGGAGATTGCCAATAATGCCGCTTTCAATCTAAATACTGCCAATCAATTTAAGTTGCTCGCAAGCAATCCTGATGCCGAGCTCCCTCTGTATGTCGCAGAAGTTGATGGGATGAAAAAATTCATTATTCCTCTCAATGGAGCCGGACTTTGGAATGTAATCTGGGGCTATATGGCTATTGATATGGACGGAACCACTGTCTTTGGCAGTGACTTTGGGCATGCCGGAGAAACTCCGGGGCTGGGTGCCGAAATAGCAACAGAGCACTTCTCCTCTCGCTTTATCGGTAAGCATATTGCCAACACAGAGGGGCAAGTGATAGGGATTGCCGTGGTGAAAAATGGAAAGTCGCCCGATGAACGTGAATTTGTAGATGGAGTAACCGGAGGTACGCTTACCAGCAATGGAGTTGATGCGATGCTCACGAGCTCGCTCAAACCCTACGAGAAATATCTTCAAGCCAACGCTACCAAATAAGGAAGAATAGAGATTATGGCAAACAAAAATAAAGAGGTTTTACTAGGGCCGCTCAGTAGCAACAATCCTGTACTTATCCAGGTGCTGGGTATTTGTTCGGCTCTTGCTGTTACGTCGCAGCTCAAGCCCGCTCTTGTAATGGGGCTCTCTGTAACGGCTGTATTGGCTTTTGCCAATGTTATTATTTCGTTGATTCGTAATACCATCCCAACACGTATTCGTATCATTGTACAGCTCGTGGTGGTAGCGGCTCTTGTAACAATCGTAAATGAAGTACTCAAAGCCTACGTCTACGACATCAGCAAACAGCTCTCGGTGTACGTTGGTCTTATCATTACGAACTGCATCCTCATGGGACGCCTTGAGGCCTTTGCTCTCGGGCATAAACCTTGGGAATCGTTCCTCGATGGGGTCGGTAACGGAGTTGGATACGGTATGGTGCTACTCATTATTGGCTTTGTGCGTGAGCTATTGGGCAATGGAAGTATTTTCGGCTTCCGCGTTATCCCTCAATCTTTCTACGATGCAGGGTATGCCAACTTTGGTCTTATGAATATGGCTCCCATGGCTCTTATCATACTTGCTTGTATTGTGTGGGTACAACGGAGTTACAATAAAAATCTACAAGAAGCGTAGAGAGAAGAGTAGGATAATTTATACTAGAAAGACTGATTATGAATTACGCAGTAGATCTCCTGAGCCTCTTCTTTCGCTCGGTATTTATCGATAATATGATCTTCGCTTTCTACCTCGGGATGTGTTCGTATCTCGCGGTATCGAAAAATGTGAAGACGGCATTGGGTTTGGGCATTGCAGTGACATTCGTGCTTACCTGTACCCTCCCGATCAACTATTTACTAGAAAACTACATCTTCAAAGAGGGTGCACTCACCTGGCTTAGTCCCTCTTTTGCTACAGTAGACCTTAGCTTTCTCTCCTTCATCCTTTTCATTGCAGTCATTGCCTCCTTTACCCAATTGGTGGAGATGGTAGTGGAGCGTTATGCACCCACTTTGTACGCATCACTGGGGATTTTCTTGCCTCTCATTGCTGTGAATTGTGCCATCTTGGGAGGTTCTCTCTTTATGCAACAACGTGAATTTGTAGACCTAGGGCAAGCAACCGTCTACGGCTTTGGTTCGGGTATTGGTTGGCTAGTCGCAATCCTTGGGATGGCTGCAATCCGAGAAAAATTGCAGTTCTCCAATATCCCGAAGCCGCTGAGAGGTTTTGGTATAGCCCTCATTGTTACGGGGCTGATGGGGATGGCTTTCGTTTGCTTCTCGGGGGTTAAACTTTAAGAGGCAACCCGGAGAGTTCGTAGAAGACTAAGTAATAAAAAGGAATACACGATATGGCGATTAATTCTATCGTAATCATTGCGAGCGTAGTTATATTCCTCGTAATCACCCTTATATTGGTCATTGCCCTACTTGTTGCCAAGAGCAAACTTGTTCCTTCGGGCAATGCAACCATCACAGTAAATGACGAGCGTAAACTCGAAGTCCCCATAGGAGGCACCCTGCTTAATACGCTACAAAACAACGACATCTACCTCTCCTCTGCCTGTGGTGGAAGTGGAAGCTGCGGCCAATGTCGCTGCCGAGTGGTAGAGGGCGGCGGCGAAATCCTTCCTACCGAGAAGGGGTTCTTTAGCCGCAAAGAGCAGAAAGCGCATTGGCGTTTGGGCTGCCAAACGAAGGTAAAAGAGGATCTCAAAATCATCGTTCCCGAGTCTGTATTTGGCGTAAAAGAGTGGGAATGCGAGGTTATTAGCAACCGCAATGTATCCACCTTTATCAAAGAATTCGTTGTAAAACTGCCCGAGGGCGAAGTGATGAACTTCAAGAGTGGTAGCTATGCACAGATCAAAATTCCCAAATATAATATCTCTTATTCCGACTACGATATATGCGATAAAGAGGGGAACGATCGCTTCCGTAAAGATTGGGAGCGTATGGCAAAAGTGGGACTCTTTGGCTTGAAGGCAGTAAATACAGAAGAGACAATTCGTGCCTACTCAATGGCGAATTATCCTGCCGAGGGTAACATCATTACACTCAATGTGCGTATTGCCACTCCACCCATAGATCGGGCTACGGGCACTTGGAAGGCCGGTGTTATGCCGGGTATTTCTTCTTCGTATATCTTCTCTCTCAAGCCTGGAGATAAGGTGACGATGAGTGGTCCCTATGGAGACTTCCACATTCATGAAGATAGCGATGCCGAGATGCTTTATATCGGCGGTGGGGCAGGGATGGCTCCTCTTCGTGCTCAGCTCTTGCACCTTTTCAATACGGTAAAGACGGGGCGCAAAGTCTCTTATTGGTACGGAGCACGCTCTAAGAGTGAAATTTTCTACGAAGAGGACTTCCGCGAGATAGAAAAGAACTTCCCCAACTTCCGCTTCGTTATCGCCCTGAGTGACCCTCAACCCGAAGATAATTGGACGGGAGCTACCGGATTTATCCATCAGGTTATATACGATATGTACCTCAAAGATCATGAGGCTCCGGAAGATATCGAATACTATATGTGCGGACCGGGCCCCATGTCCAACGCTGTCAATAAGATGCTCGAAGACTTGGGCGTGCCTCGTGAGCAGGTCAACTTCGACGACTTTGGCGGTTGATCTCGGAGGAAACATCAGAAGCGAAATGTACAAGGAGCTTCTCTAGCGAATATCAAGGTACTACCCAAAAGGAGAGATGGCCGAGAGCTTTGCTAGAGAGGCTCTTTTTGTAGAAGAAAGATTCCTTAGATACGATGGATGCAACCCGACATGAGGGGCTGGATGCCCTCCGCGCACTTGCTGCCTTTTTTGTGATTGGCATTCATACGTCGGGGCAGTACCTTGCTCCGGAGCATTGGCAGAGTAGCAACGGATATGTTGCAGCTCTGGTACAGGGCTTCGTGCAGATAGGGGTACCTCTCTTTTTTATGCTAAGTGGAGCCTTTCTTCTCGCTCAGCCCATTGAGAAGCCCTCTACATTCTATCGCAAACGTTTACCCCGACTTCTCATCCCCTTCGCTGTTTGGCTTCCTCTTTACTACCTCTATTTTTGGATTAAAGGGGCTGATGTTGCGGAGTATGCCCTCCATCTTTTTTGGGCCAAAGGCTATTTCCATCTTTGGTTTCTACCCCCTCTTCTTGGGCTATACCTTGTAACGCCTCTTCTTCGTAAGGTCATAGAGCGAGTATCGCGCTCTAGGCGTCTTTCCCTCATCGCTTTGGCTCTTCTCCTTTTGGAGGTGATCGGTAGCCTTTTTCTCTTCGTATACCAAGTAGAGCTACCTATTCCCATTCTATTTATCCCCTATCTTGGATACTACCTATTAGGGTATGTCTTGAAGGAACATGCGTTGGCGAAAAAGTCTCTTTGGGGTGTGCTTTATGGCACGAGTACGCTGGCTATGATAACTTTGCTCATGCTATACCATGGTTCCTCTTGGGCGGAGTATGTGACGAGCAACCTATCACCCCTCGTGGCTATGGCTACCATTAGCCTTTTTGCGCTCTTCTCTTCTCGCCCTCACCTTGCCTATAATTCTAGGTTCCTCGGCTCCTTTGCTGCTCGATCTTTGGGTGTTTATCTCATCCATATCGTGGTATTGGATGTGGTTACCAAGCCCTTTCTTTTGTGGTTCCCTTGGATTATGGAGCAGGCTTTGCTCTCGATCCTTTTGCGCTGGAGCCTTACGGCTGCACTTTCTTTTATTGGGGTCTCGCTCCTGCAGAAGGTTCGCCTTCTACGCCTCTTTCTCTGACTCCTTTTCTAAGCCCTCCTAAATCCTTAAAATTCTCTCCCTGAAAAGAGGATGGATGTCTGCCCTAAAATTTTTCCGTTCTTGCCCTAGATTCTACGAAAAACCACCCGAAAAACATTTCTTTTTCGCCCTGTACCCTCCCAAAAAGTAGCTCAGTTGTATTTCTCTCTAATTACTCGGTGTTTTTTTGTAATAAATCGAGTATATTTGCGCTATCAATACAAAGTAATGTCTTCTGCAAGCGAAATCCTCCGACTTCGGGAGACAGATCAAAGGAGGGCATACCTAAGATGAAGCAACGAATAATAGGGTATATTGTTCTTTTTTGTGTGTTTATGTCTATTCCCTTGTATGGGCAAGAGAATTATTCTAAACTAACGAAAGAGGCTTTAGAAACTATGTGGCAGGCAAAAGATACTGTAGGCTACAGAAATTCTCTTGATATGTACGAACGTGCCTTTTCTCTTTTCCCTGACAGTATAGACGAAGATGGATTGTACAGGGTTTCTGTTCTTGCATCTGACTTAAAAGAGTATGACAAGGCTTTCAAGTATCTTACTCTGTTATTTGAGCTAAAGCCTAACCTCCCTTGGGCACCGAATTGGAGTTATATCCTTGGAGAAGATTCTGAAAATGAGTATAAGAATTTGCTCTCAGATGTAAGATGGAACGATTTAAGACAAAAAGCTCTGAAAGCCAAGCAGACTTTTTATGAAGAGTTGAATGTAAATGAAAAAGAGTTTTATGCTGTCGATGAGGTCTCACTATGTAAGGTGAAAGATGGTAAGGCTCTGTATGAGGAGTTTAGAAAGAAGTTTGGATATTTGCCAAAGAAAAGTCAGAATTACTCTGTTTCATTTGCAATAAATGATTCAATTAAAACTTCGTTTTTCGTACACCTTCCTAAAGATTATAATCCTAATAAGAGCTATCCTCTGCTATTCTTTTTGCACGGAGCTGTCAGATATAATCAATTGTCTGATTATCAGCTTGCTTCTTGGGTTCTCTATGATTGGAATAGATATTACACGAAGTATGCTGAACGGAACGAAGTGATATTGGTCTTCCCAAAGGGTAGTAGAAAGTTCAATTGGATGACTTCTGATGACGGCTTCTTTATGATTCCCAAGATAGTTACACTTGTCAAAAAAACACTTAATGTGGATGATGATAAAGTATTTATTTCGGGACACTCCAATGGGGCGACAGGTGCTTTCTCGTATCTGATGAAACAGCCATCTTTATTTGCAGGCTTCTATGGTTTCAATACTTATCCTAAGGTTTTTACAGGGGGGACTTTTGTGGAGAATATCAAGAACCGTTCATTTATCAACTTCTCAACAGATAAGGATTACTACTATCCTCCAAATGCAAACGATGATTTCACCCAGTTGATGAATAGTATCAATGCCGACTATAAAGAGTTTCGGTACAATGGGTTTTCGCACTCGTTTCCCCAGTTCGATGAATCAGAGCCTGCCTATGGAATCCTATTTTCGGATCTTCTTAAACGACAAAGAAATCCTTTCCCAAAAGAAATATCTTGGGAATTTGACGATGAATGCTATGGAAATATTGATTGGCTTTCCAATATTAAACTCGATACGTTGGCTGTGAGAAAAGATTGGCATAAAGTAAAGAACTTCAAAATCAATCGTTGGCTGAAATACGACGAAAAAGATAGCCTTGTAGTTATGGAAGTGGATCGAATGGCTTTCGACTTTCCTCGTAAATCGGGCAAGATAGTGGCAAAGTATGAAAATAACATCTTTCGGATTGAAACCTCTTGTGTAAAATCTTTCTCGGTGAATATATCTCCAGAAATGATAGATATGGGAAAGAAAGTGCGGATATATCTAAATGGAAATTTGTGTTTTGATAAGAGGATTGGATATGATACAGACTTTATGCTGCAGAATTTCAATACAACTCGAGACAAAATTCAAATTTGGATAAATCAAATTCATATACAACAAGGCCAAGGAGTTCCGTATTCCTGTAAATCTAAAAAATAGATGGCGACATATTAAGGTTTGTAGGAGAAAAGAGCTTACTAGACAAATACAGAGTAAGCTCTTTTTGTTATTTCGACCTAATTTACAACCATCTTCACTATATCCTTGTTCATATCCCTTGCAATCTTTTCTCTAGTAGTTACTTATGCTTTTCCCATTACACCTGTCTTTGTTTTTTGTGGGGTAAAGAATCTAGATTGATGGCGCAACGCTTTCAAAATTGTATCTTTGTCCTGCATATGTAAAAGCTTAGTTTGTAAACTCCAATGGATGTTCAACGCAACACATTAACCGAGGAATATAAGAAGGCGGTGCAGGAGGCTTCCAAGGTAGTCAAGGCCGGGGGGATTATTCTCTATCCCACCGATACTATTTGGGGGCTGGGGTGTGATGCCACCAACGAAGAGGCGGTACAACGTATTTTTACTCTCAAAGGACGTGCCGAGAGCAAGGCTATGTTGCTACTTATTGATAGTGATGCCAAGTTGCCGGGATTGGTGCGTGAGGTGCCCGATATTGCCTATCAATTGATTGATGCGGCGGTGTCTCCTCTGACCCTTATTTACCCGGGAGGGCGCAACGTTGCCTCTTCGCTGATTGCTCCTGAGGGTACGTTGGGTATCCGTATTACGCACGAGGCTTTCTCGCGAGCCCTCTGTGCAGCTGTTCGGGTGCCTTTGGTTTCTACGAGTGCGAACTTCTCGGGGCAGCCTGCTCCCAAGATTTTTGCCGAGATCTCGGAGGAGATCAAGGCTGCTGTGGACTATGTCGTCCCCGTCCGTCAAGACGAATGCACGCCGGCGCGTCCTAGCGAAATTATATCCATAGGGTTGGGAGGGGAAGTAAAGATCCTGCGTTCATGAGTCGTATCTTATTGCATCGCCTAAGGTATATTCTCTCGGATAGTCTGGCCATGTTGCTGACTATTCTTCTGTTTAATATCTTGCGATACAATGTAGAGGGGGTAACTTCTTCTTGGGGGAGCCTAGGTGCCTATCTCTTGAGCCCACGCAATTTGCTTGTTAGCGGCTTGGTTTGGTTGGTGTGGATGGCTCTTTTTGCACTCTCCGGATACTATAATAAACCCATCAATAAGAGTCGTCTTGACGAGTTGTGGGTTACGCTCTGCTCTGTTTTTGTGGGTAGCGTTGTCTCATTTTTATTCTGGGTGGTAGACGATATTGTACTCGATACCCGGGTTTATTTGGAGCTCTTTGTGGGGATATTTGTCCTCGCTTTCTTTTGGGTCTACTTGGGGCGGCTCTGTATTACCCTTGGGGGAATACGAAAGAGAGATAACCCCGAGCATTGGGAGCGCGTGTTGCTTGTGGGCACCAAAAAGGAGGTGGAGCATCTTGCTCAATGCACCAAAACTATGCGCTTTGTAGAGAGAGGGCGAGTGCTGATTGACGAGGAGGCTACACCCGAATGTGCCGATTTGGAACAGCTATCCCACAAGATCGCTTCTATATTTTCTACCCTCTCCCCCACGGCTATTTACCTTACAGTCTCTCCTGAGTGGAAGCCTGTAGCTGGGCACCTTCTTTACTCAATGTATCGCTTCCATTGCCCTATCTATATAGAGGCAGAGAGTGTACCGCTCTCGCAGCCGCGCCCTAAACTGACCCATGCTGTACTTATGGGGGTACCCATGATCGAAGTGACAGAGACGAATATGAGTGAGCTGGCAAAGAACCTCAAGTACTGTTTTGATCGAGTGGCTGCGCTCTTTGCTTTGGTTGTGCTTTCCCCTCTTTTTTTAGTGCTTTCTATCGCTGTTCGTCGCTCTTCGTCGGGGCCTGTTTTTTATCGGCAAGAGCGCATTGGCAAGCGAGGTAAACCATTCCTTATTTACAAATTCCGCACCATGTACACCAATACCGAGGGTGAAACCCCACAACTTTCGTTCGAAGGAGACCCTCGCGTTACCCCATTGGGGCGTTGGTTGCGACGCTATAGACTAGACGAACTACCCCAGTTCTACAATGTATTGCGGGGCGATATGAGTTTTGTCGGTCCACGTCCGGAGCGGCAATACTACATCGATCAGCTCGTGGAGCATGCCCCCTACTACTACCTCTTGCACAACGTTTTGCCCGGGATTACCTCTTGGGGAATGGTGCGATATGGGTACGCTTCTACCCTCGAAGAGATGCTCGAACGCTTACGCTACGATTGGCTTTACTACGAAAATATGTCGCTAAAGCTCGATTTTGTAGTACTCTTTTATACGATACGTACGATACTAAACGGAGAAGGAAAATGACCTCATCGTCCACTACTACACAACCCGGTGCTCTCATGCGCTTTATCCTCTGGCGTGAGAAGCATATCAGTGAACGTGTATTTGTTTTAATACTTGCTTTTATCGTGGGACTGGCTACGGCGGTGGCTGCTTTTGTGCTCAAAGAATTGGTGCATACGCTCCAGCATTTTGCCACCACGGCAGCACAGCGTAATCAGTATCTCTATTTGGTACTTCCCCCGGTAGGTATCTTTGCCACCGCCATGATCGTGCGTTATGTGGTGCGAGACGATATAAGCCATGGGGTTACCAAGATACTTATTGCATTGTCTCAGCGCAAGAGCCGTATCAAACCGCATAATATGTGGTCTTCTGTTTTGTCTAGTGCCATTACCATTGGTATGGGGGGATCTGTGGGAGCGGAGTCTCCTATTGTGCTTACGGGGGCTGCCATTGGCTCTAATTTGGGGCGGTTCTTTAAGATGGAGCAGCGCAACCTGATGCTCCTTGTGGGGTGTGGGGTTGCCGGAGCTATTGCTGGTATTTTTAAGGCGCCTATCACGGGATTGGTTTTTGTCATAGAGGTGCTTTTGATGGATTTGACCCTCGTGAGTATTCTGCCCTTGCTTACCACTTCCGTTACATCAGCCTCTCTCGCCTATATCTTGACGGGTCGTCAGGCTATGTTTAGTTTCATGCAAAGCGAAGACTTTATCCTAGATCGCATCCCCTATACCCTCCTGTTGGGCATCCTTTGTGGCTTTGTGGCACTCTACTTCTCGCGCATTATGTTCTTTTTGGAGCGGCGGTTTAAGCGTATCCCTAAGTATGTCAATCGCTTTTTGCTCTCAGCGGTGATTTTGAGTGTTCTCATTGTTCTTATGCCACCTCTCTATGGTGAGGGGTATAGTGTTATTGAGCAGTTGCTGAGCAACGACTACAGCAGCATCATGCAGGGGTCGCTCTTTGCCGGTTTGGGAGACTCGTACTGGTGGATTGTGCTATTCCTCACCTTAGTACTCCTCTTTAAGGTGTTTGCCTCGGTAGCTACCAACTCAGGTGGAGGTTGTGGGGGGCTCTTTGCTCCTACGCTTTTTGTGGGAGGGCTTACGGGCTTTCTCTTCTCGCATACCCTCAATTACTTCCCCTTTATCCGAGTCTATCTGCCCGAGAAAAATTTTATCCTCATGGGGATGGCCGGAACCATGGCGGCCGTGATGCATGCCCCTCTTACGGGGGTATTCCTCATTGCCGAGCTTACGGGGGGGTATAATCTTTTCCTTCCGCTCATGTTGGTTGTGCTCAGTGCCTATTGTACCATCCGAGTATTTATGCGCCACAGTATCTACTCGTTGCGTCTTGCCGAAGAGGGTAAATTGCTCACGCACCAAAAGGACCAAGCTGTGCTTACTCTGATGAATCTGGATAGTGTTATCGAGACGGAGTTTAGCACCGTAGCCCCTGAGATGACGTTGGGCGATGTGGTACGGATCATTGGCGAGAGCCGACGCAATGTTTTCCCCGTAGTGGATGGGGACAAACGTTTGGTGGGGATAGTCCTCCTCGACAATATCCGCAATATTATGTTCCGCCCCGAGTTGTACGATCGCTTCCAGGTGGAAACGTTCATGGTTTCTCCTCCTGCCAAAATCTTATCTACGATGTCTATGGAGGAAGCAATGCGCACATTCGACGATACCAAGGCATGGAATCTCCCTGTCATAGATGCCGAGGGGCACTACCTCGGGTTTATCTCTAAATCGAAGATCTTTAATACATATCGAGAGGTACTCACAGACTTAAGTCAGGGAGATTGACCTCTCTAGATCCTTTTTGTCGCACTATATGGAACAACAAGATATACGCATTCTCTTTTTGGGTACAGCCCCTTTTGCAGCGCGGCATCTCACCTTTTTGGTAGAGGCCGGTTACTCTGTGGTAGGGGTAGTGACTACTCCGGATCGCCCTGCAGGGCGAGGGCATAAGTTGCAGCCATCTCCTGTAAAGGTGGAGGCTCTTCGTTTGGGGCTCCCCATTTGGCAACCGGAGCGGCTCCGAGATGAGAGCTTCCTTGCAGAAATGCGTGCCCTACGACCCTCCCTAGGGGTAGTTATTGCCTTTAGGATGTTACCCGAGGAGTTATGGGCAATGCCCGACCTCGGGACGGTAAATATCCACGCTTCGTTGCTTCCTCGCTGGCGTGGTGCAGCACCCATCAATCATGCCCTAATGGCAGGAGACAAGGAGACGGGTGTTTCTCTTTTCCGCCTTACCAAGGGCTTGGATGAGGGGCATATCTTGGGGCAACGCGCTCTCCCCATTGACGAAAACACCCTGTTTGGCGATCTCTATGATCGTTTGGCGGAAGAGGGCGTCCTCTTGCTCGGGGATTTTTTACAAGCGTGCCGAGAAGATAACATCCCCGAAGGTGTGGCTCAACCGAAGGATACCGAAGAGCCCTATGCCCATAAGTTGACAAAAGAAAATACACGAATTGATTGGAGCCGATCTGCCCGAGAAATTCATAACTTTGTGCGTGGTTTATCCCCTTTGCCTACGGCATGGACTACTCTTGTCTCCCCCGGTGTTGGAGAGCCTTTGACGTACAAACTGTTTGTCACACGCGTCGTTTCCGAAGAGCCTCTGCCTGTGGGTACAACGCCCGGCACCGTGTTGCCCTCTCCTCGTCGCTCTCTGCATGTTGCTACAGGAGGTGGCATCTTGGCAATAGAAGAGCTACAAGCTCCCGCTAAAAAACGCTTGCCCATCGCGGACTTTCTCAATGGAGTACAGCTAGGAGAGGGGGCATTTTTTGAATAATTGAAGGACTAATCACACACCATACAGCCTATTTTGAATATGAAAATTCGATCGATTATACTTTCCGTCTCTCTCTGCACTGTCGTGGGAGCTAGTTCGTTGCCCCTTTTGGCTCAGTTGAGTTTGGGAGGGATACCTTCTAATATCTCTACCTCTTTTGAGCTTCGCTCAGCTTCGTTTGAGGCTGAAAAGGTCATTACGTTGCCGGCGCCTCCAAGAGCTGAGATTGAGCGACTTTTGGAGGAAGAGAGCCTTGGTGCTCCCCTTGTGCGCGCCACCTTTAGGATGGGAATCCCACAGGAGGTTGACCTCTCCCCGAGTAATAGTGGCACCCTATCGTACGACAACGAAGGGCGTTTGATTTGGGAATTAGCGATTCGGAGTGAGGGGGCAGCCTATCTTCAGCTCTTCTTCGATCGATATTCCCTAGAGGAGGGGAGCCGTCTCTTTGTGCTCTCTCCCGAGAGAAATATAGTGCGTGGGGCATTTGGAGCCCACAACAATACGGAGTCTAATAGCCTAGCTATTGCTCCTGTGGCAGGGGAGCAGCTCGTCGTTCGCTACGAGTCCCCAAAAGGCGATTACTCTCTCCCCAATCTGCATATTGGTAGTGTTTCTTATGGTTTTCGCTCTCTGATGCATGAAACCGCAGGGGTTTATAAGCCGGGCGAACCCTGGTTTGTGGGGGGGATAGACTGTGCCCCCAATATCGTAACGCATCCCGAACTCGACAATGTGAGCCGTAGCCTCGTGCTGGTTGTTGCTCGGGGTAGTGTTGTCTTCTCCGGAGCTCTCATCAATAATACCGCCGAAAATGGAGAGGCGTACGTGCTTACAGCTTCACACTGTCTCAACGGATCGTTTAGTTATGCCAACAACCAAGCTTATCGCGAAAATACGGCGCGGCAGTGTGTTTTTTACTTCAACTTCCGAAGTCCGACGGGTAATGTGCTTACTCGCCCCAGCGAAGAACAGACCCTCTCGGGGGCTGAGATTGTAGCTTGGGATGAGGATCACGACCTTTGCCTCTTGCGCATTACGGGGGTGGAAAAAGAGGACGCGAATTCTGTAGGTCGGGTACCGGCTTCTTACCGTCCCTACTTTGCAGGGTGGAATGCAGGGGAGCATAATCCTCCCTATACGGCAATTCACCATCCTCAAGCCTCTACGGCTCGTTACACTCGCTGCGACAGTAAAATCCCTATTGTGGACTACGATGTAAAGAATAAAAGGTGGACTAACGCGCATTACCACATTGATAAGTGGGCGGTGGGTACCACAGCCGGAGGTTCTTCAGGCTCTCCCCTCTTAGATCCGGAAGGGCGCATTATCGGAGGATTGACAGGGGGAAGCTCCTATTGTAATACCCCCTTTAATGACTATTATTTTGCTATCTCTCGTTGTTGGGAGGGTGCCAATATGTCAGATGCAACAAGGCTGCAACCATGGCTCGACCCTAAGTCTACAGGCAAGCGCAATTTGGGTGGACTTGATCCCTATGCTCCCCTTAATCCGGAACGTCTGTCGCACAATCTCTACTCGCTCCGGCGTGACTCTATTGAACGTACGGCAGAGTATGTCACCCGTATTTCTGGGGTGCGTACCTTTTACCACCTCTCGGATAGCTCTCGTGTATTGGGGCTTAAAATTGTGGCAACTACGGGCGGAACTTTCCCCTCCGGGGATATAACCCTCTATAGTGGTGATGCAAAAGGACCCAAAGAGGAGCTTTATACAACAAAGCTCCGTCACCCTAACTACACGCATTTAGGGGGTAAGGCTCCTCGTACGCTCGGAGGAGATATGGAGTTTTTTGTGCCCATCCCTCAGAATGTGACACTTGCCAAAGATGCTTATTTGTACATCTCGGTAACGGGAGCAAAAGACAATTCTTCAACGCCTTTGCAGCTCCCCATCCTACGAAGCAAGCAACTCCCTCGCTCGGGCAATTCTACACAAATCCTTCCCCTTGGGGCTAGTTTATGGCAAGAGTCGAATAGCGGGAATCTGCCATCAGACCTACAATATTCCGGATCGTTTTGGATTGATGCTATTGTTCAGCCTATTCAGAATGGGAATTCTAAGGACGAAGACCCTGCAAAAGAGCGTCCTTTCATTGTCCTACTCGATAATACGATGCGGATTGTTCTTCCTAAGGGGGGCTCCGGCAAAACCGCTGTTGTTTCTCTTTATACCATATTGGGAGAACGTCTCTGCCGTGTGACTACCTCGCAAAGCGTTACCGATGTTTCTCTCCCTCGGCTGGATTCGAATAAATGGGTACTTTGGTCAATTGAGTACAACGGAAAGGTATACAGGAATTTAACCCAGACTTTCTAAGACTAGAGGGGGAGCGTGTAAATATCAAAGAAGCCCACTATAATAAGGCATTACGCTATCTATGAGAGTAAAGACAGATTGGGAATTGGAGGTTTGTGCCTCGCAGTATTACGATGCTCTTGCCGCAGAAGAGGGCGGAGCGCAGCGTATTGAGCTTTGTTCTGCTCTCTCTTTGGGAGGGCTTACTCCCTCTCTGGGGCTCTTGCGACAGCTCCGTGCAAAGCTCAGTATCGCCATCTTCCCTCTTATTCGTCTACGTGCAGGAGACTTTTGTTATACCTCGGAAGAGGTGGCAGTAATGGCAGAAGACATTCGTTTGATGCGCCTAGAGGGGGCCGATGGATTTGTCTTTGGATGCCTTACCTCCGGGGGGGATTACGATACGGAAGCGAATGCAAAACTTCTAGAAGCTGCCGGGGGATTACCCTGTACTTTTCATCGCGCCTTTGATGTTGCCCCTCGGCGTGCCGCGTTGCTCTCTTCTGTCATAGAGGCTGGGTTTGTTCGCCTTCTTACCTCGGGAGGAGCCGCCACGGCTCTTGAGGGAGTAGAGGAGCTACATGAACTCGTATTGCTGGCAAAGGATCGTATTAAGATTCAATGTGGTAGTGGGGTGATGGCGGATAATATCCTCTCTTTGGCGCAAAAGACGGGGGCTCATTGCTTTCATGGCTCTTTCCGTCGCCCCCTTGCGGATGGCTCTCTAGCTACAAGTGCAGAGGAGGTGGCACGTGCTAGGGAGCAATTTCTCCTCCTGTAGAGAAAGTTGCCCTTTTCTCTTTTGTTTCCCTTCTTAGTGATAGGTGAGGGTAAAGAGACGCTCGGGAGCGAAAAGCTCCTGCGCTGTGCTTTGGAGTTGCTCTGCCGTAATGGCTTGTATTCGTCGCTCAATAACGTCTAGAGCATCGTACTTACCATAGAACAAAACACTCTTACCCATAGAGAGAAAAGCATTCTCACGGGTATCGCCTGAGATGGCAAGTTGTCCCATAAGTTGCCGCTTGGCATTGGCAAGTTCGTCTGCTTCTAGAGGGATAGAAGAGAGCTTTATGAGTTCGTCTAACACCTTTTGAGTCGCCTCTTTGGCGTCTCGATGGGCGCAACCAAAGTAGATTGAGAAGAGTCCTCCGCCCGAGAATATCGTGTAGTTACTATCCACGGAGTAGACCAGCCCGGCCTCCTCTCGCAGACTTAGATTGAGCCGCGAGTTCATCCCCGGCCCTCCCAAAATGTTGTTGAGCAGCGTCAGCACGATGCGTCGCTCGTCGTACATGCTGTAGGCAAATCCCCCCATAAGTTGGTGTGTTTGGTAGGTGTCGAAACGATGCGTAACATGCCGTTTGTTGGGGAGTAGAGCAGAGGTGGGATCCCAAGAGAGGGAGGGGCGCTCTATTTTTGTGGGAGGGGTGCCCCCGAAGTGGTAGTTGCAGAAGTCGAAAATCCACGCAAGGTCGAATTGCCCCCGGAGGCAGAGGATCATATTGTCTGCCCGATAGTGGTACTGGCGGAACTCTCTAGCCGCTTTGCTTGTAATGCGTTCTACCGAGGCGGTTGACCCTAAAATATTATGCCCGAGGGCGGTACCATGGAATAGATGCTCTTCAAACTCATCGAAAATCATCTCGGCAGGAGAGTCGCGATAGCTATTAATCTCCTCGATAATTACCGTCTTCTCTTTTTTTAGTTCCTCCTCGGGGATATGGCTGTGTAGTACGATGTCTGTAAGTAGTTGCAGTGTACGTATGGCATACTTCTGCCCAAAGGCAGCGTAGAGGAAGGTCTCTTCCTTGGTCGTATAGGCGTTTAGGTCGGCGCCCACCACCTCCATACGATGTATAATTGACTTGGCTTTTCGCAGAGGGGTGCCCTTAAACAGCATGTGCTCTACGAGGTGCGCCATCCCATGATACCTATTGGGGTCTTGGGCTGCCCCTGTGTGTACGATGTAGCCGGCGTAGGATATAGCGCTAGGCTCGGGGTAGTAGGCAATACGAAGTCCCGAGGGGAGTTGATACACTTGATAGAGATCGGTTTCGACGAGGGGTTGTAGCATAGCTTGAGCGTACGAGAAGACTCTTTTTCTATGGGCGAGGGGGATAGTTGAAAATCTTTGGTGGAGGGATGGGGAGAGACCCCTCTGTAATAAAAGTACCCCTCAAATCTCTTAGGATAGAGACCTGAGGGGTATTTTCTTTAGGGTTGCTTAGCCTCTAAGAACCCCCGACTATTATGCTTCGGCAGGAGCCTCAGCAGCGGGAGCTTCTTCCTCTACGGCGGGAGTTTCTGCGCTTATTGCGGCAGCTTCTTCAGCCTCTTTAGCGGCCTCTTCTTCTGCCTTTGCCTTAGCTTCGGCGGCACGCTTTTCGGAAAGGGCTTGAGCCTTTACTTTGTTGATTTCTTGCTCTGCAGAGAGACGTTCTGCATTTGCCTTCGCCTTAGCTTCGTTGCACTTCTCGGTTACGGCGTTGAGTGCATCTTGCTTTTTCTTGCGCCAAGCTTCGAAGCGGCTTTCTGCGGTAGCTTCGTCGAACGCACCCTTCTTCACCCCACCAAGGAGATGCTTTTTGAGTAACACGCCCTCACGAGAGAGAATGTTGCGAGCGGTATCGGTGGGTTGAGCACCTACACCAAGCCAATAAAGAGCACGCTCGAAGTTCAGATCTATCGTAGCAGGATTAGTGTTCGGATTATAAGAACCTATCCTTTCAATAAATCTACCATCACGTGGTGCCCTGCTGTCTGCGACTACGATCTTATAGAAGGCGTGACCCTTGTGACCGTGACGCTGCAATCTGATTTTAGTTGCCATTTCTTTATGTTTCTATTAGTGCTGTACACTTTACAGCGACGCAAAGGTACATCTTTTTCGGGAGATACGCCCCTTTCCACCTGAGTATCTTTTTATTTCTCCCTAGAGTAAGGGGAGAACCCTCTTTGCTCCGATTCTAGGGAACGAGTACTTTTTCCATTCTCGTTATCCCTCCATTAACTTGTTTTTCTACCACAAGATAGCAACCATGCGAGGGGAGAGTGATACCTTTCGTTTCCCCTTGCGAGAGAGCAAGGCCTCTAATGGGGAGCCCCTCTATCGTGTAGATCGTATATTCCGCAGCGTGACCATTGGGCGCTGTGATAAGGAGATTAGCACCATATTGTGCTATGTTTATTCCCGAGTAGAGAGGGATTGCTAGGTTACTGGGCTCCCCCGGCCAGTTCTCTTTGAGGTCAATGCGCCACCCATTCCGCAGCGGTAGCGTGAGGTCTACTTCGCTAGCTCCCGGGTTGTTGGTCAGCCGTAGCCATTTCTTCCACCAAGCCTTATTCGCACTCACTGTTATGCCGGAGATGTCGGGTAGTTGATTGACTATCTTTTGTAGTTGGGAGGTGGAGAATTGGTTGTTAGCAAGGAATAGAGAGAACAGATTCTTGGCAAAAGGAGCTATATCTAGCTCTGTGAGTTGGTTATCATCAAGCCAGAGAAGGTATAGGTTTTTGTTCTCCGAGAGGTCAATTTGCCTTAATTGATTGTCGGAGGCAAGTAGCTCGCAAAGCTCCTTGTTCGCTTTTAGATCCAACTCTTGGAGTTGGGTTTTCTGGCAAAATAGATATTTGAGAAGAGGAGTCTTCGTTAGGTCTATCTTTTGCAAGGGGTTGTTGCTGCAACGTAGGTCTGTGAGAATGGGGGCCGATATGCTGAGCGATTGGAGTTTATTGTCCATTACCTCCACCTTCTCCAGCTCGGGTTGCTGAGTGAGGGTGAGTTGAGTAAGCTCATTATTATTGGCATAGAGAACGTGTAAGGCAGGGTTGCCCGATAGGTCTAGCTGGCTTATCCCACAGCCGCTCAAGTTGAGAACTCGGAGGTCGTCTAGCGTACTTACATCGATATGCTTGATGGCACTATTTTCAATAAATAACTGCTGCAACTTTTTGTTCTTACTTACATCGAGTTGCTCTATTGGGTTGCCTCCGCAACGTAGCACTGTAAGCTCTCCTAAGTGATCTATCTGCAAGCTGGATATCTTATTGTTCTCGCAGCGTAGTGCTATGAGTCTGTTTAGTTCGCTTAGATCGAGAGATCCGATTTCGTTGCCATAGCAAATAAGCATGTCAAGTCGGGGAGAATGTTTTACATCCAAGCTCTTGAGATGATTGTTGGCAAGGTGCAATTCCTCGAGCATAAAGCCTGAGGATAGATTAAGTTGAGAGAGTTCGTTGCTCTGGCAGTGGAGGAAGCGAAGTCTTTTTAACCGTGTTATGTTGAGTTCCTCGATGCTATTCCCTTTGTCGTTGTTGCCTAGGTAGAGGGCAATGAAATCTTCGGGATCACCATAAATGCGGATTGTATTCCCTTTTGCCTCCCCTTGGATGCCATCTACTCCGTAGTTCTTTGCGGGGAATTCTTCGCGCAAGCCATCTCCCCAGTCTATGGAGAATGGAGAGCGGCAGTGGATCCCTAGGGCAACCTCCTTGGGAGCATTCGCGGAGCGTTTGAAGGTGATGGCCTCCTCCTCTTGGGCTTTTGCCCCGATAATAGAGCCTAGAAGCAAGAGCGAACAGACTATTAAGCTACCCTTCTTTACTAGAAATCGTAACATAATCTTTAGGCTTCGTTTTCCATATAATTACCAGCAGGGGCAAACATGAGCACAAGTACCTTTTTGTCCCCTTCCTCCTCTGTTATCTCGGAGAGCTTGGTGAGGTTAATCATAATGTCGAGGTTTTTCTCCTTGTTTGTCGCTACGAAACCATCTTCACCCAGCGATTGGGGGGTGCTAAAGCCGCTTGCAGCGAGTAGCTGAATAAAGGCTTCGGTGAGCGCAAAACTCTCCCCTTTGGGTTGCGTGGCATACTCTATTTGAGGATAGAACCCCCAAAATTCATCAAATTCACCTGCTCCATTTTTAGAGACAAAGTAGCATCGGAATGAGATTTCTTCAGAGGCAACGTCGAACCACATAAGTGCGTGAAGACCTTCCTCAGGGTTGCTTCGCTCCTCGTTGTAGGTGCCATTGTGAGCTGTCTCATAGGCTTTGATCTCGTCTTGACTAGCCCCAAAAGCCAAGGGGGGCATGGGTAGCGTGCTAAAAGTTTTGGACTCTTCGTAGGCTACAATGTTTGCTTTGGAGAGGTCGATGCTTTGCAAGGATCCTTTTTCTCCACTCATCTCTTGTAGAGTCTTGATGTCGAGGGTGTTGATCTCTCCTGAAACTATGATCTTTGAGGTTTTTGCATATTGCTCGTCCGATAGAAGGCTTCTAAGGCTTCCTGCCTTGTCTATATGGAGTGTAAGGGCTGCTTCGTTTTGGGCGAATAATACGCCGATAGAGAAGAACAGTGAGGTGAAAAAGAGAATTAGTTTAGTCATAACTCAAAATCGGCTTAGAGAGATACTTTTGTTATTCGGTTGTTGAAGGAAACGAAATAAACGCCTTGAGGTAGGGCAATTTCTAGAGCTGTGTTGGCAGAAGCTTTGGTTTGGTATAGGAGCTGACCTTGAGGATCGAAGATGTGTATCTCTCCTACGCTGTTAGGCAGAAGTGAGAGTACATTCTCTCTTGTTCTTATTGAGAGGATCCCCTCATTCTGTATCGGCAAAAGAGCCAAAGGCTTTCCTATCTCAATCCTAGTCTTGTTAAAATGAAACATAGCATTGAGGGCAAGGAGCATTTCCTCTGTAGGTACGTAGAGGGTAAGCCCATCCTGATCGGGGAAAGCATCAATGTTGAATTGTGTGGGATTGCCCGGGGTAATGATAATTTGTTTCAGTTGGGTACATCCCCTGAAGGCATGCGAGCCGATCTCTTTAAGAGATTGAGGAAGGGTAATCTCTTGGAGTTTTATGCTCCCCTCAAAGGCTTGGGCAGGAAGCATATCCTGAGGATACTTAGGCGAATTTTGGAGCTGCTGCCCATTGAGTAGCAGAGTGCTACCGGAGAAGAAAAATAGAAAAATTAGGACTAGTCTTTTCATCGGATACTTTTGTTGGGAACGTTATACCTGTCTTTGTAAGTTGCTCTCTGGGAAGGAGAAATTACCTTAGATAACCATAGATGGCGTTCCAAGGGAAAAACTTCATACCAAGAGAAAAAGCTTTCGCCACAAATGTAGCAAAAGATTTTGTTCTTATTATTTTAATAATATCAACGTACTGCTTGTGGGGTGTCCTAGTTGCACGTATCATGTTTTGTGTTCAATAGATTTGGATCTGCTCTGTGGGGCTTGTTTATCTACTTTTTTGCCTTAATTCTGCTAGAGTGTTTGCTTTTCTGTATCTTTGTATCTGCAAGTTTTATCCCTCTTTTAGGGGGCTTATTTTGGAGTGATGGAAAGAAAGATTCAGAGGGCATTGATCTCCGTTTTTCACAAGGAAGGGCTGGAAGATATTGTACGTGCTCTGCACGATTTGGGAGTAGAGATTGTCTCTACCGGAGGTACTAAAGATTTTATAGAATCTCTTGGTGTGCCGGCTGTGGCTGCCGAGGACCTTACGAAGTATCCCTCAATGCTTGGGGGGCGTGTGAAAACGTTGCACCCCGCGATCTTTGGGGGTATTTTGGCTCGTCGTGATGAGGAGAAAGACCTCCAAGAGGTGGCTCAGTATGACCTTCGTCTCTTCGACCTTGTACTTGTGGATCTCTATCCTTTTGCTGCCACTGTTGCCTCCGGAGCCCCTGAAGCCGATATTATCGAAAAGATAGATATTGGTGGAATTTCCCTCATCCGAGGGGCTGCAAAGAACTTCCGAGATGTACTTATCGTCTCTTCTTCTGCGCAATATCCCCTTTTGCTAGAGATCTTAACCAACCAAAAGGGATTCACATCGCTAGAAGAAAGAAAACGTTTTGCCGGAGCTGCTTTTGCCGTGTCGTCGGGCTACGATAGTGCCATCTTCAACTATTTCGATGGAGGAGAAGGTACTGCTTTGCGCATTGCTTACGATGGAGTAGAGACCCTCCGCTACGGAGAAAATCCTCATCAACAGGGGCGTTTCTTTGGCGATTTTGATGCCTATTTCGATAAGATACAAGGCAAGGAAATCTCCTACAACAACCTGCAAGATATCGCGGCGGCTTGCGATCTGATTGCCGAATACAAGGCTCCTACGTTTGCCGTTCTTAAGCACAACAACCCTTGTGGCATAGCTTCTCGTGCAACGATAGAAGAGGCTTGGTTGGCAGCTCTCTCCTCAGACCCCGAGTCGGCTTTTGGAGGGATCTTGGTGGCTAATCGCCCCATTGATAAAGCAACGGCAGAGGCTATTGGGAATCTCTTCTTTGAGGTACTCGTAGCTCCGGATTACGATACAGACGCCCTCACGCTCCTCACGCAGAAGAGTAAACGTATCCTGCTTATCCAGAAGAAGCCTATCGAAAGTCGCTTTACTTTCCGCTCCGCTTTGGGTGGCGTTTTGATGCAAGAGACCGACCTTCGTAGCGAAAATAAGGGAGACTTTGAGGTCGTTACGAAGAAACAACCTACCGAAGATGAGTTAGACGACTTTGTCTTTGCCCAAAAGGTGGCAAAGCACTGCAAGAGTAATGCCGTGGCTCTCGTTAAAGATAGTCACTTGCTGGCAGTGGGGATTGGTCAGACCTCGCGTGTGGCAGCCCTCAAGCAAGCCATTGAGAAGGCGCAGCATTTTGGCTTCGATCTCCGAGGCGCTGTATTGGCTAGTGATGCCTTCTTCCCCTTCGATGATTGTGTGACTCTCGCTGCCGAAGCCGGCGTAACAGCGGTAGTGCAACCCGGGGGCTCGATGCGTGATGGCGATAGTATAGCCAAGGCCGATGAGCTTGGGTTGGCTATGGTATTTACGGGAGTACGCCACTTCAAACACTAACTTGCCCTCTGAAAGACTAACAGACTAGATGTTTACAAGATAATGGGACTTTTCTCCTTTAGACAAGAGCTGGCCATGGACCTCGGTACTGCCAACACCATCATCATGAAAGATGGTAAAATAGTACTAGACGAGCCCTCTGTTGTCGCTTTCGATCTCCGCACCAATGAGGTGCTTGCCATTGGGCACGAAGCGCGTGAAATGTACGAGAAAGCACACGCTTACATCCGTACCGTTCGTCCCTTGCGAGACGGCGTAATCGCAGATTTTAATGCTGCCGAGCAGATGATACGCGGTATGGTCAAGATGCTGAATAAGAAGTCGCATCGACTCTTTACCCCCTCTCTCCGTATGGTGGTAAGTATCCCCTCCGGGAGTACCCAAGTGGAGATACGTGCCGTACACGACTCTAGCGAGCATGCCGGAGGTCGTGATGTGTACATGCTTTTCGAGCCAATGGCTGCGGCTATTGGTATCGGAGTGGATGTCCTTGCGCCTCAAGGGAATATGATTGTGGATATAGGTGGGGGTACTACCGAGGTGGCTGTAATATCGTATGGCGGTATTGCCACGAAGCAGAGTATCCGTACGGCTGGTGATGAGTTTACCAACGACATTATGAAGTATATGCGCCAGAAGCATAATGTTCGTATTGGGGAGCGTACTGCCGAGCAGATCAAAATACGTGTAGGAGCTGCCGTTAAGGATTTGGAGAATCCCCCCGAAGACTTTGTTGTTTGTGGAGCCGACCAAATGGATACACTCCCCCGTCAAATCCCCGTCTCGAGCGCAGAGATTGCCGGTTGTTTGGATGAGTCTATCGTAAAGATCGAAGCGGCAATTCTCAAGACATTGGAAGAGACTCCTCCAGAGCTGTACGGTGATGTGATGGAGAATGGCATCAACCTAACGGGAGGGGGAGCCCTGCTACGTGGGCTTGATCGCCGTCTCACCGATCGTTTTGGAATCCAGTTTATAGTGCCGGAAGACCCCCTTCATGCCGTAGCTAAGGGTACAGGGGTGGCCTTGAAGAATCTGGATACATTTAACTTCCTAATCCGATAGATCTTGATAAGGAGAGTGGGGTATGTTTTGTATCCCCTCTCTATTTTGACACTTCTAGCTCGACTTACAACAAAGAGGTGCACAAGGCGACTGAATTCCTCCTCTCCCGAGGGCATTGGATTCTCCTCTTAGTGATTGAGGGGTTGGCTCTTGTGCTGATTTTTAATAGTGGATTTTACCATCGTTTCCTCAATATTGCCTTTTCTAATCGCTTGGTGGGATCTATCCAACAGGTCACGGGGGAGGTCTCTAGTTATATAGGGCTTCGGGAGAAAAATCGCCTACTTACGGAGAGCAATGCACAGCTAGAAATGCAGTATTTGCAGCTTAAGCAGCAAATGGATTTTGCTCTTGCCGATACCATAAAACCTCTCACTTTTGTACGAGACTCTACTGAAGCGATCCCCGAAATGCAGTTCCTTACCGCTCGGGTGGTTAGCTCAACGATTAATAGAGGGCACAACCTTATTGTGATCAATCGAGGTGCAGAGGCAGGGGTGAAAAAGGATATGGGCGTGATGAGTGCTCGTGGGGTTGTGGGGATTGTCTCCTCTGTATCGCAGGGCTATTCGGTGGTGGTTCCCCTGATAAATCCCTCGCTTAAACTCAGTTGTAAACTTAAACGGACAAACCATTTTGGTTACTTGACTTGGGACTCCCCGGGTTCGGTTACATCAAGACTTACCGATCTACCTTCGCATGTGCGAGTAAACGTTGGCGACACCATCGTGACGAGTGGCTATAGCTCTGTGTTCCCTCCCAATTTGTATGTGGGTCGGGTGGATAGTTCGTATCAGGTACGAGATGGGGTTGCTTTGGGCAATGGCAATATCCCTGTCGCTCTGGGTGCCGACTTTGGTACCCTTGATTTTGTATATGTTGTGATGGCGGGAGTCTTTGTTCCGCATGATGCATTAGACTCAGTTCAATCCCTCTATATTCCATAGATTATGGGGCGTTATCTACTTCTCTTTTGCAAGATTATAGTACTGGTTTTGCTGCAAGTGTGGGTCTTTAGTCCGCTCTATGTCTTCCGGTTGGCTACCCCCTTCCCTTATATCTATATACTCTTTCTTATCCCGATAAATGTCTCTAAAATGGGGATTACTTTGTGGAGTGCCCTTTCGGGCCTTTTACTTGATATCCTATCAGGGACTCCGGGGTTGCACATGGCAGCTTTTACGGCCACAGGCTTTTTGAGGAGCTATCTTTTGCCTCTGTTTGTGGACGCAGATACAGATGGCTCTTATCCCCCTTCGCTTGCTGTTAGTGGCTGGGGGATTGCTCTCTTGCTCCTTATTCTTACGGCATTCCACCACACACTTTTATTCTTGCTTGATGCGGTAGGTGCGTTTGATTTACCCTATTTCTTGCTTCGCTTGGGTACCAGTATTGTGGCAACTTATATACTTACCCTCGTGTGTTTGTTGCTGCTGGGATATCGCCCTCGTAAGCGTAGAGATTAGCTTCGTCTGCCCCGATGAAACAGGAGAATCGTAACGAAGCGCAACGCTCCATCTTCCTTATGGCTCTAGCCGTACTGCTTGTCCTCGGATATGTGGCGCGGCTCTTTTACCTCCAGATATTGAGCCCGGAGTATAAGTCGAAGGCCGAGAATAATGCCTTTTATCACCATGTTATCTATCCCGAGCGTGGAGCTATTTTCGATCGTACGGGCAAGCTCCTTGTCTACAACGAACCCGCCTATGATGTGATGGTCATTATTAAGGAGGTGGGCGAAAATTTAGATTCTCTGGCTCTCTGTAAATTGCTATCAATTGATATCGAAACTCTCCGGCAACGCTTTGAAGCTGTACGCAACCGCGACCTCAATCCGGGTTATTCGCCTTATACCCCTCAGCGTCTTTTGGCACAGGTTAGTGCAGGAGATGCCGGTCGTTTTCAGGAGGTTTTGTATAAATTCCCGGGCTTCTCTGTACAGCATCGTAGTATCCGGCGATATGGTACGGAGGTGGCAGCCCATGTCTTGGGGTATATGAGCGAATGCAGTCCCGGCGATTTGGAGCAAGATAGCCTCTTGGCCCCCGGTGACTATGTGGGGAAATCGGGAGTAGAGCGTACCTACGATGCGGCCTTGAGAGGTACTAAAGGCTATGAAGTAATGCTTCGCGATGCACGAGGACGAATACAGGGGCGGTATAATAATGGCGCCAATGACGCAAAGGAGGTGGCAGGGCGTAATCTGACGCTTTCTATTGATGAGGGTTTACAAGCTCTAGGAGAGAGGATGATGCAGGGTAAGCGTGGCGGTATTGTGATGATAGAGCCTGCTACGGGAGAAGTACTCTGCCTCGTTACAAGTCCTGCCTATCCGCCCTCTTTTCTCGCAGGGCGGGATATTGGGAAGAATCATCTGCTCTTGGCATACAATCCGGGTAAGCCCTTGTTTAATCGTGCCCTGCAGGGGGCCTATCCCCCAGGCTCAACTTTCAAACCGACACAGGCGGCAATTCTGCTCAACGAGGGGGTAATTACACCTCAAACGCTCTACACTTGCTATCGGGGTTACCCCTATATGCGAGGGAGACCTGCCTGCCACGGTCATGGTTCGCCCTTAGCTGTGGAGTTTGCCCTAACCACTTCGTGCAACGCTTTCTTTGCTTGGGGATTGCACTATATGCTCGATGATCGGAGGCGTTATCCCACGGTGCAGGAGGCCTTTACGCATTGGAAAGATTATATGGTGCGGATGGGCTATGGCTATCCTCTTGGGATTGACCTGCCGGGAGAGAAGCGCGGCTTTATTCCCAATAGCGAGTACTACGATAAGTGGTATAAGGCAGGATGGAACTCCTCCACCATTATCTCAAACTCTATCGGGCAGGGCGAAGTCTTGGCAACGCCCCTACAAATGGCCAACCTTGCAGCTATTGTTGCCAATAGAGGCTACTATTACCGTCCGCATGTTGTACACGAGATAGAGGGTATGTCGCTTGATACGGCTTATAGTCACAAGCAGTACACGGGCATTGCCGCGCAGCACTGGGAGATCGTGGCAAACGGCATGGCAGGGGCAGTACGTGCAGGTACTTGTCACGCTGCCAACTTTGCGCCCGGGGAGATTGAGGTGTGTGGGAAAACAGGTACTGCCGAGAATCCTCATGGCCCCGACCACTCCGCGTTTATCGGTTTCGCCCCTCGCAATAATCCCCAAGTAGCCATTGCCGTATATGTGGAAAACGGAGGCTTCGGGGCTACTTATGGGGTGCCGATTGGGCGTGTGATGCTGGAGTACTATTTGCGTGAAGGGCATCTGTCGCCCGCGGCTGAGGGGATTGCCTCTCGAATGTCTCACTCTTACCTTTCTTACAGAAATGCGCTCTAATGCTCCGTCTTCTATCTTTCGAAGGATTGATTGGATCCTAGTAGGCTTGTATCTTCTGCTTGTCGTTACGGGCTGGTTCACCATCTGCGGTGCCAGTTATAGCTTCGAAACGTCGAGTCTGATAGAGTCGGGGAGCCGCCCTGCTATGCAGCTTATTTGGATGGGACTAAGCGGAGTCCTTATCTTCTTGATACTCTTGAGTGATGTAGGATGGTTTGAGACTTTTGCACCCATTTTCTACCTCGTGATGATGGGGTTGCTGCTGGTAACGATATTCATTGCCCCCGATATTAAGGGATCTCATTCGTGGCTGGTATTGGGGCCCATGCGCCTACAGCCTGCCGAATTTGCTAAGATTGCTACGGCTCTGATGCTGGCAACGACGCTCAGTCGCTACAAGTTCCGCCTTAACTCTTGGCGCGCCTATGGTGAGGTTTTTGCTATTGTGCTTCTCCCTATGATGCTTATTTTCTTGCAAAAAGAGGCGGGTTCTGCCCTGGTGTATACCGCTCTCTTTTTAGCTCTCTATAGGGAGGGACTCTCGGGGGTATTCCTTGGTTTGGCCTTTGTTTCCGTAGTCCTTTTTGTAATGGCTCTATCTCTTGCCGATACCATGTGGGGGGCAACAAATGCTGCCTATTGGGCTATTGCTACGGTCATTACTTTTTGCATGTGCATTGCTCTCTTACTCAGCCCAAAGTCTCGCTCTCGCCTCTTCAGTTGGGGGCTGGTAGGCTATGCCGGAGTCTATCTTTTGGCACTTCTCTTTAATCACTTCTTCCCCTTCGATATCAGTTTTGTAGCCATTGGGATCCTCGCTCTACTCATCGGGTATTGCCTCTGGATGGCGGTAAAACGTTTTGCTCGTCGCTACCTACTCACGGCTCTTTTGGGGATTGGATGTGTGCTTTACTCCCTTTCGGTTTCGTTTGTTTTTGACAATGTGTTGCAGCCCCACCAGCGAGGGCGTATTGCCGTTGCGCTCGGACTTAAAGAGGATCTAAAAGGGATGGGCTACAACGTAAATCAGGCAAAGATTGCGATTGGATCGGGCGGACTTACAGGCAAGGGCTTCTTGCAAGGAACACAAACGAAGCTCAGCTATGTACCCGAGCAGGATACGGACTTCATTTTCTGCACCGTGGGCGAAGAGCACGGTTTCTTGGGCTCTACGGCGTTGTTGCTGTTTTATTTACTTCTTATCCTGCGCTTTTTCTACTTGGCAGAGCGGCAGGTGAATGCTTTTGGACGAGTCTACGGTTACTGCGTTGGCTCGATATTCCTTTTCCATCTTGCCGTGAATGTGGGTATGGTACTAGGGCTGGTGCCTGTAATTGGTATCCCCTTGCCTTTCTTTAGTTATGGGGGCTCCTCGCTGTGGGGCTTCACCATCTTGCTGTTTATTTTTGTGCGGATTGATGCCGACCGCAAGAGGGAGCGTTCGCTGCGTCCCTTCTGATTTGTTAGGAGGTACTGCCTATCTTCTTAGTTGTTGATGCGTTTTCGCAGGAACCTTTTGTAGATATGGTAGAGCCAGGGACCTGGCACTAGGCGAGGAGGAATGCGCAGCAGAAGGTTGCGCACATACTCCCATTTGTTGATGAAGCCGATCTTGTAGAAGGTTTTTTGTAAGCAGATGTCTCGCCGGATATAGTACCATCCTCTCCGGCGACCGAGGGTGGCGTGGTTCATACGAAAGTAGAGAAGCGACTCGGGTAGGGAGTGAAGTCGCCCTCCTTGTAGGATAACTCGTGCCCAGAGGTAGTAGTCTTCGAATAGGGGGAAGTGCATATATCCCCCAGCTTTTAGGATGGCGGCTTTGCGGAAGGCTACGGCAGGATGATTGACAGGGCACCGATAACGTGCAAAGCGCACAATCTCCTCGTGCTTCTCAGGTAGGGTGCGGCGAGAGATCACCTCGCTGGGAGAATCTACAAACTCGTCGATACTGCTGCTGAGGAGATCCACCTCCGGATGTTCGTGAAGGAAGGTGATTTGACGCTCAAAACGTGTGGGGAAGGCAATGTCGTCCGTATCCATACGCACCACAATATCGTAGGAGCAATTTTTCATCCCCTCATTTAGGGCGTTGCCCAAACCCCCGTTTTTTTCGAGTCGTACCACCTTGAGTACTTCGGGGTGCTGCTTTTGATATCCTTCGATAAGGGCGTCTAGCTCCGGAGTGAGAGGTCCATCGCACACGAGTACCACCTCCGGAGCGGGGAGGGTTTGAGAGAAAACGCTATTGAGTGCTGCTGTGAAAAATTGAGGTTGCTCCTTGTAGTAGGTGGAGAGAAGTACGGAAAAATCCATCCGTTTTTCGTCGATTATGGGATTGTTCATCGTGTCAAATTAGTTCCTTCCTCTCTTTTCTAACGAGCTTTTCGTGTGGATATTGTCTCTCCCTGATGTTTCTTCTTGAGGGGAGCGTTACTCTGCTGTGGGGGCGGCTTGGAGTAGTGTGTGGGCATGTTGCAGAGCAAGATGGATGTCTCTACAAATGTTTTCCTCGCCTATCTGTGCGGCAATCCCCGACTTTTCAAGCGTCTCGCGTACTTCTTCCCTCACCCCCGAAAGCACAAGCACGATCCCGGCTGCGCGGCACTTTTCTGCCATGATGGCAAGGTTGTGAGCACCGGTTGCATCCACAAAGGGTACTCTTCGCATCCGCAAAATACGCACTTTGGGCTTCCGTGCCACGAACTTAGTAACCTCTTCGAAGCGGTTGGCAATACCGAAGAAGAAGGGGCCTTGGATCTCAAAAATCTCTACTCCTTGGGGTACTTCTAGGGGTTCTTCGGAGGAGGTTTGAGCTACCTCGTTGTCTAGAGGTACCACACGGTCGTGGCGAACCACGTCGCTGGCAAGGTAGGTGCGGCGCATAAAGAGAAGCATACTTAGCAGCATCCCTATCTCAATGGCAATGGTGAGGTCTAGCATAACGGTGAGTACAAAGGTCACCACGAGCACAACGATATCTCCCTTGGGGCCATGTAGTATGGCAAGGAAAGACTTCCATTCACTCATATTATAGGATACAACCACCAAGATACCGGCAAGGCAAGCCATTGGGATATAGGCCGTAAGGGGGCCTAAGAAGAGCATGATAAGGAGCAGAACCACAGCATGTACAAGCCCTGCAATAGGGGCGCGCCCGCCATTTTTGATGTTGGTCATGGTACGAGCAATAGCCCCTGTTACGGGGATTCCTCCCACAAAGGGTACCACCACATTGGCGACCCCCTGAGCTACCAACTCTACATTAGAATTGTGTTTCTCCCCGATGGCTCCATCAGCCACAGAGGCACTTAATAGGGATTCTATCGCCCCCAGCATGGCAATGGTAAAGCCACTCGGGAGCAGCTCTTGGATGGTAGCAAAGTCGAGCTTGAGGGGGTGAATCTCGGGGAGCTTCGAAGAAAAAGTAAAGCGATCGCCAATGGTCTCCAGCCCCGAGACCGTCGTATACCTTTGTAGTAGGTACACCACCAATGTCATTACGATGATGGCAACGAGAGAGCCGGGTATCTTCTTAGAGATCTTGGGGAAGAGGAAGACCAGAGCCACCGTGGCAATCCCTATGAGAGCCGTAGCCCAATCGAGGGTGCCAAAGCTCTCGAAGTAGACACTCCACTTACCGATGAAGTCTCCAGGGAGAGCCTCCGTTGTCAGCCCGAATAGGTCTTTTATTTGGGTGCTAAAGATGGTAACGGCAATACCGCTCGTGAAGCCTACTATAATAGGATAGGGGATAAAGCGAATCACACTCCCCAGCCGCAATACGCCCACAAGGATGAGGATAAGCCCGGCTATGAGGGTGGCAATGGCCAGTCCTTCAACGCCGTGTTGTTGGATAATACCGTAGACAATAACGATAAAAGCACCTGTCGGTCCCCCGATCTGTACGGAACTCCCACCCAAAAATGAAACAATAAAGCCCCCGATGATAGCGGTTGTGAGGCCAACCTCAGGGCTTACGCCACTGGCAATACCAAAGGCTATGGCAAGGGGTAGGGCAACGATACCTACAATGACCCCTGCCATAATATCCTTGGTCAAACGCTCCGTAGTATATCCGCGGAAGCACTTAAACAGTTGAGGCGTGAACTCCTCAAGGGCATGTTGCCATGCTCGTTGCTTTGTCGTATTCATAACGTCGGTAATCCTTAAAAACTACCGCAAAGATAGCCCCTTTTTCTTCATTAACATTATTCCTAGAGGCTACCGCATGTCTATCGGATAAGGTCTAGTACAGTCTTGTTGAGGTAGAATGTCTGCGTCTTATCCACCCATACGGCATTGTTGGGGGCTTTTAGGAGTTTTTGTTTTCCGCGTTTGAAGTCCTTATCTGTACCTATGGCCATCTGGGGTGTAAAGGGATAGATGCGGAGCTTCTTCGACTTGGCAAGGGAGACCTCCAGGTAATCCGGGATCTGTCCTTCTGCCCCTACGATACGGCAGTTGTACCCTTCGAAGAGTTGTTTGTGAGGAGCGTATGCCTCTTGAGTGATGAGGGGAAGTTGTCCTTCCAATCCCCAAAGTCGGCATAGATATTCATTGACTTCTGTGTTCAATATCATACCCATAGGGCGAGTGTCTTGGGGGTGATAGGCTGCCAAGAATACCTCTTCGCCCGTGTGGCTATGGGTTGTAAACCCAAAGGGCATGTGCTGTTGATAGATATATATGATAATGGCACTCAAAGATCCGTTGTAAAGCCCTGTTTGTGCTGAGTTGCCCTTGCGTTGCTCTAGAGGGATGGGGCTGTGCTCGTATTCTTCGCATTGATAGAGGGCATCTAGTTCCTCGTCGGTGAGATCGATGGCAGCGTACTCGCGGAATAGTTCGCGAGCTTGGTCGTTAGGAGCTTCGTTGAGCATCTGGGCAAGTCCAGCAGCGGTGCGCTTAATTGCTGTGAGCTGACCGAAGAGTACCTCTGGCCCTTGCTTATCTGCATGACGAAGGCGTTGTAAACCAATACTCAAGCCACTATTGCCATGGTCGGGCATGATAATGATGGCGGTATTTCCGTCACGGCGAGCGAAGTCCAGCGCTACCCCTACGGCTTTGTCAAAGGCAAGCATTTCTGAGGCGATCCCTACGGGGTCGTTGGCATGAGCAGCCCAGTCTACCTTACTCCCCTCTACCATGAGGAAGAATCCCTCGCCCTCGGGGTCGTTGAGTAGGGAGATCGCTTTCTGGCAGCTCTCGGCAAGAGAGGGTGTTTTATTAGGATCTCTATCAAGGTCGTAGGGCATGTCGTACTCCCCAAAGAGTGCCCACATTTGTTTGCCTTGGTAGGCGCGCATAGATTGCATGTCGTTGGCGAAGTATGGGATGCCCTGCTCTTTGAGCGATTGCTGTAGCGCGGGGGTTATGATCTTGTTGCCTCCTCCTATCACCACGTCTACGGGGAGATTTACAATTTGCGGAGCAATCCAATCGTATTTCTTGCGATTGTACGAGTGTGCGGAGCAGTCCGCTGGAGTAGCATGGGTAAATTCGCATGTAACAACAAGCCCGGTACGCTTCCCTAGCTTCCACTTGCCTGCCTCTAGTAGGGTAGTTATGGGTTGATAGGCGAGCTTAGGGTCTAGGGGTTGTAGGTCGTGATTGGTACTTACGGGATAGGTGGCAATAAATCCGCTTTGTGAGGGAATGCCGGTCATGTAGCAACTCGTGGTGGGTGCGGAGTCGCCGATGGGGGCGTCGGAGCAGTAGGTGAGTACCGTCCCGCACAGGATTGAGTCGAGGTGCAAATGCAGTTTGTCGGGCTGCTGATAGCGTTGGTACCAGCGTGCTAGAGATACCGCAGGTAGGGAGGTGCCATCAGGTATCATTACAATAATGTTGCGCACGGGTTTTACCGTGGCAGGGAGTTGCCCCCATAAGCTACCGAGACTAAGGGCAAAAAGGGCAAAGAGGAGGATTTTCTTACGAATCATAATAGGGAAGGGATAAAAAGATGGGGAATGTTTTTTAATTGGCTCGGGCTAACTCGGGAATGATTTGAGCAAGTACGCTCACCACTTCTTCGCGAGAAACCCCATCTGCCGGTATTACGAGTATGGTGTCATTGCCTGCAATCGTGCCCACAATGGCGTTGTTGGCAATGGAGTCTATGTCTACACAGATGCTGTGGGCATAGCCCGAGCGCGTTTTAAGTACAACAAAAGACCCCGAATAATGGATAGAGCGAAAACCCTTTGTCCCCATCACACGGAATACATCTTGTGTGGCTCGAGCCTGTTCGCTGGGCATCCGGTAGCAGCTAATATCCTCTCTGGAGTAGCGATCTTTGGTGATGTTGAGTTCGTACATGTCACGCGAGATGGTTGCCTGAGTGGCACTGATCCCGTTGATCAAAAGCAGCTCGCGCAGTGTCTTTTGGTTGGGGACGTCGTTGTTGCGAATGAGACGACAGATGAGAGCTTGTCGTATTTCTTTCTTTGTTGCCATGATGCGTTTTTGATATGTCTAGAGGTGTGCGCTCCCTCTTTTCTGCCTCTTCTTCTCTCTCGGGCAACGGAGGGGAAACACTCCCCTGCAAATGTAGTAAAAATGAATAATATAAGGGACTTGAATAAGATCTCCTCTCCAATTTTTCTGCTCTCTGCCTACTCGCTCTAGTACCTCTCGCCAATAATCAAATCTTTCTTGCCTAATTTCTTGTCGGAATTCTGCCCTAAACTTTTTTCATTTCTGCCTGTGGAATAAAAATTTTCCAGCCTGTATCCATTTCTTTTTCACCCGGACTTTTTTGGCGGTTTCACGCGTGGATTTTTCCTGCTCTCGCGCTCATTCTGGCGAGATGGGCTATGCTCGTTTGGGTAATAATAGCTAACTTTGTGGGGCTTAACGCACGAATGTATAAATGACTACGTTGTGCCTTCTTCTCTTTCTCCCCTGGGGGTGTCTTTGAGAGGAGAGCGGCAGAACTAGACCTAATGAATATTGCACAATGGATTTGATGAAAGAAATCGTAGCGCGTGCTGCTGCTAATAAGCAACGCATTGTGCTGCCCGAGGGGACAGAACCTCGTACTCTACAAGCTGCCGACAGGCTTTTGGCAGATGGTGTTGCAAACCTCGTTCTCATTGGCGAACCTGCCGCTATCAAGGCTAAGGCTGCTGAGTTGGGGCTTACCCATATCGGTGAAGCAGAATTGATTGACCCCAATTGCCACGCCAAAAAAGAGGCTTACCGTGATCTCCTTATGGAGCTTCGTAAGTCTAAGGGAATGACCCAAGAAGAGGCCGATAAACTCGTGGTAAATCCTCTCTACTTGGCTTGTCTTATGATTAAGGCAGGCGATGCAGATGGCGAACTTGCCGGGGCACAAAATACAACGGGCAACGTGCTAAGACCTGCCCTCCAGCTCATCAAAACAATGCCCGGCCTTAGCTGTGTGAGTGGAGCATTCCTCCTCTTTACCCAAGCAAAGCAATACGGCAGAGAGGGGCTTCTTGTTGTGGCAGACTGTGCCGTTACCCCCAACCCCAATGCCAACGAGCTAGGGCAAATCGCTGTGGCTTCGGCTACTACGGCTCGCGCTATTGGTGGTATGGAGCCCCGCGTAGCTATGCTTAGCTACTCTACCAAGGGGAGTGCCAAGGGCGAACTTGTAGATAAGGTGGTAGAGGGGTTGCGCGTGGCCAAAGAATTGGCTCCCGACCTCGCTATTGATGGAGAGTTGCAGGCAGACGCGGCTCTTGTGGAGGCAGTGGCATCCCTCAAAGCCCCCGATAGCCCTGTGGCTGGTAAGGCAAATGTGCTCGTATTCCCCTCTCTTGAGGTGGGTAACATCGCCTACAAGTTGGTAGAACGCCTCGGTGGTGCCATGGCTGTAGGGCCTATCCTCCAAGGGATGGCTGCACCTGTAAACGACCTCAGCCGTGGCTGCTCGGTAGACGATATTTACAAGATGGTGGCTATCACCGCCAATCAAGCTATTGCTGCTAAACAATAAAATCACCTTTTAGTCTCATATCTATAATATGAATGTATTAGTGCTTAATTGCGGAAGTTCGTCCGTAAAATATAAATTGTTTCAGATGCCCGAAGGCAAAGTGCTTGCTCAGGGTGGAGTAGAAAAATTAGGTTTGTCGGATTCTTTCCTAAAGCTCAAATTGCCTTCGGGAGAGAAGGTGGTGCTTGAGAAAGATATGCCCGAGCACACGGTGGCTATCGACTTTATCCTCAAAACGATTACCGGTAGTGAGTATGGCTGTATCAAGAGCCTCAGCGAAATCGATGCCGTGGGGCACCGCTTGGTGCATGGGGGCGATAAGTTCAGCGAAAGCGTTGTAATTACCGATGCGGTAGTAGAAAGCGTGAAGCAGTGCATTGATCTTGCTCCTCTTCATAACCCCTCTACGCTTAAGGGTGTGGCTGCCGTTACGGAACTAATCCCCGGCGTGCCTCAGGTAGGTGTATTTGATACGGCCTTCCCTCAGACGATGCCGCAACGCGCTTTTATGTACGCACTCCCCTATGAGTACTACGAAAAGTATGGCGTGCGCCGTTATGGATTCCACGGAACAAGTCACCGCTTCGTAAGTAAGCGTGCCTGTGAGTTCTTAGGGCTCGACTACAACAAAGCACGCATTATCACGGCTCATATTGGTAATGGTGCCTCTATGTGCGCGATCAAAGAGGGCAAGTGCATCGATACCACCATGGGACTTACCCCCACGGAGGGCCTTATGATGGGTACTCGTGTAGGGGATGTAGACCCCGGAGCTCTCGTCTTCATTGGCGAGAAAGAGGGCTTGTCCATGGCACAACTCTCCGAGGTAATCAACAAGAAGAGTGGGGTACTTGGTGTGAGTGGGGTCTCTAGCGATATGCGCGAGATAGAAGAGGCTATCTCTCAAGGCAACGAGCGTGCCAAGCTCGCTTTGGAGATGTACGACTACCGCATCAAGAAGTATGTAGGCGCCTTTACCGCCGCTATGGGAGGTTTGGATCTTCTCATCTTTACGGGAGGTGTTGGCGAAAATCAGACCACTACACGAGAGTACGTTTGCGAAGATATGCAGTATATGGGTATTGAGATCGACAAGGAGCTCAATGCTAAGATACATGGAGACGAAGCTTTGCTTTCTACTAAAGAGGGCAAGGTAAAGGTAGTGGTGATTCCTACCGACGAGGAGCTCATGATTGCCCTCGATACGGTGGCTCTTACCTCAAAATAAATCTCTTCCGTTCCCATTAAGGAGGAAGAAAGAAGCGGTTCTTACCTGTATGGGTAGGAGCCGCTTTTGTGTTTCCTCTCCCATCTTTCGACGGGCCCCTCCATAAAACCCCTCTTCTACAGCATCAACAACAAGGCATGAAACGAACGGTACTAGTCTCTTATATGTAATATAGGTGTACCCTTTTAGAAGAAGCGGATGTGGTCCTCCCTTTTCCGCCTCTGTCTCCTCTTTTTCTTCCTCAAGAGAGTTTGTTGGAATAAAAGGAGCTATTTATGTCTTCTTTTAGCCTCCAATTTTCTTTTTTGTCAAGGACGGATTTCTCTATTTGCTCCTCTAGAGATGAAAATTTTACCTGTCGAAGCAAAAAATGTTGTATGGAAATTTTTGTGAATGCACTTTTTTATATGCATAGGCTATATGCGCTTTCTATTTTCTAGACTTCCCTCTCCTTGTTAATATCTTCATCTGTTTTGAGCCGCATTTCTTATTATGTGTCTATATTTTATATAACAGCGTTTCTTGAGGAAGGCATCTTGGGGGGAAAAGTTGGTGCTTAAATCAATATTCTTTTTACCTTTGCACAACGAAGTGTATACAGCGGTATATGCGGAACCATGTCGCAAGTGGGGTTTTATTTGAGGAAAAAGGGCATGTTACGCCTTTCGTGCTTAAAGATTTTGTGCCGGAGGTGTGACGTGGGTTTTTGTCTTGATTCTATTTTGAGATAGACTGTAGGGGAGAGCTCTTTATTTGATGGTAGAAATGCTCTTTTCATCTTTTCCCTTGATGGATTTGCTCCATTTTCTATGCTTGCGACCTCTTGGATACTCGGGTATAACAGATTATTATTAATTTAATTTGAGACAGAATGAAACAAAAAAACTTTAGTAAATGGGTTTTTGCCGGAGCAGCCTTACTCTTGGGGCTTACTGCGTGCAACAACAAAAAGGAGGACGAACTCTCTAAGGAGAAGGGGTATGATACCTACTCTACTATATCTCTCTCCCTCCCCGCAAGCCTCCGTGCTGGTGAGGATGATAATTACAACAAGCAGGGAGATCCTTATACGGGGGTTGATCGTATTAAGTCCCTCACCCTTTACATGGTTGATGACGCCGCTCCTGCACAGAAACCTGAGTTTCAGCATTTCCCGGAAACTAGCTTGCACCTTGATGGCGCAACTGGTAAGGTGACGATGGCTCCTTTCCGCACGAAGAGTGGGAAGAAGATTGTATATGCTGTAATCAACATTACTGATCCCATTAAGACTGCTCTTAATGCTGCCACTGATAAGGCAACTTTTGAAGTTGCATATAAGGCTGCTTATGAGGCATTTGGGACGAGTCGTATCGCTACATTGGAAGGCGATAAGGATGTGATTGTGATGACGGGAAAGCCTGTAACGCAGGAGATTAAACCCAATATCTCGGCACTCAATGCTCCCGCCATTAATAATGTACAGATTACCCTTACTCGTGCGGCAGCTCGTGTTTCTGTGACAACTACGGCTGCAGAGAAAACCCTGGGGTCTGGAGTGTATGAGATAAAGGCAAAGCTCCCTGATGGGCAAACGAAGAAGTTTGGTGAAATATCTGAGCTTAAGTGGTCGGTAGCTCAGTATGAAAAGAAGTTCTATCTTCTCCAACAGGATGATCGTAAGAGCCCTAATTTTGACTGGAAACCCACTAAATCTGATTGGAAAACTCAAGCTCCTTCGAAATACGATTATTCTGAGTTGAAGAATCCTCTCCCTGTTACTCATGTTACAGCGTATGGACTCGAACAAGTGAAGAGTGTAAAGTATAAGTACATTTCAGAAACTACCCATGCCAAGGAAACGGTTCCTTCGAAACCTGAAACCTCGGGTTACCGTAAGGGTAATACAACCTACGTGTTGATCAAAGGAAAGTTTACTCCTGCTGATGATATGTGGGCTCCGGGGGAGAAAGCTAATGCAGCTAATGATGGAACCCTCTATTATGGTCTTGCTACTCAAAAGTTCTATAGTTCAGAGCAAAAAGCTAAGGCTGCCGGCAATGACGAACATAAGATTGTAACCTACAAGAAGGGGATGGTGTTCTACTTCCTTTGGGTGAACCCCGATAAGATTGATATGACCAAGTGGGCAATGTCTCCCGTATACCGCAATAATATCTATAATGTAGACATTAAGTCCTTCCAAAATATCGGTCTTTCTGGTAACCCAATTAATCCGGATCCAGATCCAGACGATCCTGATAACCCAGACCCAGATGATCCTGACAAACCAGATCCTGATGAGCCTCTGCCAACCGAAAAGACCTTTATGGTAGCAACTATTACCATCACTCCTTGGACGTGGCATAGCTATAGTATTGATCTCTAAAAACTAAAGCTCTTGATCGCACGGAAGTGGCACTTGCGCAGCTTCCGTTGCGAGAGAGAAGCAACGAGCTACTAATCAAGTCTAATGGGGGAGAGGAGTCTACTCTTTTCCTGAGGAGCTCTCCCCTCTCCCATTTTCTAAACTTATCAGAGAGTGTAGTAATGAAGAGTATTTATAAGCTGTTGGGAGGCCTGCCCCTCGTGATGTTGTCTCTAGTGGGGTTGACTTCTTGTGACAAATGGATATATGAAGGTTTTGAGGATTGCCCTCAAGCAATAAAGGTGGGGTTCTATTCTCAAACAGAGTGTGCGGAGCAGAAGTCCTATCCTCAACGGGTGACTCGGCTGAATATCTATGCATTTGACAAAAACGATGTACTCTATAGTACTCATGTTGTGGATAATGTACGTCTTTCTGAGGCCTATGAGTACTCTATCCCGGTGGGAGCACCCGGATTGTATTCAGTCCTTTCATGGGGGAATCTTGGCGAACATTACTACAATATTGGTGGAGTGCAAGTGGGGAAGACTACGAAGAAAGACGTCCTTTTCCGTTTGCGACAAGAAGGCAAGTGGGGAGAAAATCTTCGAGAGACAACGCTTTGGTACGGCGAGAGCCCTGTTGTACAAGTAGAACGGAATACAACGAACTACGAGCGTTTTACCCCGACTTCTGTAAACCTAAGAGAGTATACCAATCGTATTGCTGTCGTTATTGAGAAGATTCCCCATCCGGAAGATTATAAGATAGAGATAGCCTCTAGCAATGGTACATACCAAATGAATGGGCGTATTGCAAGTATCGACTCAACCTTTTACCCTGGGGAGACCAAGGTGGTAGGAGATAGTACTTGTCGGGCCGACTTTACCACCCTCAAATTGGAGAGTGGGCATAAAAATACCCTCATCGTCACCAATAAGGCAAAGGGCGTGGAGATGTTCCGTACAGACCTTGTAGGGGTAATTCTCTCCAGTAGCTATGCCGAGAATATCAACCTTCGCTGCCTCAACGACTTTAGGGTAAGGCTTGTTGCGCATCATTGCGATTGCCCGGAAAATACCTATCAGATTGTTGAGATCTGGGTTAACGATTGGCTTATCCATTCCTATAGCATCGGTGTATAGAAAGGACAATGAAGGAGAGGACTTCTTCTCCAAAATCGGGGATCTTAGAATCTATCTATCCTCGCTACACTCACACGTGCGCATTTGCCGTGGTATTTGATAAAGGATATAACAATGATCAGTAAGTCATATTTGTCTCTCATCAGAGAGTCTGTCATTCATCTCTCTTGTCTCGTACTGGGAGGTTGGCTCTTGGTTTCGTGCGAAACTAAGGGTCCCGGGGGGGGCGATTCTCCCATCGATCCCAACCAGGAGCAAGCTTCTGATAGTACGCAGCTCTCCGTCGGGTTTCGGATGGCAGAGCCTGCTCTCAGAGCCGGGGGGACTATAAATACGAATAACGAAGACTACGTGTCTGAGGTACGTCTCATCCTTTGCAAGTCTGCGACAGGGGCGGTTGTTTTCAATAGTAAATTGGATTTCCCGGCATCGGGTATTGGTTCTAACTCTAGTGGCTATTCCAATAGGAGCCTTCCTGCACGCGTTTTGCCGGGGCTCTACAATGTTTATGTTATAGCAAATGAGTCTTACTGCACTGGCATCTCGCCAAGTGCTCTCAATGCCTTAAGTACCGAGAGCGATGTGCGAGCTTTGCAGTGTAACTTTCCAAAAGACTTTGTGCCCTCTCAGGTAGACCACAAGGGGTTGCTTATGACCTCTCAGAAAAGTAATTATCAGATCCCTAAGGGGTATAATAAGGCAACGAATCCTTTTGTTTTAGAGGCGGAGCTTGAGAGAGTGGTAGCAAAGCTCTCCATCAAGATCCTGAGACCTCATGGGAGCCCTGCCGAACGAAAAAAACTATATGTAAGCGATATGGGGCTGTCTAAGGTGCCCTCAAAAAGCTTTTTGTTCACGGATGCCGCTCATCCCGCTTTTGCCGGATCTTTGGATGTACAGCATACTTTTGTAACTTCCGGCACTCCTCTTGGGATCGCTTTTGACTCCCAGCAATCTCGCTATATCCCCGAATATTTGGGTACGCAGCACCTTCGACTGACCCTGACGATCCGCCAGGAGGGAGCCTCTGAAGAACAGACACGTATAATTGAATTGGGAGAGAAGGATAGCTTCTTCTTCCGCCGTAACCATCACCATAACTACGAACTCACGCTCAAAGACTGGAGCGATATAGCCGTAGGCATCTCCATCGCAGATTGGAAGGAGGATACCTCTTGGGGCTATGTCGGTGAGTATTTCAATCTTTGGTGTGCATCTAAAATTAAACCGAATTCGGATGTAATGCTCCGCTTGTACACCTCTAAGCACAAGGTGCCCAAAGGGCATGAGGTAATCCTTAAGCCCGTTAATGGTGCAACAATCAATGGTTCCACCAGTGAGGTCTCGTTCACCGAGTTGAACTATGGAGCCTTTACCGAGTACACACTACACACTGCTTCGGCGGGGAAGTCCCTCATGGTCTTTTATAAGGTGAGTGGCCGCACCTCCGTAAAAGAAACAGAGTTCTAGGAAGCGTACATTTAACCTCAACAAAGATGAAAAGATTCTTTTCTCATACGCTATATTGGCTATTTTGGAGCGTTCTGCTCCTCTCCTCGGCGGCGTGCAGCCGTCAAGGAGGAGATGAGTTGCACCCCAACGAGACGCTGAGTTTAGCTCTCAAAGTACAAGATTCTAAGGTTTTACGACAAGGCACTGCAACCTCTGACGAGACGAAAATAGACAACATCATGATTCTATTTTTCGAGACAAACAGTCAAGAGACGCTTTGGAGAAATAAAATCTATGAGTACGACGCCACAGCCGCGGGGCGCGCCGATGGTGCCAAGTGGGAAGACGGGCAGACCATGTTATTCCCTCTCATCCCCGAGGAGGTGGGGGCCAAAAAGGTAGTCGTTATTGCCAACTATAAGGGGAAAGGCAATCTTGAAACCAAGTTGCGTGCTGTACAGAAGTATGGAGACTTCTCGGATGCAATGAGCGCGATTTACTACGACTCTGCCACCGAAAACTCTGAGATAACTGCACCACTCCTCTTGATGGAGGGCTCTGTCGTGCACACCTTTACAAAGGCGAATCGCAAGGCACAAGTCGTCCTCAAAAGGGCTGTTGCCAAGGTGACTGTGAAGTTGAACTTGCGTTGGAGCCCCTTGGATGCAAGACGCACAGCAGCCACGGAGCGTTCTTTTTATCAGTTTCGAGATGTGGCAAAGCGGACCCACGTTGTGGAGCATGCCAATCTCTTGCTGAATGCCTCTAACCGTAGCGATCGTTACAATGATAACTCTGCTACACCCCTTCTTGCCGGGAATAAATATATGTGGGAGTTTGCCCCTTTAGCGGCTACGGCTCCCCGAGAAGGTCCCTTCGAAGTCACTGCCTATATCAATGAGTATAATCAGGGCACGGAGAAGACAAACGTTCCCCCCTATCTCTACCTAGCTCTCTATGCCGATGTGCCGGAGTCCGGAGCCGGAGATCCGGAAGGGAAGTATCCCCCTCCTGCAGGAGGAGATATATACCCGGCCCATAAAGGATACTACTACTATAGGGTGATCCTGCCTCGGGAGGTCAAACGTAACACACACTATATCCTAGAGACTCAGGTCTTATCGGCCGGCTCCGGGGATGCTGCAAAGCCTGTAGATCTTTCTTCCAACGTTTCTATCGTGGGATGGTCCGAAGTCAATTTGTCAGGTAAGGGTGAGGAGAAAATCTACAATTAATAGAATGCCCATACATATAATATATGAGTAAGTATACTAAGATTACCCTAAGGCTGCTTGCCGCAATGGCTCTAGTGGGGAGCCTGGGAGCTTGTGCAGATCGTAATGCAAAGGGGCCCCAAGATGCCCTTACTGCGTCGGTGAAGGCTTCGTCTGTGGACGGGGATCTCCGTGCGGGTGAGATAGATAAGTTGCGTGTGATATCCTCCGTTCAGAATTATAACGAAGAGCTTAGTGTCCGGAGTGACAAGGTGCGTTTCACCCTCCCGAGCAACGAGAAGCAGACTCTATTCTTTGTCGCCGGAGAGCGAGAAAGCCTGAGTACCCTACGGGCTACAGAGTTTAATCAGAAGGAGTTTAATACCGAAGATTACTTTGGTACCGATGGCAAAACTGAGCCAAAGCTATATGTTGGCTCCCTATCCGTTAGTGACGGGGTAAAGGCGATCCCCTCTCCTCTTTCTCTCACACCCACCTATGCGAAGCTTTCGTACAAGATCCGCTTTTTAGACGAGCGTACTTCTTCTGCTTCGAAGCCGGAGCTTAGAGCGATACATCCTAGGGAGGTTACGAAAGTGTGGATTGCGAATGTCCCCCCTACATTCTTTTTGGGAGGAGTGAAGACTTACTATACAAGCCCCTCTATCAATTATAAGACTTTTAATATGGGAGGAGGCAAGACCGGAGTCTGTTATTTGCCGGAACACGATCCCTCTGATGTCAATAATCGTACTTATATCGGGATTGAGGTAAAAACCCCTTGGGAGGCTGCAAATAATCTGCAGGAATACTATGTAGTGGTGCATGAGCCATACGATAATGTCAATTACGGAAAGATTATACGGGGGCGACATTACAAGATGACGATAACTCTTCCTGTGAAGATCTTCGACTGAAAAAGACTCCTATAATGGGCTTTGCTTTATAAAGAAATAGAACGAAATAGCGTATTGTCTTCTATGAAGAAATATATATTACTCCTGTTGAGCGTGGTGTTGTTTGTGGCTGAGGTGAGGGCTCAGGGAGCCTCTTACCCCAACTTTCACAACGCTACCCAGTTAGTGGAGTTTACGACGTCTAAGAGTGCGGGTCAGAACTTTTCCTTCACCCTAGCTCCCGATGAAACAACGGGACGTCCGCAGTTTCCCATCGTATTTATAGAATGGGAGGGAAATGGGAATCGGCAGATGATAAACCTCAATCAAGAGGAGACTTTTGTTGTCAAGGTACCTTCTTCTCAGGTTGTTAGGATTACCGGAGAGAATGGCCTTTGGACGGTAAAGGCGGTAGATCAGTCCGTTACGGAGTCCAAGACGAGCTCAGCCTCTATCCTTCGGCACCTCTATTTGGATAAGAATTTATTGGGAAAAGCAGGCAACGGGGGAAGTGACTTTAAGTCCAATAAATCCCTTGAAACCCTCTCCGTCTCAAGCAATTACTATAAGACGCTGGAGGTGAAGGAGAATAAGAATTTAGAGAAGCTCAATGCCTCCTCTAACCTCTTGGAGAATATAGATTTGGCGGGTCTAAACCATCTTGTTGATTTGGATTTGAGTAAGAACCTATTTGCAGGTCCTCTCTCTCTCCCTCAGAATCACTATAAGAATATAGACCTGAGGGTGAATAAATTCAAGATCTCTACGCTTCCGGAGCTCCCCAACGGTACCCTGCCAAGTGCTTACCACTACAATTTGCAAGAGCGCTATGTGCTACCTCAAACGGAGCTTACAGTGGGAAAAGATTGGATTGATCTCTCCACCGAGCTTTACGCAAAGGGCGTGACTTCTTCCCAAAAGACCACAAAGTATACTTGGTATGTCGAAGATAATGCTGCAACCGATAGTTACACCCGTCTTCGTGAGGATGCAGACTATGAAGTCTCTAATGGGAAGACTCGTTTCCTCCGTAATGTGAGAGGGCGTTTGTTTGTTGCTATGAGCACGGATGCCTTCCCCGACTTTGATAGTTTTGAGCGCACTTCCGGGGCCTTTACAGTATCCGGGGAAGAGCATATCAAGACACGACACGGTCACTCCACGAGTGAGGATCTGTACACTCGCATCGCAGATAAGTATGAAAAGAGAGACCCTATCTATAGGAGTAATACCCTCTCCCTAAAGTACAATCTTTGGTATGGTGGAGTTGATAATACGTGGGCTAAGAAGGAGAATTGGACGGGGGAGTATGTCCCTAAAACGCTGAAGTCGGATGGTGATAAGGTGGCGGAAGTGGAGTTTGCTACCAAAGCCAATAACAATGATCGCCCCGCTTTGCGCGATTTGCACGTGGCAAAGGGTGAAGATCGTGTTGTTACTCAGCTTATCAATAAGAGCGAATCAGGTAAGGGAGTCGTTGTGAATGCCGGATCTTCTCTGCGCGTAAAAGATAAGGTCGAGGTGGATAAGGCAACTGAGACCCCTTATGGGAATGCCGATCCTGCCTACCGTGTCCGACTAAAGTCAATCCCCGGAGAACCCAATGGAGCTCTGTTTTTCGATGTTCCGGAGAGGAATAAAGATTTGTTCGCCACCGTGGAGTTTTATACCAAGGGCTACGACGGAAACTTTGATAAGCAGCACGCCCGATGGCAATACTTCGGTACGCCTATCGTGGGAGGGACTGTGGAGAAAACTTTCCCTTCGTCTGCCATTGTACGCAAGTATAACCAAAGCAAACACGATGAGTACGACGAGAAGTGGGTGGCTACACAGCCCGGGGATGTCTTGACTCCCTTCCATGGGTATGAAGTAACGCAACCAGTACCGGCTACCTATATCTTTAGAGGGAAACTCAATCTTGAGGCTCCCAACGACCTAGAGGTTGCGGCCAAGGTGCCGGGAGTCTTGTATGGTGCGTTCAATTCGTTTGCCAATAGTTATACTGCTTCATACGACATCTCTTTAATAGAGTTTGGCATGGGGCTAGAGAAGACAGTCTTTCTATACAATACGGGAAGTCGTATAGAGTGGCTTGCACACAATCAAGACGAGAGCTCAACTTTGGCAGGAACTTACTTTTCTGTTCCGAAACATCTTGCCGGTTCGGGGGACCTGCCTCGTGAGATCCCCTCTCTACAAGGCTTTATGATCTGCAATAAGGGAACGCTAAATGCTTCCCTCTCCATGCCCTACTCTGGCATTGTAAAAGAGAAGGCTTCTGAGAAGCTTAGAGCCGGAGACGAAGAGGACGTGAGAGAGTTCTTACATATAGATGTAGCATCTAATGAGGGTGCAGACCGCTTGTTCGTATTCCGCAAGGAGGGTACGACTGCCGGATTCGATAACGGATGGGATGGTAGCAAGATCTTGGTAGGAGGCCGTCCGCAGCTCTATGTGATCTCGTCGGAAGGTCCTCTACAAGTAGCAACCTCTGCACAGATAGAGGGCTTGCCAATTGGTTTTGAGGCACCCAAAGATGGAGCCTATACGCTTTCGTTCCGCGTTAGCCCCGAGCTACAGGGGCGTTATCCTTCGCTATGCCTTAGAGACCGTGTAACGGGCACGCTTACCCCCGTGGGGCAGACCAGCTCTTACACCTTTGTTACTACTAAGTCTCTAGATAAGCATCGCTTCGATCTTGTAACTGAGGGAGAAGATAACCTCTCTCCTGCCACCGAGCCTATTCGTGTAGTAGGGCTAGGTGATACGAGAGTGTTGGTAGATAATACTACAGCTCTCGACTCTAAGGTTCTCGTTTTCGATGCTACAGGAGCCTTGGTGCTACAGGCTGAGATACCTGCCCGTTCGGGAAAGGAATACTCTTTGCCTCTCCCTGGAACTTATGTGGTGAAGGTGGTTAATAACCAGACTTCTACAATTGCAAAAGTGTTGTTACCCTAATCTTGATGGAACATAACATGAGTCAGAATACTATTTTTAATTGCACTTCGAGGGGAATGGCGAGGCTGTCGGTTATCCTATTGCTTCAGTCTCTAGCCTTCTCCCTCCTTGCTCAGAATACCAATAGCGTAGGGATCAATACCGGAAATTCTCCTGTAGACCCCTCTGCTATAATGGAGGTAAAAGCTGATACCCCGGGAAGCACTACGAAGAAGGGCTTCCTCCCTCCTCGTGTAAATCTTCGAAGCCAAAGGGATAAAAATACGGTTCCCATTGCTGCAGGGACTGAAAATAAGGCCAAGGCAATGCTTGTATATAATACCGACAAGACGTATGACTTCATTTGGGGACATGTCTATGCTGATAACTACTACTATTGGCTGGGCGATCGCTGGGAGCGTATGGTATACACCCCACTTGTGTACGAAGCTGTTATCCCCCGGGAGTTCTATATTGAAGGGAAGTCCAGGCAGGAGTTTACGACCCAGCAACTAAATCCCCCTTATAGCCATGGAAAGGTTGATGGACCTAATCTTCCCCTCAAGTTCACAGAAGACCCTATTCTTAATAGGGGGGGGATATTTACCAAATTAGATGATGAGAAATTTCTAGTCAATGTAACGGGGACCTATGATGTAAGTGCCTTCGTTCATTATAATCCTCGTGCTACAAAGATTCAGCAGAGCGTCCCAGGTCAGCCTGGAGTTTCTTACGCTAAGAGAGCTTTTCTCAATCTGAAGATTCAGCGAAAGTCTGCTGGAATAGGAGAGGATTGGAAAGACCTCGTTGTAGTACGTGCGGCCTGGGGGTTTGATGCCGGAGGGTTTGTGAAAACTGCAACCATCAACGCCGTAGCTGTCCAACTGTATGAGGGGGATGAGATACGTCTTGCGATACAGTCCCCCTATAAGAGTAGTAGTCAGGGGCATGGAACGGAAAAACCCTATACGGATGTCGATGCAGATCATCCTGTAGCACGAGGATTTCGTGCACTGTTGTTAGACTTTAACCTTTAAGAGAAGAGAGATAGAAATATGCGTATGAAAAGAAGTAGACTCTTTTGGATTGTGTCACTTTTGATGATGCTTCCATTTCCTGGGGAAGGTTTTGCCCAATCCGTAGGTGTTTTTACTAAAACACCTGATGCTTCTGCCGCTTTGGATGTAGATGTTTCTGCTCTCCCTGCTAATGGGAAGAAGGGGATGTTACTCCCTCGTGTGCAGCTTATAGATAGGAGAGACCGGACGACGATCCCCAGCCCTGCTGTGGGGTTGGTCGTATACAACTTGCAGGACAGCGGTTCCGAAGATAACCAGGTGGAGCGCGATATGTTCTACTTTTGGGATGGGGAAAAGTGGCTTGATATGACCAATATTGATATCGTGATTCGAGAGCTGTTACCCCAAGTCTTTTTTATCCTACAAGGGGATGCTCAGAATGTCGCTTCAAGAAAGAACCATCCCTCTTTATACTACGATGAAGAGGTGCCATTGACTTATGATGAGAAGACTGTGGATAAAGAGGGAAATGTAACTGATAATATAACTCTTAATACCGGAAACAATGTTCGATTGAAAGATGCTGAAGATATCTTTGAGATCCTGAACCCCGGAGACTATGAAATATCGGGGATCATTGGCTATAACCCCAATATTAGCCAGAACTACTCTCAGAGCAATACGTGTACTAATTTGGAGTTTATTATCCAACGGAGATCTTCCCACGCTTGGCCTTGGAAAAATATTGCTCGCTGTGTCTCTGCTTGGGGTAATGATACTGTTTTGAATAGCCGCCATATGGTGATTTCTCCCATGGTGGTAAAGTTTGAGAGAGGGGATCAAATTCGCGCTATTGTGAGGAAGACAAAAGGGGATAAACCCGGTAGTGACAAGGGTGGGCAAGATCCAGATTGGATAGCCAATGTAAACCCTGCAGGGGGCTCTAATACCGCTAAAGTTATCAAGATTCAAAAGCTCTCGTAGTCGATTATTTTGTTGTGATGAGATACAGATATATATACTATAGCCTTCTTGCCTTGAGTTTAGGCATCTTGGCGCTCCCGGCGCAAGCTCAGCAAGAGCAGCATGCCGTTGGTGTGGGTACGCGCACTCCCTATTCTTCTGCATTAGACCTAGATGTCTCGAATTTACCTAATGGACAGAAGAAGGGCTTTTTGCTACCCAAGGTTGCTCTTACAGGGAAAAAGGATACTCATACGATACTTTCTCCCAAGAAGGCGATGATGGTGTACAATATGCGAGATGCTGGAAATGGCGCAGAGAAGGTGTATAAAGACCTTGTCTATGTTTGGACAGGGCAAGAGTGGGTGCCTTTTTCTAATCTGCCGGAGATTCGCAAACTAAAGAAGCCGATTCACTTTGTACTTGCCTCAAAGCGGAGGATCCCTATCAAAATATCAGAGTTCAATAATTCGGGGATGCCCCTGGAGTGGGAGGCTAACGAGGTGTATTTGAAAAATGAGAAGGATGTAAAGGTTTCGACTGGTTCGTCTTTCAAAGAGATTGAGATTCTCAGGGAGGCTTACTACGAGTTTACCGGAAGTTTTAACTTCAAGTCTAATGCGGATGCGGCGACTTCCGTTGTAGTGCTACTCCAGAAAAAGACAAAGTGGAGTAGCTCTTGGACTACGATAGGAGCCTCATCACTCCCTTTTGACCGGGGAACTCAGACTTGGTCACAAACGCTCGTTTTTCCAGTTCTTACCTATAAATTCCAAAAAGGAGATAAGTTGCGCATTGTTCTTAGAAAGGGGGATGGAGCTGCTCAGAAGCAAGGGGCTAAGATTGCCTATGACCCGGAGAACTCCGAAGATATAACGATGAATATACGTCTCACTCGATTGAGAAATGAGGGTGAAACTTATGATTAAGCTCTGAGGTTTCCCCCTACGAAGAATGCACTTTCGCGTCTTGGATGCGCGGAAACTATTGATTGCCCCCATTGCCTGTGAATGGTCGTGGGGGCTTTTTATAGCCTGTTACGCACAAGGAAGCCGAGTGAAAAGGAGAGATATAGGGCAGAATTCGATCTATTACAGGGTGGTTTCGTGCCGGAATTTGGCGAGAAAGAAGGAGGAACTAGGCCTGTGTGTGCTCCTTTGCTAACGGAGATGCCGCGCTCCTGTTGAGGGGAGCGGCCGGTATACTCGCTGGGGCGTAGGGTGCTAGTCGCAGATTAGTAGCTATCTTTGTAGCATGGAAGTATATCCGCGTTATGTAGTTGAGGAGCCGCTCCTTCGGCGTAATTTGAGCCTTATTCGTAGGGTGGCGGATGAGGCCGAAGTAGAGATTATTGTCGCTTTTAAGGCCTTCGCCTTATGGAAGCTCTTCCCCATCTTTCGAGAATACGGCTTTGGTAGTACCGCTAGTTCTCCCTGGGAAGCTCGTCTGGGGTATGAGGGCTTGGAGCGTAAGGCACATGCTTTCTCACCGGCTTATCGGGCGCAAGATTGGGCAGAATGGACACGTTGTTGTAGCCATATAACCTTCAATTCCCTCAGTCAGTACCGAGCGTTCTATACCCCCTCTTCGGAGGTCTCTTACGGCTTACGTATCAACCCTGGTTACTCTCCTGTGGAGACAGACCTTTATAATCCGGCTCTACCCGGTTCGCGTTTTGGGCTCTCGCCCGAGGAGTTGGGCTTGCATCTCCCCGAGGGAATAGAGGGGTTGCATGTGCATGTTTTGTGCGAGGGGAATAGCTTCCAGCTAGAGAAACTGCTCTCCATCATAGAGCAACGTTTTGCCTCGCCCCTCTCAGAAGCGCGTTGGCTTAACCTAGGCGGCGGTCATCTTATGACCCACAAAAAGTACAACGTGCCTCATTTGATTGCGGTGCTCAAGGCTTTCCGTCAGCGTCACCCCCATCTACAGCTTATCATGGAGCCGGGGTCGGCATTTGCTTGGCAGACCGGTTTCTTAGAAAGTCACGTGCTGGATATTGTAGAACACGACGGCATTAAAACGGCAATTCTCGATGTTTCGTTTACTTGTCACATGCCGGATTGCTTGGAAATGCCCTACAAACCCGTGATACGAGGTGCGCATCACGACCCTGTGGAGGGGCTACCTACCTATCGACTCGGGGGGAATAGTTGCCTAAGTGGAGACTTCTTGGGAGATTGGAGTTTCGATAAGCCTTTGGAGGTGGGCGATACCCTTATCTTTGAAGATATGATCCATTACACAACGGTTAAGACCCATATGTTTAATGGAGTGGCGCATCCCGACCTTGTGTTGCGAGAGGCTAATGGTGAGGAGGTGCTGCTACGCCGCTTCGACTATCAGGACTACAAAGAGCGAATGGATTGACGCCGGAGGGCAATTTTAGTAGAGAGAAATTTAGATAGATATGGGATTATTCGGAATCTTTTCTAAGAAGAAAAAAGAGACACTCGATACAGGGCTTGAGAAGACCAAAGACTCGGTACTTGGTAAGATCTCTCGTGCACTCGCAGGTAAGAGCAAGGTTGATGACGAAGTGCTCGACAACCTCGAAGATGTGCTCATCTCCAGCGATGTCGGGGTAGATACCACCCTCAAGATTATCAAGCGTATAGAGGAGCGCGTAGCCCGTGATAAGTATGTGTCTACCGCCGAGCTTAACGGCATCTTGCGTAGCGAGATAGAGGCTCTACTCACCGAGAGTGGTACTATAGACGGAGATAGTTTTGTGCTGCCGACAGAGAGTAAACCCTATGTAATAATGGTGGTAGGGGTCAATGGAGTAGGCAAAACCACGACAATCGGCAAGCTCGCTTACCAGTTCAAAGCGGCTGGTCATAAGGTGGTAATTGGTGCTGCCGATACCTTCCGCGCTGCTGCTATTGACCAATTAAGCGTTTGGGCAGAGCGTGTGGATGTACCCATGATCAAACAGAAAATGGGGGCAGACCCCGCTAGCGTGGCCTATGATACGGTGGCTAGTGCCGTGGCACAAGATGCCGACGTTGTGTTGATTGATACAGCCGGTCGTCTCCACAACAAAGTGGGGCTGATGAATGAGCTTACCAAGATAAAGCGTGTGATGCAGAAGGTAGTACCCGATGCCCCCCAGGAGGTATTGTTGGTACTCGATGGCTCCACGGGGCAGAATGCTTTTGAGCAAGCACGCCAGTTTACCGCGGCTACCGAGGTGAATGCTCTTGCCGTAACCAAACTCGATGGCACGGCTAAGGGTGGGGTAGTGATTGGGATTTCCGATCAGTTCAATATCCCTGTAAAGTATATTGGCTTAGGGGAGAAAATCGAAGACCTTCAGGTCTTCCGTAAGCACGAGTTTGTAGCTTCGCTCTTTGGCGAATGAGAAGAAACGAAGTAAACGTAATTACGCTCGGTTGCTCCAAAAATCTTGTGGACTCGGAGCTCCTGATGCGGCGTTTTGCGGCGGCAGGCTACTCGGTGCGACATGATCCCAAGCGCATAACGGGGGAGATTGTCGTGATTAATACCTGCGGCTTCATTGGTGCGGCCCAGGAGGAATCAATCAATACGATACTCGCTTTTGTGCGTGCTAAAGAAGAGGGGCGCATTGGCAAATTGATTGTAATGGGTTGCTTGAGTGAGCGATTTCGTGGTGATCTTAAAACCGAAATTCCCGAGATCGATGCTCTCTACGGCAAGTTCGATTGGAAAAATCTAGTGGCCGACCTAGGTCCTTCCTTCGCTCCCGAGGCGGATACGGCACGCCTCCTAACCACCCCCAAACACTACGCCTATGTGAAGATTTCGGAGGGGTGTGATAGGGGTTGCTCCTACTGCGCTATCCCTCTTATCACGGGGCGGCAAAAATCGCGTACCATAGACTCTCTTGTGGATGAAGTAAAAACGCTTGTAGACGAGGGCTGTAGCGAATTTCAATTGATCGCACAAGACCTTACTTCGTACGGCCGGGATCTTGGAGAAAAGGTGCTGTTGGCTCCCCTTTTGGAGCGACTTTCGGATCTCCCGGGGGTGTGTCGCCTTCGTTTGCACTATGCCTATCCTACGCAGTTCCCCCGAGAGATTCTCCCCATAATGAGGGAACGAGATAATATCTGTAAGTACTTGGATATTGCGCTGCAGCATGCAACCGACAATATGCTCCAAAAGATGCGTCGCAATATCACCCAGCTCGAGACAGAGCGGCTCCTTGATGAGATTCGCAAAGAAGTGCCGGGGATTGCGTTGCGTACCACGTTGATCGTGGGGCATCCCGGGGAGACGGAGCAAGACTTTCGAGCCCTATGCGAGTTTATAGAGCGCAGGCAATTTGAGCGTATGGGCGCCTTTGCCTATAGCCACGAGGTTGGGACGTATGCTTACAAGCACTATCAAGACGAGATACCCGAGGAGGTGAAAATGGATCGTCTGGAGCAACTTATGGCACTGCAGGAGCCTATTGCCGAGGCATATAGCCGTAGCTTGGTAGGGACTACTCAGGAGGTGCTTATTGATCGCAGGGAGGAGGAGTTTGTCGTGGGGCGTACTCAGTACGATTCTCCTGAGGTGGATCCCGAGGTGCTTATCCCTGTAGAGCAGGCTCATTCTCTCCGTGTTGGGCATTATTACCCCCTACCTATCGTAGGAGTAGATGGCTTTGATTTATTGGCGCAAGCCCCATTGTCCCGATAGTTATGATAGAGACCCTACAATGGATTAGTCAACTTGCCGAGCGATCGGAGTTGCAATACGAGAGTTGCGAAGAGCTGTGGAGCCTTCTGGGGCGCATAGTTTCGGATCGGCTTGCATCCGCCATTCCCGTTTCTGTAGCGGGGGTCGTGGCGTGGCACGTGCGTAAAGAAATGGAGTACGTTGCTCTCTTGCCTTCTGGGAGTCGGCTTCTCGTTCCTCCCCGATTGCACCTTGAGACCAGTTTAGCCTCAAGTGCTGCCCCCGATGACCTCGAGGAGATACTACAAGAGTCTTCCCCTTTATCCCCCAAGAGTGTACATGCTTTTTATCAAGCTCTCACCGAGCAGATGTTGCACCATTTGCACAGTGGCAATGCTTTCCTTTGGGAAGGGATTGGACTATTTGAGGGCGAGGCTAAAGAGGAGCTGGCTTTTACATTTACGCCTTCTGAGCGACTTCTCCAGAGTATCAATAAGCCTTTTGATGCCTTTTCTCCCATTGCGTTGCCTCAAGACAAAGCTTTTGACGACTTGCCTCAGCGTGCTATTGAGCAGGAAGAGGAGCTTACAAAAATTCCGGTATATTCTGTCTGTCAGGCTTTCCCAGCCGAAGAGGTTGAGGAATCCGCTCCTTCTCCCAACCTTTTGGAGGTAGAGGAGATCGCGTCTAAGGAGGAGAGTGGGGAACCGCTTTTACCCACAGACGAGCTTTTGCCACAGCAAGAAGAGGAGGTTGAGCTCCCCTCCTTGCCGACTTTTCCTCCCGAGCTGCCCTCCATTCCGGAGGAGGAGTTTATGGAACCTTTACCTAAAGGAGAGGAGGAGGCGTGCTGCGCATCCGAGATGCCTGCCCCCCCTATCCCTCGCCATCCTCACTCGCGGCGTAAGTTATGGCTTTGGGTTTCCCTCCCCTTGTTGTGCCCACTCCTTGTAGGGGGCTACTTTGTGGGAGCAAGGTTTCTTTCCCGCTCCTCGTCTAAACCCAGTCGAGAAAAAACGGCTGCCGCCCCTCATCGTACAGATTCTACCCCCACAGATTCGGTGGTAGTTGCCCCAGTACCCGAAGTGATTGAAGAGGTCTACATCACGATCAAAAAGGGGGATCGCCTAGCCGATTACGCCCGAGAGCATTACGGTAATAAGAAGTTTTGGATTTATATCTATCTTGCCAACGAAGAGAAAATCTCCAATCCCGATAATGTACCCATCGGTACAACCCTGAGAGTGCCTCGCCCAGAGGAGTATAACATAGATGCCCAAGACCCCGAAGCTCTAGCGCGGGCCGATAGTCTCATTACCGTAGTGCGTAGTCGTCGCTAACAGCCTAGAAAAAGTTGTACATTTGCACCCAGAAAGATTGTAAGTAACCCTGAGAAGAAGAAAAAGAAGAATGAGCAATATCTTTGGAAACATCATCCCCAACACCTTTTTTGTGACCAAGGGGAGCGGAGAGAGTGATCTCGAACTCCACGCCGGTAGCTACCATATGGCTCTCTACGATGCCGGTATCTCCGACTATAATATCATGACGTATTCGTCCGTACTACCTGCAACGGCTCGCCTTGCTACTATGGACGAAGTGGATATGCCCCCCTTTGGCTCAGAAATGAAGACGATTATGTCCGTTTCGCATGGCTATCAAGATGAGTTTGTATCGGCAGGAATTGTCTACGCTTGGATGTACAAAGACGAAAACTTTGATGAGAAAGTAGGAGGACTTGTATGCGAGGTAAACGGACGCTACCGCATTGAGGAACTCGAGTCTCGTCTTATCCGCGTGATTAACGACCTGCATCAGAAAACCTACAGCCAGTACTACCTCGGCGAGCTTACCTTCCTCACGGAGGGTATAACCATTACCAAACGGTATGGAACGGCACTTGCCTCACTCTGTTTTGTAGACTTCGTTCAGCCCTCATCTCCCATGCTAGAGAACTAATCCTTCCTCTTAACCCACAAACAAATAATGAACAAATGCTACGCTTGGGTAGTGCGCTTTGCCTTGCTTTGCGCGCTATCCTTTGTTTTTTTATTCCCCCTTTTGGGGCAACCCTCGGCCTTACGAGCTACGGATCGAATCGTTGTAACGCTATCCTCTCAACCCCTAGAGGGGAATCAAAAAGTTTACTTTTCTATCTCCGAAGGAGACCAAGTCTCCCTTGAGTCCCCCTCTTCTGGCACACTCACGTTGGGAGAGAAAAAGAATCGTAAGCAAGCCGTTTCGTTGGAGTTGCCCTCGGGCACTACGTCTTTTTCTCTAGTGGGTTCTCTGCGAGAATTCTTCATCCCGTATAGAGCAAAGGGCGAGAATACCCCTAAGGTAGCGGCTCTTGATCTACAGGGGGCGCCTCGTCTTCTTACGCTCAACTGTGCGGGCAATGACATTACCTCCCTTGATGTTTCTAAGAACACCAGCCTTACCTATCTCTTCTGTGACGCCAATCCCATAGCCGAGTTAGACTTATCGGGACTGTCCAATCTCACTTCGCTCTCGGCTTCGGATCTGAAGCTAAAGAAGTTGGATCTCTCGGCAAATCCTAAAGTCGCAGCCCTAGGGATAGGGGGAAATCCCTTTGACCAAGACTTCAATCTCTACGCCTATAGCTCCCTGCCCTTGCTCCAACTTACGTGCGATCGCTTGGGGTTAGAGGAGTTTGATTGCCGTAAATTCCCCAAATTAGAGATGCTCTACATCCATGGGAATAAGCTGAAATCTATGGGAGACCTTCGCCCTCTTCGCTCTTTACTGCACCTCTCCATTGGGGATAATCCTCTTCGCGATTTTGACGAAAACAAGCTACCCCATGGGCGGTTGCGCTCGCTTTATTGCTTTGGTCTGGGCATTTCTTCTCTCAATTTGAACGGCTTTACCTATATCAATAAGGTCGACTGTAGCAACAATCAATTGACCCATCTCAGTGTCAATCGTTGCGAAAATCTAGAGGTCTTGCGTTGTGGACGCAATGCACTAACGGAGCTTGATCTGACGTCCCTTTGGCTCAAAGAATTGCAGTGTGACCGCAACCAACTATCCGCTATCCTCTTGAGTGATAGAGCAAATATGCAGAAGCTCTCTTGCTATGGCAATAGATTGTCTTTGGAGCGCATGGAGCAACTTGTTGAGCGTTTGGTTAAGAGTAGCCCTGAGCAGTCCCCGAGAGTTTTTACTCCTTTTACTACTCGAGCAGAGGTGCCAGAGTCTAACGTCTGTCCTAAAAGCCTCGTTGACAAGGTGCGTACTGCCGGATGGGAAGTGCGCGTCGTTACCGGTGTAGATGCCCAAGGGAGGGAGATTACAGAAGATTTTGAGGGCTCGCCTATGGCTCTAGAGCCTACACCACAACAATCTGTTTTTCTCTACCCGAATCCTGCCGGAGAGTATCTTTTGGTAGAAAATCTATCTCCAAATGCTTGGCTATACCTCTATAATGCATCGGGAGAGTGCGTACAAAAAGAGTTGACGGGAGCATCGGGGAGCCTAAAGTTGCCCCTATCTCACCTCCCTGTTGGGAGCTACTTTTTACGCGCTGATGAGGGTGTATTCCCTTTTATTATAGAGAGATAGGGGAGGGATCGTCCCTGCTTTCGGAGGGACTTTTGAGAATCCCTTTACAGGTCTATTGCTTTGTCTCTTAGGAGATTTAGGGCATTCTACTTCCAACTTTACATAAAAAAAGAACCCTGCTTCCCAGCGGGGTTCTTTCGTCTTGTTAAACCTAAATCCAATACTATTATGAATAAACCACGGTGCAAATGTACGATAAAATTTGACATGCGCAAGCGTTTGGTAAGAAAAATATCTAGATTCCTTTCTTTTTGACTTTGACCTATCCGCTTTGAGGGCGAAAGTAGACGTTGTGTTCGTAGGAAGCTAAGCGTAGAAAAGGAGATGGGTTTGAAGAAATTTTTCCTTCCCCTTCTATGGGATTAGCCTTGCCTATTCGGGTGGATTTCGGGAGAGTTACTGGGGGGTAGGCTAGGAGAAATACATCATCCCATTGTGCCGTGTTTTCCCTATTTCCCTACTTTGTGGATTTGTAATTTTTGTCAGTCCAATTTTTAATTCTATCTTTAGTCCGTCGCGCTCAGATCGGGGAGATATCATCTAGAGAAGCTCCCGTTCGAGGGCGTTCGCTTGATTGTTATTAGAAATTAGTTTTGTTGTCCGGCCTATAACGGTCTAGGCTTTAGTGAGAAATGAAGATGAAAAGTAGAGCTTTTTGTATTGCGTTTGCATGGGTGTTTTTGCTGAGTACTACTAGCCTTTTTGCTCAAGACGCAGGGGCGAAGGGAAAGAACCAGCGTGGCGGTCTCTCAAGATGGCTTACCTCTGTAGTAGATGTTTCTTATGAACGGGGGATTTTATATTCAGATTATCGCCTTGGGCGTACTGCGGCATTGCATACTCAGTTGGATGGATTTCGAGTGCAGTATTCGCTTTTTCCTCACTTTGCAAAAGAGGGAGGAGACTGGTTGGGCTTGTATGTTGCCCTCTCTGAATATACTCGTAGAGCAGAAAATGACCCCTCAAGCCTCTCGGCTCTCTCGGGTTTTTATGGAGGATTGACCACAAAGCTTTATTTGCACAATAGGGGGAAGGTGCGTGTCTCTTGGGCTCAGAATGTAGGAGCTGTTCTTACAAATTTTTCCTTTGGTGTGGGATCGGCCACTCCCTTCGCGAAGAGTAAATGGGGCGTTGGGTTACAAGAAGCTGTCAAGTATGATTATATCTTGTCCTCAGGAGCCGCTTTGGGGGTGAAGGCTTATATTGATTATAGTTACCTATTTCGCAATTCCTCCTTCACCGGTTTTGCTGTCAATCCTCAGCATATTACTTCTCTAGGTGTTGCGGCTTCTGTTACTTTCTAGCACTAGTCGTACTTTCCTCTAGGGCAATTCTCTAATTTTAATCCTACGTGGGGAGGGCAAAATTCTGCCCTCCTCGTTTTTTTATTTAGGGTAAAATATGCGCCCTCCATGCCTGGTTTTGGAGGAAAAATTGGGCGAAAAAAGCTTCTGTGCTGGGCAGAACTTTGTACTTTTGCAGCCGTAAATAGACTTTGTAAACCTACGGATTGATGAATTTCTACAAGTTATTGGGTTTTGACCCCTCTCGGCACAATCGTCGTACCGAGCTAATGGCTGGTTTTACCACCTTCCTTACGATGAGTTACATTTTGGCGGTAAACCCCGACATTTTAAGCCAAGCAGGGATGGACCAAGGGGCTGTATTTACAGCTACGGCACTTGCTTCTGCCATTGGTACTATCTTGATTGCTTTCCTTGCTAAGTTGCCTTTTGCTCAGGCTCCGAGTATGGGTATCAATGCATTCTTTGCCTTTACGCTCGTAAAAGGGATGGGGTATAGTTGGGAAACAGCTCTTGCTGCCGTATTTGTAGAGGGGATTATCTTTATCATTCTCACGGCATTTAATATCCGAGAGCAGATTGTAAAGTGTATCCCGCTCAATCTTCGCTATGCCATTTCTTCGGGGATTGGTATGTTTATTGCCTTTATCGGGCTGAAAAATGCAGGTATAATCGTCTCCAACGAAGCTACATTTGTCACCCTTGGGCAGTTTACTCCTACGGCTATTTTGGCTTGTATCGGGATTGTAGTAAGTGGTGTACTTATTGCCCTCAAGGTGCGTGGAGCCCTCTTTTACGGAATCTTGATCTGCACCCTTATAGGCATCCCTATGGGGGTTACTCAGTTGCCTGATGGTTTTATCCCGGTCTCTATGCCCAAGTCGTTGGATCCTACCTTCCTAAAATTTGACTTCAGTTCGCTCCTCAATATGGACATGGCGCTCACCATCTTTGCCCTTGTCTTTATGGATATATTCAATACGGTGGGAACCCTCATCGGGGCTGCTGCCAAAACGGAGATGATGGACGAGAAGGGGAACGTGCGCCATATCAAACAGGCGATGATGGCAGACGCTCTTGCTACGAGCGTGGGCGCTGCATTGGGCACCTCCACGGTTACAACTTTTGTAGAGAGTGCATCGGGGATCGCTGAGGGTGGTCGTACGGGGCTTACCTCCTTTACCACGGCGGCACTTTTCATCTTGGCTCTCTTTTTTGCACCTCTCTTTTTGTTGGTACCCAGTGCGGCTACTACAGGAGCCTTGGTTATGGTAGGAGTATTTATGTTGGATGCTGTACCCAAGATTGACCTTACAGACGTATCGGAGGCTTTGCCGGCATTCATTACAATGATAACGATGGTGCTTACCTACAACATCGCAGAGGGGATGGCTTTGGGGATGATTTGCTATACCCTTGTGAAGCTATTGAGTGGTCAATGGCGTCAGATTTCCCTCACGCTTGCTATTGTTACGGTGCTGCTTCTCCTGCGCTATATATTCCAGTAAAAGCCTGTAAAAAAGGAGGAAGAGACCTCTCTTCTTAAGAAAATAGGCTGTAAATGTTTGTCGGTTGTGGAATTATATCTACCTTTGCAGTCGCGTGTATGGAGAGGGGCTCCTAAGAAGACGCTTCTCCTTGCACACTTAGGATAGTAGAATAACAACATAAGATAGAAGTATAAAAGTAATATTGTAGACTATGATTATAGTTCCAATCAAAGAGGGTGATAACATCGAGCGCGCGTTGAAGCGTTACAAGAAGAAGTTTGACAAGACTGGTTCAGTTCGTGAGCTAAGAAGACGTCAGGCTTTCATTAAGCCCTCCGAAGTGAAGCGCAAGAAGATGGAAAAAGCCATCTACGTGCAGGCACTTCGTCAGGCAGAAGAGCAATAAACATAGGCTCCAAAGAACTACCGGCTCTTATCTCTTAAGAGCTTGGAGGAGGAGAGGGAAGGAATGCTTCCGATCCTTTCTTGAATGGGATTCTTGGTGGCAGAGCCTTTTGACCTTTAGCTCTAGGGCGAGTTGTAAGATGCCATGTTGAGCTAAAACTTAATTGCCTCGCCTCTCTTTTTTAGTATGTGACTTAGCGTTGCTTCCCTCTTTTGTGTGGGGAGCAACGTTTCTTTTTTAGGAGCTTATGCCTCATTCGAGTATAGAACGTTTCCTTAGCTACCTCCGCTACGAACGCAATCAGTCGGAGCATACAGTTGCGGCATACGAGTTGGATTTGCAACAGTATGTACGGTATGTGGAGGAGATGCTAGGTGAGGAGTTTGTCCCCAGCGATGGGGATAGAGACCTGATCCGAGGTTTCTTGTCCTCTCTAATAGAGCAGGGGCGGAAAAGAAGCTCCGTACATCGCAAGTTAAGTTCCCTCAAGAGTTACTATCGTTACCTTGTAAAGATCGGCACGTTGGAGCAGAGCCCTGCTCGCCTCGTGCGTGGCCCTCGAGGAGAGAGTCCGTTGCCTGCGGTGCTCTCGGAGCAGGAGATTCGTAACTTGCTTTATGCGCAAGAGGTAGACAAAGACGATTTTGTCGCTCTACGGAATCAATTGATCCTAGAGATGTTCTACGAGACGGGCATGCGTAGAAGTGAATTGGTAGGGCTTTTGGAGGGGGGCGTTGATTTGTCTTCGAGGGTGCTGCGCGTTTTTGGTAAGGGGCGGAAGGAGCGAATAATCCCCTTCGGAGATCATCTTGCCGCTCGTATCTCAGAATATCTTGCACTCAAGCACCAAAAGGTAGGCTTATCTCAGATTTTTTTTGTTTCTTTGGGTAACCAACCTCTTAGCGGAGAGGTGGTGTATCAGATTGTACACGAGCGGTTGCAATCTATTCCCGGTTTGGCACGTCGAGGCCCTCACGTGTTAAGGCATACATTTGCCACGGCTATGCTCAACAATGGAGCGCAGCTAATGGCGGTAAAGGAGCTTTTGGGGCATAAAAGCGTGGCTACAACGGTACTATATACACACACTTCGCTAGCAGAGTTGCAACAGATGTATAACGCTCATCCACGAGCATCAAAGAAGAAGTCTATTATGGAAGTTAGGATTCAATCAGTACATTTTACCGCTACTACGGCATTAGAAGAGTTTGTACAAAAGAAGCTCGATCGTTTGGATCGTCTCTATGGAGGTGTAGTTAAAGCTGAGGTGGTGCTAAAGGTTGCCAAGGGAGGCGAAGATAAGAATAAGGAGGCTTCGATTCGTTTGGAAGTACCTGGTCCCGACCTTTTTGCAGAGAAGCAGGCTTCTAGTTTTGAGGAGGCTGTGGATTTGGCTGTAGACGCTCTTAAACGTCAAATCGAAAAGATAAAGGATCAGCATTAAGTATAGCCCTCAGTCTCTGTTGAGGAGGATTGTCTCAATCCCCCTTGGGGTTTGGGGTGAGGCCCACGCCGGATAGGGGGAGAGAAAGGGGATATTTTGATAATCTTCTCTTTTGTCCCTAATACCGGAGTTTTGGGATATTCTAAAACATGGATTGAGAGGACTTTTGTTCCGATACCGTGGGAGGGTATTTACTTCTAGAGTAAGCCCTCCCACTTTATATATCCTCTCTTTTCTCCAAAACGACCTCTAAACAACTTCTCTTGCCTTGAATCTCTCCTACAAAAAAGACCTAGAGAGACCTGTATGGTCATCCACATTCGGATGGTTTTGCCTAAACCGGAACCCCACGCTGAGTGTCTCTTCCCAGAGTTTATAGTCTAATTCCCAGTCGTACGGAAGAGGTCTCTTTTGAAAAAATCCCTAACTTTGCATAGGAATAAACAATATAAAATGTATATGAAATCTACAACAAAGATTCTATTTGGAGGTCTTTTTATGGGAGTTTTGTTGTCGGCTTGCCACACTTCGTCTCCCAATAAGGGAAAGACCACAACTTCTAGTGCAGACTCTGCCTACATCTCTTTCTCCTTAGATTGCCCTCAAGGGGTATTGCGCGACGGGAGTGAAGATCCTATCCATCAGGTTCGTTGCCTTTCTCTTTACATCTTTGATGGGGATAAGCCCGAGAGCAAATTGTTTGGGATTAAGAAGCTGGAGGGAAACATGGCTTCACCAACACCCATCAAACTCGTTCGCAAAGAGTGCTACATTCTCTCCTTTGTCAATGTTACAGAAACGTTGGAAAGAAAGTTGCAAGGCTATACACAGCTCAAAGACTTCCGTGAGGCTATCAGGGGGGATATCGCCTATCTCGCAGACCTGGAGGGGGGTAAATTCCGTAGTGTAACCATGTCTCCCGTAAATAGCGCACCCTGCCATGTTACGGAAGATCAGTTTAGTGAAACAATAGAGGGACTGGGAGAGAAAACTCCTTGCAAGTTGGAGGTAGAGCCGATGCTCGCTCGAGTTTTCGCTTATGGCACACCCCGCGTTGCGAACCAAGAAGCCCTGTTGTTGGATGAAAATATCTCTTTTCGTACGATATGTTTCTCTCGGGATTTTGATTTAATACGTCGGACAAAGATGGAGGGAGAGGTGCAGCCTCTTGCCAAGGATTATGCCTACAGTCCCGGTTATGAGGAGATAAAGGCTCAGTCTGCTGGCGCTTTGACGGATGAGTTTATAGGTAAATATCGAGTTGCTCCCAATCCAACGTTGTCTTTTGTTTCTGTGGGAAAGGATCGCAATAGCACAGACTTATCCAACAAGAGACTATACATAAAGGAGACAACTTGCCCACCCAATCATTTCCTTGTTTCCCTAATTCCCCATATTGTCGTAAGGGCAAAGGTAGTACCAAAGTCACTAAAAGATCAACTAGGGACAGAAGAGGGTTGGATCCGTTATAAGGGAGGAGCGATGAGGGAGAGCGCATTTGCTTCTCTCGTACAAGAGGTGCTGAAAAATATAGATGCCTATGATAAGCCTGTAAATGGGATGCCTTCTGGATTTTTAGAGGCTTTGAAGCAGGGTTTGAAAGACTCGAAAAAGAAAGGTTTGATCACAGCTCGCAAAGCCTCCTTTACCATCAATGAGATACAATTCTATCACCAGTCTTACAATTATTACCTTCTCCCGATTCGCCATTTCGGGCGAACAGAAGCGCCTTTGTGGAACTCTTTTGGGCGTTACGGGGTGGTGAGAAATAACGAATACGCCATCCATCTTAATACAATTCTAGGATTTGGAAGTAACCTTTTCCCCGACAAGCTGACCACAGATCGTATAGCAGAAAAATCCTCTCTCTCCTTTACCCTCACTGTCAAGGAGCTCTCTTCGCATACAATTGAGGCTGATTTGGAATAAAATATTTGTCTAATAACAGATCTGTGCAGCCCTAGATCTTTTCTGATTTAGGGCTGTTTTGTTTTTCGGACTCCCCTAAAATTAAGAGGAGATTATCCTTAAAATGCTTAGGGAGAGTAGACTGGGGGAGTTCGGAAAAGAGGGGGCGAAGGGGAGACGTTCATCTAAATGCCATTATATGCATACCTTTGTTGCCGAAAGTGCCAGCCAATAATGGGCTGGGAGTTTAAACTAAAAGATGATATAGAGATGAAGACATTTCGTTACACTTGGCTTGTGGCAACTTTGCTAGTTGTAGGACTTCTTGCCTCTTGCAGCCCCAAGGGCGCCAAGAAATTACTCGAGACGATCCCTCAAGAGAGCCTATTTGTGGGCTATTGCAATGGGGCAGATTTGATCAAAAAGGGCAACTTTGAGAAATATCTCCCCAAGGATGCTGTCCAAGATGAGGAGTTTAACCTTATGATGAATTTGGCCAAATCAATAAAGTTGCATGATCTTTTCTTCTTTATCACCCCGGAAAAGAATCTTACTTTCACCTTTTTCGTAAAAGACTTCAAGCAGTTTAGAGATGCCTCTTCTAAGTTGGGCTATGGCGAACAAGGAGAGGAAAAAGATGGATACTGGATTGCCTCTAATAATAATTCCACGATTGTAAGTAATAAAAAACAGGTTTGGATTTTCTCCAATGACATGGGTTTGGCTCCTCTTGAGGCTGTCAAGAAGTATGTAGAAATAAAGCCTGAGAATAATGCTAATACCATACCGCACATTAGCGATATCTATACTAAGGATGCTGGTATGTATATGAATTATGCTCTTCTTACCGACCTAGAAGAACTTCGCGGTCTGAACTTTAACCACAATTATGCAGCTGACGAAGATATAGATTGGCGGGACTGGGAAGCGGATTTGGAAGAACTCTCTAAAGAGGGGGTGGAGCAAGATGAGGTAGAAGCCATTGAGGAAGAGACCCCTGAGACCATGGATTTTGAGAAAGCACTCCCCATGCTCAAAGAGCAAAAGGATATGCGTGTGATTGCTACTATCTCTTTTGAGAAGAAAGAAATCAGGAGCGAAATCAAACTTTATGATCCGGAGGGGAAGCCCTACACCAGTCCTTTTATGAGTGATGTTAAGGTGACAAAGGAACTTCTTGCCAACTTCCCAAAGGATGTTGCACTTATTGCTGTTTCGTCTCTTGGAGAGAAAGCCTTAGACGCAGTGTGCCAGGCATTGGCCCTTACAAGTGCATCGGAATCTGAGGCTCTCTTGGCAAAACAGGTTATTTGCCGCCTTGGGGGAGAAATAGCTGCAGGCGTAAAGTTACCAAGCTCAATCATGGATTGGGATTCTGCCCCTGAGTACATGTTGCTCGCTCAGAGCAAGAATAGCGCCGAACTTCTCCTGCATTTGGATACCCTCTTGTGCCGAATGACTGAGGCAAAGAGTTCGCAAAATAATGGAGTGTATCACTTAGATGAAGACTTCTTTAATAGCGAAAAGGGTGCTTACTATGGGACTCTAAACAACTACGTATACTACCGAAATGCACCTTTTGTTCAACCCAAAGAAAGTGCTCTTGAGAACAAGTATATTGCCTCTTTTGTGGGGAGTTATGGGGGATTGTTCGTTGATTTGTCTTCCCAATCTTCTCTAAGCACGCTTGTAAAACAATTTACAGAGTATAGCTTAGATGGGTATCTAATGGTGCATATGTCTTCTCCGCACGAATCTACTATCGTCTTCCGCAATGATGCTGCTGAGGGGGATAATATCCTAGAAGGGTTCGTAAAGCGGATGATTCAATCATAAGTAGAGTGCAAACAATTACCTTACAAGATACCCTGCCTTGTGTCTTCTCGGCAGAGCCTCCTCTCCGGTCGGAGGTGTGGCTTCAGTCGGGGCTAGACCTAAAGCAGGGTGTCTCCTATCTTGTGTCGGCGGAGAGCGGAGCCGGCAAATCGTCGCTGTGTGCCTATATCTGTGGTTACAGGCGCGACTATAAGGGCTCGATTCTCTTTGATGGAAGGGATATAAACTCCCTTACCGTGAAAGATTGGTGCAGGATAAGGAGGGAAGAAATTGCCTATTTGCCCCAGGATTTGGCGTTGTTCCCTGAGCTTTCGGCGGCGGACAATGTATTCCTCAAAAACCGACTTACCCACTACAAGTCCAAAGAGGAAATAGCTCGACTTTTCGATGCCCTTGGGCTTAAAGACAAATGGGATAGCCCTGTAAGTAAGTTGTCGGTAGGGCAGCAGCAGCGCGTTGCCATTATACGCCTGCTTTGCCAAGCATGTCAATTCTATCTTATGGATGAGCCTGTGAGCCACTTGGATGAAGAGAATAATAGGATCGTCGCAGAGCTTGTTTACGAAGAGGCAAAGAAGCAGGGCGCGGCTATTATATCTACCTCTGTTGGTAATCCCTTACTCCTCGATTATACGCATACACTCAAGCTATGAAACGCAATCTATTAGGGAAGCTCTTGCGTAAAAACGTAAGTACAGGACAATTGGTCGGCTTTGCTCTTGCCAATGTGATAGGGCTTTGTATCGTGATGATAGGGCTGCAATTCTATGCTGATGTACGCACTGTTTTCTCTAGCGAAGATAGCTTTATCAATAAGGATTATCTGGTGCTCACCAAAAAGGTGGGGGGATTGGATGCCGTAGGCGGCCTTTTCTCAAGGGGGAATAGCAAGACCGGGGTATTCTCATCCAAGGAGCTAGCACAACTCTCGTCTCAGCCTTGGGTGCGCAAGTTGGGTACCTTCTCCTCCTCCCGATACAATGTGACGGCCGTTGTTGCGCAGCCGGGGCAGGGAGGCTTGGAGACGCAAATGTTTTTCGAATCCATGCCCGAGGAGTTTCTTGATGTGGAGAGCTCGGCTTGGCATTTCGATCCGATTCGGCCTCAAGAGGTGCCGGTTATCATCCCGAAAGATTATCTAGCGCTCTACAACTTTGGGTTTGCCTCATCGCAAGGTTTGCCACGCGTTAGTGAAGGAATGGTGGGACTAATCCCGATTCAATTCTATCTGACAGGGAGTGAGGGGCAGAGCTTGAGCGTTACGGGACATATTGTCGGTTTTTCCAGTCGCATCAACACGATAATAGTGCCGGAGAGCTTTATGGAGTGGAGCAGTAGGCAGTTGGGGACATACTCTTCTGCAAACGAAGTAAGCCGAATAATCCTAGAAGTCTCTCAGCCCGGGGATGCAAAGGTGGAGCAATACCTCAATGCACATAATTATGAGGTGGCAGGAGATAAGATGAATAGGAGTAAAGCAAACTACCTCCTAACCATTAGTCTCGTTATTGTGCTCGCTGTGGGGCTTCTCATCTCCACGTTGTCGTTTTTTATCCTCACTTTGAGTATCCATTTGCTCCTGCAGAAGAATACAGAGAAGTTGCGCATTTTGCTTCTATTGGGCTACTCTCCTTTTGAGGTCGCTCTCCCTTATGAGAGGCTTGTTTCTTTGGTGAATCTTGCTGTTTACGTCCTTGCTACGGGGGTACTCTTTTGGGTACGATGTCTATACCTCCCGAGGTTGGATGGCCTCGCAACTCCCGGTAGTATACTCTCGTCTCTTGGGCTAGGTTTAATCATCATCCTTCTTATCTCTGTGGGGAATATCATCGCCATCAGACGCTTCATGAGGCGCCTTAGGTACCTATGAGTTTCTCAGAATCGAAATCTGCAAAAGAAGTTTTTTTCGCTAGAAGTTTGGTGATTTCTGATTTTGTGTGTACCTTTGTCCTCGATTCTTGAATGCCCTCCTGTGGATTGGTGTGTTTACAAGAGAATGCGGATTGTCCTTCCCACTCAGAGGAGTGATAGTAGATAAGGGATGATGCGCTATAGACGGAGGGGCAGTTACCAGAGTGGCCAAATGGGGCTGACTGTAACTCAGCTGGCTTACGCCTTCGGTGGTTCGAATCCATCACTGCCCACTCCTTTCCGTCATCAGGAATGCGGAAGTAGCTCAGTTGATAGAGCATTAGCCTTCCAAGCTAAGGGTCGCGGGTTTGAGCCCCGTCTTCCGCTCTACGCTGACTAAGCAAGCTATAAGATGCGTGTCTCTCTGAGATGCGCATCTTGCTTTTTATACCACCCCGAGCACGTGCCCCCACGCCCCGTGCTTGTTTATATGGGAGGAATTTAGTTACTTTGCAAGCGCAAACCACACAAGGTTCCTTGGCCGAGTGGTTAGGCACCGGTCTGCAAAACCGTTTACGGCGGTTCGATTCCGCCAGGAACCTCAGAAGTAGAGCTCCGCTATCCGACAGGATGGCGGAGCTCTCTGCTTTTATCAGTCCAGCTATCCCGCCCTACCATCACTTCTACATCTAAGCGACGAGGCACATCGCCTAACATATGGTAGTTATTGGCTATCTTTATGATAGTCGATATCCGATGAGGGAGGGTAGTAGCCACCTCCCTTATAGGTAACCACGATTAGACTCTCGGCGGCTACCACGAGAGACATTTCGATACATGAAGCATATCTCCCCCTTTATCTTACTGGACCTCAAGATGAAGCCCAGAAGTCTCTTCGAAGAATACACTATGGAAGGCAGTCAAATAACTTCGGAAGAGAGAGAGCTTGCCTTCGCCCGCATGGTCTGGGCAGGCTACCACCTCAAAGAAGAAGCTCTCCGCTACGTGGCTGAGAAAGGTGCATCACGAGACGAGCCTCGCTGGTTCGAAGTCCGCGGTACTCTTGCCTCTATAAACGAAGACCTGATACAGCGCATCACAGAGCGGGTACGCATAAACAAGGAAGACCCAGACATAGCCGAGCTATTGGGCTTCACTCGCTCCAACTACAAGCCCAAAGTCTTGCGCTCCTTTTCACTGGAGGAGCACGCGGACCTTCTCGAAGAGATATTCCGAAGAAGCTTCTCTATGCGAGAGCTCGTCCGAGAGTATATCAAAGATCGACCACCTTACCACCCACTACTTGATCCCTCCATTGACCTAAGCGATAGTGTGCGCTGCCTCAAGCGCATCGAGATGATGGAGCAGTGGGATGAGACGCTGGAGATCAACACGGCATTTGTGTGGTGGACTTACCGAGGTCTCTATGCCTCTTGGTTTCTCATGCACTGGGAAAAACTCCAAGATCAAAAGGCCTTCCCTCTACCCAATTATGTCGCGGAGCACACAAACCCAGAGATGTGGAGCCTCCCACCATGCCACCCTATTGAGCTTGCACTGGCCAAGAAGTATTTCCCCATCGAGGAGCAGGAGTATCTCAAAGCCAACGATGACCTCCAGCGAGAGCGCCTCCTATCCTTAGCTACCAGACAAGCGGAGATCCTTTGGCTACAAGCCCCTGCATTCGATGATCCCGTCTATGTATGGCGCACGAGCTATGAGGGCAAGCCCGCTCAGCACACCTCGCACCTATACGAAGAGGGAGTAGTATCCATCTGCATCCAAGACTACGCCCAGACAGGCTGCGACAGGGGACACCAAGAGTACTTCGACGCACTCGCCACAGGTGAGAAAAGCCCACGTCCCAAGGGCGCTGCGTACATCCAGGACTTTATGAAGCTGGCGAGCAAAGCCAAGGAGCAAGACCTCCTCGTCGTAGCAAGATACAAGGGGGAGAGCGCCGTACGCATTGGCCTTATCAAGCAAGGGACAGAGTATTATGTGGAGCAGCACGCAGGCTACCGCCTCTACTGCTTCAAGCTTAAGAGTGCCTACTGCACACCCTGCTGGGGGACTCTTTGGGACGACCTTGACCCCAAAGATTATCCGCTCCTGCAGAGCACCATCAAGACGATGAGGACCATCACTCAGGTGGTCAATCAGCGAAAGAAAGAGGCGGTCTACAGAGCCTACTATGGCGTCATCTACCCACAGCACTACAGTCTCCTCTCCGATGAGGCTACCGAGGAGCTATGCAAGATGTGGCTTACCTCTGACCTTGCAGATGCCTATGGACTATCCGTCACACATATAGATCCTAAGGGCTCTACTCCCCACGTAGATATCAGTGGGAGATCCTGGGGAATGACCACCCTTGCCCAAGTAACTCCCAGTAGCGACCCAGACAAAATCAAGAAGAAAGAGAATAGACTCCCAAGCATAGATGACCCTTACACCCAGTACGTCGTCTTCGCCGACTATATGCCTGACATACACCGACGCCCTTGGGGGAAGGATCGATACCGCATCGGACTTGAGGAGGTTTGGAACGGCCTCTATGACATACCTAAATACAGAGAGCAGATAGCAGAGCTCTGCTCTCTAAGATATCAACCCGAGAAATAGCATCTAAGGACTACCACATGAGACCGTTGCGCAAGGCCATCTCTTCACAGCTTGCACTCTCCTCCTTCGAACTTCTCAGCCTAAAGACTCCTATTTTCGAGGGAAGGAGGTACGAGTAATGAAGAGGTAGGCTTGCGCAGTATTCTCACATATAGGTGTATGGGTGCATCGGTAGAGCTATATAGGATGGCGAAGAAAGCTATATAGCTTTACTTGGATTCCTATATAGCTTTGTGAAGTGACCTATATTAGGTTGTTGCTCTGCGTAGGGATAAAAGTTGCGGACGAGTGGCTGATAAGCTTGATCTACGCACGTGGCTCTAATATCTACGTACGTGGATATTTGGATTTACGTGCCTGGTCTTTAAGACTACGTGCATAGATGCGGAAAATCCACTACGTGAAGGCGCTTTTTCCTTCGCAAGAAGAACACTTTTCCTCCGCTGTATAAGAGGAATACTCACGATAAGAGAAGGGCTTGCGTGTCGCTTCGGAGAGGTATATCGGGAAGCTGGTCGTGCGATACCTTAGCACTCTAAATAGAGCACAGGACTCGCGGCAACAGTATCCACATAGGATGCGTAGGCGTGAGGGGGAAATAGCTTCCCGTCCCTCACGCCTACGCTATTTCTATCCGACAGGATGGCAGAGCTCTCTGCTTTTAGCCGCAGGGCATACGGGCGGCTGGGTCGGGGCTTTTTGCTTATCTTTGACTTTTGAGATCGTGCCCACTCTGGGCGCATCTTCTCTCCATGTACATTATTATATAGAAATACAGATACTCATCTCACATGAAGCGACTATTCGCATGTACCTTTGCGCTATGTGCCGCCCTCAGCCACCAGCTACAGGCCCAGCGCTCTGAGCTCCGCCTCGAGAAGGGGTGGCGCTTCACCCGCCAGGACCAAGCTTCCTTCTCCACCCCCGACTACAACGACAGCAAGTGGAGCCGTGTCACCGTCCCCCACGACTGGGCGATCTACGGGCCCTTTAGCTTTGAGAACGACAAGCAGCATCTGGCTATCGCACAGGATGGTCAGAAGGAAGCTATGGAGCATGCTGGTCGTACCGGTGGTCTTCCCTTCGTAGGGGCTGGCTGGTATCGCCGCAGCTTGGACATCCCTCAAGATCTCGGTGACCGCCGTGTCTTCCTCCGCTTCGATGGCGCGATGAGCCACGCCCGCGTCTACGTCAACGGCAAGGAGGTCGGCTACTGGCCCTATGGCTACAACACGTTTGCCTTCGACGTCACCCCATACGTTCGCCCCGGCGCAAGCAACACGCTTGCCGTCCGTCTGGAGAACAAGCACGAGAGCAGCCGCTGGTACCCTGGCGCAGGGCTCTATCGCAACGTGCACCTCACCATCACCTCCCCCACCTACATCCCTCTCTGGGGCACGCGCATCCAGACGCCTTCGGTCAGCGCTGACCAAGCCTACGTATCTGTAGAGACGAAGGTCGCTGGCCTTAGCCACCTCGCTGGTCGTCCGCTGCGCATCGAGACGAAGATCCTCTCTCCCGAGGGTAAGGTCGTCGCTGAGCGCACCGAAGACTTCTCCAGCAAGGGAGCAGACAGCATCTATCGCACGGGCTTCGACATCTCCGCTCCCAAGCTCTGGGACATCAACCAGCCCAACCTCTATAAGTACGCCGTCACGCTCTCCGATGGCTCGCAAGTCATCGACCGCGACACCACGACCTTCGGTATCCGCTCCATCGAGCTGAAGGCGGGCGAAGGTTTCTTCCTCAATGGCCGTAAGCTGAAGTTCCAAGGCGCTTGCCTCCACCACGACCTCGGCCCTCTCGGTGCCGCTGTCAACGAGGCTGCTATGCGCCGTCAGATCCGCCAGATGCAGGACATGGGCGTCAATGCCATCCGCACCTCGCACAATATGCCCGCACCTGAGTTCGTCCGTCTCTGCGACGAGATGGGTATGCCCCTGATGGCCGAGAGCTTCGACTCATGGGCCCAGCCCAAGGTGCCCAACGGCTACAACCTGGACTTCAACGAGTGGCATGAGCGTGACCTCACGAACCTCATCCACCAGTTCCGCAACAGCCCCTCGGTCATCATGTGGAGCATCGGGAACGAAGTCCCCGAGCAGCCCAGCTTCGAAGGCGCTAAGCTCGCCTACCGTCTGCAGGAGATCTGCCATCGCGAAGACCCCACGCGCCCCGTCACCAACGGCATGGACAATCCCCTCGGCGTGCTGAAGAGTGGTATGGCTGGTACCCTTGACATCCCGGGCTTCAACTACCGTCCCTTCCTCTACGACACCGCACACAAGGTCCTGCCACAGGGCTTCCTCCTCGGCTCCGAGACCTGCTCCACGGTGAGCTCGCGCGGTGTGTATAAGTTCCCTGTCGTACGCAAGAGCATGGCGAAGTACCCCGACCATCAGTCCTCGGGCTACGACGTCGAGCACTGCGGCTGGAGCAACCTCCCCGAGGATGACTTCATCCGTCAGGATGACCTCAGCTGGAGCATGGGCGAATTCATCTGGACGGGTATCGATTACCTCGGTGAGCCCACCCCCTACTACAGCGAATGGCCCAGCCACTCCTCGCTCTTCGGTGCTATCGACCTGGCAGGTATCCCCAAGGATCGCTTCTATCTCTACCGCAGCCACTGGAACAAGGACGCTGAGACACTTCACATCCTCCCCCACTGGACGTGGCCTGGGCGCGAAGGACAGGTAACCCCTATCTTCGTGTACACCAACCACCCCGAGGCTGAGCTCTTCATCAACGGCAAGAGCCAGGGTCGCCAGAAGAAGGATACGAGCATCACCATTGACGCTACGGAGAACAAGGAGAGCCAGGAGGCCTTCACCCGCCAGAAGCGCTACCGCCTGATGTGGATGGACACGAAGTACGAGCCAGGTGAAGTCAAGGTCGTTGCCTACGATAAGTCAGGTAAGGCCGTCGCAGAGCAGGTCGTCCGCACCGCTGGTCGCCCCCATCACCTCGAGCTCATCGCTGACCGCACGAGCATCACCGCCGACGGCAAGGATATCGCCTTCGTCACGGTGCGTGTCGTAGACAAGGACGGCAACCTCATCCCCGATGATGCACGCCTCCTGCAGTTCAAGGTCACGGGTGCAGGCTCCTTCCGTGCTGCTGCGTCGGGCAATCCCGCCTCACTCGATGCCTTCCACCTGCCCCAGCACCACGCCTTCAGCGGTCAGCTCGTAGCCCTCGTACAGAGCAGCGAGAAGGCTGGCGAAGCTATCCTCTCTGTCTCAGCTAAGGGCCTGCCCACGGCTAAGATCCGCATCCAAGTCACGAAGTAGCCACCCGTCGTGTCGCTACAGCTCGACTTCATACACCATATCCTCTCGCTGCAGGAGACCTATCGGGGCACATCCCCCGATAGGATCCTCCTCGGCAAAGGATCACTCTCTCGCGAGGAGCGCACTGCGCTTGCCCTGCAGCTGACGGCAGAGTCAGCCCTCCGAAGGAAGCTCCCCAGCTGGCACACGGCTGGGGTTTTCCTTCCTTCATCCCTGACGCTGGAGCAGTGCTCGAGCGAAGAAGCCGCCCGCTATAAGGCACGCTTCGCCACGCCTACCGACCGCCTCATCGATCTTACAGGGGGCTTCGGTGTGGACTTCTGGGCACTCACGAGCATCACGGGGCAAGGGGTCTACGTCGAGCGACAGGCAGACCTCGTCGCAGCAGCACGTGCGAACCTCCCTCGCCTACTCCCCGAGGCAAAGCTAAGCCTCATCCACGGTGAGTCGATCCCCCAGCTACGGGAGCTCATCACCACGCACCAGCCTACCCTCATCTACCTCGATCCCGCCCGCAGAGAGGGCGAGGACACGACGCGTAGAGTCTACGCCATCGAGGACTGTGAGCCCAGCCTACACACACTCCTCCCCGAGCTTCACGCCCTCTATCGTGAGCTCTCCCTACCCTTCCCTCGCCTTCTTGTCAAGCTCTCTCCGATGCTCGATGTGGTGCATACGCTCCGCTCCGTCGCTGGCGTGCGGGAGCTACACGTCGTCTCCGTACGAGGTGAAGCCAAGGAGCTTCTCCTCCTCATCGACCTCGCTGAGGCTACAGGCGAAGCGAAGCCCGAGGCGGTGACCTTCGTCGCTCAAGACCTCCATCCCACGCAGCCTACACCTGCGTTCATCCTCCCCGAAGCTCTACACTACGAGGAGAGCGCCCAGCTACGCTATGCCGTGAGCCCACGCGCCTACCTCTTCGAGCCTCACGCTGCCCTGATGAAGACGGGGCTCTACCGCAGTATCGGCACCGTCTACGGCCTCGAAGCCCTGCACCCCAATAGCCACCTCTACACGGCAGACACGCTGCCCGAAGCACCCTTCCCTGGGCGCGTCTTCGCTGTCGAGGCGGTCTATCCCTTCGCTTCGTCCCAGCTCAAGGCACTCGGTCGGGAGATCGGAGCCGCGCAGATCACCTGCCGCAACTTCCCCCTACGTCCCGAAGCCCTGCGTGCTAAGCTCCGCATCAAGGACAGCGCCGAGCTGACGCTCTTCGGCACGACAGCCTCCGACGGCTCGCACGTACTCATCCGCTGCCGCCGCATCTAAGGCGCCACGACAGCATACTAAACGGCCTCACGCCCCACGACTACTCCGAGGAGAGTCGTGGGGCGTGAGGCCGTTTAGGTCAGGGGGAGCGAGAGCCTTAGAGGCGCTCGATATCCTTGAAGTAATTGTACGTACCGACCTTGAGCTCGATGCAGGCAGCTTCGTCACAGACGATGATGCCCTTGGGGTGGAGCTGCAGAGCGGTGATCGTCCACATCTGGTTCACACAGCCTTCGACAGCCTGCTGCAGGGCACGAGCCTTGCCGTGGCCGTTGACGAGGATCAGCACCTCACGGGCAGCCATGACGGTACCGACACCGACGGTGAGGGCGGTCTTAGGCACCTTGTTCACGTCGCCATCGAAGAAGCGGCTGTTGGCGATGATGGTGTCGGTGGTGAGGGTCTTCATACGGGTGCGTGAGGAGAGCGAAGAGCCTGGCTCATTGAAGGCGATGTGCCCGTCAGGACCGATACCGCCGAGGAAGAGGTCGATACCACCTACGGCGAGGATCGCTTCCTCGTAGGCTGCGCACTCGGCCTCGAGGTCGGTGGCATTACCATTGAGGATGTGTACGTTCTCCTTCTTGATGTCGATGTGGCTGAAGAAGTTCTTCCACATGAAGGTGTGGTAGCTCTCGGGATGATCCTGGGGGATACCTACGTACTCATCCATGTTGAAGGTGACGACGTGCTCGAAGGATACACGCCCGGCCTGATGAGCAGCCACCAGGGCACGATACATGCCGAGGGGCGAGGAGCCTGTGGGCAGACCAAGTACGAAGGGCTTAGCAGCCGTAGGAGCGGCAGCATTGATCTTCTGGACTACATAGTCCGCTGCCCACTGGGAGATGCCCACATAGTCGGGCTGGATGATTAGACGCATGCGATCTGTGTTTAGAAATTTGATGGATTGATATGCAAATTGGAATTAGGGGGGGACTAAGCCTTGAGGCGCTCGGCCATCTGCGTGCCGAGGTCCCAAGCTGCGCCGATGACGGAGGGAAGGTCCGCCATCTTCAGCTCGAAGCCCTCACCGACAGCCTCCCACTTCATCTCTTCGGCGAAGGGGCGGAGGCGCTTGAGGGCTGCGGGAGCCCACGCATAGGAGCCAAAGGCCGCGTAGATGCGGTCCTTGACGTCGCGGATGCGGATGAGGTTCATGAGGTTCTCTATGGGAGAGAAGAGCTCACCGCAGTAGGTGGGGCTACCGATGATGAGGCCACGGTAGCGGAAGACATCACGCAGGATGACCGAGGGGTCGCTCTTGGTGACGTTGTGACAGACGATGGACTTCACGCCTGAGGCAGCGAGGCTCTGCGCGAGGATGTCGGCCAGCTGCTCGGTATTGCCGTACATCGAGCCGTAGAGGATGACGACCCCCTCTTCGGTCTCGTTGCTCGAGAGACGGTCGTAGAGACGGCGTGCATCGGCGAAGCCCTCACGCGTCCAGACGACGCCGTGCGAGGGGCATACATACTCGATGTCGAGGCCCTGCTTGTCGATATTGGCCAGCGCCTTCTTGACGAAGGGGCCGTACTTACCGACGACGCAAGCGTAGTAGCGCACCATCTCATCGAGGTAGGACTGGCGGTCGGTGAGGTGGCTATCGAAGATATGACCACTCAGCGCACCGAAGGAGCCGAAGGCATCAGCAGAGAAGAGGAGGCGGTTAGACTGCTCATAGGTGAACATCACCTCGGGCCAGTGTACCATAGGAGCCATCAGGAAGGAGAACTCATGGCTACCGATACGCAGCGCATCGCCGCTCTTGACCTCGTGGAGGCCTGTCGTGATGCCATGGAAGCCACTGAGCATATCGAAGGTCTTCTTGTTCCCCACGATCTGCATGTCGGGGTAGCGCTGACGCAGGAGACCGATCGAGCCACCGTGGTCAGGCTCCATGTGGTTGATGATCAGATAATCCACGGGACGGCCCTGCAGGATGAGGTCAAGCTTATGAAAGAAGATATCCGAGTAGCAGACGTCGACCGTATCGATGAGGGTCGTCTTCTCGTCTACGATGAGATAGGCGTTGTAAGCCACGCCCGAGGGGATCGACCAGACGTTCTCGAAGCGCTCTTTCATGCGGTCGTTCACGCCGACGTAGTAGACGGAGTCAGTGATCTGAGGTACTTGGTACATAGTCCGTAGTGTAGTGATAGGGTGTAGTAGTATGGATAAGACAAGGAAGGGGCGCTCCCCCGCAGTCGTCAAGGACTCGGGGAGCGCCTCTATGTTGTTAGCTTTTCTTTTTGTCTAAGGGCTCAGGGCTGAGCGGATGGCGGTAGGCGTAGACGATGAGTGCGATGCCTGCCACGACGAAGGGGATGCTAAGTAGTTGCCCCATATTGATACCGTAGCTGGCGACCATATTGACCTCCCAAGCCTCCTGCACGTTCTTGATGCTCTCGACGAAGAAGCGGAAGCCGAAGACGCCCGTCAGGAAGTAGCCGAGGATGAGGCCCGAGTAGCGGCGAGCAGCGTCACGCACCCAGTAGAGGTACATACACAGGGCGAAGACGAGGAGGTAAGCCAGCGCTTCGTAGATCTGTGTCGGGTGGCAGGCGGGGATCGCCATACCGCGCTCAGCGTAGCCAGCGAACTCCGAGGCGCGAGGGAAGATAAAGCCCCAAGGCGCATCGGTCGGGCGGCCGAAGATCTCGCTATTCATCAGGTTCCCCATACGGATGAGTGCCGCAGCCAGCCCCGTGGGGACAGCCAGACGGTCGAGCGTCCAGAGGATGGACTTCTTCGTCACACGGCGCGAGTAGATCCATACGGCGAGGATGATCCCGATGGTCCCCCCGTGGCTCGCTAAGCCACCTTCCCACACCTTGAGGATATCCCCAGGGTGGGCGAGGTAGTAGGAGGGATTGTAGAAGAGGACGTGCCCCAGTCGCGCCCCGATGACGGTGCCGAGGACGACATAGATATAGAGGGAGTTCATCCACTCCTCCGGCAGGCGCTCACGCTTCCAGATACGCTCCTCGATCATCGGCCCGAGGATGAGGAGCCCGAGGGCGAAGAGGAGGCCGTACCAGCGGATACCGCGGCCGAAGATATCTATGATGACGGGATCGACGTCCCAAGTGATGGCACTAAGCATAGGCTAAAGGGCTTACAGAGAGGGGAAATGATGGATTAGCAGAGCTTGCCGATCCAGTGCTCGCGCTCACCAGGGAGCAGGTCGATGACTGGGATCTCCTGCATCGTGTAGCAGCCAGGAGCCAGACGGCGCGTAGCACGTGCTACGGCGACGAGGATCTGAGCGGTGAGAGCGGGGTTATTGATCTTCATGTTGAACTCGAGGAGCTGATTCTGCGTGGTGCCCGAGACGCCCTTGCGAGTCATGTGTACGCCGTGCCCCATGTCGATGAGCTGATCGACGTCATCGACGACGGTGACGTGCGTCTCGTCATGGACGAAGTACGCATCCGACTTGATCGCCTGGATGACCTCCTCGGCCTTGTAGCCAGGCTCCAGCTCGATGTAGACCATACGGCGGTGGATACCCGTGCCCGTGGGGATCGTCATCGAGAGGGCCTTGTGCACCCCTGCGACGGCCTTCACGGCGACGGTGTGGCCCATGCTCATACCAGGGCCGAAGTTGGTATAGGTGATCCCCTTGGGGACGATAGCCTCCATCAGCGTGCGGACGACCGAGTCACTCCCTGGGTCCCAGCCCGAGGCGATGACGGAGACGGCGCCGTGGGCACGGGCGGTCTCGCCGAGGTTCTTACGCAGCTGCAGGATATCGGTGTGGATATCGAAGCTGTCGACCGTATGGATGCCCAGTGGGAGGATCCGCTGAGCGGTAGCCTCTACCAGACGCGTAGGGGTGCAGAGGATAGCTACATCGACGTCCTCCAGCTCCTCGATGCGGCTGACGACGCGGTAGGGACGGAGTTCGTAGGGGACATTCGAGGGGTCACGACGCACGACACCTGCGATCTCAAAGTCGGGTGCAGCCTCGAGGGCTTCGATGGTATAGCGGCCGATGTTCCCGTAGCCGACGACAGCGGCACGTAGCTTCTTTATCTCTGACATATTTCTTCTGCTTTTTTTAGGTGAGTAAATGATTGGTAGATCTATTATAACTACAAAGATACGAAAACCACCCTATGCCACTGGCCCCTCACTCCACGACGACAGACCACCCTCCCGTAGGGGTGCGACGAGGGAGCCATACATCCCCCTTCCGAGGAGCTATACCAGGTAGTACTCTAAGGGAGCAGAGGAAAAGGCGCGAAGTAGCACGGCACTTCTCTGGAGCACCGCGAGAACTTCTCCCAAAGCACTATACCTATTCCGCTGTCTACGCACGTGGATTTTAGAGCCAGGCACGTAAATCCTATCATCTCGGCACGTAGTCTTTAAGTCCTCGCACGTAGATGAAAGAATAAGCGTAGTGCTTCGCAACTTTCGCGCTACTCCTCCGCAACTTTTTCTCGCTTGTTTCAAGCCAATTACAGCACCACTTCTCCCCTCACAGCCGTATCAACGCAGGGCTTTCTCCACCACACCACAGACCCCGCCGAAGGGCGAGAATCCGCACCTCCACCCTATCCCCCATCGTTTGCGTGAGAAAAATCTCTACCTTCGCTCTCAGACGATACACTACTTCCCCTTCCTGAAGGCGCCATGAGGTCACCCACCAGAAGGACCGTGAGAAGCAAGCACCGCCTGCCGTTAACAAGTCATACGAACACCCAATCCCTACGGCACACACCGATGGGACTATGCAACCTCAGGTGACCTCATCACCAACCCTAATAGTACTCAATCCTATGAGAAAGCTCGTACTCCCTATGACTAACTTCAAGAGATTAGCTGGAGTGCTCCTCGCTACGTCTGTAGTAGCTACCTCCGCAGCAGCTCAAGAGCCACAGAAGCCTACCCTTACGACCGAGATCGGTCTCTCCACCGTGTGGAACACAGGGATGAATATCTCTCCCTTCGGCTTAAAGTATCAGTCCGAATACTTTGGCTTACGTCCCGCCCTACATGCACAAGTCCTCCTACAGTACAAACCAGGGGAGGCCATCGGCT
>ERZ773013.22-NODE-22-length-90894-cov-3.636313_pt1 | contig 90894 bp, 83 predicted proteins | sample MGYA00511670_ERZ773013 | MGnify/ENA primary metagenome ERZ773013 (study PRJEB29015, sample SAMEA2738120) | human oral metagenome | biome: human oral; feature: human-associated habitat; material: saliva | place: China | collected 2257 ... | reverse complement strand
CTCCGACCCCGTCTTCGCCTCACTTGCCATGGGCAGGGGCATCGCCGTCGAGCCCACAGACGGCAAGATCGTCTCGCCCGTCGATGGCACGGTAACCGTGGTCGCCGAGACCGGACATGCCCTTGGCCTGCTCTCCGATTCCGGTGCCGAGATCCTCATTCACATTGGCATCGACACCGTTGAGCTCAAGGGCGAGCCGTTCACGCCCTTCGCCAAGGTGGGCGACCACGTGAAGCGCGGCGACGTCCTCATGGAGGCCGACCTCGGCGCCATCAAGGCAGCCGGCAAGGCGGCAACCACGATGCTCGTCATCACTAACACCGACGCGTACACCTCGGTCGACCAGCTCGCTTCCGGCGAGATCAAGGCCGGAGACGCAGCCGTAGCAACGCGCTAGGCCTAGTCCCCACACTCCACACGGGCGGTCGCCTCTGGTGGCCGCCCGTCTCGCTATCAACCCATGCTCTGTTGAGAGGAGCCACATGTCCCCCACGCACGAGCGCTGGACGCCTCACTTCCACCTGGCACCACGCCAAGGATGGCTCAACGATCCAAACGGCCTCTGCCAGTTCCATGGCACCTACCATGTCTTCTACCAAGCAGACCCCACTTGGCCGGCACCGGGGAAGAAGGGTTGGGGGCACTTTGCAAGCCGTGACCTTGTGAGCTGGGAAGACCTTGGCGAGCCTCTGGTTCCCTCCATCCCGGAGGATGCCGACGGCGTCTACTCCGGGTCGGCGCTCGTGGTGCCGAGCGGTGCCCCAGACGGCGGCGACCTCCTGCGTCTCTACTACACCGGCAACGTGAAGTACGAGGGCGACCACATCCACACGGGCCGTGACGCCAACGAGATCATGGTCACAAGCGAGGACGGCATCTCGCTCTCGGAGAAGGAGGTCCTGCTTCGCCCCGAGGACTACCCCTCCGACCTCACGCGCCATGTGCGCGACCCCAAGGTCTGGGAGCAGGGCGGGAGTTACTACATGGTGCTCGGCGCACGTCGCTCGGACGACGTGGGCGACGTGATTCTCTACGAGTCCACGGACGCCGTGGCGTGGAGCTACCTCGGGCGTATTGAGTCTGCACGCCCCTTTGGCTACATGTGGGAGTGCCCCAACGTCATCCAGCTGGAAGGCCGCGACTACCTCGTGGTATGCCCGCAGGGCCTCCCCAGCGAGCCAACGCGCTGGCAGAACCTCTATCAGACGGGGTACTTCCCGCTGCCCCAGAGCGTACTCAAGACCGAGCAGGTAGACGAGACAAGCTTCGTCGAGCTTGACTGGGGCTTCGACTTCTACGCGCCACAGGTCTTTGACGACGAGAAGGACCGCTGCATCCTCATAGGCTGGATGGGCATGCCGGATGCAGACTACACCTCGGCACCGGGTGGGCTTTCCTGGTGCCATTGCCTCACCGTCCCACGTGAGGTCACGGTGGGAGAGAATGGCCTTCTCCGCCAGTGGCCTGTTGCCGAGATAGACGGCCTTCGCGGCTTTGCCCAGCCCGTGAGCCCCACTGCGGGCGCGATTCTCCCCCACCACCACGCCGACATCGAGCTCACCGGCATCGAGGGCAGCCTCGAGATGGGTCTCGACAGCATGCTCGAGCTCACTTTCTCGCCAGATGACAGCCTCCTGAGAATGACGTTCACCGACGAGAAGTCGGCCTCTGGTCGTACCGAGCGCGTGATGCCGCTTGAGAGCCTCCGCGAGCTCCGTGTGCTGGTGGACGGCTCTACCGTGGAGGTCTACGTGAACCACGGCGAGGCGGTTCTCTCCACCAGGTGGTTCCCCACGGCCGACACGCTGCTGGTGACCCTGCACGCCAACTGCGAGAGCGCATGCTCCTGGGAGATGGGCGGCGAACCCCCACACGCGTAGCGTTTTTCGGGCGACGGCGTCGCCGGAACGGCACCGTCGCCGGAAGCGCGTTTGGGCGGAAGATACGACAAAGAGGCCCCCTCTGGAGACAAAACGTAGCCGGAGGGGCCTCTTTGTTGCAATTTGCATCATTTGGGGCCTTCCGGCGACGGTAAGATGCGCGCCGCCGGGTACACGCCGCCAGACGCGCGCCGCAGCCCTCCTGGCGTCCTTAGAAGTCCGCGTTACCCACGGTGCGCGGGTGGGGCAGCACGTCGCGGATGTTGTCGACACCCGTGAGGTACATGACCAGGCGCTCGAAGCCCAACCCAAAGCCCGCGTGATGGCAGCCGCCATAGCGGCGCAGGTCAAGGTAGTACTTGTACTGCTCGGGGTCCATGCCCAGCTCATGGATGCGCTGCCCGAGCACGTCGAGGCGCTCCTCACGCTGAGAACCGCCGATAATCTCGCCAATGCCGGGAACCAGGCAATCCGCAGCGGCGACGGTCTTGCCGTCGTCGTTGAGGCGCATGTAGAAGGCCTTGATGTCACGCGGGTAGTCGGTCACGAACGTGGGGCGCTTGAAGTGCTTCTCGGTGAGGAAGCGCTCGTGCTCGGTTTGAAGGTCAACGCCCCAGGAGACCGGGTACTCGAACATGGTGCCTGAGTTCTGGGCGTCCTCGAGGATCTTCACGGCGTCGGTGTAGCTCACCCGTGCAAAGTCGCTGGTGGCAACGTGGCTCAGGCGGTCCTTGAGGCCCTTGTCCACCCACTTATTAAAGAAGTCGAGCTCATCGGGGCAGTACTCCATCACGTAATTGATGACGTACTTGAGCATCTCCTCCGAGACGTCCATCTCGCCCTCGAGGTCGCAGAAGGCCATCTCGGGCTCGACCATCCAGAACTCGGCCGCGTGACGACGCGTGTTGGAGTTCTCGGCGCGGAAGGTGGGGCCAAAGGTGTAGACGTCACCAAAGCTCATGGCAAAGTTCTCGGCCTGGAGTTGGCCAGATACCGTAAGGTTAGTGGGCTTGCCAAAGAAGTCCTGGCTGTAGTCGACCTTTCCGTCCTCGGTAAGCGGCGGGTTTGCCGGGTCGATGGTGGTCACGCGGAACATCTCGCCCGCGCCCTCGGCGTCCGACGCGGTGATGATCGGCGTGTTCACGTAGACAAAGCCGCGCTCCTGGAAGAAGCGGTGGATGGCGAAGGCTGCCACGCTGCGCATGCGGAAGACCGCGCGGAAGAGGTTGGTGCGGCTGCGCAGGTGCTGCTGGGTGCGCAGGAACTCGCGCGTCTGGCGCTTCTTCTGCATGGGGTAGTCTGGCGCGGAGGCACCCTCAACCGTGACGGACGCGGCCTGCAGCTCGAAGGGCTGTGGGCGGTCGGGCGTGAGCTCCAGCATACCGTGAACGATGAGCGCAGCGCCCACGTTCTGCGAGACGATGCCCTCGTAGGTCTCGTCCCCAAGGCGCTCACGGTTGACAACAACCTGCAGGTCCTTGAAGCAGCTGCCATCGTTTAGGGTGACAAAGCCAAAGTTCTTCATGTCACGGATGGAGCGCACCCAGCCCGCGACGGCAAGCTCGGTGCCACCCAGCTGGTCCATGTCCGCATAGAGGGCGGCTATTCTCGCGCGATTCAAGGGACATCCTTCCTCTAGGAATTGTGTCATGCTCATTAACCGCCCTATCTTATCGCGACGCGTATACGCGAGGCCCCTCATTCTCCCCATGGAAGGAGTCGCAATCATGGATGACGCACACGTCACGGACTATGGGCTTCTCGCCCAACAGGCAGCTGCGCTTGCTGAGGGAACGCCCGGATGGCTGCCCGCGCTCGCAAACGTCGCCGCCCTCCTGGGAGAAAGCCTGCCAAACATTAACTGGATGGGCTTCTACGTTGCCACGCAAGGGCAAGGCGGCGAGAGGGACCTCGTCCTTGGACCCTTCTGGGGACGCCCCGCCTGCGTGAGCATTCCCTGGGGCGCAGGCGTTTGCGGAACGGCCGCTAAGACAGACAAGCCCCAGCTTGTACCCGACGTCCATGCGTTTCCCGGCCACATTGCCTGCGACGCCGCGTCGCGCTCGGAGCTTGTGGTGCCCATCCATGCCACCGGCCCAGGTGGCACCGCGAAGGTATGGGGAGCCCTCGACTGCGACAGCCCCATCCCCGCGCGATTCTCGGAGGCGGACCTCGAGGGCTTCTCGCTCATCGTGCGTGCCCTGGAGAGTTCAGCGAGCCTTTTTGTTCCTGCCGTGGTTCCCCCATGCCGATAGTCGCGTAGAATCGTCTGGCGAGAAGATCGTCACCACCGAGAGGAGACGCCAATGGAGGAGTACAAGCGCCGGTTCATCGACTTCATGGTCGAGAGCAAGGTCCTTAAGTTTGGCGAGTTCACCCTCAAGAGCGGCAGGAAGTCGCCGTTCTTCATGAACGCGGGGGCTTATGTGACGGGCTCGCAGCTCAAGCGCCTTGGGGAGTTCTATGCCCGCGCCATCCACGACAACTTTGGCCTGGACTTCGACGTCCTCTTTGGGCCGGCATACAAGGGCATCCCCCTGGCGGTCTCCTGCGCCATCGCCTTCCACGACTTCTACGGCAAGGAGGTGCGCTACTGCTCCAACCGCAAGGAGGTCAAGGACCATGGCGCCGACAAGGGCAACCTTCTGGGAAGCGAGCTTAGAGACGGCGACCGCGTGGTGATGATCGAGGACGTTACCACCTCTGGCAAGTCCATCGACGAGACCTACCCCATCGTGACTGGCGCGGCAAAGGTCGAGGTCAAGGGCCTCATCGTCTCGCTCAACCGCATGGAGGTGGGCAAGGGCGGCAAGGTGAGCGCCCAGGAGGAGATCCAGGAGCGCTACGGCTTCCCCGTCGCAAGCATCGTGACCATGGCCGAGGTCGTGGAGGCACTCGACGGCACCGTGATTGCGCCGCAGCTCAAGGCAGCCATCGACGAGTACTACGAGAAGTACGGCGTGAAGTAGCACGAAGGCAACCGGCACGAGAATGCGGGGCGTCAGCACAAGCTGGCGCCCCGCATGCGTTGTACGGCAATGTCTTGCTTGCCCCGCCTATGCAGCCAGGTCGGCGCGGCGGGCGGTTGCCTGCTCGAAGTCGCGGGTACCCACAAATACGTCCTGCTTGTAGGGGTTGACGCCCAACTTCCTGGCGCGATACGCAATGTAGCAGATGGCAGCGACGTTAGCCACGAGCGCAATGACGGAGACCGCGGTTGCCACGGCGGGGTTGAGCGTGGAGTGCGTCACAAAGACCGACTCCTCCTGGAACGCGGGGAATACCTGCGCGAACATGCACCAGATGGCCAGCGTGTTTGCGCGGTTCTGAATCCAGGCGCCCTTGTTCCAGAGGGCGTTTGCAACCGTGGGCGCAAGGAGCAGCGCAAGGCCGCAGTACCAGGCGTGGTGCGGCAGGCAGTTGTAGGTGTAGCAGAAGTTCCAGATGTCGTAGGCAACGATGAACACCCAGGTCATGTCGGGCCAGAGCATGTCTCGCCCGTCCTTGGAGGAGTAGACGTTCCACCAGGCTGTCATGCAGAAGATGTTGATGATGCCGGCGATGCCGTTGAAGACGTTGTTCCAGCCCGCAAGCTGGGTTGCGCCCTCGGAGGTCACCCACGTGCCCTCGCCAAGGGCAAAGAAGTGATAGGCGCTCTCGAAGTCGGAGCACACGGCAATGAGGATGTTGATGGCCACGATGGCAAACGGGAAGGCGCGGAACCAATGCGCACGCCCCAGGTTGCCCCACTGGTACTTGATGACCATAAAGCCAATGCAGCCGGCAAGTGCGGCGTACACCTTTGCATAGTGGAACCAGCTGTTCTGGTAGACGTGGGTTGGGTTGGTGAGCGCCCACTCCTGGCCCTGTGCCACGCCCACGGCGATGGCAATGCAGTATACGGTCATGGCCACGGGCAGCGCGCCGAACATGATGATGCCCCCGACCTTGGATCTGCGAGCGAACTCGTTGAGCACGATGAGCCCAACAAAGACCATCACCCATCCCAGGAGCTGGAACAGCAGGTTGACGCTGTGGTCGAACAACATGGCACTTCCTCTCTCGAGTGGTCTTGGGAAACGCTACCGTCGCGCCGTGGCGCGGCTAGTCCTGTTGGGGGCCAAGGTCGAGATGGAGGGTGTCGGCGATGAGGTCGGCGACAAGCTCGTCCGAGGCGTCTGGATGGGCCCTCATGTAACTCATGAGTCCAATGATGAGGAGGTAGAACTCCTCGTAGGGATGGCGAATCTCGACGCGGTGGTACCTCGCGTACTCGGCAACCGTAGTCCTGGTGAGGTACTCAGCGAGGGTACGTGCCACCTGCTGGCTAAAGCGCTGGTAGAGAAGGGCATTCTGGCTCTTGAGGAGGTCTGTCCTAAAGCTGTCCACATCAAAGAGGTGACGGCGTAGCATGGCGACGCAGGCCTCCAGCGCACCAGACACGTCCCCGCGCACCCGTTGTGCGTTCCACTCGCGCACCGCTGCCACAAAGCGCTCGACATATGCGTCGAGAATGGCGTCGGTGACCTCATCTCGACTCGAGAAGTAATGGTAGAAGAGGCTCCGCGTGATACCAGCCCTGTCGGCGATGTCCTTCACGGAGGTGCGGTCAATCCCCCGCTCCTCGTAGAGAAAACGGGCAGCGGCAAGGATCTGCTCGCGGCGCGTCTCTGCAATCTCGCCTCGCATGGACTGTACCTCCATAGTTGACACCATGTCAACAACATGAACCCATCATAGAGTGTGAAGAGAATGTGTGGCAACGAACAGTTCCCGTGAAACGTCAACGCGCCGCAGCCATACGACCTCGACGCATAAATGAAGCGCGGAGGCCAATCGCCCCCGCGCTTCTCGGCAGTGCCTGGTTTGCGGTGACCTACATGGGCATCGTAGGCGCAATGAAGGTGCGAGCCTGGTACTCGCGGTCGAGGTCATAGAGACCCTTGGGGTCTGCACCAAAGAGCTCCATGTTCTTGACCATATCGGAGGCGTTGGTCTCCTCCTCGCCCTGCTCCTTCACGAACCAGTCGAGCAGCTGCATAGTGCGGAAGTCATGCACGTTGTAGGCGACCTGGTAGCACTCGTTGATCGAGGCCGTGATGTAGCGCTCATGCTCGAGGCCTGCCTGGAGCGGCTCGAGGTCGTTCTTGAAGGTCTTATCGGGCTCGGCGATGGCTGCCATCTTGACCTGGTAGTCGTTGTCCAGAAGGTAACGGCGGAGAATCTTGGCGTGCGCGACCTCCTCCTGCACCTGGATCATGTACCAGTTAGCGAAGCCCTTGAGGCCGCGCTCCTCGTAGTAGTCTGCAAACGTGAGATAGAGATAGGCGGAGTAGAACTCCTTATTGATCTGCGCGTTAAGGGCGTCGCCGACCTTCTGGTCGAGTGCCATGGCAAACCCTTCCTTCCTGCCCGGTGGGCATGTAAGCATCTGTGCCAGAGATGAGTTTACCCAGTGCGTCAAAAGACAGTCCCGCGACACGCCACCGTCACACGAACAGACCGATAAACGCGCAGGACGCCGCACCAAGGCACATGGTAACCGGCAAGGTGACAAACCACGAGGTCACAATCTTGCGCGCCGTAACCCACCGAACGCCGGCGCGACGCTTGGCGCTGCCGGCACCCATAATGGAGGTAGTGACCACCTGCGTCGTGGAGACGGGGGCACCCAAGGCGGTCATGGTCTCGATTGCTATCGCCGTAGCCATGTTCGCCACGAAGCCGATGGAGGGCTCCAGGCGAAAGACCCCCCGCCCCAGCGTCTTCATGATGCGCTGTCCACCAATCGCCGTGCCAAGCGCCATGGTGGCGGCGCAGAAGAGCTTGACCCACAGCGGCACTCCTGCGTCCTGGGAGAGCAGGCCCTCGGTGGTGAGTGCCAGCGTGATGATGCCCATCGTCTTCTGGGCGTCGTTGGAGCCATGGCTGTATGCCATGAAGGCAGAAGAGACAATCTGCAGCCGGTGGAAGAGGCCGTTCGCGTTGGCGGGAGTCCAGTTTGCAAAGAGCTCGAAGACAAGCCTCATGAAGGCAAAGCCCAGGGCAAACCCTATGAGCGGCGAGGTGAACAGGGGAATGACGACCTTCTCGACCACGCCCTCCCACCTCACGTCCGAAAACCCGTGGGTGTAGGCGATGGTTGCCCCAATGAGGCTGCCGATAAGCGCATGCGAGGAGGAGCTTGGAACCGTGAGCCACCAGGTGAGGAGGTTCCAGAAGATGGCGCCGAGCAGCGCAGCAAGAATGACGTAGAGCTCTAGCTGGACGTCGACGAGTCCGCTCGAGATGGTGCGCGCAACGCTCTCGTTGGTGAGCGCGCCAATAAAGTTCATGACGGCGGACATCGCGATTGCGACCCCGGGCGAGAGGGCGCGCGTGTAGACCGTGGTGGCAATGGAGTTTGCCGTGTCGTGGAAGCCATTGATGAGCTCGAACGCAAATGCGGTAACGAGCAGCGTGACGAGAAGGGCGCTAGGCATTCTTCACTACCACGCCCTGTACGATGTTGCCCACGGACTTGCAGCAGTCGAGCGCGGCCTCCATCCTCTCGAGGAGCATGACCCACTTCAGCGTCTCCATGGGGTCCGTCCCCACAAAGAGGTCTCCGAGGGCACCACGGTAGACCACGTCCCCCTCGTCCTCGAGCATCCCAACCGACCTCACGCGCTCCATGACCACTGGGTCCTTGTGAAAGTTGGGCAGGTGGTCGAAGAGCTCGCCAAGCTGCATGCAGGCACTCGCGGTGAGGTCTGCCATGCGGACGGCCTCGGGATGCATCTCCTCAACGCGGAAGAGCTCGAAGCGGCGCGCGGCGCCCTCGATCTGGTCGACCACGCCGTCCATCGTGCGCGCGAGCATCGCGATGTCCTCGCGGTCGAAGGGGGTCACGAAAGACCCGTAGAGCTCGGTCAGAATCTCGGCAACGTGATGGTCGCAGTCGACCTCGTACTCCTTCATCTTGGCGATGAGGTCGCGAGACTGGGGGTAGTTGCGCACGAGCGTTGCGTAGTCCTGGCCGACCTCGGCAATCTTGTGTCCAAAATCTGCGAGGAGTCCGTAGAAGACGTCCTCCTTGTGCTTCACGCGACTCAAAGGCATGTCCCTTCATGCGAGGTACCGCCCTGAGAACAAACGGCACTGCCCGTACTTGCACAGTTGTTCGTTCCACGGCTGACGGGAAATGTTAGCAGTTTGTAAGCCGCTGAAAGCGAAACGACTGGTACCATCTGCCGATTGACGCAATACAAACGAAATAAACGCGGTGCCTTGCGCGGGTTTAGGCCTTGGGTATGCTCGGTCTTACGGGCGGCACCGGTACCGTCCAACCGCACCACATGGAAGGGATGCCACGTGACCAGGCTCATGGAATACCTGTTAGAACCACAGACTGCCGTAGTCTTTGACATAGATGGCGTACTTGCGGTCTACGAGTTTGGCAACCTCTGCCACAGCGCCTGCCCCGGCGAGGAGTGGGAGGACTACGTCCGCACACACGACCCCTATGCCAGCTCGCGCCCCATTCCCCAGATTCAGCGCTTCGTGAGGGACAAAGGCAGGAACGGCGTGTGGGCTTGCTCGCAGGCAAGCGACGTCGAGGCACCTGGAAAGCGAGCCTTCGTCACGCGCTGCTACGGGCTTGCCCCCAGTCACGTCGTGACTGTTGCCCAGAAGGCCGAGAAGGTGGAGTTCCTACGCCGGCTTGCGCAAGAGCTGAGGCTTCCCGAGAAGCGCGTCGCCATCGTCGAGGACACCGTGAAGACGCTCGACCTCATCAATCGCGAGACCGACTGCGTCACGGTTCACGTGTCGTCCTTCTTCGACTACGGGATGTAGGGCAAGCAGGAAGGCTCGCCGTACGACGCTATGCCTTGGCCTCATGTACCTCTCGCTCGGTGCCATCGGCATCGCGGATGACCTCGACCCAGCGCTCGATGCGATCCCCGTCAAGCAGTCTGGCAGTCTCCTCGATCTTGTCGGCGAGAAGTTCGAGCGCATCCGGCGATACGGAACCGTTGGCCGCCTGCTGGGCAATTGCTCGCGCTATGTCTGCGCAGCCACGGAGCGTGTCCTGTGGGTTTTCCAAGAGCTCACCTGCCAGATATCATCGTTTTCCTGATAGACATCAGAATATTCTATTTTTGAATGTATTGGGCCGAGGTCTAAATTCCGGCCCATGTATGAGATTGCCGACAGACTCATTGGGAAGGTCCTCCGAAAGCTGAGGATCGAGTCCGGCCTGAAGCAGGATCAGGTCGCGGACAGACTCGGCGTCAACCAGTCGATGATCTCCAAGTTTGAGTCCGGCGAGCGCTCGCTCCATCTGGGCGAGGTCTACGCATACGCCGAGGCTCTGGGCACCTCTCCACAGCGAATCCTGCAGGAGGTCTGGGACAGCCGGCACCCACCCCACGCCAAGTGACGCCCTCTCCCTAAGATCCGCTCCGCCATGTGTGAAGCCCGCCCCCACTGCCCTATGCTGGTATCCGTCATACCACAGGTCTAGGTACGGGAGGGCAAAGTGGACGAGAAGACCCACGCTACGGATTCGCGCCTCGTTCTCATATCCAAGGCACAAGACCTTCTCGCCAATGACAGCTATACGCTCTTCCGCCTGCTCACTCCCGCTGAGCTCGCGCAAGCTTCCGCACGCGAAAACCCCGCCGAGTACCTTGCCGGCCACCTCGCCGCAAAGGCCGCGGCAGCAGATGCGCTCGCCAGACTCCTCCCAGAGGGCTTGGCCGTAGATCCTCTGGAGCTCGAGACGCTCGATGCCCCCTCGGGGGCGCCTGTGTGCACGGTACACGGGAGCCTGAGTGCCGCCATGGCCGCACGCGGAATGAGCGCCCCGCGGGTCTCGATCACAAACGAAGCGGGGGCAGCGCTGGCAATTGCCGTCATCGTGGCCCCTGCGGCAGGGGGCGAGGGAGCGTGATCTTTGGCCAGCCACTAGCGGTTGGAGACCTCGTGCTGAAGAATCGCCTTGTCATGGTGCCCATCGCCACGGGGAGGGCGGACGAGCGGGGCCATGTCACACAGAGGCTCTGCGAGCACTACGCCGCTCGTGCACGCAGGGGCTATCTGGGTCTTGTCGAGTGCGGCCACCACTTTGTGTGCGACGAGGGACGCGCAACCTCACGCCAAGCCTCTATCGCATACGACGATGACATCGAGAGTCTCAAGTTGGAGGCTGCCGCTGTGCACGCCGAGGGCACCCCCGTCTTTGTGCAGCTCTCGCACGCAGGGTCGGCCACCACCAAGGTCCTCACGGGCACCCTCCCCCTGGCCCCCTCTGCCGTCACCTGCCCTGGCGCCAAGGTTGGGCACCCGCTTCCCCGCCCCATGGATGCAGAGGACATCGCTCGCGTGCCCAGCCTCTTCTCGGCTGCGGCGCGACGGGCTCGCATGGCTGGCTTTGACGGTGTCGAGATCCATGCCGCCCACGGGTACCTCTTGGACCAGTTCCTCTCGCCCCTCACGAACCATCGGCGCGATTCCTACGGCGGTCCGCTTGAGAACAGGGCCCGTCTCCTCGTGGAGGTCGTATCCGCGGTCCGGGCCGAGCTGCCGTCAGGCTACCCGGTCTCGGTGCGCTTGGGCGGCTGCGACTACCTGTCCGGAGGCAACACCATCGCAGACGCCGTGGCTCTCGCGCGCCTGGTCGAGGCCGCCGGCGCAGGCCTCATCTCCGTCTCGGGGGGCATGTGCTACTACGGGAGGCCCGGCCTCGAGGACACGCCCGGCTGGTTCGCGGACTCCTCGACCCCCATCCGCAGCGCCGTGGACGTGCCCGTGCTGCTGGCGGGAGGAATCAAGACGGGCGCCGCAGCAGAGGAACTCCTCGAGCGCGGCGCGTGTGACCTCGCGGGCATTGGACGCGCGATACTGAACAGGCCGGCGTGGGGCAAGCGCGAGACAACAAAGCTCGGCGCCGCGCGCAATCACGGGGCCACATCTACAAAATAGCAACCAGCCTTTGGCCAAGGAGGAATGCATGGACGAGAGCGACAGGAAGCTCGCAGAGCAGTTGCGTGAGCAGCTCGAGGCAAACGGGGCGAGAACCGCATTCGATAGACCCCAGGACACGGGGCAGGATGAGCAGGACGATGCCGGCAGTCTCGTGGAGGGGCCGTTTGCCCAGGCGATGGCAGCATACCGCCAGGCCAAGCGCTCGGGTGACACCGAGGCCACGGCGGCGGCAGAGCGCCACCTCCAGGACGTCGTGCGCGCCGAGCTCGCCGGTGGGGCCGAGCCCTGCTCGGGAGACGAGCGATGAGCGGCGCTGCTGCCGGAGGCGCTTCCGAGCCCATCCCCGTCGACCTCGGCCCCAACGGACCGGGCTCGCTGGGATGCCTCATCCCCTGGCCAGACGACGAGACCTACCCCAACATTCCCGCCGAGGACGCACTCGAACTCTTCCTTGGATGGGTCGAGTCGCGCGGCATGCAGCTCTGGGATCACCAGGAGGAGGCACTTCTCGACATAGCAGCCGGCGACCACGTTATTCTGGGAACCCCAACCGGCTCGGGCAAGAGCATGGTGGCCGTGGGGATGCTCTTCATAGCCAACTGCACGAATCGCCGAGCCTATTACACTGCGCCCATAAAAGCGCTGGTCAGCGAGAAGTTCTTCAACCTGGTTGACCTCCTTGGCAAGGACAACGTGGGTATGATCACGGGTGACGTTGTGATCAACAGCGAGGCGCCCGTGATTTGCTGCACCGCCGAGATCCTTGCCCAGGACGCGCTGCGCTTTGGCGAGCACGCCGACATCGGTTGCGTGGCCATGGACGAGTTCCACTTCTACAGCGACCGCGACCGCGGCTGGGCGTGGCAGGTGCCGCTCCTTGCGCTTCCCCACACGCAGTTCCTTCTCATGTCAGCCACCCTGGGTGACGTAACGGACATCGCCAACGCGCTGGAGGAGCACACCGGCCGGGCTGTCGACCGGGTGCTCGACGCGCCAAGGCCGGTGCCCCTCTCATATGAGTTTGTCGAGACGCCGCTCGAGGGCACCGTGGAGCTGGCGCTGCGCGACGGCGACGCACCTCTCTACATCGTGCACTTCTCGCAGGAGGCCGCCCTCAAGAGCGCCCAGGCGCTTTCGAGCTATGGCGTCTCCTCCAAGGAGCAGCGCGAGGCCTTGAAGGACGCCGTCAAGGGGGTGCGCTTCACCACCACCTTTGGCAAGACCCTGAAGCGCCTCATCCTCACGGGCGTGGGTGTGCACCACGCCGGCATGCTGCCGCGCTACCGTCTCCTGGTGGAGAAGCTCGCCCAGCAGGGACTCCTTCCCGTGATCTGCGGCACCGACACGCTTGGCGTGGGCATCAACGTCCCCATCCACACCGTGCTTCTCACCCAGCTCACCAAGTACGACGGGCGGCATATGCGCCGTCTCAACGCGCGCGAGTTCCACCAGATTGCAGGCCGCGCCGGACGTGCGGGCTTCGACACGGAGGGGCGCGTCATCGCCGAGGCCACCGAGTACGACATCGAGCGCGCCAAGGCCCTCGCCAAGGCCGGCGGCGACCCCAAGCGCGCCAGGAAGATCAAGGTGAAGACCCCGCCATCGGACTTCGTTGGCTGGAACAAGCAGACCTTCGAGTGGCTCATCGCGGCGGAGCCCGAGAAGCTCCGCCCACGCCTGCGCATCACGCACTCCATGGTCCTCGCCGAGATCGAGCAGGGCGGGGACGCCTGGGCGCGAACCCACAAGCTCATCGAGGACTCGGCACAGACCCCCGAGGAGAAGGCCGCCCTCTCGCAACGCACCGACGAGGTCTTTGCGACCCTCATCGACGCCGGTGTGGTGGAGTGCCACGAGGAGGAGGACGGCACCACCTCCTACCTGCTCACCGTTGACCTCCCCGAGGACTTTGCCCTCGACCAGCCCCTCTCGCCGTTCCTTCTCGCCGCCATCGAGCTTCTGGACCCCGAGAGCGAGGCCTACGCGTTGGACCTCATCTCGATGGTCGAGGCCACGCTCGAGGACCCGCCACAGATCCTGCGCGCGCAGGAGCGGGAGGCGCGTGGCGCGGCGATAGCCGCCATGAAGGCAGAGGGCATCGAGTACGAGGAGCGCATGGAGCGCGCGCAGGAGGTCACCTACCCCAAGCCGCTCGAGGATCTTCTCGACGCGGCCTTTGCGGAGTACTGCGAGAAGGTCCCGTGGGCAAGTGACTATTGTCTGCGCCCAAAGAGCGTCCTGCGCGACATGGTCGAGACGGCAAGCGACTTCAAGACCTACATCGGGCGCTACAAGATAGCCCGCTCGGAGGGCACGCTCCTGCGCTACCTCTCCGACGCCTACCGCGTGCTAGACCGCACGATTCCCGCCGAGAAGCGTGACGAGCGCCTGGACGACATCGTGACCTGGCTCAGGCTGGTCGTGCGCACCACGGACTCCTCGCTCGTGGACGAGTGGGAGGGCGCAGGCGTCGAGGACAGCGCCGCGATTGCGGCACCCACGGCGGACGAAGTCGTCCACGACAGGCGCGGGCTCACCCTCCTCGTGCGAAACGCGCTCTTCGCCCGTGTTCGACTGGCAGTGCTGGGGAAGGTCGAGGAGCTCGGCGACCTCGACGCAGACTGGGGCTACCGCTCAGTCGTGTGGCAGCAGGCCCTCGACGCTTTCCACGCCGTGCATGAGCAGATACTGCTTGACGCCGACGCGCGCTCCTCCGCCTACCTCGACATCGACGAGAAGGACGAGAAAACCGACCACGTCTGGCACGTGCACCAGGTGTTCCGCGACTCCGATGACGACCACGACTTTGGCATCTGGGGCGACGTCGACCTCGACGCCACGCAGGACGAGGGGGCCGTTGTCTTTAAGACCTATCGGGTGGGCTTTGTGGACACACTCGCCTAGGCAATCTGCCGTTCGGGGGCGCGGGACGCACATCTCGCGCCTTTCTCGTCCACAACGACGTCGGGGCGGGTAGAACCATCCCGTAGGGCAGCGTCCGCTCGTTGCCCGCTGGCACGCTCACAAGGGAGGACGTCATGGCAGAGACAACCCAGACCTACCAGGACCTCGGATACGACAAGATCTTTGTGTCGCTCGACGGGACGGAGCGTCAGTCCAAGGTGCTCCATCGCGCAATCGTGATGGCGGCAAATGACAACGCGGAACTCTACATCGGTCACGTCATCGACTCGACCGCACTCGAGACCGCAGGCACCTATCCAGTCGACCTCATCCCCTCGCTGGAGAAGGACTTCCGCGACTCCATAGCGGAGCAGGTCGCCGAGGCGGAGGCGGAGCCGCAGATCAAGAGCGTCAAGGTCATCGTTAAGGCAGGGCGCATTCGCGAGGCCCTGAAGGACGACATGCTCGACGTCATCAAGCCCGACCTCGTCATTTGCGGCGCGCGAGGGCTCTCGTCCATCAAGTACGCAATTCTCGGCTCCATCTCCACCTTCCTCACGCGTTCCACGACCTGTGACGTGCTCGTGGTGAAGTAATTTGCGCGCGGCTGGCCTCTTGCCGCTCACGGATTTCTTTGGTACCTTCGCGGCATCCCACAGAAATCCCATAGCTTGTTCTTTTCCTAAGACAATATGGCTTGGTTTTCAACAAAGTAGCTGGTAACAGTCGTGTTTTTTCTTGCGGCCCCTCTCGACGAGAGGGGCCGCAACCCTATACAACGACTTGAGACTTTTGCAGGAAACGTGATACCTCACTTTTCACGCTAAGGTTATCTAACTGCGCTCTTGGCACGTTCTTGCCAGGGCACACCGTAAACGTCGGCCGCGGAGGTAACCTTTGTCGTTCTCGTCTTCAACCAGAAACGGAGCCATCGCGCTTGCTCTCGCCTGCACTCTGGCGGTTGGCATGGGCGCGGCAAGGCCCGCCGTCGCCTTGGGCGAAACGCTTGATGACCTCGAGGCAAAAGTCGAGCAGACAAACGACGAGCTCACCGCAGCCAACGACAAAGTGACCCAGATTCAGCAGCAAGTCGATGACAACCAGCAGCGCATCGCCGAGATCGAGGCGCAGCTACCGGACGCTCGCGCTGCTGCCGCGCAGAGCATCCGTGCCCAGTACAAGATGCAGCAAGGCTCTCAGGGCCTCGTCGAACTGGTTCTCTCGTCTGAGAACTTCTTCGACTTCCTGTCCACCATCCAGTTCCTGGATTCGGTGACCTCGTATAACACCGACCAGATTCAATCGCTTGTCGACCTAACGACCGAGCTCACCAACACACGGACAGATCTCAACTCGCAGCTCTCGCAGGCCGAGACCGAGCGCCAGAATGCCCAGGACGCCCTTGACTCGGCGGTAGCGGCGCGCACGGCACTTCAGCAGGAGATGGCTGCCGAGCAGGCCAGGCAGGAGGCCGAAGCCGAGGCGGCACTTCAGGAAGCAGAGCAGAACGAGGGCCAGGCCTTCCAGACCGAGTCGGGCAACACGGCAACAGTCCAGGTGCCCGAATCCTCAAACAGCTCCTCAAGCGATTCGGGAAATTCCAGCAACTCCAACAGTTCTAGCGAAAACGTCAACTGGCAGAGCGATAAGGACGGCTTTGTGGCGAAGTGGAGCACGCGCATTGATGCCTACCTTGCTGGCTCGCCGCTCGCGGGCTACGGCAGCGCCTTCGCCGCTGCAGCTTGGGACTACGGCGTCGACCCGCGCCTCTCGCCCGCAATCTCTGCCGTCGAGAGCAGCAAGGGACTCTATTGCGCGTACTCCCACAACGCCTGGGGCTGGGGCAGCGTAAGCTGGGGCAGCTGGGAGACGGCCATTTATGCGCACACTGCCGGTCTGGCTTCCGGCTACGGCGGCTACCTCACCTACTCCATGGCACAGAAGTACTGTCCACCCAATGCGTCGGCCTGGTACTCCTCCGTGGCGGCCAACATGGCCATGATCTAGAAGGAGCTTCTAAAAGAAGCCCGCAATTTGGCGAGGCGAAGAGTCCGCTGGACGTCTGCGCTTCTTGCATGCCCCGATTTACGTCCTAAATCGGACTTCTGTGTAAGCGCATCCCTGCCTTTGGGGTCGGCGCGGGGCGCGGTGGGGTGTCTGGGGAGCCAACGGCGGAGCGTCAACAGGCGATATGTAGCCTGGCGCCGCCCGTCCGCGCCTCACGGGGCGCGAACCTCCCCCTGCGGCAAGAAAATAACCCACATATCTCGGCCTCTGCACGTAATTCTGGCACTCCTCCTTGCGCGGACGTGGGTCGAAGACCGGGCCGGCTGGGTGGAACGCCGCGTTGCCCACTCCGGGCGCGGCCTTCTCGCCAGACTTGCAGATTTCGATTGGTTAAAGGTGGCTAAACGATTGGAATCTGCAAGCTCGGTGCTTGGCTGCAATTATCGATTGGTTAGCGACCGCCAAACGATCGGAAAATGCAAGTTGCCGAGATGAATGCACACTCACACATCTCTACGCCGTGAGATACACCATCGCAAGCACCAGCGCGAAGCCAGCAAGGTCCGTCGGCGAAAAGCTCGTGCCAAGCCACAGGATCGAGGTCACTGTCGCAGTAAGTGGCTCGATGGTTCCCAAAAGACTCGCGCGCATCGAGCCCGCGTCCTTCACGCCTTGCAGATACAGCGCGTACGCTCCAAAGGTCCCCACAACGACCATGAAGGCGAGGAGCGCCACGGCAATCGCATCAAGCTGTGGCATATGCTCCCATGGACGGTAAATCACAAACAGAATGACTCCCGAGAAGAGAAACGCCAGACCGTTCACCACGAAGTTGCCCCACTTGGCAAGCTGGCGAGCCGGCAGAATCGAGAGGCACGCCGAGGCAGCCGCGCAGAGAAGCCCCCACACAAGACCACCCAATGGCAGGCTGAGCTGCCCGGGATTGCCTCCCGTTGCCAAAAGATATGTGCCAACAAGCGCAAATACCACGCCCAGCATCTCTCGCCTCTTTGGCCCGCGACGCATCTTTATGCATACATAGGCGAGAACGGCGAGCATTCCCAGGCTCTGCATGACCGTAGCCGTGGCTGAGTTGGTCCAGTTGATGGCCTCGAGGTACGCCACCTGGGAGAAGAGAATGGCACCAAGGCTCACGCCAAAGATCCCCAGAAGCGAACGCGGGTCGCGCAGCGCACGTGTAACCTGCCCCTTGCTGGTGACCCTCGCCGCAGCGAGGAAGAGCCAGCATGCAGTGAGCTCGCGCAAGCAGGCAAGCCAGAGCGGGTCGACGGCATACGAGTCCATCAGCAGCTTGGAGACCGTGCCGTTGATGCCCCAGAAGGTGCCGCCCACGAGCGTGCACACCACGCCGCGAAGGATTCGCTTGCGGCGTTGCTCGTCACTGAGCGGCATTTCCCCTGTCATCGAACAGTCCTCGCCCTTCTCGAATGAGACAGAGGGACTGTCCCTTTGTCTCATTTGTTCGCAGCGACATGTGATTCTACAGCGGAACGCTGCCGCGTCGGCGCGCCAGTCTGCATGCACGAGAAAACGGGCACCATACCTTGCGTGCTAAGCTTCTTCTCGGAAAACGGTAAGCGGCCCAGACCGCATTGGCCACAGGGTTGTCTACAGCCCCTACCACCCCTGCGCCACAAGGAGGAACCATGGCATCTGAAGACACCATCGCACCATCTGAGCGCGACTTCCTCACGCCCGACCCGTCACTTGCCCCCGGCAGCGTGCATGCCGGCTTCGAGGTGGTTTCCGCGACGCCTGTCCCGGAGGTCTCCGGCACCATCTACGTGATGCGCCACCAGGCGTCGGGCGCCCGCGCCATGTGGATTGCGTGCGCCGACACCAACAAGTCCTTCTCGATTGCCTTCAAGACGCCTCCGGCAGACGACACCGGAGTTTTCCATATCATCGAGCACTCCGTGCTCTGCGGCTCGGACGCCTATCCCGTGAAGGAGCCCTTCGTCAATCTGCTCAAGACATCCATGCAGACCTTCCTCAACGCCCTCACCTTCCCGGACAAGACCATGTACCCGGTCGCCTCCACCAACACCGCCGACCTCGAGAACCTCATGGGCGGCTACCTGGACGCGGTTCTCCATCCCGCGATCTACCACCGCCGTCGCATCTTCGAGCAGGAGGGCTGGCACCTCGAGGCGGCAGACGACGGCTCGCTCTCGTACAACGGCGTGGTCTTCAACGAGATGAAGGGCGCCCTCTCCAATCCGGACGAGATTTTGAGCCTGGCCCTCTCTCGCGCGCTCTTCCCCGAGAGTCCCTACCGCTTTGAATCCGGCGGCGCACCACGCTCCATCCCCACCCTCACCTACGAGGGCTTCCTCGATGCCCACGCGCGCCACTATGCGCTCCCCAACAGCTACACCATCCTCTACGGAGACATGGACATCGACCGCGAGCTGGCCTTTATTGACGAGCGCTTCCGTAATGCCGAGGACCGACACGCCGGCGCGCCCAATCTCCTGCCACTCCAAGCGGCAGTCACCGCCGCTCCCGTGAAGGTCGAGATGGCAACCACGCCCGACAACGCCTCGGTAGGCCTTGCCTACGTGGTGGCCACGTCCAACCAGCGCGAGCGCGTGCTTGCCGTTGACGTGCTTCTCGACGCGCTCTGCGGCTCCAATGAGGCTCCTCTCAAGCGCCGTGTGCTCGACGCAGGCCTCGCAGATGACTTCCAGGCGCTGCTCATCGATGGTGTTGCCCAGCCCGAGATCGTCTTCCAGCTCAAGGGCGCCCACGAGGGCGTTGCGGCACGTTTCCGCAAGCTCATCGAGGACTCCTGCCGCGAGTTCGCCGAGAGCGGCATCCCGCGCGACAAGCTCGAGGCATCCCTCGCCCAGGCGGAGTTCAACCTGCGGGAGCGCGACTTTGGCTCCTGGGCAACCGACGGCGTGGCCCTCTCCATGCAGGCGCTCTCGAGCTGGCTCTACGATGACAGCCATCCCTTTGACTATCTGCAGTACGAGGACGCCCTTGCCGACCTCAAGAGGGGCCTTGATAACGACCTCTTCGAGCGCCTCCTCGAAGAAATCGTGTGCGAGAACCCCCACTCCGCAGTGGCCGAGCTCGTTCCCACCGAGAGTGGAGATGCGGCCGAGGAGGCAGAGGAGCTTGCCCAGCTGCGTTCAAAGATGAGCGACGAGGACGTCGAGGCGGTTCGCAACGAGGTTCAGGCGCTTCGTGCCGAGCAGGAGGCACCGGACTCCCCGGAGGCACTGGCAACGCTGCCCACGCTCACCGTGGCAGACATCGAGCCCGCGCGCCCCGAGCCAGAGGCAAAGGACGTCGAGGCGCCGCTCCCCTGCATTGCGCACGAGCTTGACACCCGCCGCATCGACTACGTCTACTACTACTTTGGCCTGCGTCGCGTTGGCTTTGCGGAGCTGCCTTACGTTGGCGTGCTCACAGACCTCCTCGGCAAGCTCGACACCAAGCTCCACACGGCCTCCGACCTCGACACGATGGTCGAGGCCAACCTCGGCAACCTCGGCTTTGGCTACGAGACCTACGGACGCGACGATGACCTCTCGTACGCCCGTCCCATGCTCGTGGTGAGCGCAAGCGCACTCTCCGAGAAGGTCAATGCCCTGGCGAGCGTCCCGCAGGAGGTCTGGGGCAAGACCCTCTACCTCGATGGCAGCCGCATGCGCGACATCCTCACGCAGCGCAAGATCGCCATGGAGCAGTACTTCGTGAACTCCGGCCACACGGCCTCCGCTGCCAGGACGTCGAGCTATTTCTCGTCAGCCGCCGTCGCCTCGAACCAGATGGGCGGCATCGAGTACTACCTCTTTCTCAAGAAGCTGCTCGCCAACTGGGACCGCAGGCTCCCCGCGCTTCAGGAGATCCTCCCCAACCTCGCCGACCGCATCTTTACCGCCGACGAGGTCACGGTGAGCTTCACCGGCCCCGCCGAGGACCGCGAGCGCTTCTGGGAGCTTGGCGGCACGCTTGGCCTCGAGGAGCAGGGCGAGAACGTCTGCGAGCACAGGCTTCAGGTTCCCGCACCAAAGACGGCGCGCGAGGGCTTCGTGATCCCCTCCAACGTCTCCTTCGTCGCCCGTGGCGCCGCCCCAACCCCTGCGGACAACGGAACCCTTGGCACCTGGCAGGTTGCAACCCGCGCCCTCTCCTTCGGCTACCTATGGAACGAGGTCCGCGTGAAGGGAGGCGCCTACGGCGTGGGCTTCAAGCACACCACCGAGGGGATTCGCCAGTTCTGGTCGTTCCGCGACCCCAACGTGGCAGACACCCTCGATCGCTACGGTGGCGCCGCCGCGTGGCTTGCCGGCTGGACGCCCACAGACGACGAGCTCTCCGGCTACATCGTCTCGTCCGTTGCCGCGCAGGACGCGCCCGAGAAGCCCCGCGCGCTCGCCCGCAGGCAGGACATGCAGCGCTTCAACGGCAGGCCGGCCAACTGGAGAAACCTCATCCGCCAGCAGGAGCTTGACACCACCGCCGAGAAGGTGCGCACCCTCGCCCCGTCGCTCGAGCCCAGCGCGTCGCCCGCAGGCATTTGCGTCTTTGGGCCCCGCGAGGCCATCGAGGCATCGGGACTCGACCTCGACGTGCATGAGCTCGTCGGCAACGAGGAGGCATAGCGTGGCCGGCGCGTCCGCAGGCGAGCGCCTCATAGGCTGGTACGGTGGCGTGGCCGAGAAGAACCTCTCGACCCGCCCCGGCTTTGTGCGCAACTGGCTCATGCTGGGCTTCCAGGCCATGCGCGGAAAGGTCCACGTTGCCCCCTACGGCGACCTCCTGCCCTCGGGCAACCACGGCTACCAGCTGTTCATGGATTCGGTCGTGGGGGCGCTCGCGGACTTCGACAACGCCGTGGTCACGAGCATCTTCACTCCCAACGAGATATTCCACGCGCTGGGCGCGCGTCCCGTGACGGCTGAGGCCGTTGCCTCCTTCGCGAGCGGCGCGCAGGCAGAGGGAGGCTTCATCGCCGCGGCAGAGGGGCGGGGCATCCCCGAGACCTATTGCTCCTACCACCGCATCCTCATGGGCATGGCAACCTCGGGCGTGCTGGGCAAGCCCCGCATGCTCGCAAGCTGCTCGGTAGCCTGCGATGCCAACAACCTCACCTTCAAGACCCTGGCCCGCCACTGGGACATCCCCCACGTCTATGTGGATGTCCCCTATGACGTCTCGCGCGACTCCGTCCTCTACGTCGCCGACGAGCTGCGAGAGATGGGCAGGGTCGCCGAGGCGGCGTTCTCGCACACGCTCGACGAGGAGCGCCTGCGAGAGGCCTGCGCGTGCTCCGAGCGCACCATGAACGCGCTTGCGGCAACGCTCCCCACGCGCCGCGGACGCTACCTCGCCAACACCATGACCATCGACATGATGGAGATGCTCGACCTTCACCTGTCGCTCGGCCTCCCCGAGTGCGAGAGGCTTGCGGAGGAGATGCGGCGTGACTTCCTCGCCGCCGCGCCCTACGAGGGCGTGAACCTGGTATGGGCGCACGTCTCGCCATACTTCCTGGAGTCTCTGGGCGAACTCGTGAACACCAGCCGGACTGCCCAGATCATGGCGTCCGACATGATGTTCGAGCACGTCACCGTCGGCGATGCGTGGTTTGATGCGACGAGCCCCTACGAGTTCATGGCGGAGCGGCTGGTGCGCAGCTGCTTCAATGGGCCGGCTACGCGTCGGGCAGATTGCATCGAGCATCTCGCCCGCGAGACCAACGCAGACGCCGTGGTGCTCTTCTGCCACTGGGGCTGCAAGCAGACTGCGGGTGCCGCGCAGCTCATACGCCGGCAGCTCGAGGGGGCGGGCTGGCCAGTTCTGGTGCTCGACGGGGATGCCTGCGACCGCGCCAACTGCATGGAGGGCCAGATGTCAACGAGGTTCTCGGCCTTCCTCGAGATGGTCGAGAAGCGCAAGCAGGACGAGAAACGCAGGTAGCCTGGAAGCCAGCCGCGGCCTGGACCGCACCTCGTAAACAGGAAACGTATTGGGAATGGGAACCATGCCATCTGAACAGCGCGAACATCGGGAAGTCTTCTATGCCTGCAAATACACGCCCATAGAGCTCCTCGCGGGCTTTGGTGCCACGCCCCGCATCGCCGAGGCGGACGTCGCCTCCTTTGCGTATGCCGATGCGCTGGCCCACCCCAACCTGTGCGGCTACGGCAAGGGCCTCATCGAGCGCATGATGGCGTCCGACGTCCACGAGGCGGTGCTTGTGACCTGCTGTGACGTCGTCCGCCGCGTCTACGACGTGCTCAAGGCATCCGGCCGCATGGACTTTGTGTACCTGCTCGACCTGCCTCATCGGCGTGGGCCGGCCGAGGTCGCGCTCTTCCGTCGCCGGCTGCGGGCGCTCGCGGATGCCTACGCCGCGCATACCGATGCGCAGTTCGATGTGGGTGCCGCGTGCGCCGCATGCGGGACGGGTGTCGGACGCGCGGACGACCGCGTGACGCTCCTCGGCGCGCACGCCTCGGCCTCTCTCGTCGCGGAGGTCGAGAGGGGTGTGGGCATGCCGGTAGAGAATGCCACCTGCACGAGCAGGCGCCTTCGCGTCTCTCCCCCACCGCAGCTTGCGCGGGCGTCCTCAGACCCCGCATGCAAGGCGGGCTGCGAGGGAGGCGCCTCTGGCGCAACGCCCGCACAGGATCCCCTTGACGCGTTCCTCGACTGGTACGCCCCAGCCCTTCTCGGCCAGATTCCCTGCATGCGCATGGATGACATCGCCGAGCGAGACGAGCTTGTGGGAGAACGCGGGCAAAAGGGCATCGTCTACCACACCATGAAGTTCTGCGACTACTACGGCTTCGAATACGGAGCACTTGCTGAGAAGGACGAGGTCCCCATGGTAAAAATCGAGACGGACGGCACGTCGCAGAGCGAGGGTCAGCTGCGCACGAGGCTCGAGGCGTTTGGAGAGACGCTACGCGCATGCAGTGGGGCGACGCACCAGGACGAGGCGACGCGCACTACGGCTACCGCACCAGATGCGCCAGCTGGAACGACCTACGTCATGGGCGTTGACTCCGGTTCCACGTCGACCGACGTCGTGATCATGGATGCCGATCGCCAGATTGTGGCCACGGCCATCGTCCCCACCGGCGCCCGTGCCGCTGACGCCGCCGTACGCGCGATGGACGAGGCGCTCGCCCAGGCGGGAATCGCCCCAAGCGACGTGGCCCTGCACGTCTCGACCGGCTACGGCCGCGACAACATCGAGGGGATGGACTCCTCGGTCACCGAGATCACCTGCCACGCACGCGGAGCCCACTACCTCGCCCCCGACGCGCGCTCGGTCATCGACATCGGCGGTCAGGACTCCAAGGTCATCCACCTGAACGCCAACGGAAGCGTGGCGGGCTTCGTGATGAACGACAAGTGCGCCGCAGGTACCGGCCGCTTCATGGAGGCCATGGCGCGCGTGCTCGAGATGGACCTCGACGAGTTCTGCCGCCGGGGGCTCGAGTGGCACCACGAGGTGCGCATCACGAGCATGTGCACCGTGTTCGCCGAGAGCGAGGTCGTCTCGCTCGTGGCCGCAAACACGCCCACGCCCGACGTCATCCATGGGCTCGACGTCTCGGTGGCGAGAAAGACCGCCACGCTCGCAAGCCGCGTTGGCGCGGAGCCACCCTACCTCATGACCGGCGGCGTCGCCCAGAACGAGGGCGTCGTGCGCGCGCTCTCCGAGGTGCTCAAGGCTCCGGTGGCCACGCACGAGGACTCGCAGCTCTGCGGCGCCATCGGCGCGGCCCTCATCGGCCTCGAGTCGCTGGGGAAGCGGGAGTAAGGCAAGGCCCCCTCGCCGGCGTCACGGGACGAGCCTAGATGAGAAGGTCTTCCAGCGCAAGCTTAGGCACGTGATGGGTACCCTCGGCATCACGCCAGTAGGCAAGACCGTGCTCGGTTTCGCTCGCTTCGAGAACCACGCGCTCGCCGCGCACGCCCACCGCCAGGATGAGCTCGGCCGTGTAATCCTCGGCCGAGACCCCCATAACGTCGTTGACGTCGGGGTCAAAGCTCCTCATCATGCAGCACCCAAGCCCTCTGGAGGCCGCCGCCAGCGCGATGGTCTGCGCTGCAATGCCAGTGTCGATGAGGCGCATGGCGTTTGTGGCAAGCGCCTTTGGGGCGCACACCGCAATGTAGCCCATTGGCCTCTCGCCCACCTCCGGGCCGTCCCAGTCGCGATAGAGCGCGGCCCAGCGCAGGCGTGGGAAGACCACCGAGCGCTCCGCGGGGTCTACGACGATGTGGAAGCGCAGGGCCTGCATGTTGTTTGCCGAGGGAGCAAAGCGCGCTGCGTTCACCAACGCGGCGAGGTCACCGTAGCACAATGGCTCCTCCTCGGCGAAGCGACGGTACGTACGCGAGGATTTCACCAGGTCCTGAAAGTTCTTCGAGTTCATGTCCCCACCCCCTTGCCGGGCATGCCCGACAGACTGCCGTTGGGGCCGGTCCCCGACGGCGCAAACGCAGACGAGGCTCGGCCAAGCGCTCGCAACGACGCTAGACCTCAGCCTCGCCAATCCCCCTGCACGCTTCGCGCAGCCGCTCCGGAGGCATGACCAGAGCAAAGCGCACGTACCCCTCTCCCGAGGGACCAAAGCTTGCGCCTGGTGTCACAATGACGCCGGCCTTCTCCATAAGCTCGAGTGCAAATTCCTTCGAGTCCATGCAACCGTGCGGGATGCATGCCCACACAAACATGGAACCGTGAGCGTTGGGGCGCCCCCAGCCAACCGTCTCGAGACCATCGCAGAGAGCATCCCGGCGCTCCTGGTAGAGAAGGCGCTGGCGCTCCACGGAGTCACGGGGGCCGGTGAGGGCGGCGATGGCCGCGTCCTGCTCGGGCAGGAACATGCCAAAGTCAACCTGGCTGCGAAGCTTGCGCGTGGCGGCCACGATGTCCTCGCGACCAACCAGGAACGACAAACGCGCGCCGGTCACATTGAAGGACTTGGAGAGCGAGAGGAACTCCACGCCCATGTCGAGGGCACCGGGATAGTCGAGGAAGCTGCCACCGGCAGGGCCATCGAAGATGATGTCGGAGTAGGCGTTGTCATGGATGATCACGATGTCATGCGCCTTGGCAAAGGCGATGATCTGCTCGTAGACCTCGGGCGTGCCAACGGAGCCAACGGGGTTCGCGGGAAGCGAGACGACCATATACCGGGCTGCGTCCGCCACGTCGTCAGGAATGCCCTCCACCCACGGGAGGAAGTTGTGCTCTGCCGTGAGCGGATAGTACCAGGGCTTTGCTCCTGCAAGAAGCGTTCCCGTGGCAAACACCGGATAGCACGGGTCGGGAATGAGGGCAACGTCGCCTGGGTCTGCGAGCGCGGCGCACACGTGCCCCATGCCCTCCTGCGTCCCGCGGCAGCTCATGACCATCGAGGGCGTGATGCCCTCGACGCCAAAGCGCGAGCGGTAGTAGTCACAGACCGCTCGAAGTAGCTCGTCCTTATCGTGCAGGGCGTACTTCCAGTTGGCGGGATCTTCGGCGCTCTTCCTCAGCGCTTCTATGACGTGACGCGGCGGCTCGAAGTCCGGCGTGCCAACCGAAAGGTCAAACACCTCCCGACCCCGAGCCTCGAGCTCGCGCCTCTTGGCGTTGAGTGCGGCAAAGACCTCGTCGCCAAAGAGGTCGAGCCTCCTGGAGAACTGCATACGCACCTCTTTCCGGATGCTGAAGTTATGTACGCAAGGACTGTAGCCCACCGGCCGGTCGCAATAGACATCCGGAGGCAATGACGCGCTCGATTGTTACATTGGGCGGGGCAGGCGGTCGTGCGTCGGCGGGATAACGGTACCGTCGATGCGCGTGCGAACCCCTTGAGACCGCGTTGTTGGGCACTGGGCACAGATTGGTTCGAGACACACAGGGGTCCCTTCACCGAAAATCAAGTCGACAAGTGGCAGCGTTATCTTAAATGTTTGAACTTCTGCTCTTTTCTCACCTGCGATGACCTTGCGATATTCCGACGCAGCGTGAAATATCGAAATGCAATATCGGGTATTTATCTCACTGTATGGGCACAAGATGTTGTGTCATAGTAGTCAGCGGCGCGGTACAGCAGCGCCGCGACGCTGACTAGAGCACACCAAACGCATTGCCGGCACCTGCACATTTATTCTTTCGCCAGGCACTGTGCAAAGGGAGAGTGAGCACATGAAGATCATTAAGCGCAACGGCTCGGAGGTCACCTTCGACGTCGCCAAGATTGAGAACGCCATCCGCAAGGCCAACATGGAGGTGCCTGAGGACGAGCGCCTCACCGAGCGTGAGATTCGCTTCGCTTCTCTCAACGTGACCGACGAGTGCATGGAGGCCGGCCACACGGTCACCGTCGAGGAGGTCCAGGACCTCGTCGAGGATCAGCTCATGGCCCTCGACCACTTCTCTGTGGCACGTAAGTACATCATCTATCGCTACGTCCAGAACCAGAAGCGCCAGAAGAACACGACTGACGACAAGATCCTCGCCCTCATCGAGTGCAACAACGAGGAGGTCAAGCAGGAGAACTCCAACAAGAACCCCACCGTTGTCTCTGTCCAGCGTGACTACATGGCCGGCGAGGTCTCCAAGGACCTCACCATGCGCGACCTTCTCCCCGCCGATATCGTCAAGGCGCACGAGGAGGGCATCATCCACTTCCACGATGCCGACTATTACGCGCAGCACATGCACAACTGCGACCTTATCAACCTCGACGACATGCTGCAGAACGGCACCGTCATCTCCGGCACGCTCATCGAGCGTCCGCACAGCTTCTCCACCGCCTGCAACATCGCCACCCAGATCATCGCGCAGGTGGCCTCCTGCCAGTACGGCGGCCAGTCCATCTCGCTTACGCACCTGGCCCCCTTTGTCGACGTCTCCCGCAAGAAGATTCGTCGCTCGGTCTATGCCGAGATGGAGACCATCGGCTACAAGGCCTCTCCCGACCAGATTGACACGATGGTCGAGAAGCGCCTGCACGAGGAGGTCGCACGTGGCGTCCAGACCATCCAGTACCAGGTTGTCACCCTCATGACCACCAACGGCCAGGCGCCGTTCATCACCGTGTTCATGTACCTCAACGAGGCCCGCAACCAGCAGGAGAAGCATGACCTCGCCCTCATCATCGAGGAGATGCTCAGGCAGCGCTACCAGGGCGTCAAGAACGAGAAGGGCGTCTGGATCACCCCGGCCTTCCCCAAGCTCATCTACGTGCTCGAGGAGGACAACATCCACGAGGGCGACCCGTACTTCTACCTCACCAAGATGGCTGCCAAGTGCACCGCCAAGCGCATGGTGCCCGACTACATCTCCGAGAAGAAGATGCGCGAGTACAAGCTCTCCAAGGGTGAGACTGTGGGTCACGGCGACGTGTATACCTGCATGGGCTGCCGCTCCTTCCTCACGCCGGACCGCTCGGGCAACGGCTACGACAACGTCGCCAAGGCCAAGAACTACGAGCCGGGCAAGCCCAAGTACTACGGTCGCTTCAACCAGGGCGTCGTGACCATCAACCTGCCCGACGTTGCCCTCTCCTCCGATGGCGACATGGACAAGTTCTGGCAGGTCTTCGACGAGCGCCTTGAGCTTTGCCCCCGCGCTCTGCGCTGCCGCCACGACCGCCTCTGCGGCACCCTCTCCGATGCGGCACCCATCCTCTGGCAGTACGGCGCGCTCGCCCGTCTCGACAAGGGTGAGAAGATCGACAAGCTCCTCTATGGCGGCTACTCCACCATCTCGCTGGGCTATGCCGGCCTCTACGAGTGCGTGAAGTACATGACCGGCAAGAGCCACACCGACGAGGAGGCCAAGCCCTTCGCGCTCTCGGTCATGCAGCGCATGAACGACAAGTGCGCCGAGTGGAAGGCCGCCGAGAACATCGACTACTCGCTCTACGGCACGCCGCTCGAGTCCACCACGTACAAGTTCGCCAAGTGCCTGCAGAAGCGCTTCGGCGTGGTCAAGGGCATCACCGACCATGGCTACATCACGAACTCCTACCACGTGAACGTGCGCGAGAAGATTGACGCCTTCACCAAGCTCGAGTTCGAGAGCGAGTTCCAGCGTCTCTCCCCTGGTGGTGCCATCTCCTACGTCGAGGTCCCCAACATGCAGGACAACCTCGAGGCCGTCATCCGCGTCATGCAGTTCATCTACGACAACATCATGTACGCCGAGCTCAATACCAAGTCCGACTACTGCCAGGTGTGCGGCTACGACGGCGAGATCAAGATCGTAGAGGACGACGGCAAGCTGGTCTGGGAGTGCCCGCACTGCGGCAACCGCAACCAGTCCAAGCTCAACGTTGCTCGTCGCACCTGCGGCTACATTGGCACGCAGTTCTGGAACCAGGGGCGTACGGAAGAGATCAAGGATCGCGTGCTGCACCTGTAAGGTCTGAAAGCCTCGCTCCTTTGCCCCGTGCTCAAACATCCTCGCGCGCTACGCGCGCTGCGGAACTGCGCCGGGACAAAGGGGCGAGGCGTCTCCTTACGGGCAGTACGCGCTTGGCGACTGGAGTGCCAGAAAAGGCTTCCTACTCGAAAACTGCGACTTAATAGCAGCTCTCTTGGCAACCGCAGGTCTTCTACCTGCGGTTTTTCTCAGCGGCGCATAGGGCTAACTGCTATTAAGTCGCAGTTTTGGCCACTGAGGGCTAGGAGCGCGTGAATCCAATGCCCAGGTATTCATGGCCTATCGTTACTGCGCTAAAACAAGTACTCAATTTGGTATGATATTTGGTATCGAATTGCATCGACAAAGGAGCACCCATGACTGCCATCTATTCCTCCGCAGCCCTCAAGACGCGTCAGCGCGAGATCAAAGACATCGCCCGCAAGGACGTGGTCCACATCACGGAGAACGGCAACGCCGCCTTCGTCTTCATGAGCGAAGAGCTCTTCGAGGAGCAGCTCAACAAGGCAGCCGAGGAGGCAACACTCACGGAGCGCATGCGCGCGTGCATCCGGGCGTCTGACAATTGCTTTGATGACGACCAGTGCATCGAGGGCACCAATGCTTTCTTTAGCGCGCTCGACGAGAGGCTGGCCACTCATGGCTAAGATGCTTTATGCCCTCACGTTTCTCGATGACGCCGAAACCATCTACTCCCCTCGCGTTCGCAGGCATCTGGAATCGGTTCTCTCGATGATTGAGGCCTTTCCAGAAAGCGGAGCACTTATCACCTCGGAATTCCTGAAGAGCAGGTATGGAGGAGAGATCCGCCGATGCGGCATCGCGCCGTTCTACTTGGTTTACACCCATGAGCGCGAAACCGGCACAGTGCGCGTACGCGGCCTCGTCCCGCAGCGTTCCACTCTCTAGTACGTCTTTCTTAAAAGGGGTCTCCCAATGAAGTACGCAACCATCAAGTACTGCGACATCGCCAACGGAACCGGAGTGAGGACCTCTCTCTTTGTCTCCGGGTGTCGTCTGCACTGCAAGAACTGCTTCAACGAGGAGGCCTGGAGCTTCTCGGCAGGCAAGCCGTTCACGCAGCAGACCGAGGAAGAGATTCTCTCGTCGCTTGCCGCGCCCTACGTCGACGGGCTCTCCGTCCTAGGCGGCGAACCCACGGAGCCGGAGAACGCCGCAGCCTTGGCACCCTTCCTCGAGCGCGTGCGTGCAGCCTACCCCGAGAAGAACATCTGGATGTACTCCGGACGCACGTGGGAGCAGCTCACTGGTGACGGCGATCACGCCTCGCCTGACATGGACCGCATTCTGGCCTGCCTTAACGTACTGGTAGACGGCCCATTCATGCAGGAGCTGCACGACATCACGCTGCGCTTCCGCGGCTCGTCGAACCAGCGGCTCATCGACGTTCCCGCAACGCTCTCCACGGGCGCAATCACCATCTGGGAGGACGACCCCCAGTTTGCCCAGCACGCGTGGGCGTAGAAAACGACGCCTCAGCCAAAACCAGGACGCCGTTCCTCAAGCCGCTCCATCCCAGGTGCCTCGCGGCAAGCGCGAGCACGCCTGGAAACCAGGTGCTTAGCTGATAGTGCCCCTCTTAAAGCAAAACGCTGCATAGAGCGGGATGCTCTCCACACCGTCGCTCGTCCCGAAATTTCGAGTCGACAAGCGCAGCGAGCGGGCCGGCTCGTATTTCTCGCGATAGACCGAGAGGCTGCGCGAGCGAACGTTACCGGATGACTTAACCTCAACGGGCACGGCTCGTGCTCCACCATCCTTGATAACAAAATCGACCTCAGCAGTTCTCCCGCTTGTCCAGTAGCGGGGCACAAATCCACCAGCAACGAGATTCTGAGCGACATAGTTCTCGGTAAGCGCACCAGCATCGAGAAGCCTGCGCGCCGATTCGTCGAACATCGCTGCTGGCGGGACCTCCATCATGACGGAAAGAAGCCCCGTATCAGCAAGATAAATTTTGAACGATGATCGGTCTTCCTGCATCTTCAGGGGAACCTGGCCTGACGAGATACGGACGCAGCGGTTCACAAGCCCGGCACTCTCGAGCCAATCTAGTGCCACGGAATACTGGCTCGCTCTCCCGCCAGACCGCACAACCTTGTATTGGAACTTGTGATTCTCCTTTGCAAGCTGCGCAGGAACACTCAGCCACGCCTCACGAATGCGGGCAGTCTCAACTGGTTCGGCATACTTTGCCATGTCCGCAACATAGAGATCGAGAATGTCGCGCTGGATACGCGACACATCTGCGAAGTCCCCGTGCTCAGCATATGAGGCAACTGCCTCAGGCATCCCGCCGGTCAACACGTATGCCCTGTAGAGATCAAGAGCCTGTTCATGAAGGGGGTACGCAACCTTCTGCGCATACGCATCTGAAATACCTGCGGCCATCTGTCTGTGCCCTGCGGCCTCTAGCCACTCATCAAAGGTCATAGGCAGAAGCGTGAGCGTCTCCACCTTACCCACAGGCGCTGAAAACCCACTGCGGTTCACAGCAACGCCCAAGAGACTCCCGGCAGCAACCACATAGGAGTCCGGCAGTTCCTCGCAGAAGTACTTAAGCGAGGCAAGAGCGCGTGGCGCCGCCTGAATCTCGTCGAGAAAGATGAAGGTCCGATGCGGGTCGATGCGATGGTTGGTGATCTGCTCGATATTGGAAATCACTTGATGGGGATCCAAGTCCCCATCAAAAGCCGCGCGCGCAGCAGCTTGCCGTTCAAGGTCGAGAAAAACGTAGTCATCAAACACCGTCTTGGCAAACTCCTTGATGAGGTAGCTCTTACCAACCTGGCGCGCACCATAGACAAGCAGGGGCTTACGGGAACTGCGGGACTTCCATTCCATAAGAGCGACCATCGCATTGCGCTTCATATCGACCTCCCCTCTTGGTTTCTAGATAGAAGATTAGCATTTAAGTTGAGAAAAGTGTAACTAATTACATTTTTCTACAGATAAAAGTGTGACTTACTACATTTTTCATCAGTTATCGCACGCAGAGCATGGACGGAGCAAAACGCCCCGGCTTCGCAGAACGGATTGCGAAGCCGGGGGGTACGTTGCAGAGAAGGTCTTCTCTACTCCAAGAACCCGCCGGTCTGCCGATTCCACAGGCTCGCGTACTCCCCACCACGCTCGACGAGTTCGTGATGGGTGCCATCCTCCACGACCTCGCCATTGGCCAGCACAACGATGCGGTCGAGAGACGCAACCGTTGACAGGCGGTGCGCAACCACGATGGAGGTGCGACCGCGCATGAGGTTCTCGAGCGCACCCTGCACGAGCGCCTCGGACTCGGAGTCGAGCGCGGAGGTCGCCTCGTCCAGCACCAGGATAGGAGCGTCGACCAGGATGGCGCGAGCAATTGCCACACGCTGGCGCTGACCTCCCGAGAGCTTGACGCCCCTCTCGCCCACCATGGTGTCGAAGCCGTCCGGCAGCCGCTCGATGAACTCGAGTGCGTTTGCCTCCTCCGCAGCGCGACGAATCTCCTCCTCCGTGGCGTCAGGTTTGCCATAGGCGATGTTCTCGCGGATAGAGCGGTGGAAGAGCAGCGCCTCCTGCGGGACGTAGGCCACCTGGCGGCGCAGGCTCTGCTGGGTGCAGTGACTCACGTCCTGCCCGTCCACCAGCACGCGCCCCTCCTGCACGTCATCCAGGCGCAGCAGAAGCTTGGTGAGCGTTGTCTTGCCAGAGCCGGAGCGCCCCACCAGGCCAACGCGCTGGCCTGCGGGAATGTGGAGGTTGAGGTCCTCGAAGACGTAGTCGTCCTTGGGCGCGTCCGGATAGCGGAAGCGCAGGTTCTCGAAGTCGATGCGTCCCTCGGTCACCTCAAGCGGCTTTGCGTCCGCGTCGTCTGCCACGAGCGTGGGCTCGTCCAGCACGCGCGTCATCTCGGCGGCGTCGCCAAGGGCACGGTTGATGCGCTGCATCATGGAGCTGAAGTAGTTGAAGCGCATCGTGAGGTTGTAGGTGTAGGTGAACATCATGACCAGCGTGCCGGCGCTTATCCCAAACCAGGCGTTGCCGCCCACCACAAAGATCGAGACCACGAACATGATGGCAGTGATGAGTGCCGACGTGGTGAATCCGCGTCGCATGGTGGCGCGCATGTTGACGTTCTCGGCCGCCATTGCCTCGTGGTCCGCCGTGGTAAAGAGCCCGCGCTCGTAGTCCTCACGGCCGTAGGTCTTGACGGCAAGGATGTTGGTCACGGCGTCGGAAAGCACGCCGGAGAGCTTGTTCTGCGCACGCGAAGCCTCCGCCGAGAGGGGAAGGATGCGCCGGTAGATGCCGTAGGCGATGACCACGTAGAGCACGAGCATCACCACGAGTATGGCAACAAAGAGCGGCGCTATAGGCGCGAGGATGCCCACCGTGAGCACGATGGAGGCAAGCGTTGGCCATAGCGAATACGTCACAACGTCAACCAGGCCGGAATAGCCCGAGACAAACCGCGAGGTCTGACTCACCAGGCTGCCGCCAAAGCGGCTGTTGTGGAACGTCATCGACTGATTGGAGAGCGTGTCAAAGCACAGACGCGAGAGCTGGTAGTCGCCGTTGATCTCCAGCTTGTAGACCGAGTAGTCCTGGAGCTTCGAGAGCGTCTGACCAACAGCGTTCACCACGAGAAGCGCCAGCACATAGGGTCCAAACACAGGAAGCACCTGGTCTGCCGAGACGGGCGAGGCCTGCACGCGGTCCACAATGAGGCCCATCACGTAGGTGTTCGCAAAGGTGAGAAGCGCGATGTAGCCCACCGAGCTCACGATGGAGAGCACGAAGGCACCCATCTTCTGGCGCGTGACTCCCCAGAAGTAGTGCAGCGTGCGACGGATGGTCGCGCGGTCGTTCTTGTCGGTTGGTCGAACAGCCAAAACAATCCCCCTCAGGTTCCTTCGCCACAAGTGGCGTGGGTGTAACTGATGTAGCTTGCCCCAAGCAAGCCAAACGATGCGCCGCGCACTTATCATCGCGACTAATTCACAACCGGATCAAGTGAGATGAGCCCAGGCTATCTCAGCTCGAACATCCCCCTGATGGCAGACATGATGTTGAGCATTGCGTCACGGCTGGTTACCCCAACGAGCCGGTACCCACGAGCCGAGAGGTCGAGGCAGCGCAGCTGTTCTACGCAGGCATAGCCCCTCACCGGGCTCTTTCCCATTGCGATGTGAAGGGGATAGCCGTTGTTCGTCGTGGTCACAGGCACCACTGCCGTCATACTGGAGTGGCTGTTGGAGCCGTATCCACTCACGACAACAGCCAGCCGGCGCTTGGCAGGCTCGTGTCCATAGGCCGGGTTAAAGCCCACCTCGACGATGTCGCCCTGTTCGAGATTGGTCACTCCACGACCTCACCGCCAACATCCTCGCCCCAATCCACCTCGCTGGGCTGGGGAGCATCCTCGTGCCCCCTAAAGAGGGAGTCAATCGACACATATGGGGCATCGCAATAGCACCTGTGGCTCTCCTCGACAGGACGCAGCATGATGAACGGGCCTTTCTCGTCCGTTCCGCAACTGATGCTGAGATTGGACCCTGCGGCAAGTCGCAGCGAGTCACAGACCGCCTTAGGAATGCGCACCGCCTTGGATGCGCCCCACGAGCAGAGCTTGGCCTCACGCTCCTCAACAGCTGGCATAGCGCAATCTCCAATCTATAAGATATCTTTTGAGATATCTTACCCCACTACGAGATGAGAAAATCGGCAATCGCCACACGCCAGCGTCATGGCAACCAAGCGCATTCTTGATGTCAACGCCCTGCGTCCCTCTCGGCGTGATACAGTGAAGCCACAGGATACGCGCTGTTACTGACGGATAATCGTGGGACACCACGGGGAAGCAGCGTGAACGCAACCCGCCGACCGTCTGGGCAAGCGCACCTGAGTGGGTACTTGCCCGCTGCTGCCTTTTGGAGCCGGGCCCGCTCGCGTGCGCACGAGAGAAGAGAGGACCCATGGTGGATCTGCTCGAGCTGTTGCGCGACAACCCCTATCCCGGACGCGGCATTGTGGTTGGTAGCCACTGCGTCTACTACTGGATCATGGGACGCAGCTCCAACAGCCGAAACCGCGTGTTTGTGAAGACCGAGGACGGCATTCGCACCGAGGCGCACGACCCTGCGCTTCTCGAGGACCCCAGCCTCATCATTTACCACCCCGTTCGCACCATGGGCAACGACCTTGTGGTGACCAACGGCGATCAGACCGATACCATCGTCAAGAAGGGCGACTTTATCGCAGGCTGCATGGCGCGCGAGTACGAGCCGGACGAGCCCAACTACACGCCGCGTATCAGCTCGGTGCTGCACCCCGACGGTTCCTTTGACCTCTCCATCCTCAAGCGCACACGAGATGGGCGCTGCGCACGCGAGTTCTTCTCGTACGAGGGTGCCGACGGCGGCTGCGGCTACTTCATTAGCACCTACCTGGGAGACGGCAACCCGCTTCCCAGCTTTGCGGGAGAGCCCATCCATGTGGGCATGGGGAGCCCCGAGGAGGTCTGGGAGGCGCTCAACCCCCAGAACAAAGTCTCGCTTTACACCAACGTGGAGGGCGAGGTGCGCATCTTCAACAAGAACCTCGGCGACTAGGGCCGGCGGTGGGTTGGCGCGGCATGTCTTTCCTGCGGACTCAAACAGCGCTTCGCGAACTCGCCGCAGGAAAGACATGCCGTGCGCCCGCCGGCCCTCGTCGCCTCCACCCCCTGTTCTGCTTGCAGCTCTTTTAGGTTCGCTTGCGTGTCACGGCTGATGGTCTTGCAGCCGTACTACGTCAAGACTTGTCGTTCTTCTCCACTGGCCTTTGCTTCTTTGCCTGCGGCGAGTTCGCGAAGCGCCGTTTGAGTCCGCAGGCAAAGAGGCAAAGGTACAACACAGGAAAGGAAACGTATGAACTCGCTTGAACTCAAGTACGGCTGCAATCCCAACCAGAAGCCTGCACGCATCTTCATGGCGGATGGCTCCGAGCTGCCCGTGACAGTGCTTTCCGGCACGCCGGGCTACATCAACTTTCTCGACGCCCTCAACTCCTGGCAGCTCGTGCGCGAGCTGCGCGAGGCTACCGGCATGCCCGCGGCCGCCTCGTTCAAGCACGTCTCGCCTGCAGGCGCCGCCGTGGGGACGCCGCTCTCCGAGGAGGACAAGAGGGCCTTCTTCGTGGATGACGAGGGCGAGCTCACGCCCATTGCCTGCGCCTACATCCGCGCGCGCGGCGCAGACCGCATGAGCTCCTTTGGCGACTGGGCGGCCCTCTCGGATACCTGCGACGAGCGCACCGCCCTCTACCTCAAGCACGAGGTCTCGGACGGCATCATTGCGCCGAGCTACACTCCGGAGGCGCTCGAAATCCTGCGCTCCAAGAAGCACGGCAAGTACAACGTGGTCCAGATTGATCCCAACTACGTCTGCCCCGCCGTCGAGCACAAGGACGTCTTTGGCATCACCTTCGAGCAGGGGCACAACTTCTCGAAGATTGACCGCGACCTTCTCGGCAACGTGGTGACTAAGAACAAGGACATCCCCGAGGTAGCCAAGATCGACATGATCGTGAGCCTCATTACCCTTAAGTACACGCAGTCAAACTCCGTGTGCTATGTGAAGAACGGCCAGGCCATTGGCGTGGGCGCCGGCCAGCAGAGCCGCATTCACTGCACGCGCCTTGCCGGCAGCAAGGCCGACACCTGGTGGCTGCGTCGCCATCCCAAGGTGCTTGGCCTGCACTTTGTTGACGGTATCCACCGTCCGGACCGCGACAACGCCATCGACCTCTACATCTCGGACGAGCACGACGGCGTCCTTGCCGACGGCGCCTGGCAGCGCGTCTTTGCCGAGAAGCCCGAGGTACTGGGCGCGGACGAGAAGCGCGAGTGGCTGGCCCAGCAGACGGGCGTCACCCTGGGCTCCGACGCCTTCTTCCCCTTTGGCGACAACATCGAGCGCGCCCATCGCTCCGGCGTGACCTATGTGGCGGAGCCCGGCGGCTCCATCCGTGACGACAATGTGATCGAGGTCGCCGACCGCTACGGCATGGCGATGTGCTTCACGGGGCTGAGGCTGTTCCACCACTAGGCGCAAGCTCAAGCTCCCACAAGCGGCATCCGTTCTTCTCGCCACCCTGCCAGATACCTTCGGCAGGGCGGCGAGGTTTCATTCCTATGTGAGCAAGCACGCGCTCGCTCGCCGTGTTGCGCACATCGACCGTGGCGGTAAGGCGAGTAAGGCCCAGCCTGCGTGCCAGGTCGACCACGGCCTGGCACATCTCGGTTGCAATGCCCCTCCCCCACCAGCGGGGGTCAACCGTGTACCCCAGCTCGCACGAGCCGTCGGACGTCTCGACGAAGACCATTCCCACAAGCTCTTTGGTGTCCTTGAGGCATGCGGCAAACTTGAGGTCAAGCGGCAGGCCGCCGGGTCCTCTCTGTCCCGAATCTGCCCGCTCGTATGCGGGAAGGAAGAAGCGCTCCAGCTGGCCTTTTGCGTCCTCCTCGGACATCATTGGCCCAAAGGGCAGGTACCGCGTGACCTCCTCGCTGGAGTTGATGCGGTAGATGGCGGGCGCATCTGCAAGCGTGTAGCGGCGCAGCAAGAGCCGCTCTGTCTCAAGGGGTAGGTACTCGATCACGCTCATGGTGGTAGCCTCCCAACTCAAATGCCATGGCACTAGTATCACATGGAAAACGATTGGGGAGAGGCACGGTGTAGACCAGTCCGCCTCTTTGGGAGTGCGCTTCTGGAAGTGGCCACAATCTTGTATCCTGTAGCCCCATCCTAAGGAGCAGCCATGTCAAAAACGCTGACGCCCGTTTGGGTCCATGAAGAAGAGAACCTTAGCGCGCCTGCCGACGAGCAGAGAAAGCGTGTCAAAGCGCTCGAGGCGCTCACGCAGAGCATTGAATCAACAGCGGACGAGCCCGCTTGGGATGCATCAATCTCGGATAGGGAGCTTCTCGGCGAGGAGCGGAAAAGGCGCTTTGGGCGAGGCTAGTCGTTTAGGGTTCGCGGCATTCCTACATGGCGCGGGATTTTGCCGTTTAAGCCGTTCTAACCGTTCGGAAAGATCCTAACCGCCAAAATAGCGCGCCATAGTCGAGAGGGACGTTGGCGATTAGCAACCAAGACGAAAATCTTGCAATCGATGCCCTAGCCCCTCTCGTTCTTTATCGGAATTTGAGAATGGCAGTTCTCGCGACCTGCGGAAACGTAGGGCCAACTTCTCAAAAACCGCTAAAGAACGAGCAGCCAGAGCCTGCGTTGGCCTACAGGCAATCGCGGTCACGCGTGGGCGTAGGCCAGGCGCTCGTCGCCGTTGCGGCCCAGCTTGATGACGCCGCAGTACGAGAAGCCCCTGCTGGCGAGAAGGCCCTGCATGGGCCTGTTGTCGCGGTGGGTGTCCACGCGAAGGTTGCGCCCATGCTCGAGCGCCCAGTCGAGCATCGCGCCGCCGACGCCCTGGCCCTGGCGCAGCACCGCGAAGCGGTGAACCACGTCATACGGCTCATCGTTTGGCCAGGCGCCCTCGTAGATGCGCGCGTAGTCAGGCTCCGGCCCGGGGAGGAACGCGAAGCAGCCAAGGATGCCGTCGTTCTCGCCCATGCAAACGCGCAGGACGCCCGCAGCGATGTCCTGCTCCACCAGCTCGCGCGGCGGGAAGCCGTCTCCCCACTGGTCGGGGTTGCCGGCTTCTCGCATGAATGCGCGTGCGCTCTTGTAGACCGCAAGGGCGCCGTCGAGGTCTGTCGGTGCCGCAGGACGTATAAGCATGATTACTCCTCGCTCACAGAAACTTGGATTCCCCGCTCGTTCATTACCAACGATACGAGCGGGGAATCCAATCAGGTAGAAGCGAGCCTATAGCGTTACCAACTCGACCCAGCTACTCCCCAAACATGGTCCTGCGGCCAAAGGAGTTCTCCCACGCAGCGGAGAACTCATCCACGGCAATTCCGGTGCCGGGGTGCTTGACCATCGCCCAGACGATGGAAGGAGCAACCGTCACGGACTGTGCGCCCACGCAAATCACGTCATGCACCTGCTCGGTATTCTTGAAGGATGCGGCGCAGATCTTGGACGGCAGGTCGTTGGTGGAGAGCATGTTCACCAGGTCGGCCACCTGGCCCACGCCGTCGCCGTAGTTGCACATGCGGTTGACGTAGGGCGCAAGGTAGTCCGCGCCGTTCATCGCCGCAAGGAACGCCTGATTGGCAGTGTAGATGGCGGTTGCCAGAACGTTCAGGCCCTCGGCCTTCGCGGCCTTGATGGCCTTGAGGCCAACCGGCGTGACGGGAATCTTGGCATAGGCGTTCTCGCGCAGCGCGCAGATCCTGCGGGCCTCTTCGAGGATGCCGTCGAAGTCCGTTGCGACAACCTGGAAGAAGCTCTTCTGGTTGGGGGCGAGGGTCTTGCACATCTCGTCGATGACCTGCTCGAGGGTCTTGCCCGAGCGCGTGATGATCGTGGGGTTGGTCGTGACGCCGGCGATGGTCAGCGTCTCGCTCAGCTCCTTGACGGCCTGTGCGTCAGCGGTGTCGAGAAAAAGTTCCATTGTTTATTATCCTTCTGTTGTCGATTCCATCCTGTGCCTGGTATTTGTTATGCGAGAAGCCTGCGCGGAAAGCCTCACCCCCCGTTTGCCATCGCATGAAGCCCTGCAGACTCGCAGAGACGGATAACCCATTCGATATCATCTACGGACAGCTGCGGCATGTCCCTGAGGGCGTAATCCATTCCTGCCGCGTCGTACTTGCCCTTTCCCATCTGGTGGAAGGGAAGTACGTCAACGCGCGTTATGCCAAGCTCAACCAGGCGTGCCACGTTCTGGGAGACGTTGTCGCGGCTGTCGGTGAAGCCGGGGATTATCGGCATGCGACCGACCACCTTGGCACCAAGGCCGAGAATCTCGCGAAGGTTCCTGTCACGAACGTCGGGGTCGATGCCCGTGACCTCCATGCTCCGCTCCCTATCGGCAATCTTGAAGTCGACAAGGAAGAGGTCACAGCTGGCAACGAGCTTCTCCGCGTCCGCAAGCGGGACGGCAAGCGTGGTCTCGATTGCCGTGCGCATGCCACGCTCCTTGCAGCGCCGGAGGAACTCCTCGGCAAACCCCTGGCACGAGAGGCACTCCCCGCCCGAGAGCGTCACCCCACCGCCGGACTCCTCATAGAAGACCGCATCGCGCAGGCACTCCTCCGCAAGCTCCTCCGCACTGCGCTCGACCCCCAGAAGCTCCTTGGCGCCCGTAGGGCACTCTGAGGCACTCTTGGGGCACGCCCCCGGAGCGAACTCCCCCGGCCGCATGGAGCACCTGATGCAGAGGCTCCTGTGCCAGACCTCCTGGGGCTTGGGAGAGAGGTTCTCCGGGTTGCAGCACCAGGGACAGCGGAAGGGGCAGCCCTTCATGAAGGCAACAGTGCGTATCCCGCCCCCGTCATGAAGGGAGAAGCGCTGGACGTTGGTGATGGTCGCGGTAGCCACGCTCTGCTCGCCTGCCTACAGCACGTGCTCGGTGCGGTTGATAATGTCATCCTGGATCGCCTTCGAGAGCTCCACAAAGAGTGCCGAGTACCCGGCGACGCGCACCACGAGGTTCTTGTGCTTCTCGGGATGGGCTTGCGCATCAAGCAGCGCCTTTCTGTCTACCACGTTGAACTGGATGTGCTGAATCCCAAGCTTCGAGAAGCTGCGTAGGTACGCCATGAGCTTCTGGAGGCCGTCCTCGCCAGCCAGCGTTGCGGGCGAGAACTTAACGTTGAGCAGCGATCCGTTTGAGTTGAGGAAGTTGTCGAGCTTCGAGACGGAGAGCAGGCTTGCGGTTGGACCATGCTGGTCCCTGCCCACCATGGGAGAAAGGCCGCCATCCGCAAGCTGTTCGCCAGCACGCCTGCCGTCTGGCGTCGCGCCCACAACCGCGCCCAGAGGAACGTGCGCGCTCACGGTGTAGGATCCCGGCTGGAACTTGCCGCCACGGGGGTTCTCATAGGTCTCCACGCAGTGGCCGTAGAACTCGAGGAAGTGCCTGCCGAGAAGGTCCACATCGTCGACGTCGTTGCCGTACTTGGGGTAGCGGTTGACAAAGCGCTGACGCAGGACCTCGTCGCCCTCACCCGTCCAGTTGCGGTCAAGAACAGCGAGAAGATCCTGGTAGGTCATGGTCTTGTCCTCGAAGACTGCCTTCTTGATCACGTAGAGGGAGTCCGCGAGGTTGGCCGTGCCAACGCCCTGCACGCCCGAGGGGTTGTACCTTGCCCCACCGGCAGTGATGTCTTCGCCCTTCTCGAGGGAGTCGTGCACGAGCGTCGAGAGGAACGGCGTCGGCGAGGTCTCCCGGTGAGCGAGGTCACAGGTGTTGCAGCCTTTGACCATGAGGCCCACGTAGTGGCGAATGGCGTCCTCGGTGGCATGAACCAGCTCGTCAAACGAGGAAAAGCCCTCCCTGTGGGCGTGCATGGTGATCTCGAGGCACTTGAGCATGTTGAACATCGAAATGTCGTGCAGGCCGTACATCCTGCCAGGAATCGAGAGCTCAACGCAGCCAACCACGCCGTAGTCGCGTGAATCCCTGGCAGACACCCCACGGTTCTCGAAGGCGGGGATATTCACCTCGTCGTTGAAGCACTGCGGCATACCGTCACCCAGGCGGATTATCTCGGCTGCCTTGTGCAGAAGATTGTCCGGGGTTCCCCTGTGGATGCGCAGCGACAGGTTAGGCTGAGGAAGACGAGTGTCGAGCTGCAGATCGAGAAGAAGCAGCGAGAGCTCGTTGGAGGCGTCGTTGCCGTTTGAGTCAACGCCACCGACCACAAGGTTATAGCCAATGGGAAAGCCTGCAAAGAAGCGGGCAGACTCGGTGGAGCGCACTGCCACGATGGTGTTGCACTTGAGGTAGAAGCACTGGAGAAGCTCCCTGATCTTCTCGTCGGAAACGCCTGCGCGCTTGCTGGCACGGTAGTACGGCAGCAGGTACTGGTCCACGTGGCCGAGCGAGAGCGAGCTGGCGTTTGACTCGTGCTGCAGCGCGCACGAGACAATCCAAACCAGCTGGGCAGCATCGTAGAGGTCGCGCGCGGGCTCGGTGGTGATGTGCGCGAGTATGTCAGCCAGACGCTGCAGCTCAGCCTTACGCTCGGGGGTTTGGGGCAGTGTGATGGTGGCGTGGGCATCTGCCGGTGCCTCCCCCTCCGCAGCGGAGCGCACGATGCGCTCGTAGCGAGAGACGTAGGCAGACAGCGCATCCATGCAGATGCACGAGGCTTGGTAGAAGTTGTTCGTGGGATGCTGTGCGAGAAGGTCTGCACTCTGCTGCCGGAGCGTGCCGATGCCACTAGTGAGTACCTCTGCAAAGTCGCAGATGATGTGCCCCTGGCCCTTGTCTGTCTGCGCGACCGCGAACACCTTGTTCTTCTCGGCGCAGGTCACGTCATCCCCGCGATGGGCGGTGTACCAGTCATTGAGCGTCTGGCCCTGCCAGAAGGGATAGAGAACGTTGCGGTAGTACGCCTTGTCCTCCTCACTAATCTCAAAGGTGTCCTGTGGACGTGTAGGGAAAGCGTCAAGCTCATCAAGAATCCAATAGGGGCTCATCTCAGGAGAAACCACGCCAGCCCTAGGAGTAGCGCTTCGATTGCCTGCGAGCAGATCCCACTCGTCTATAACAATCTGATGGTTCTCAAGCACATGGCGAAATGCCTTAGCCCTGCGAATGATGGGCGGCTCTCCCTCGGTTGCCTTGTAGCTTTCCATGAAGAGCATCGCCCGTTCCATGGAGATCTGCCTTGGCTGGGCAAACAGGCTGTCCTTAATGTGCTGCGTCCTAGTGGTGAGCATCACGGCCTCCTTGTGTGGCACCCATAAGCCTGGGCATCTCCCCCTCCGTCTGTGACGATTGTATCTTGTTTATTATTGTTCTACAAGATGTTATTATTGATTTGTCGTATTTTATCGGAATTCTCAAGCTAGTGTGGTCAAACACGACTCTGCCGTCATCAGACGGCTACAGTCTTTGTCCGGTTTTGTCTTATTTCGTATCATTAAGCGAATGCTCGCCGACAAGACACACATCACGGGAGTACCATGTTTGCCAAGGAACGCCAAGATGCCATAGTCGCCCTCGTCAAGGCAGAGGGCCGCGTGACGGTCACGAGCCTTGCACAGCGCTTTGACGTGACCGAGGACTGCATCAGGAAGGACCTCAAGCTGCTTGATGGCGAAGGCCTGCTCAAGCGCGTCTACGGGGGTGCGATTGGCACCACCATCACCCCGGAGCGAGACGTTAGCAAGCGCCTCAACACCCATGTGGTAGAGAAGAAAATCATTGCCGAGAAAGCCTACGAGTACATCTCGAACGGTGACCTCGTGTTCCTGGACATCTCCACCACAAACATCGCCCTGGCAGAACTCATCGCCACCGGGAACAAGAGGCTCACCGTGGTCTCGAACATGATTGACGTACTGCGCATTCTGGCGAGAAACCCCATGGTCACCGCCATCTGCACGGGTGGCAACGTAAACCTGGAGTTCGACGGCTTTTTGGGTGCCACGGCCCTCGCCATGGTCGAGCCCATCAGGTTTGACAAGACCTTCATTGGTGCGCTGAGCGTCGACCTAGAAAACGATGCGGTCACCACGTTCGACGTAGACGACGGCTTGCTCAAGAAGCGCGTCATCGCCAATTCAAGCTACAGCTACCTCGTAGCAGACGCGTGCAAGCTCAGTACCGATGGCAACTACGTCTACGCGCGGATGGAGGACTTTGACGCCTTCATCACCGACAAGCCAACCCCGGCCCTGCGCAAACAGGTCGAGGCACTCGGCACCAAACTGGTCTAGACACCCGTGAGTCAGCAATAGGCCCCAAAGCCGAGAAGGGCTTTGGGGCCTATGAGACAAAGGGACTGTCCCTTTGTCTCCTCTGTCTCACTAGTGCTGGTGCGGGCGCTCGGAGACGGGACGCAGCTCCGCCCGGCAGCGGATCATCTCCGCGGCAATCGAGACGGCAATTTCGGGTGGGGTCACCGCGAGGATGGGGTCGCCGATGGGCAGGTGGATGCCCTCGTCGACCCAGGTGGGGTCGACGCCGCGCTCCTTCAGGGTCTTTCTCGCAAAGGCCGCCTTACCCCTGCTGCCAATGCAGCCCACATAGGCGGGGCGTACGCGCGCAACCTGCTCGAGCACGTCGATGTCCCAGGCGTGCCCGTGCGTGGTTACCACCACGTAGTCACGCGACGTCACCTGCACCTTCTCATCGAGCTTCGTAAAGTCGCCGAGCACCACGCGCTCCGCCGCTGGGAAGTCCCCGGAAACCGCAACGCCCTCGCGGTCGTCGAAGACTACCACCCTAAAGCCCACGCTGGCAAGCACCGGCGTGAGGGCGCGGCCAACGTGTCCGCCGCCAAAGATGTAGGCAATGGGGTCGGGCCCGGCCGGCTCTGCGTAGGTCTTGCTTTCCTCGTCCCAAAGGGTTGTCTCCGTGGTGGCGCGGGGGTCGCCCTGGGGAAGCTCGTCGAGGTTGGCAAGCTCAAGAGTCACGTCCGAGAGGTCCGCCCAGCGCTCGGTGATCACGAAGGGCTCGCCAGAGCGCAGGCGCTCCAGAAGCTCCTCCAGCATGCCCTTGGCAAACGCAGGCTCCCAAAGCCTCACACCCACCAGGGCGTCGCCGCCGCAGGCCATGCCCGTCTTGGCGTGCGTCATCCACTCCAGCTGGTTGGGCTCCTCGCCCGCCAGCACGTGCTGGCATCTCTCCTGCATCTGCTGCTCGATGCGTCCGCCGCCAATCGTGCCCAGCCAGGTTCCGTCGGCGAGAAGCGCCATGCGCGCGCTCGCGCCGCGTGGCATGGAGCCGCGCGTGGCGAGGATGCTCGCGAGGGCGAATGCGCGGCCCTCCTCAGCCTCCCTTAGGAGGCGTCCTACAAACGCGATGTCGCGCAGGGTCTCGTGCGAGTCTGTCATAGGGTTCTACCTGCCATTCGTTTGGTTTACGATGGATGTGTCAAGACGCTTCTACCCAGCGAAGCTCAAGCGGATGCGCGGGCCGCCGTCATAGGCCTCCACACGGCCAACCACGCGCGCGTCCGGAACGCGTCCATCGGCGAGAAGGTCGGCCAGCAGCGAGTCCGCATCGTCCGCCGCAACGGAGACCAGAAGGCCACCCGAGGTCTCCGGGCAGAAGAGGAGGTCGGCAAGGTCCTGCGGCACGCCCGTCGCATCCACAGATGCCTCGGCAAAGTGGCGGTTGCGATACATTCCCGCAGGCAGGATGCCCAAACGCGCCCAGTCGCGCGCGTGGGCGAGAAGTGCCGGCGCGCCCGCGTCGATGACGACGCGGGCATCGGCACCCTGTGCCATCTCGAGCGAGTGGCCCATGAGGCCAAAGCCCGTGACGTCAGTCGCTGCGTGGACGTCGCGGCGCACGATAACGTCACGCGCCCAGCGGTTGAGGCACATCATCTGGCGCTCTGCCGCCGCAATGTCCGCAGGGTCTGCCAGGCCTCCCTTCGCAGCGGTGGTGATGACGCCCACGCCGAGCGCCTTGGTGAGCACAAGCACATCGCCCGGGCGCGCGCCGGAGTTGGTGAGCATGCGGTGAGGGTCCACGAAACCCGTGACGGCCAGGCCATACTTGGGCTCCTCGTCGTAGATGCTGTGGCCGCCCACGATAGAGGCGCCCGCCTCGTAGACCTTCTCGTAGCCGCCACGCAGGATCTCGTGGACCACGTCGGACGGCATGTCCTCGGGCACGGCCATCACGTTGAGCGCCACCTTGGGCTCGCCTCCCATGGCGTAGACGTCCGAGAGAGCGTTGGCTGCTGCGATGGCGCCGTAGGTGTAGGGATCGTCTGCGATGGGCGGGAAGAAGTCCACGGTCTCGACGATAGCCACGTCGTCCGTCACGCGGTAGACCGCCGCGTCGTCCGACTTGTCGAAGCCAACCAGGAGGTTGGGGTCGCGCTGGACCTTGATGTCTTTGAGGAGCTTGGCGAGCTCGCCCGCACCCACCTTGGCGCCGCAGCCGGCACACTCTGCAAGCTTGGTGAGCTTGACATCATTGACACCAGCGGATGCCACGTTGTTCTCGGCCATTGCTATCCCTCCAGACTGTGCGAGAAGTGCAGCAGCGCCTCAAGGACGCCGCCGCCCACGGCTCGCGCTTTGTCCGAGACGCTAAAGCAGTGCCCCACCTTGCAGCGCGGGTCGATGTCGCCGGACTTCATCCCCTTGGTGACCGGGCAGCCCCCTTGCAAAAGGCCGCGCAGCACGCCGTCGATGGTCGCGTAGAGGGGCTCACCAGAGACCTTGGCCACAAGGTCGCCCTTCTTAACCTGGTCGCCAATCTTGGCGATGGGCTCGAAGGGGCCGTCTGCCGGCGCGCGCAGGACGCGCTCGGTGGTGTAGCCGCCGATGTTTCCGGGCACGCCGGTGTTGGGGATGGGCGAGCCGTCATAGATAACGCGCCCCAGGTAGTGGCCGCGCTTGGTCTCGATGGCCGCATGGCAGTCTGCGCCGGAGTCATCGCCCGCGTGGAAACCAGGCCCCACGCCAATGACCACGGGAGCCATGTCCTTGGTGGTCCCCAGGTTCTCCTTGGCGAGAATAGCGTCGACCACGACCTCCGGAGCCAGTTCGAGAATGCTTTTCCCATTTGGGTCAACGAACACGGCAATGATCCCGGTGGCAGCGACCTTGGCAGCCTCGGCGGCGCTCTGGCAGAGCACCGCTCGAATGCCCTCGACCTCGGCCTCGCCCAAGCGCACGGCCTCCGAGAAGCACACCGTGCGGCGAACCGACGTTGGCGCTGCCACGTCGAGCATCACGATCGACGCCCCCGCGCGGTGCAGCCGCACGGCGATTCCCGAGGCAATGTCGCCCGCCCCTCTTACGACAACAAGCATGTCCCCCTCCGTTCTGTCTAGGGCAAGGTGCCCCTAGAGCTCTAGTTCGTACAATCCGGCGCAGGTAAATCGGCCATTCGCAAGTCGCTCGAAGTCGCCACGCGCCTCCGGCGGCATAGACCAGGCGAGCCCGCAATCGGCGCGGATGCTCACCGGCGTTGGGATGATCCTTCCCGCGACGCCCGCCTCCTCGCAGGCTGCCTCGCAGGCCAGCGCCTCGTGCGTGGAGTCGAACGACGCCACCACGCGTGGCTCGCGCCTATGCCGTGGCATCGTCGCCGCCCTCCCCCTCCGAGACAAGCTCGGCCAAGGCCGCAAGGGCAGCGTCCACGTCCTCCTCGGTAGTGAAGCAGCCAAACGAGAAGCGCACGGCGCCCGTGTCCTGCGTGCCCAGCGCACGGTGCATACGTGGAGCACAGTGGCCGCCCGCGCGCACGGCAATGTCGTAGTCGTGCCCAAGGGCGTCTGCGACCTCGGAGGAGTCCCATCCCGGCAGGTTCACGCTCACCACCGGAGCGTGATCGAAGCTGGAGGCGAGAAGCCCCTCCTCCGTTGCCGGGAAGTCGCCGTAAACCGTGGCGCCCGCACGGCGCGCACTGGTGACGAAGCGTCTCGTGAGCGCTAGGTCGTACGCGTGAATGGCGTCGAGTCCCTTCTCGGCAATCCACGCCGCCGCAGCCGAGAGGCCCGCGATGCCATGCCCGTTGAGCGTACCTGCCTCGAGGTGCTCTGGGTAGCCTGCGGGCTGGCCCTCCTCGAAGGAGAGCACGCCCGTGCCGCCACGGAGCACCGGATGCACGTCCACGTCAGGCGCCACGGCAAGGCCGCCCGTGCCCTGAGGCCCCATGAGAGCCTTGTGCCCCGTGAAGGCCACAAGGTCAATGCCCAGCTCGTCCATGCAAATGGGGCGAGCACCCGCCGTCTGCGCGCAGTCGAGAAGCACCGGCGCCCCCACGCCATGCGCCGCCTTGACCACGCGCACCAGCTCCTCGCGCGAGAGAACGTTGCCCGTAAGGTTTGAGGCGTGCGTGAGGCATACGAGGCTTGTACCGGGCACAATGGCGCTTACCAGGGCATCTACGTCCAGCACCCCACGGCGGTCTGCTGCGGCAAAGCTCAGGGTCGCGTCCCGCTCGTCCCGCAGGCGGTAGAGCGGCCGCAGGATCGAGTTGTGGTCCCAATCCGTTGCCACCACGCGCCCGCCATCGCTCACCGTGCCCAGGATGGCCATGTTGAGCGCCTCGGTGGCGTTGGCGGCAAAGATCAGCCGCTCAGGATGGCCAAAGCCGAGAAGGGCCGAGACCCGCTCCCGCGCAAGGGCGATGGAGCGGGCCGCGGCAAGCTCGGACTCGTGGGCTCCACGGCCGCACGAGCCAAAGGTGCGCAGGGCGTCCGCGACGGCGTCAATCACGCACTTGGGACGCTGGTGCGACGTGGCGGCGCAGTTGAGGTAAATCATGGTGCAGGCCTTGTCGCTACAGGGTGGTGACGCCCGGCTCGCCAGCCATGACCTTGGCAATCTCGTACAGGTTGGTCACGCCGCCCACGGCGAGCTTCTCGCGAATGCCGTAGAAGTCCAGGCAGGTGCCACAGGTGAGAATCTGCGTGCCGCGGCTCTCAAGCTCCTTGATGTCTTCGAGCGACTCCGAGCCCTCGCAGGTGAGGTGCGCGCCGCTGTTGAAGAAGATCATCTTCTTAGGGACGGACTCGCCGTGCGCCAGGGCGTAGATGAGGCCCTTCATGAGGATGTGGCCGAGCTTCTCGTCACCGCGACCCATGGTGTCGGTGTCCACGGCAATGACGGAGGCGCCGGTAGCGGGCAGGTCGCAGAAGGCCTGGGCCTCGGAGGCGGCGTTCTCGGAAGCGCTCACCTCACCGCGCGGGGTGAGGGTAAGGGTGGTCTCGTCACCAGATGCGGCGGTGGTGAGATCGCAGTTCTTCTCGGCCGCCAGGCGCGTGAGGTTGCCAAGGGCAACTGAATCATTGACGACGACCTCGAGGGACTCGCCGGCCGCGAGCTTGGGCAGTGCCTCCAGCGTGAGTACGACGGGCTTTGGGCAGGTGAGGTTGCGTGCATCGATCTTCATGGTGACTCCGATCTGTTCTGTCGGCGGAGCGCTCCGACTGGCATCGGGCGACGCCGAGCGTTAACCACACGAGTGTATAACGTTAGGTCGCAAAGAACGTACGCTATGCTGTGAGACAAAGGGACAGTCCCTTTGTCTCATTCTTCTCGGCTTACTAAGAGCATATGACTTTTTGTAAGGATTCCTCATGAATCTTGCGGATTTGCTGCGAACGGATTGCGGCGTTCTATCAGTGGTCGGCAGTGGTGGCAAGTCGACACTCGTGAACGAGCTGGCGCGCGAGCTGGGATGCACAGTGGTTATCGCCACATCCACGCACATGCTGGCACCCGAGGGCTGCCCGCTCCTGCTTGACGCCACGGAGCTCGACGTGGAGCAGGCGCTCTGGTATACGCGCGTAGTGTGCGTGGGGAGTCGCGCGGAGGGCGCTGACGGGGCCGCCGGGAAGCTCTGCGCACCTACGCTGGGCTTTGGGACGCTTGCCGTGCTTGCCGACCGTGTGCTGGTAGAGGCGGATGGGTCGCGCCGTCTGCCCCTCAAGGCGCACGCCGCACGCGAGCCGGCTGTGCCCTCGGAGAGCAGTCAGACCATCCAGGTGGTAGGTGCCTCCGGCTTTGGCGGGCACGTGGGCGAGGTCGTGCACCGGCCGGAACTCATGTGCGAGGCGGTGGACTGCTCCATGGACGACGGGTGCACGCCCGAGCTGTATGCGCGGTTCGTGGCGACCGAGCATGCCGCTGGGCTTTTGCGCGCAGACGACATCGTAGTAAACCAGGCTGACGACCAAAGCGGCCTCGAGCTGGCGGCGCGGTTTGCCTTGGAGCTGCGAGCATGCGGGGACGAGACGCCCGTGGCCGCCGGATCTGTGCGAGAGCATCGCCTGGTGCGGGTGTAGCGACGAGACAGGTGCCACCGGACCCCCGCCCCATTTGATGCCGCAAACGCGTGCGGGTCGATGGCGAGACGCCCTACCCAGCAACAGGCATTACACACGCGACTACGACGCTCACGACGCCAATGAGCGCCAGCGGGATGCAACCGTCGACGAACGAAGGCAGCGGATCGAGCCGGTAGTACAGCACGTAGCAAACCAGGCTCACGACAAACCCCGCCACCGCAAGCTCGGCCGCGAGCGTGGCCGTACCGGTCTGCCCCGCTCCCCCAAGCGCCAGCGCGCTGAGAGCCTCCATGCCCAGCCACGCAACAAAGAGCACGAGCTCGGTGGTGGGCTGGCGCTGGAACGCGCGCTGCGTGATGGCGAGAAGCGCAATGTAGAGCACGACAGACCCCACAAGGCACCCAATCACGGCCCCGGAGCTGGCAAGGCTTGCCGCGCCTCCACAGATGCGCGTGGCCCCAAGCAAGCCGCAGGCAACCGCGCCGAGAATGGCAATAATACCGATGGTCCTCAGCGCCCCATGGGCCTCCCCACCGCTCACCTTGGGCCAAAAGAAGATGGCCCACCAGGCAAGGTACAGCGCACAGCACGCCGCCATAAGCGCGTGCCCCTGTCGCATCTGCGCAAACGCAATGGCATCCACAGTGACCTCCCTTACCTGCCCAAACAGCCAACTGGGATAACGTAGACCCCGTCGCTCCTGCGGTACGACCGCTCGCCCAAGCCAACAAGAACAGCAAGGAACTCAGGCTCACGGGTCCGAGCCAGCGAGTTTCTCCCCAGCTTCTCGCGAATCCGCAGGAGATCCCCAGCGGCCTCATCAGCCTTGTTCTCCCCGAGCTTCACCTCGATTGCGCCCCATCTCCCAGCTGCGTCCTCCACTATGGCATCCGCCTCAAGCCCATTGTCATCGCGATAGTAGTGGACGGGGTCCTGAGCTGCTTCGGGAAGCGCACGGGCATACACGGACAGGTCCCGCATGCAGAGGTTCTCGAATACCAACCCCAGCGTCTGCCAGTCGCTCTTGAGCGACTGTTCATTCATCTGAAGAAGCGAGACAGCCAGCGATGGATCTACCAGGTAGCGCTTGGGACTTGTGCGAAAGCGCTTGGGGGAACGAGCGGGAGGCTCCCAACCGCGTATGGGGAGCACCAGATAGAGCGACTCGAGAAGCGCCGTGTAGTTCGAAATGGTCGCAAGCGATGCGGCGTCGGTGTTCTCGGCCTCTCCATACATATCCCGAACCATGGTCTTTCTGGTGATTGCCTGCCCAAGGTTCCTCGCGAGGCTTCCCAGAAGGCGCCTGGCAACATCGGAGTTTCCACCTTTTGACGGGACACTCTGCTCGATGGTCGCGTCCACGTAGTCTCGTGCGATGCGAAGCGCACGAGCGGGTGTGATGCCTATCGCCTCTGGCCACCCGCCGCGGCAGCACAGGGACACCAACCTGTCTGCGGTCATGCTGCAGGTTGCATACGTGAACTTGCCCTCAAAGAGCGCCGCCAGAGACACTTCACCCATGGAGTCCCCGGATTCCTGGAGCGACATGGGGAGCATGCGCACCCTACCGATGCGGCCAGCACCGCTATGGTGAACCTTGTCCTTCGCGGGCGTGGAGGACCCCGTGAGAATCCAGAGGCCCTTTTCCCCAGAGGCGTCATCGACCCCGTGGCGCACAACATCCCAAAGCGCAGGTGCGAGCTGCCACTCATCAATCACATGCGGTCGCTCGCCAACGAGAGCCGCCATTGGATCCGAGAGTGCCATGTCCAGGTTCTGACCCTCGTCCAGATAGATGATGCTCTTTGCATGCCTCCGCGCCGTCCAGGTCTTGCCACACCACTTGGCGCCCGCAATCTCGACCGCCCCATAAGTCGCAAGGCACTCATCGACCTCATCGTCAACAATGCGAGGCAGATATCCTGCTGGCGCAACCGACATGTTCTCTCCTATCACCATCTATCGCATGGTCTTTTGTAACTATTATCACCGCTATCTAGCTGTCATGTTGTCGGATTCCGCGATTTTTGTTGTCACTTTCCGCGACTATCGTTGTCGGATTCCGCGATTTTCGTTGTCACTTTCCGCGGCCACAACCGTCCCACGCGCCGAGAAAAGCGGGCGGCGCCAGCACCAGCCAGCACCGCCCGCCTGCAAGTCAAACTGCTGAGAAACCCCGGGCCTACACCCTCGCGACGGCCTTGATCTCGACCTTGCCGCCACCGGGAAGCGCGGCCACCTGGAACGCCGCACGCGCGGGATACGGAGCCTCGAAGAACTCGGCATAGATCTCGTTCATGGCGCCAAACTCGTTGATGTCAGCAAGAAGGACGGTGGTCTCGACCACGTCGGCCATGGAGGCGCCAACGGCCTCGAGGATGTTCTTCACGTTGGTCAGGCTCTGGCGGGTCTGGCTCTGGATGTCGTCGCCGGCGAGCTTGCCGGTGGCGGGATCGATGCCCAGCTGGCCGGACACGTTGATGGACCCGTTGGACGCGACGCCCGCAGAGTAGGGACCGAGCGCCTTGGGGGCCTTGTCGGTGACGATGGCGGTCTTTCTCATGTAAAGCTCCTTTGCTTCGTGCCCGCTCTCACGGGCGGCTAATGGATGAGAAACAACAGCATACAAGAAGGCTCACGGCAAACGCGTTCGCAACCCTATCGTGCCACGTAGCGACCGGGCTTCTCGCCTGTGGGCTCGCCGTCGCGCACGGCAAGCGTGCCGTTCACAAAGACGAGCTTGGCGCGACCGTGTGCCTCGAAGCCCTCGTAGGTGGTGTAGTCGACAGCCTGGTGCTGGTTGGCCGCGCTGATGGTCCAGCGCACCGAGGGGTCCCACACGCAGATGTCCGCGTCGGAGCCGGCGGCAAGCGCGCCCTTGCGCGGGTACATGCCAAACACGCGCGCCTGGCCCTCTGAGAGCAGGTACAGGTAGTCCATGGGGCCAAGCTGCCCCTCGAACGTGGTCATGATGAGCGCCGGCCTGTGCTCGACGCCGGGCCCGCCGTTGGGAATCTTGGTGAAGTCGCCACGGCCACGGTCCTTCTGCCCATGCAGGTTGAACGAGCAGTGGTCGGTCGAAATCTGGTCCACCTCGCCGTCTGCCACGGCCTCGCGCAGCGCCGCGATGTCCGTGGGCTTGCGCAGCGGCGGGCTCATCACGTACTTGGCGCCGGCAAAGCCATCCTCGCCCTGCTCCAGGTAGCGGGTGTCGTCCAGCAGCAGGTACTGCGGGCAGGTCTCGAGCGACACGCGCACGCCGCGCTCGCGGGCGGCGCGCACCTGCTCAAGGCCCAAACGAGTAGAGCAGTGCACCACGTTCACGCGAGCACCCATGAGCTCGGAGAGGTACATCAGGCGGCTGACGGCCTCTGCCTCACACTCGGCAGGGCGGCTCAGCGGGTGCCCCTCGGGCCCCGTGATGCCCTCGGCAAGCACCCTACGCTGCAGCTCGTTGACAAGCGTGCCGTTCTCGCAGTGCACGCAGAGAATGCCGTCGAAGGGCTTGATGGCCTCGAGCAACTCCATGGTCTGGGCATCGTCCAGACGCAGGTGGTCGTAGGCAAAGTACGTCTTGAACGACGTGATGCCCGCGTCGCGCATGTCCGCGATCTCCTCGCGGGTGTGGTCGTTCCAGTCCGCGATGGCCATGTGGAAGGCATAGTTGGCCGTGCAGGTGCCGTCGGCGCGCTTGTGCCACTCGTCGAGCGCCTGGTGAAGGGTCATGCCCTTGTCCTGCGTGGCGTAGTCCACGATGGTCGTGGTACCACCGCAGGCCGCGGCGCGCGTGCCCGTCTCGAAGCTGTCTGCGGTCCAGTCCATGCCCGTCCAACACTGCATGTGCGTGTGGGCGTCAATGAAGCCCGGGTAGACCCAGCAGCCCGTGGCGTCGAAGACCTCAGCGTCCGCAAGCTGCGCCTCGTCGACGCCGCCGGGAACGACGTCCGCGATCTTGTCTCCCTCGATGACCACGTCTCCGAGAAAGACTCCCCTCGGCGTGACAAGCTGGCCGTTCCTCAGGACCTTGCGTGCCCGTGCGACCATACAACCATCCCCTTACAGAGAAGAGCCCAGCTCGCCGGGGGCGCCGTCCTTCTCGCCCGCAGCGGGCCATATGTCCTGCCCGGATTCCATGGCCTCGCGCACAGCCACCAGCTCGCTGGCAACGCGCTCGAGGTCAGACGGGGTGTCAATGTCATCAAGCTCGGCCGGGTAGCGCGCCTCGACAAGCCGCGCGGCAGAGGCAAGGTCTGGATTCCTGCGCAGCAGCTCGCCTCCGCCCACGTCTCCCTCAAGGCCGAGAAGTGCGTCTGCCAGGTATCCCGGGAAGATCACGGGGCTCCCTGGCTTGCCCTGCCACGCAAGGCGCACCACACAGGCGGGGTGCGCGGCAAACTCGTCGAGCAGGGCCTCGACGCTCACGCCAGAGAGCAGCGGCTGGTCGCCCTGCACAAAGAGGTAGCCCGCGCGCTTGCCCAGCGCCTCAATGCCCGCGCGCAGCGTGTCGCTCTGCAGCGCCCCCGCAGGCTCCACACAGTCAACGTGCCTGACCTCGCACACCGCCCGCACGCGCTCCCACCTTGTGGAGACCACCACGTCCAGACGCTGCGACACCAGGGCGTCCAGCGTGTGCGAGACCACCGCGCGGCCACGCAGCGGCTCCACGAGCTTCTGCCTGCCAAAGCGCGTGGCCTCGCCGTTTGCCATGACCACGCAGCCCAGCCTAGGCACCCCTGCAACGCCGGCAAACGCTGCCGAGAAGCCCGCGTTTGCCGCAGCGGTGACACCCTGGCGCCACTCCTCATAGCGGTGGAGGAAGTCCTCTGCCTCGGGCGTGAGGCTTGAGCTTCCGCCCTTCTCGCCTCCAATGGAGCGCACGGTAAGAGAGCATCCCAGGGCGTGCTCGGCATCGTGCAGGATGCGCATGGCCTTGGTGTAGCTCATACCCATGGCCTTGGCAGAGGCAGAGAGGCTGCCCGTCTCGCGAACGCCAGCGAGCAGGGCCATGGGACCCGGGCCAAAGAAGCGCCCGCCGTCCTCATCAATGAGGAACGAGAATACCCGTGGTTCCATGGCCCTCACCTCGCGCGCATTGCCGTTGCGATGCCTACATGCTACCCACGGACGATGGTACCAGTCTTGCCGGCAATGCCGTCCGCCGCACGGTCAAGCTCGGTGATGAGCGACATGCGTCCGGGACCGGACTGGGCAAACTGCAGCGCCGCCTGGACCTTGGGCAGCATCGAGCCGGGGGCGAACTCGCCAGCATCGATGTAGCGCTGGGCCGTCTCGGGCGTGAGCTCGTCCAGCTCGGTCTGGTCGGGCTTGCCAAAGTGGATGGCGACCTTCTCGACAGCCGTGAGGATGACAAGCGCGTCGGCACCGAGCTGCTCCGCCAGGCGGGCAGCGGCAAAGTCCTTGTCAATGACGGCAGCGGCGCCCTTCAGGTGGTGGCCCTCGGTGTGGTAGACGGGAATGCCGCCGCCACCGCAGGCAATGACCACGTGGTCGGCCTCGACCAGCGAGCGAATGGTGTCAAGCTCGACGATAGCCTGGGGCTTGGGGCTTGCGACCACGCGACGCCAGCCGCGGCCGGAGTCCTCGACCACCGTGTAGCCACGTTCGGCCACCAGGCGGTCGGCCTCCTCCTTGGTCATGAACGCACCAATGGGTTTAGTGGGGTTCTCGAAGGCGGGGTCGTTGGGATCGACCTCAACCTGCGTGAGCACCGTGGTCACGCCGTGATGGATGTCGCGGTTGGCCAGCTCCTCGCGGATGGCGTTCTGGAGGTCGTAGCCAATGTAGCCCTGGCTCATGGCCACGCAGACCGAGAGCGGGCAGGGGATGTACTTCTCGGGATCAGAGCGCGTGAGCTGGGTCATGGCCTCCTGAATCATGCCCACCTGCGGTCCGTTGCCGTGCGCCACGATGACCTCGTTGCCCTCGGCAATGAGGTCGACGATGGCCTTGGACGTGTACTTCACGGCCGCCATCTGCTCTGGCAGGTTCTTCCCCAACGCGTTGCCGCCCAGTGCGACGACGATTCTCTTGCCCATGCGTTCCTCTCCGTTCTCCCCTAGTTGTGTTCACGCGAAAAAAGAGCGCGGGCCGGCCAACCGAGCTCACCGGCTCGGCCCGACCAGCCCGCGCGTTCCCCTGTGGGTACTGCGCCAGTCGCCCCGATGCCCGGCTTAGGCCTCGAGCCAGCGGCTGCGGCCGCGCTGCTCGAGCTCCTTGAGCATGGCGACGGGATCCTTGGCCTTCTGCAGGAAGATCATTGCCGCCACGGCGTACGGCTTGTAGCTGGCCTCCTTGTACAGGCCGTCGCGGTGGGCGTCAAAGACCTCGTTGGCGACCTCGCCGTGCTCGCAGGAGACGCCCTCGATGTCGGCCGGCAGCGGGTGCATGTAGATAGTGTCCATGCCGTTTGCGGTCTTGGCCATGAGCTCGGGCGTGCAGTGCCAGTCCATGTGGGTGGCGTTCTGGGCGAGAAGCTCCTTCTCCAGGGCGTCGATGCCCTCGGAGTCGCCGGCGGCGTAGAGCTTGGTGCGCTTCTCCATGGCCGCGTAGGGAGCCCAGCTCTTGGGAACCACGATGTCAGCACTCTCGAAGGCCTCCTCCATGGAGTGGGCCTGGGTGAACGTGGCACCGGACTCCTGAGCGTAGACGCCGGCCTGCTTGACCAGCTCGGGCATGAGGTCGTAGCCCTCGGGGTGAGCCAGGGTGACGTTCATGCCAAAGCGGGTGAGCAGCATGATGAGCGACTGCGGGCAGGAGAGCGGCTTGCCGTAGGAGGGGCTGTAAGCCCAGGTAACGGCAACCTTCTTGCCCTTGAGGTTATCAAGACCACCAAACTCGTTGATGAGGTAGAGCAGGTCGGCCGAAGACTGCGTGGGGTGATCGGAGTCGGACTGCAACGAGACGAGCGTGGGACGGTGGTCGAGGATGCCGTCGGCGTAGGACTGCGCCACGGACTCCGAGACCTCCTTCATGTACGCGTCGCCCTCGCCGATGAACTTGTCGTCACGGATGCCGATGACGTCAGCCATGAAGCTGATCATCGTGGCGGTCTCACGCACGGTCTCGCCGTGGGCGATCTGCGACTTGGACTCGTCGAGGTCCTGGAGCTGCAGGCCCAGCATGTTGGTGCCAGAGGCAAACGAGAAGCGCGTGCGGGTGGAGTTGTCGCGGAAGTTGGAAACCGCGAGGCCAGAGTCGAAGATGCGCGTGGAAATGTTGCGCTCGCGCAGGTTGCGAAGGGCGTCGGCAACCAGGTAGAGGGCTCGGAGCTCGTCAGCGGTCTTGTCCCACGTGTGCAGGAAGTCGCTGTTGTACATCTTGGAGTAGTCGAGCTTCTCGAGCTGGTCGAGGTAGTTCTGGAACGTGGCGTCCATTCGTTTCCCTTTCTTTGGATACGCGTGACTGGGTCTTCCCGGTGACCGCTGGGTCTACGTGCAGAGGACCCGGTCGCAGCGGTGCGCCGCGACCGGGACGCGGATAACTACTTGATGTCGTTGCCGGTGAGGCTGGCGCGGAACTCGGTGGCGTCGCCGGTGGCCTGGCTGGGGTCGTAGAGGTTCACGGCCGCAACGTAGAGCGCGGCGCAGGTGGAGAGGTCCTGCTTGTAGGTGACCTCGTTGGGCGCGTGCGCCTGGGACTCGGCGCCGGGGCCAAAGCCAACGCAGGGGATGCCATAGCGACCCTGGATGGAGACGCAGTTCGTGGAGAAGGTCCACTTGTCGCACAGAGGCCTGCCCTCACGCTTGTCCATGGACTTCTCGCAACCGATGCGCTTGTCGCCAAAGAGGGCTTTGTGGGCGTCGACCAGCGCCTTGACGTGCGGCGCGCTCTCCTTGTTGATCCACGTGGGGAAGTAGGCCTCGGTCTCGTAGACCTCGCCGGTCCAGCTGGGACGGTCGTACATGTACATGGAGACCTTCACGTCGTCACCGTACTTCTTGACGGCGGGGAGGTTGCGGACCTCCTCGAGGCAGGACTTGTAGGTCTCGCCGGCGGTCATGCGGCGGTCGATGGAGATGGCGCAGGAGTCAGCCACGGCGCAGCGGGAGGGGCTGGTGTAGAAGATCTGGGAGACGGTGCAGGTGCCGCAGCCCAAGAAGCGGGCGTCCTCGTAGTGCTCGGGGTTGTACTTGGGGTCGAGCATCTTGACGAGGCCGCGGATCTCGGTGGACTCGTCGGCGCCGTTGTTGTTGAGGGCACGGACGTCGTTCACGATGTCGGCCATCTTGTAAATGGCGTTGTCGCCGCGCTCGGGCGCGGAGCCATGGCAGGAGACGCCCTTCACGTCGACGCGGATCTCCATGCGGCCGCGGTGGCCACGGTAGATGCCGCCGTCGGTGGGCTCGGTGGAGATGACGAACTCGGGCTTGATGCCGTCCTTGTTGTAGATGTACTGCCAGCACATGCCGTCGCAGTCCTCTTCCTGGACGGTGCCAACGACCATGATCTTGTAACCCTCGGGGATGAGGTCCAGGTCCTTCATCATCTTGGCTGCGTAGGTGGCGGAGGCAACGCCGCCCTCCTGGTCGGAGCCGCCGCGGCCGCCGATGAGCTGGTCGTCCTCGAAGCCCTTGTAGGGGTCGAAGTCCCAGTTGTCACGGTTGCCAATGCCCACGGTGTCGATGTGGCCGTCGATGGCGATGATCTTGTCGCCGGTGCCCATGAAGCCCATCACGTTGCCGAGGCCGTCGACCTTGACCTCGTCAAAGCCGAGCTTCTCCATCTCGGCCTTGATGCAGGCCACGACGTCGCCCTCCTCGCAGGACTCGCTGGGGTGGGAGATCATGGCGCGCAGGAACGCGGTCATGTCCGCGTTGTAGGCCTTCGCCGCTTCCTTGATCTTGTCGTAGTCGAGTTCCTTCATTGGATCCTCCTCGCATCGAGCAACGTTCTGAGCAGCCTGGTACGCCTAGTACGTAAACAATAAGTCTGCTAACCAAACTTTTTGTTTGGTTGACCTAATTAAAGCACGTGCGAGAGGGAATTCAAGGGCCTTTGCCAAACTGTTCACTTTTCTCGCAGACGGTCTTTCTGGCGCGGTGGACGGTGGGCGTCCGGCGGAGCCCCACCGGTAACGCTGCATATTCCGATCGGTTAGCACCTTCTAAACGATCGGATTTCTCGGCTTTGCGGCTTCCCTGCAAATCCCGATCAGTTAGGCGGCCTTAAACGATCGGAATCTGCAGGGGTTGCCGACAAGCGCTTTGGCGTGCGCTATTGAGGCCAGGCCGAGAGTTACCCCCACCTCGCACCACGAGAAGGCCCCAGCGACGCAATGCCGCCGGGGCCAAGGGCTCACGTTCTTCTCGGCAGTGTTACTGCTGCGCGCGCCAGCGCTTCATCTTCATGTGGCGACGCACGAAGTACGTGGCAAGCAGCGCAATGGCAGCCACAAGAACAACCTCGACCGCAGTGATAATCGGGCTCTGCCCATAGATTCCTACCTTGAACGTGGCGGCGGAGTTCACCTCGGTGTAAAGGATGTTGTGGCAGGCGTTGCGCAGCGCCTGGTGCCCGGCAGCCGTGTCCAGCGTATCGCTGGTGAGCAGCTGCTCCTGTCTAAACGCAAGGCAAAGGTCGTTGCCCGCACGCAGCCAGCGGTTGATGTCAGAAGTGTCGGTAGCAATCACGCAGTCGGTCACGACAGACCCACGGAAGCCCCACTCGTTCCTCAGCACCCGGGTGAGCAGCACGTGGCTCTCGGCCGTGGGCGTGGTGCCCAGCCGGTTGTACGAGCTCATCATCGCCATGGCACCGCCCTGCTTTGCGGCAATCTCAAACGGACGCAGGTAGACCTCACGCATAGCCTGCTCGTTTGCCCAGGTCACAAGACCGCCAGCATCGCCGCGGTGCGTCTCTTGGTCATTAAGGGCAAAGTGCTTGACGTAGCAGTACACGCCCTGGGACTGAATGCCCTTCACCTCTGCCGCCACGATCTCGCCAGTGAGAAGGCCATCCTCGCTCACGTACTCGTAGTTGCGGCCTCCAAAGGGAGAGCGATGCGTATCGGCACCGGGAGCATACAGGCCACCGACCTTGAGCGCCATGGCCTCCTGGGCAAAGAGCTCTCCCACGCGCTGCGCCAGCTGCTTGTTCCAGGTGTAGCCAAGCACGCTCTGTCCCGTGAGTTGCGTGCCGTTGTAACCGGACATGATGTTGTTCACGCCGTTGGGGCCATCGCACTCGACAACTGCAGGCTTGCCCACGCTCTTGGCCGAGCAGGTCATCCAGCCCCCGTTGGAGACGAGCATCTTCTGCTCTTCAAGCGTCATCTGGTCGAGAAGCTTGTCCCACTGGGGATCGTCATAATTCAGGCCGGTCATGTCCGCAAGGGCCAGGCCGTTCTTCGCGCCGTAGGTCACGTCCTCGACGTCGGGGTTGTCAAGAGCAGCAGGGTTATCCAGCGCATCCTTGACCTCGGCAGAGGCCTCCTTTTCTGCAGGCGCCATCGTGGGCGTCGTTGTAGATGTAGTCGCGGCCGATGGTCACCGTGCGGGTGCCCACCACGTCGTGCGAGTTGTGGCGCAGGCTCACCTGGTAGTCGCCAGCCTCGAGCACGTAGGCGCCGCCCTCGGCCTTGACGCCGGTGTAGTCGTAGCTAGCCATGTCCTCGTGCGTCCAGCTGATTTTGAGCGTCTGGGTCTCACCCGGCTCAAGAAGCTTTGTCTTGTCAAAGCCGGCGAGAACAGCCGCGCTCTTCTCGATGCCACCCGGGGTGTAGGGAGCGCTGTAGTAGGCCTCGACCACGTCCTTGCCCGCAACGTCCCCGGTGTTGGTTACATCCACGGTCATCGTGATCGTGGTGCCATCGTCCGTAAAGTCTGCAATCTTCTCGTCAAAGGTGGTGTACGAGAGGCCATAGCCAAACGGGTACTGAACCGTGGAGCTGTAGTCGATGAAGCCATCTGCCGCTGCGGTCTCGTAGTAGCGGTAGCCCAGGTAGATGCCCTCGGCGTAGTCCACAAAGTGGACGTTCTCGGTGCCAGCGGTCGCGTCACCAGAGCCCGCGAACATTGCTTGGTTGGTGTGTTGCACATTGGAGTAGTCATGCGTGCCAAAGTTGTAGTAGCTCGGAGCGCTCTCGACCTCGTACGGGAAGGTGTCCACGGTGCGACCGCTTGGGTTCACGGCACCAGTGAGCACCTTGCCTATGGCCTCGCAGCCTGTCGAGCCAGGCGTCCCCACCCACAGAGCGGCGTCAACCGCAGGGTTGTTGACAAAGCCCAGCTCCATGGCGTTGGGGCTGTTGAGCACCACGATCACACGGTCGAAGTTCCCCTCGACCATTGCGAGAAGGTCCTCCTCGTTGGGCGTGGGCTCAAGGTAGCTGCGACCAGCCTCGGAGCCCTCGTAGTTGGCCATGTCCGTGGGCAGGTCGTATCCCTCGCCGCCCTTGCGCGTGAGGACCACGATCGCCGTGTCCGAGTACGACTTTGCATCATCGATGACGTCCTGGGAATAGCTGGACTGGGGAAGCTCGTAGAGGTTCCAGTCTGTGCCTACGACGCCCATGTCCTTGGATGAGGTGGCGTTCTCGTCATAGAACTGCTTGAGGTTGGGGTTCACGGAGAGCCCGGCGTCCTCAAGTCCTTGGTAGAAGGTCACGTTCTTGCTGGTGTCCCCGGCACCAGAGCCAGTTCCGCCATAGCTGAAGTTGTTGCCCGCAGTAGAGCCAAACACATTGACCTTGATCACCCCGGTAAGCGGCAGCGCATCCCCTTCGTTTTTGAGCAGCGTGATGCCCTCGGCCTCCACCTCCTCGGTGATGTCACGCGTAGCCGCGCTCGCCTGCTGTACCTCGGTAGACGCCATGTCCGGCTTTGTCGTGAACACGGTGATGAGATCGAAGTACGGAGACACCACGAACCCCACCACGAGCGTCACCGCAACCACGAGCGCCGACACGATGCACATGATCACAAAGAGTGCCTTCTTGGGCCGCTTCACCGGCTTGGCTTGCTCGTCCTTCTCTCCTGTCATCTCTCCCCTTTCCCTATCGCTTGCATGCCCTGCCGCACCCGCGTTGCAGGGTCCCATCAGATGGCCACATCGTGGCCAAAACGCTCACAATGGAGGGGTCGCTGTCATAATCGGGTGACGTTCACGACATAGTTGGGAGGCGAGCATGGCGTACAGGATTCTGGTAGTGGAGGATTCCCCCACAGAGGCAGACGTTCTACGAGGCATCTGAACCGCTACGCTGTGGAAAGGGGCCTCTCGTTTGCCGTGACCGTGCTTTCTTCGGCTGTGGAGTTCGTGAACGGAAGCCACCCGGCAGACCTCATCTTCATGGACATCGACCTGCCAGGCATCAACGGCATGGAGGCGGCGCAGATTCTCCGCGGCTACGACGAGCAGACGCCCCTAGTGTTCGTAACCAACCTGGCACAGTCACCATCAAGGGCTACCAGGTAGACGCCCTTGACTTCATGGTGAAACCCGTCCAGTACGATGACTTCTCGCTGCGTATGGACCGTGCCATGCGCATGGTCAGGCGAACTTCCAAGGGCACCATCGCCATTCCTACTCCCGACGGCATTCGCGTGGTGCGTCTCGATGACATTCTCTACGTGGACATCGTCAAACACGATTTGCACTACCACCTCGTCGGCGAGTCAATCCCCCTTCGCGTGAGGGGGACAATAATCAAGGTCTCGGAGGAACTTGCTGAGAAGGACCTTCTAAAGATTGCCGCTAGCTGCGTCATCAACATGGCCCAAGTGGCACAGATACGGCAGGGCTCGGTAGTCATGTCAGACGGGACAGAGTTCTATTACAGTAGGTCGCAGCGGAAGATGGCGCTCGAGCGCCTCACTTCCTACGTGGGGAGAAGCGCATGATGGGTTCGGTGGCAGTCGCAGCGATGAGCGCGAGTTCCCTGTTCCTGCGGATTGCCTTGGGAATTGGCCTGTTCGCCGCAGCCCTTCAACCGCGCGATCACCTTGCCAGGCGCCTTGCTCTTCTGATAACCCTGTACATCTCGGTCCTCACGGTTCTCTTCTGCCTGAGCGCCATAGTGCCCGGTGTCTCCCGTGCGCAAGGGTACGCCGTCGAGATGATGCTCTTCTCGGCAATACTCGCCGCCTGCTCGGCCGCAGTGACCTACCTCTTCGACGCCTCCGTCTGGGCAGCGCTCTTCTGCTGCTCGGCGGGATACGCAGTGCAGAACCTCGCCTCCGGCTGGAGCGAATTCATCTGGCTGTTCATTGCGGGAACCGATCCCGAGGCGGCACTTGACCGGGAGGCTCCATTAAGCACGTTCACACTTCTGACGTGGCTGATCACCCTGGCTACCTATGCAATAGCGTATCCTCTCATCACCCGGAGGCTGAACAGGCGCGGCCTCGAGCAAGTGGGCGACAAGTCGATGATTACGATGATGGCAATGGTCATGCTCATGGTCATAGGATTTGACCTGGTAATAAAAAGCCTCTGCGAGCTGGGCATCCCTGTTGTCTACGCGGTGCTGCTCCGACTTGTTCATGGATTTATCTGCGTCTTCACCGTGTGGATGGAGTACGAGCTGCTGGTAAACCACAAGCTAGCCTCCGAGCGAGACACCACCGAGCGCGTGCTTGCCGAGCACGAGCGCCAGTACCAGCAGAGCCGCGAGAGCATCGAGGCAATCAACATAAAATGTCACGACCTGCGTCACCAGATTCGTGCTCTGGCGAACGGCGGAGCCGTGGTCGATCCCTCTGCCCTGGCGAATGTCGCACGCGAGGTTGACGTGTACGACGCGGCAGTTCATACGGGCAACGAGGCCTTGGACACGATTCTTACCGAGAAGAGCCTGGTTTGCCAGCGCGAGGGCATCACGCTCACCTGCGTGGCAGACGGGGCGGCGCTGGACTTCATGGCGTCGGCAGACATCTACGCACTGTTTGGCAACGCGCTGGACAACGCCATCGAAGCCGCGCGCAGGCCGAGCCGCCGATCGATTTCCCTGGTGGTGCGCCGCACGATGGGCGTCACGTCGATAAGCGTCGAGAACTACTTTGACCCAGCGGTGGAGCCCAGCTTTAAGGACGGCCTTCCGCAAACGACCAAGGCCGACAAGGCCAACCACGGCTTTGGCATGCGGTCGATGCGCGCGATTGCGGAGCGCTATGGCGGCACGCTTGTTGCCCGAGCGAAGGACGGGACGTTCTCTCTCGACATCATGCTGTAGGCGGGTGTCACGGGGCACTGCTCAACGCTACACATTCAGGCCCGATTGTGTATCTCGCGCAGGTCGCCACACGTTCGAGCGACGAATGTGTGGCGGCTAGAGGCCCCACATCACGAAAACCCCGGCGACACGATGCCGCCGGGGCCAGGATCCCAAAGCTCTTCTCGGCAGACGCACCAGAGGCGCTACCGCCTATGCGTCACCGCCGCGCGAACGCGACCGCGCGGGTCTCTCACCAGCAGCGCCACAACCCAGATGACCAACCCGAGCGCAACCACGCAAATGCCGAGAAACGCGTCGTTGGCAAGCTGCTCGCCCGACGGTTGGAAGATGGCCACGCCCTCCTGGAGGTACTCGGCCACCGCATCGACCAGCCACATGAGCGACGCGCCCCAGAACATGAGGCACGGCAGGCCAAGACAGAGGTCGTCATCGCGGCGCAGATACCATACAAGCGTGAACGCGACGGCAACCAGAACGGTGATGGCAAGCGTCATCGGCTACGCCTCAAGCGCGGGAGCCTGCTCGGCGGCGGCGCGGCGCTCGATCGCGTTCGCAAGGGCGCACAGCCCGGCCCAGGCAGCAGTCACCACGACGGCCATCGCAACGCCGGTCGTCGCCATCTCGCCAAGCATAGCTGCAGCGTCTGCGGGCGTGGACATGGCGGTGAGGAACGGGAAGAAGGGCACAACCTCGCCATGCCAGACGTGCTCAAAGGCGAGAAGGGCGCCGCCGCCCCAGAGCATCTTACAGAGCCAGCCGAGCCTCTCGACGCGACGGGCGCATGCCTCGGCGTTCTCGCCATTCTTCTTGGCCCTCTGCCCGATAACCTTCACGACGGCACCCTCTGCGGCAGGTACGACAAAGCAAGCCATGGCAAGTCCCTTCGGTCGGGGTTGTGGTCATTACGCATTGACCCCATTCTACGTTGCTTCGCCGCGCACCTGTCCCCAAGCCGCAGAGTTAATCGTCATTTCTTAAACGCGAAATCGCCGACCTGGTCAAACGCGGCCGGCGATTAAGAAAAGGAGCTATTCTCCGCGCGGGGACGGCGTCGGACATCGCCGGGCGCAGTGGCGCAGCTCCCGGTGGCATCAGCCCAGGGCAAGGTGCTGCAGAAATGCGCCCTCCGGCGAGAAAACGGCACCGGAGCGAGGGTTTCGTACGCACCTGCTGCCAAAACGGCCCTTCGGGCGTCAAAATGACGCCCGAAGGTAGATTCCAGCGGCTTTCTCGTCGAAAAGGGGCCTTCCGGTGCCCCGGCGCGCAGCTTCCTCTCGGCGCGCGGCTTCCTCGGGACGCGCGACGGCGCCGGGCGAGAAGGACGTCGCCTCCCCTACAGCGCGCGGCGCGTGGTGCGCACTGCCGAGCGCACGATCCCGTGCGCCATCCGGTACGTGAGCGCGAGGTACCCGCCGTACACCAAGGCAAAGAGTCCCAGTCCCAGGGTCATGTTGCTGATCATGTCGCTGTACCCCAGCGCGCTCACCAGGTCGTTAATCACTCCGAGGGCGCAGAGCGAGTGCGCCATGCCCACGATCAGCGGCAGCACGAAGGCAAGAACCACCTGCGAGCGGAGCGAGCCAAAGATGAGACGATCGGAGCATCCCAGCTCGGAGAGGGTCCTGTAACTTCCCGAGGCGTCGCTCGCGTTGGAGAGCTGCTGGATGGCGAGAATCGCAGCGCAGGCGATGACCAGGACAAAGCCAATGTAGATGGCCATGTACGAGATGAGGCCGGTAGAGGAGGTGCCGTCTGCGAGAACGCTCGTGGCGGTTTCCACGCCCACGAGGGCGGCGCGTCCTTTCAGGTTGTCCGCCAGCTTGTCCTCAAGCCCCTTGAGCGCGGCGTCACGCTCCTCCGTGGAGCCCGAGTACATCACGTCGATGACGTTGAAGTAGGTGGGAAGCGTTGCCGCGACGCTGTCGGGCACCACGTAGATGCCAGGGGTAAGGCCAGCGCTGGTGTCCTGGAGCACCACGGCGTCGTCGATCACGGTGGAGCGCGCAGGGGTAAGCGTGGTCTCGCCGATGGTGGCAGTAAAGCCCTTCTCGAGCGCCTTGTTCACAAACTCCTTGGCGTGGTCCATGTTGCACAGGAGCAGGTACTGACCATCCTCAAGAGAGACGGGGTCCATGCCCAGAAGGCCTCGCAGGGCGTTGTAGTCCGAGACGCTCACAACCTCGCCCACCATCACGTGCTCGAACCCGTTGGGGATGCTCTCGCCAGTAAGATTGGACATGCGCTGGTAGGAGGAGGCCTCGCCGCTCAGCTCGGACTCGATGACGGCGATCCTCGCGGTGGCGTGGCGCCCAACCTTGGAGAGATCGACCCCGGCTTTGGCCACCTCGGATTCAAGGTCGATGGGGTCCTCGCCGCCGTCCCTGGGCAGCACCGAGATGGACGCGCTGTATGGTATGCCCTGCTTGGTCATGGCGTTGATTGCGTTGCAGATGCTCATGCCCGTGGTCATGGCGGTCATGGCAAAGAAGAGAATGAGCGCAATCACACCCATGGAGAGGGCCGTGGTATTCACGCGCGAGGCAATCTGGCGCGTCGTGAACATGTGGAGGTCTCGCCAGTAGAAGCCCCTGAGGTGCGTGAGCAGCGCCGTGAGTGCGCCGGCAAGGCCGTAGAAGAAGGCAAAGGTGCCCACAATCACCATGACCGTCGTGACGTAGAAGGCCTCCTGGGAGGAGGCGGATCCAGAGGTGGGGAACCCGTCCCTGGTGAGGCGCCAATACGCGACGCCCATGAGCACCAGGCCCGCCACGGCCAGCACAATGGAGAGGGGCAGCCTGCGCACAAACTGCTTCTCGTTCTGGCGCGCAGAGCTCATGAGGTCGATCAGCCTCACGCGGCGCAGCGTGAGCCAGTTGAAGACCATCATTACGACGAAAATCACGCCAAAGCACCGGAGGGTGAGCAGGAGCGCGTCGGCCGAGAAGAAGAACGAGAAGTGCTGGACGGTGGTCTCGAACATCCGCGCGGTGACAAAGAGCAGGACCTGCGAGACAAGCGCGCCCAGCGCAATGCCCACGCCAAACGAGATGGCGGCTACGATGAGGGTCTCCAGCGCGAGAACCGCGTTCACCTGTCCCGTGCGCATGCCCAGGACCTGGTAGAGGCCAAGCTCCTTCTTTCGCCGACGCATGAGGAAGTTGTTCGCGTACACCATGAGAAAGCCCAGAACCACGGCGAGAAAGACGGTAAGACCATCAAGGATCTGCCCCACCTGCTTGAGTGTGGCCCCCACATCGCCGCGGAGGAAATCTCCCTGGACGCTGATGGTGTTGAACGCGTAGAAGACGGCTACGCCCAGGACGAGCGTGAGGAAGTACACGGCATAGTCGTGCAGGAGCTTTCGCATGTTGCCAAAGGCAAGCTTAGCGAGCATCGTCGACCCCTCCCTGCACGGCCACGACCTGCATGATTCGCTCGAAGAAGGCATGGCGGGTGTCGGAGCCGCGGTCAAGCTCGGTGAAGACGCGCCCGTCGCGGATGAAGAGCACACGACGACAGTAGCTCGCGGCGGTCTCGTCGTGGGTGACCATGAGAACCGTGGCGCCCCTCGACTGGTTCATGGACTCGAGGCTCTCGAGAAGGAGCTTGGCGTTCTTTGAATCGAGGGCACCGGTGGGCTCGTCGGCAAGCACGAGCTGCGGATTCGTTACCAGGGCGCGGGCCGCGGCCACGCGCTGGCGCTGGCCGCCGGACATCTGGTACGGGTACTTGTCGAGGACCTCCTCGATGCCCAGGGACGCGGCGGCAGAGACCACGTCGGTCTCAATCTGGACTGCCGGCACGCGGCCGATGGTCAGCGGGAGCGCGATGTTCTCTCGCGCGGTGAGGCTGTCCAGGAGGTTGGAGTCCTGGAAGATGAAGCCGAGCTTCTCTCGACGAAAATCCGCGAGGCGCGAGCGAGAGATGCGCGAGACGTCCGTCCCGCCGAGCATGATGGTTCCCGAGGTGGGGGCGTCGATCGTGGCGATGCAGTTGAGCAGCGTGGACTTGCCCGAGCCCGAGGGTCCCATCAGGGCGACAAACTCGCCTGCCGCGATGGTGAGGTTGATTCCGTTGAGCGCGTGCGTCGTGACGCCGTGGCCTCCGTAGGTCTTCGTCACGTCGCGCACCTCGAGCACCGACGTGGCGGCCGTAGGGACCGCGCTCGTGGGGTTGCTCTGCATATGGCGTGCCATGTGTGGCTCCTTCTCCTTGTCGTGCTGGCCATGCCGTGCGGCAGGCCGGCGTGTCGATTGCGCCATACATGGTGGACCTGGGGCACCGTGGCTGCCATCGATTGCCGTGACACAACCTTACGTTTGTGTAAGGGCAAAACACGCGCGAGAAAGACCAGCTAGACGGCGCGCGAGTGCTCTCGGGGGAAGATGATGCTCATGGTTGTGCCCTCTCCCTCGACGCTTCTCGCGCCAACAGCGAGCCCCATCTTCTCGCAGAGCGTCCGCACGAGGTAGAGCCCCATGCCGGTGGAACGCTCATGCGTCCTTCCGTTGGAGCCGGTGAAGCCGCGCTCGAAGATGCGGCCGAGGTCGGCCTGGGATATGCCGCACCCGTTGTCCGTCACATGGAGCACCACGCGCTCGTTGGCGCTGCCTGCCCCCTCGACGCTGGCAGAGAAGGAGAGCCGTGCTCCCCGGCCATCGCGGTCTGGCGTTGCCCGATAACGAACTGCGTTGTCGATGAGCTGGCCCAGGATGAAGGTCATCCACTTGGGGTCGCAGGAGACCCAGAGGCCCTTCTCGCCCTCCAGCCCTGCCATATCGATGGCCACGTGGGCCTCGATGAGCGAGCGCGCACGGGACTTCACGGCGTCCCGCACAAGCTGGACCAGGTCGCAGCGACGCAGGAGGTAGTCCTCGGCCACCGAGGTGCTCCGGGCGTAGTAGAGCGCGTTCTCTACGTCCGCCTCGACGCGCGCGACCTCGCGCGAGAGGGCCCGGGCGTCCTCGCTGTGGGTATTAGCGAGCGTGAGGTTCATGGCTGCGAGGGGGGTCTTTATCTCGTGGACCCAAAGCTCGACGTAGCGACGGTAATCCCGCATCTCCTCCTCGAGCTCGGCACCCCTGCGACGCGAGGCCTGAGCTACGTTCTGGAGGGCGTCCCACGCGAGTTCCCCCTCGGGGTACTCGGGTTCCGGAATGGTGTCGACGGCGTCGAGGACGTCATCCTCGCCCCCGGCAAGGCCAACAAGGCTCCGCATGAAGGAGCGCCCGCGCAGCCACTCCCAAAGAAGGCCCACAAGCTCCAGCACGGTGACAAGAAGCACGACCAGCTCGGTGGCCCCCGCCTCAACACCAACCACGGGAAGCATCACGAAAAGCAAGGCGACCACCGCCACGGAGCAGGCAACTCGCAGCGCATGGCTCCGCAGGTACGTGAAAATGCTCATGCGTTATCAACCCGCAGCGAGTAGCCCATGCCGCGATGCGTCGTGATGGCATGCGGCAGGCCCACCTTGCCAAGCGCCTGACGCAGACGGGTGACGTTGACCGTGAGGGTGTTGTCGTCCACGAAGGCATCGGTTGCCCAGAGGGCCTCCATGAGGTCCTCTCGAGAGACGATGGCACCCGGCTGGCGGATGAGGCACTCGAGGACGCGCAGCTCGTTGCGGGAGAGTTCGACGGTCTTGTCGCCATAGCTGGCCTCCGCGCGCACCACGTCGAGGCTCAGACCGCCCGCGCTTACAAGTGAGGCCTGGCTCGGCTGGCGGCGACGGAGCAGCGCCTCCAGGTGGGCAAGGATGAGCTGGGGGTTTGCGGACTTGGCGACAAAGTCGTCGGCACCCATCGAGAGGCTCATGAGCTCGTCGAGCTCGGACGTGCGGCTGGTGAGCACCATGATGGGCACGTCGCTCTCCTGCCTCAGGGCGCGCGCCACGTACTGGCCGTCGGTCCCGGGGAGGCCCAGGTCGAGCACGACCGCATCGGGCGAGGCCGCAGCAATGTCTTCGGCCAGATGGTCAAAGCGGGTTGCGCACTCGACGCTGTGGCCGGCGCTCGAGAGGAGCGCCGAGAGCTGCTCCCGCACGCTGGGGTCATCCTCAACGAGGTAGAGATTGGCCATCGCGCCCTCCGCATCCACGTGCCAACATAAACGAGTAAATCTTAGCATCCGGGGTGAGCCCCACAGGGAGCCCGCCCCGGCACCTGGCACGAGAGAATCAAAGCCCCAGCCTAAAGCTCCTCTCCGTTTGTCTCGATAACGTGCTTGTACCAGAAGAAGCTGTCCTTGCGCGAGCGATGCAGGTCTCCCTCGCCCTTGTTGTTCTTGTCGACGTAGATAAAGCCGTAGCGCTTGTCCATCTCGCCCGAACCCGCGGAGACAAGGTCGATGCAGCCCCACGGCGTGTAGCCAATCACGTCCGCGCCGTCCTCGTCCACGGCAAGCTTCAGCTGCTCGATGTGCTCACGCAGGTAGTCGATGCGGTATTGGTCGTGAATCGAGCCGTCGTCCTCAACCTTGTCGTAGGCGCCAAGGCCATTCTCCACCACAAACAGCGGCAGGCCATAGCGGTCGGTGAGCCAGTTGAGCGAGTAGCGAAGGCCAACGGGGTCAACCTCCCAGCCCCAGTCCGAGGCCTTGACGTTGGGGTTGGGAACGATGTCTGCCCACTCGTGGAAGTCGTAGTGCGGGTTGTCATCATTCCACTTGATGACCTTGCTCATGTAGTAAGAGAGGCCAATGTAGTCGACCGTCCCCTCGGCGAGAAGCTCGAGGTCATCCTCGGTGGCATCCATGTCCCAATCGCGGCGCTCCCACAGGGCGCAGATGTTGGGCGGGTAGGCGCCCAGCGCGTGGACGTCGGCGTAGTAGAAGCGCTTCTCCATGGCCTTGTGGGCCATCAGCACGTCCTTCGGACGGCAGCTGGCAGGATAGAAGGGCACCATGGCGATCATGCAGCCAATCTGGAAGCGCGGGTTGATGGCATGCCCAATTGCCACCGCCTTGGCCGATGCCACCAGCTCGTAGTGGGCCGCCTGGTACATGAGGCGCTCGGGGTCCTCGCCGTCCTTAACCACGATGCCCGAGTCGGTGAGCAAAGCAAACTCGTCGTGGTAGTCTGCCTGGTTGTTAATCTCGTTGAAGGTCATCCAGTAGGTGACCTTGTCGCGATAGCGCTCGAAGCACACAGTGGCAAAGCGCACGAAGAGGTCGATGAGCTTACGGCTGCGCCATCCGCCGTACTTGCTCACAAGCGCGAGCGGCATCTCGAAGTGCGAGAGCGTCACCACGGGCTGGATGCCGTGGGCCAGGCAGCAGTCGAAGAGGTCGTCGTAGAAGGCCAGGCCCTCCTCGTTGGGGTTGGCGTCATCTCCCTCGGGAAAGATCCTCGACCACGCTATGGACGTGCGGAAGCACTTGAAGCCCATCTCGCCGAAAAGCGCTATGTCCTCGCGGTAGTGGTGGTAGAAGTCAATGGCGTCGTGGTTGGGGTACGTCTCGTCCTCCAGGACCTCGCCGGTGAAGCGCCTGCGGGTGTGCACGTCTCCCGCAGTCTCGGCATCCATGATGCTGGGACCCTTGCCGCCTTCCTGCCAAGCGCCCTCAAACTGGTGGGCAGAAACGGCACCGCCCCAGAGGAAGTCTTCTCTCAGCATGAGCTCTCGTCCTTCCCCAACTGGGCCTCAAGCGCGAAGATGCGACGATACAGGGCGATGGCCTGCTGAGCCATGACCTTGAACGTCTCGGTTGAGGCCATCTGGTCCTCGGCATGCACAAGGAGAATCGATACGGGCGTGCGCTCGCCAGCGGCCTCCCTCTGAATCATCTTGGTGTGGGGCGCGTGCCCTTCGACCAGGGTCTTGTCGCCCTCCTTGATGTGCGCCTCGGCTGCCTCGAAGTCCCCCTCGCTTGCCGCCTGCATAGCCTGGACATACAGGGACTTTGCCGTCCCAGCCGACGTGATAAGCGAGAAGCACGTGGGTTCTAGTTCCTCGTCTGTCATAGGTGAAATCCCAATCCTTCCCGACGCCGTTACCAAAGGTGGGGCCGTCGGCACTCCCGACGGCCCCAGCAGTCACGTCGCCTGCGTTTCTACGCCGTGGCCTGCTCCTGCTCGCCCGCCTGCTCCTGCTCGCAATACTGCTTGTCCATGAGCTTGGCGAACGGGAGGTAGATGAAGAAGCTCATCACCAAGACCACGACCTGGAGCAGTGCGGTTCTCCAACCGCCCACGAGGAAGCCCGAGATGATCGCGGGCGTAGTCCAGGGGACGATGACGCCACCGTAGAGGGGGCAAAGGCCGGTGGCGAGAGCAGCGTACTCAATGAGACCCGAGAGGACCGGGGTCAGGATGAAGGGCACAGCCATGAGGGGGTTGAGCACGATAGGCAGACCAAAGAGGACAGGCTCGTTCACGTTGAAGATGCCGGGAACGATGGCCAGACGGCCGAGGTCCTTCATCTGCTGGGACTTGGCGAAGAAGAGCATGAAGACAACCAGACCGATGGTAACGCCAGAGCCGGTGACGGTCATGAACTGGTCGAGGAACTGCTTGGTCACGATGTGGCCGCCGTTGGCAACGGTGAGCGCCATACCAGAGTCAATGATGGCCTGGTTCTCGGCAGAGTTGGCAAGGAGCATGGGGCCCATGATGCCGTCGCCGATGATGGTGGAGCCGTGGATGCCGAAGAGCCAGAAGAACGGGATCATGACGCCCATCGTGATGACACCGCCGAGCGAGTCGGTCATGCCCTGAAGCGGCATGGAGAGGTAGGTGTAGACGATCTCGATGGGGGTGCCGCCGAGGACGCCCACACAGAAGGCGTAGATGAGGCCGGCGCAGGTGATGATCACGAAGCCAGGGATGAGCGAGGTGAACGCGTTGGCAACGCCCTCAGGAACGCCAGCGGGCATCTTGATGGTGATGTTCTTCTTCATGAAGATGGAGTAGACCCAGCCAACAAGCAGGCCAGCGACGATGGCGCCGATCATGCCCTTGCCGCCCGTCCAGCCCTTGAGGATGGCGCCCACCGAGGAGGTGGGGTCAACGAGCAGGGAGGAGTCAACCGAGCTGGGCTGCAGGACGAAGAAGGTGCAGGCGGAGATGATGCCTGCGGGCAGTCCCGCATAGCCCTCGTTCTTCACGTAGGTGTAGGCAATGCCGACGGCTGCGATGATGGCGATGACGCCGAAGGTGGAGTCGCTCAGCTGGGAGCAAACCGCCGAGATACCCGTGGCCTTGAGCCAGTCGGTCACCGACTCCACCGGGAAGTTGCCGATGAGCATGAACAGGGCACCGACCATGATCATTGGCATCGAGTACATGATGCCGTCCTTGAGGGCCCGCATCGCCTTCGTGTTAATGAAGCGCATGATGCCGGGTACTACCTTCTCATTGAGAAATTCTCCCATTGCCAATCCTCTCCTGTGGTTGGGCCTATCTGGCAAAACCTTGCGGACGTGCTACTTTCCCGCAAGCTTGCGCGCAAACTTAAGGACGCCCTCGCCATTGCAGATGCCGTAGTCGTGCATGGGGACAACGTCCATGGGAACGCCTTCCGCCTGCGCGATCTTTGCGAGCTGGTGCTTCATGTAGGCCACCTGGGGACCGAGGAGAGCGACGTCCGCACCCTTGATCCTCTCGTCAAACTCGCTTGCCGGGTAGGCAACAACGTCGATGTCGATTCCCTGCGACACGGCCGCCTCACGCATCTTGTTCACGAGGAGGCTCGTTGACATCCCCTGGTTGCAGAACAGCCGAATCCGAAGCACGGCAATCCCCTTTCTACGTCCGCAAGCCCCTGGCCTGCGGAACCTTTCCTTCGTTACCTACAGGTTAGAAAGAGGAAGCTGTGAACTCCATCGCGTCAATTTCCGGTCACTTCCGGAAAATGACAAAAATGCGGCAGGTAGAGCCTGCCGTTTGCGGTTCAAGCGCCACCGCTTGGTGGCCATGGTGTTGGGAGTTACCGGATTTGCCTAAAAGGGTGACCAGATTTGATCGCTCTATGAGCCGAGAAGAGCGCGGAAGTTCTCGTACGAGGGACTCGACGCCAGGCGAGCAACGGCTTCGGTATCCAGTGCAAAACGCGCGAGCGTCTCGCTCAGCACGCGGCGACGATCGTCACCCTCGTCGGAGCGACCCATGGACACCAGAATGGTCACCATGACGGGGTCGCCATGCCATTCGATGGGATGCAGGAGAACAACCACGTACGCAAAGGTGTTATCGCTAGCTATACCGTTGGGGTGCGGCAGCGCAACCCCGTTCCCCAGGCACATCTGAATGAGCCTCTCGCGAGCAAAGACAAGCTCGGCAAAGTCCTCGTCCACGTGCTCGTGCGCGCAGATGAGGTCGCAAAGCTGATTGAGGACGCCCTCGCGCGTGGTAGCGGAGATGCTCGTCACAAACCTCTCGGGGCCAATGAACGCGTCTATTACGTCGAGGGTGACATCGCCCTTGAGCATGTCCTCTACGCGGCGGGCGTCAACCTCGTCCAGGAACGGACCAATCTGGAGGACCGGCTTTGGCACCGGAATCTTGATGGGGAACGTAGTGAACACAAAGTCGACCTTGCCAAAGTCGTATGTCTCGAGATCAAACTGGTCGCAGAGGTAGACCTTGCCAAGGTGGTCGCCCAGCCGCTGCTCGAGTCGGCGCTTTAGCAAGGCCGAGGAACTTCTCCCCAGGTCAGAGACAATGAGCACGTCGTGCTTGGTCACGAGCCTGCCGCGCTCCACGCCCAGCTGGAGGATGATGGCAATAAAGCCCAGCTCATCCTCGGGGATGGGCTCGCCGCCAAAGTGGGGGCGCAGCACTTCGCCCGCAAGGGTTGCCATCTGGTAGGCCAGAGGGTAGTTCTGCTTTATCTCGCCCAGAAGCGGGTTGTGGGCACGCATGCCGTAGCGCAGCCGGATGGCCATGGGCGCCAGGTGCTGGTTAAGCTGCATCCTCAGGTCAAAGTTGTCGAGCAGGTTGATGCCGTAGTCGTTTGTGAGCAGGCGCAAAATCTCCAGGGTGAGGCGGTCCGTGCGCTCGTTGATCACAAAGTTCGAGCCGTTCTTGCCACCAAAGTTTGCGGTGCGGGAACCAGCCAGGTAGAGCTCGAGGTAGCGTTTCTCGTCCGCCAGGTTCTGCTCGCCACACAGTGCGCCAGAGAGGCCCATCGCGTCCAAGAGGCGCTCCGCGACTTCTCGCACACGCTCATCAACCTCGGGCAGGTCATCGTCATGCAGCCTGAGCGTAAAGCCAGCAAGCACGCGGCTCCTCGCAACAACGCAGTAGTCCATGAGGCTCTCAAAAGAGAACTCTGTGAGGGGCAAATCATACTCCGCGAGAAGGCCCCTCGCCACCCGGGCCAAGCGCGCAAGGAACTCCTGTGCGTCATCCCCCAGCTCGGAGGGGTAGCTCTGCTCGCGAACGTAGCGCTCGGCGATGAGTCGACGCACGTTTGTCTCGTCCCCCACCACGCGCATTCCGTGGTTGGGCCTGCGATCAAGCTTGAGGTCATACTGGGCGAATATCGCCTCGGCAGACTTGAGGCACGAGGAGAGCGTGGAGCACGAGATGTAGAAGACGTTGCAGAGGTCCTGGCCCTTCACATAGCCCATGAGGTACAGCATGCCCACAACCAGGTAGTCGGTACGCTCTCGCACGCTCTGCGGGGCGCCACCGCCAGCAAGCGCGGACTTTGCCATAAAGGCGTCGAAGGCGTCCTTGTCGTCCACCTGCAGCCGGTAGCCGCAGCGCGCCTTTGACTCTATGTGGGCCCCATGGCCCTCGAGCAGGCCGTCAAGCTCGTGGATGGACGTGCGCACGGTCTTCTCGGAGCGGCCTATCTGGGCTGCTAGCTGCTGCGCCGTTGACCACTCATCTGTTTGGAGCAGCCCAAGTAGGCGACGCGAACGCGAACTGCTCATGAGCCCTCCCCATACAAGCGCCGTAACGGCATCAGTTTAACCCATGGGTGTTTTGAGGCGGGTAAGAGACCCCGCAGAAGGCTGCGGGCCCCGAGAAGGGCGCGGCCGGTACGCCGCCTTGTGCGCACCGGCCGCCATGGCCCTGGGAGGCAGGGCTCGTCCTTTGCAATGACGCCCACAGGCGTTGCGATGGCCCTACTCGGCCTTCTCGCTCTGCCACGCGCCGTTCCAGACGATCTGGCGGTAGCGGACGGGGTCGGTGTCGCCCTCGGTCGAGAAGAGCAGGACCTGGGAGTCGGGGCCAAGCTCGAGTGCCTCGCGCAGCTCGGCGTAGGCGGGGTCGGTCATGAGCGTGGAGATGACGCCCATGCCCACGGCCCCGGACTCGCCGGAGGTGACCGCCGGGTCGCCCTTGACGGGAGCGGCGAGCATGCGCATGCCCTTGGAGGAGACCCAGTCGGGGCAGCTCAGGAAGGCGTCTGCATGGTTGCGCAGGATGTCCCAGCCAATGGCGTTGGGCTCGCCGCAGGCAAGGCCAGCCATGATGGTCTGAAGGTCTCCACCCACGATGCGGGGGTTGCCATCACCGGCAACGGCACCCTGGTAGAGGCAGTCGGCGGCACCAGCTTCCATAATCACGAACTTGGGCGGGCTGCTCGGAAAGAGGTTGGTGAAGAAGCCCACCATGGAGCTTGCCAGCGAACCCACCCCGGCCTGGACAAAGACGTGGGTGGGACGGTTGACCTCAAGCTGACGGAGCTGGTCGGCAGCCTCGGCGGCCATTGTGCCATAGCCCTGCATGATCCAGGACGGGATCTTGGTGTAGCCCGCCCAGGCGGTGTCCTGCACGATGACGCCGTGCTCGGTCTCCTCGGCCTCCTTGGCCGCAAGGCGCACGCAGTCATCGTAGTTAAGGTCCTCGATCGTGACCTTGGCGCCCTCCTTGGCGATGTTGTCGAAGCGGGTCTTGGTGGAGCCCTTGGGCATGTGGACCACGGCGTTCTGGTGGAGGCGGTGGGCAGCCCAGGCCACACCGCGACCGTGGTTGCCGTCGGTGGCGGTAAAGAAGGTCGCGTGGCCAAAGTCGTGCTCGAGCTGGTCGGAGGTCAGGTAGTCAAAGTCGCAGTCCGCAACGTCGCGACCGGTCTCCTCGGCGATGTAGCGGGCCATGGCGAAGGAGCCGCCCAGAACCTTGAACGCGTTGAGGCCAAAGCGGTAGCTCTCGTCCTTGACGTAGAGGCCACCGAGGCCAAGGCGGTTGGCCATGCCAGAGAGGTTGGCCAGCGGTGTCACGGAGTACTGCGGGAAGCTCTTGTGGAACGCGCGGGCCTTGGCAACGTTCTCAAGGCTCATAACCTGCAGGTTCTTGTCCTCGCTCTTGGGCATGTGATTGGTGACCCACTTGAACTTAGGCTCCATGGTGCTCCCCTCTCTGCGCGCCGGCGCCCGACGCTTGCTGGACTGAATAAGAAAAAATGTCTTTTTGCCAAACTTTTTGTTAGCACATCAATTACACCACTTCCCTAGCACATTGCAAGGGAGAATGGGTGCCCTCCGGCAAAAGGTTGCTTGTGCGCTTTGGGCGGGACGGCACGGCGAGCGCTACTTGCCAGCGGAGGCAGGCTCCTTCTCGGCCTTTGTGCCACCTGCGCCATTGCCGCCGTTCTGGAGCGGCTTGAGGTTGCGCTGCTCGGGCGTGTTGTCCTCGGGCGGCAGGACGCTGTTCAGGATGATTGCCATAACCGCGCACGGCGTGATGGCCGAAGTGCCAAAGATGGTGGAGATCCACTCGGGCATGCCGGGACCGGCGAGCGAGCCGGAGACCTGAGCGATGCCAATGCCAAAGGCCACCGAGATGCCAAAGACGGTGCAGGCGCGCGGGGTAAGGCCGTCCTTCACCAGGATTCGAATGCCGTTCAGGGTGATGGTGCCAAAGACGCTGATAGTAGCGCCACCAATGACCGGCTGCGGGATCATGAGCAGCAGGGCCGAGAGCTTGGGGCAAAGCCCCGCAGCGAGAAACACGAACGCCGCGCCGCCAAAGACCCACTTGTTGATGACCTTGGTGCTCACGATGATACCCACGTTCTGACCAAAGGCCGAGGTGGGGAGGCCGCCAAAGAAGGACGAGATAATGCTCACCAGGCCCTGGGCCTTGATGGCGCCGCCAATCTCGCGCTCGGTGGGCATCCGGTCCATCGAGCCGGCCGAGGCGGCGGAGAGGTCACCGATGAGCTGCACGTTGACCATGATGTAGACCACGCCAAGCGTGATGCAGGCGGCCGGATTGAACTCGATGGCGTAGGGCATGAACTGCGGGAGCGAGAACCAGTTGGCGCTCAGCACCTCGGAGCCGTCCACCATGCCAAACGGGATGGCCACGATGCAGCCAATGATGATGCCAAAGAAGATCGAGCCGAGCTTGAGCACGCCCTTGCCAAAGTTGGCGAGCGCAAAGACAACGGCAAAGGTGATGAGGCCAACAATCCAGTTGTAGATGCCACCGAAGTTTGCCGAACCGGCGCCGCCAGCCATGTACTTGATTGCCGTGGGATACAGCGAGACGCTGATGGTGAAGATCACGGTACCGGTTACCAGCGGCGGAAAGAGGCTACGCACCTTGCTGTAGAAGATGCCAAAGAGTATGGCAACGATGCCGCCAACAAGCTCGGCGCCGAGAAGGACAGAGAACCCAAACTGCGCGCCCACTGCCTGAAACGCAGGCAGGAAGGCAAACGAGACGCCGGTAAGGATGGGAAGGCCCGCGCCGATGCGGCCAAAGAGCGGGAACTGCTGCAGCAACGTATCAATGGCCGAGAGGATGAGCGCCACCTGGATGATGGCCGTCTCTTGCTCCTGGGTGAATCCGCAGGTGGTGGCTATCATCATCGCCGGCGTGATGACACCTGCGAACGAGGCCAGGACGTGCTGGAGAGACATGGGGACAAGCGACCCTACCGGCGGTAGACCGTCTCGTCTGAAGAGCGACTCGTCGAGTTCTTGCTCTGCCTCTGCCTGCGCTGCCATGTGAGCCCTCCCCCGGGCGCCCTGCGCCCCGTCGGATGTCCTTGACGTGCTCAAGCGTGCCATAGGCCGCTTTGCCGCGTCAAATTATTGGTCTGCTTGTCATACAATTTGTTTGACAATCGACTGGAGGCTCTCAGCGGTAGGAATCTGCCCGCCAACGGTGAGCCTTTCGTCCCTCGCCCTCTGAGCCACGGCTGCCCCTGCCCAAAATTTGCGGTTGACGGCCCATTTTGAGCGAATCTCTGAGTACGAAGGCCCTAACTTTTTACGGAGCCGCAGGTAAAGAAATGGTACCCGTGGGGTGATACTAAGCGAATTCTCGAATTTGGGCCGTCGAGCGCAAATTTTGGGCAGGGCGTGTCGCACGGGATCAGACCCCACGCCGGCGAGAAGCCCTCCGGCATTGCCGTTAGCCCCCTCTGCCCTCGTTCTTTATCGGTTTCCGTGAATCGGAGGTCGTGTTTGCCCAGTTGGCGAGTATCGCGATTCTCAAATTCCGCTAAAGAACGAGAGACAAAGAAGGGGCCGGGCAACCATCGGCCGCCCGGCCCCAGCAGGACAAACGCTATAAGCCACTAGATCATCTCGAGGAAAGCCTGAATGCGCGTTGTGAGCTGGCCATCGCCCTCCGCAGAGTAGTCGGTCGAGAGGTGCATGTAGGGGATACCCGCCTCCTGCGCGGCCTTCTCCATGTCAAACGCCTCCATCTCGTAGATGGTGCAGAACGAAAGGGACGCGTCGATGATGCCGTCGGCGTGGAGCTCGCGCGCCATGCGGATGACGTCGTCGCGACGGCCATTGTTGGGCGTGAAGATAGCGCACTGGATGTTGAGGTAGCGGTCGGCGATGTCATCGAGCATCTCGTCCACAGTGGCGCCGTCCTCGGGCACGAGGTCCTTGTAGTAGCGGCTGCCGGTGCAGCACTCCTCTCCTACCACTACGCCGCCGGCCTTCTCGATAATGTTGAAGAGCTTCCAGTTGGGCACTGCCATCGGCGTGCCGGTGTAGAGGATGCGCTTGGCACCCTTTGGGGCGGCGCCGGTACCCTCGGCGACGCGCTTCTCGCACTCGTCAGCCATCTGGTTGATGGCCCCGGTGAGGCGCGCGGAGTCGTCCATGAACGCTGCCTGCACGGTGAGCAGCGAGTCCAGGCCAGAGATGGGCACCGGGTCTGCGGCGCGGGTGGCCGAGAGGCGCTGCAGCGCGCAACGCTTGTCGTTTGCCAGCTTGATGGCGGCTCGCAGGCTCTCCTCGGTGATCTTCTGGCCGGTCTCCTCCTCGATACGCGCGGCAAGGGCGTGAACCTCGTGGCGCCACTGGAGCTTGGTATCGTCGTTCCTCACGTGCGGAACGTCCATGATGTACATGGGCTTGAGCTTGGAGAACTGCTCGTAGGCCTTCTTCTTGCCATCGCAGGTGTTCTCGCCCACCACGAGGTCGGCACTCTCGATGTAGGGGCACACGCGGCCCAGCTTGAAGCCCATGAAGCCCTTGATGAGCGGGCAGGTGTTGCGCGGCACGTACCTCTCGGCCTCCTCGGGCGCCCACTCGGCTCCGGCGCAGAGGCCAACCTCCACGGCACCCGCTGCGGTCACGACCTCCTCGGGCACGTAGAGGCAGAAGCTGCCGATGATCTTCTTGGGGCTGCCCTCGCTGCGGCCATCCACCATCTCTCGGATGCGCCCGGAGTGCAGGTTGGCGGCAACTCCGTCCAGGTAGGACGTTGAGGCAGGCCTGTTCTCCTGCGTGAGGAACATACTCTGGTACATCTCGCCCACCACGCTGAGAAGGCCGTCGTGCGCCTCGACGTCCATGCCAAGGTCTCCCCACATCTTGTGATAGTCGTACTCGTCTGCCATGGTGACTCCCCTCCTGCGTCCACGCATGGCCGACGTCCTCACGTCCAGGCAAAACCCTGCGAGAGACCCACATAACTGCAGCACTGCACCCGCCTGGGCGCGTCCTCACGCCAACCTAGCCCGGACGGGCAATCTTGGGCGCCCACCGTTATCTTTTCTCGTGACTATCGGTGGCGCCGTTTCATCATAACGGTTTGTAAGGTTGCCAGACTATCTATTGGGCATGCGACAGGCGAGCGGTGGCCCTGCGTCCGCAAGTGAATTGTCCCCGACATAGAAGCACATCGCGGTATTATCGGCTCAGAAAAGCCCGAGTCCGACAGGCTCACCACCTGCGACGCGACGCTCAGAATGGAGCGACCATGAACGAGACAAACACCAAGATGCCGCAGCCGACGGAACTCATCTCCGCCGACGACGCGCGCGCCCTCACCGCCGCTGCCAAGCCCGGCCGCTCGCAGGCCGAGGCGGACACCCTTGCCGCGAATGCCCTGCGCTGGGCCATGCACAACGCGGAGGGTCAGACCAGCACGCGCATCCGCACGTACGCCATGTACGGCAGGACATCGGTGATGCTCAAGTTTGCGCCCGGCGAGACGGACTGCGCCGGTGCTGGCAACGCCTTCTACAACGACCTTCTTGCCAACAGCAACGTGCTGGTGGCCGATGCCATCTCGAACATCATTCACGGCCGGCCGCAAGGGCTCATCTCTCCACTGCAGGAGATGCGCCTGCTCAACGAGTACAACGCCAAGCTCGTGGCGTTCCTGCGGCGTCTGCGTCGTGCCGGCTACGACGTGAAGGCAGGCGAGGAGCTTGCTGCCGAGGGCATGCACGACAACAGCACCATCGTGGTGAGCTGGGCGTAGGGCCCGCCGCAACACATTCGTCGCGCGTTCGTGTTACATGCTGGGCGCGTCACACATTCATCTCCGATTGTGTGACGCGCCCCTAGATGAGACAAAGGGACTGTCCCTTTGTCTCACGATGTATCGGCCGGAGTTACGCAGTCTTCTCGGCGCCCTCTCCCACGACACCGTCCATCACGTCGACGGCCTTCTCGACCGCATTTACGATGTTCTCGTAGCCGGTGCAACGGCACAGGTGGCCCGAAAGCTGCTTGCGGATTTCGTCGCGGGTGTAGGTTTTGCCCGAGCGCTCCATTTCGATGGCACTCATGATGATGCCCGGAATGCAGAAGCCACACTGCACGGCGAACTCGTCAATAAATGCCTGTTGCATGGGGTCGAGCGTGCCGTCTTTGGCAGCAACGCCCTCAATCGTAAGGATGTCTTTGCCCTGGGCCCAATCGGTAAGGTACAGGCACGAGTCGGTAGCCACACCATCCACCAAAACGGTGCACGCGCCACACTCGCCCACCTCGCAGCCTCGCTTGGTGCCGGTTAGGTGCAGCCGGTCGCGAAGCGTGTCCAGCAAGGACTCGCGCGTATCGTAGCCAACTTCCACGGGCTTGCCGTTTACGGTGCACTTAAGGATGCGCATTGTCATTAGATATCAACCCCTCCCTTGCGCGCCGCCTCCACAAGCGAGCGCCTGGACATCTCGCCAATAAGCTGCAGGCGGAAGGCCTTCGAAGCGCGCCAGGAATCGCGCGGGTGAGTGTCGGCCTGCGCGAGCTCGCCAATCTTCTCCACTGCCTCGGACACGGGAAGCCCACGCACGGCGTCCTCCGCATTCGTGGCGCGAATAGGCGTGGGCGCGGCGACGCCAAACGCAAGGCGAATGTCGTCGATCGTGGACTTGTCCGCGCCAAGCTTCACCAAGCAGCAGCACCCCATGGTCGCGATTTCCAACGCACGGCGCTTGCCGTACTTGAAGTAATGGCCGGTAAAGCCCTCGTAGTGGTCGCGCGGAATGCGGATGCGCACCAGCACCTCGTCGCGCTCCTTGGTGGAGCGACCGGGACCTGCGTACCACTGCTCAATGGGAATGGTGCGCTTGCCGCGCGCGCTCACCACGTCGAGCAGGGCACCGTACGCGAAGAGCGTGGAGGCGCTATCGGCAGAGGTCGCGGCGTTGCACACGTTGCCGCCGATGGTGCCCGACACTCGCAGCTGAGGGCCGCCCGGGGTGTCGCAGGCCTCGCCCAGCGTGGGAACGGTGGCCTGGATCACGGGGCTGGTGGTTACGTGGTGGAACCACGTGATAGGGCCAATCTCCACGGTGCCGTCGTCGGCCAGCCTCACACCATCCAGCTCGTCGTTGAGTCCGTGAATGGACACCAGGTGAGCCCCCGCAAGCTTGCCGCCGCGCACCTTCACGAGCACGTCGGTCCCTCCGGCAATCACGATTGCCTTGGGGTCTTCGGCCAAGGCGCGGCAGGCGTCGTCCACGCTCGTGGCCTCGTACAGGGATTCGATATCGTACATTAGATGAGTCCCTCCTTCTTGAAGCCCTCAACAAGGCGCTGCGGCGTCATGGGCATGTGGTAAAACTTCACGCCCGTAGCATCCAAAATTGCATCGCGAATGGCGGGCGCCGGCGAAATGATGGGCGTCTCGCCCACTGCCTTGTTGCCATAGGGACCCGTGGGGTCGTCGGACTCCACGAAGTCGGCCTTCAGGTCGGGCAGGTCCATCATGGTGGGAATCTTGTAGTCCAGCAGGGTGTCGTTGAGCACGCGGCCCGTCTTGGGGTCCACCTGCACCTCCTCGGACAGAGCAAAGCCAATGGACTGGCCCATGCCGCCGTGAACCTGCTGCTCCACGAGCTTGGGGTTAATGAGGCGTCCGTTGTCCTGCACGCTAATGATGCGGTTCACCGTTACCTGGCCCAGGGGCATGTCCACCGTAACGTCGGCAAAGGTGCAGCCCGTGGCTATGGCATTGGTGTGCACGTTGGCCGTGGCATAGGCGCTTAACTGGTCGTTTGCGTCCACGTTGTAGTAGGCCTCAAGAGCGAGCGAGGCAAGCGTGCACACCTTGCGTCCCGTGGCGTCCCAAATGGCATGGTCGCGCAGGTCGAGGTTTTCGCCGGCTGCCGGGTACAGGCGATGCGCAAACGCAAAGATCTTCTCGCGAAGCTCTTTGCCTGCCTTTTTTACCGCCGTGCCCGAAACGTAGGTTTGGCGCGAGGCGTAGGCGCCTGCGTCGTACGGGGCAACATCGGTGTCTTGGAACGAAACTATGTGCACGTCCTCGGTGTCGATGCCGATGGCCTCGGCCGCCATTTGCGAGAAGACCGTGTCGGCTCCCTGGCCAATCTCGGTCGCGCCCATTTGAAGCTGCACGGTTCCGTCCTGGTTAAGGGTTATGCGCGACGTGGCCGTTTCGAGCGCGAACGGCGCGACCGCTGTTTTGTACACGAAGAAGGCAACGCCCACGCCGTGGCGGATGGGGCCGGTCTGGTTGGCGTACTCGCGCTTCTTCTCGTCCCAGTGAATCCACTCCTTGCCCTTCTCCACGCACTGCGGAAGCGTGCAGGTATGGGCCGCAACGGCGCCGCCGGGCGTGAACTCGTCCACGAAGCCCTCACGGATGCAGTTCTTGAGACGGAACTCAAGGCCATCCCAGCCGTTGTCATAGGCAATGTCGCCCATGAGGCACTCGGCCGTCCAGACGCCCTCGGGCACGCCGTAGGCGCGCATGGCACCAGTGTGCGGGCCGTTGGTGTAGACGGTCCAGGCCTCGCTTCTGGAGGCCACCTCGTTGGTGTGGTAGAGCCAGCGGAACGAGTTCACCGAGTTGAGCACCAGTGCATGTCCATGGTGGATGTAGCCGCCGGTGTTGGACCAGCCACGGATGGAACGGGCATGCAGGAGCATGTCGTCTCCGTAGGAGGCCTCGACGTCAAAGGACTTGGGCTGACGGCCCGAGGTGTCCCAGAAGAGCTCCTCGCGCGAGAGCTCGAGGCGCACGCAACGCCCGCCGAGCTGCTGGCAAATCCAAGCGTTGAGCGGCTCGTAGTGGATGTCCTGCTTGGTGCCAAAGCCGCCACCAATGTAGGGCTTGATCACGCGCACGTCGCCCCAGGGGATGCCCAGGGCCTGGCCAATCACGCGGCGCATGATGTGCGGAATCTGGGTGGAGGCCACGCAGACAATCTTGCCGCCCTCCATGTAGCAGAACGAGGTGCAGGTCTCGATGTGCACCTGCGACTGCTCGCCCGTCTCGGTGTGGATGGCAATGTGGTGGTACGCGGGGTCGTTTATGGCGTCGTCCACGGTTTTGTAGCCGTATTTGGCCAGGTTTTCGGCACTGGTGAGCACGCAGGTGTGCGCCACAAGGTTGTCGGGGCGAAGCTCCTGAACGGGATGCTCGGTACCCTTGAGCGACTCCTTCGCGTCGTACACGACGGGCCACTCCTCGTACTCAACCTTTATCTTGCGCAGAGCGCGATCGCAGGCCACGGTGTCCTCGGCCACTACCACGGCGATGTTGTCTCCGTAGATGCGAATGCGGTCGTCGAGAAGCTTCCTGTCCGCAAGGTCGCGCTTCTCGGCGTGGCTGTCGGCGTACCAAGGGTGACCGGCCACGGGGTAGGGCCTGTCTGGCACGTCGAAGCAGGTGAAGACCGCCACCACACCGGGAACCTTCTTGGCCTCGGAGGTGTCAATCGAGAGCACCCGTCCGTTGCCAATCGTGGAGTGGAGGATCCTCGCCTCAAGGCAGGGCTTGGGGCAGAGGTCGTCGGTAAACATGGCACGTCCCGTGACCTTGTCGTACGCATCGACACGCTTGACGGGACGTCCGACCTCCCTCAGCTGTTCCATAACAAGCTCCCTCTCCTAGAAACCTGTAATGCTGTATGACAAAATGTTAGTGACCCCGCGAGGAGCGGCGGCGCGAGAGCGGCGAATGGTTACGGCGAATGGTTACAATCCGCTCCCGACCGTACATCTCTACGCAACGGCACCACACGTCCTCTGAGCTGGCCGTTATTCAACGGAAAACACAACGCGAAGAGCGGCCTTTTGTGCTCGAGAAGCCGTACCGGGTGCCGGGTACGAGAACACCCGGCGCTTACCCAGCACAGCCGTGCCTAAAGAACGCGCTTGCCCGCGACGTACTTCTCGACGATGCGCCCACCCTCCTCGGCGAGGTACATGTAGCGCTCCACGCGCTCGACGGGGTTGCACTCGAGCGTCGTGCGCAGACCGGAATCGTCCAGTACCAGCACGTCCGCCTCGTAGCCCTGCTCGAAGGTGCCCACCTTGCCAAAGAAGGCGCCGCCACCAACCGTGGCAATGTAGAAGGCCTCGGCGGTGGAGAGGGGCTTGAGGTTCTGGTCCACCAGGCGCCAACGGAGCTTGGAGCAACCCACGAGGTCGGCCACCGCGCGGAACATCGAGAGCGACGCGCCGCCGGCGACGTCGGTGCCAAGGCCCACGTTCATGCCCTCGACCAGGTAGCGGCGGATGGGCGCGATGCCCGAGGACAGCTGCATGTTGGACTGCGGGCAGGTCGCGACAAAGACGTTGTGCTTCTTGAGAATCGCGATCTCCTCGTCGGTCGAGTAGTTGCAGTGCGCCATCACGGTCTTGCCCTCGCCGTCGAGCTGGCCAAACTGCTCGTAGGTCTGACCATAGCAGCTCGACCAGGGAGCAAGCCCTTGCACCCAGTCGATCTCGGAGAGGTTCTCGGAGAGGTGCGACTGCAGGGGCAGTCCTCTCTCCTGCTTGAGCTTGCCCAGGCCCTCCATGAGCTCGTCAGAGCAGGTGGGGGTGAAGCGCGGCGTAAGGATCGGCTTCGTGTTGGCATAACGCTTGCCCTCGACGTCGTTGAGCCAGCGGACGGTGTCGGCCAGCGAGGTCGCGGCGTCCTTCTCGCACAGATAATCCGGGCTGTTGCGGTCCATGTTGACCTTGCCCACGTAGGTCTTGAGGCCCGTTGCCTCGAGCTTGTCCATGAGAAGCTCGGTGGGCTCGACGTGCATGGTTCCAAAGACAACCGCGCGCGTTGTGGGCGAGTGGAGCAGGTCGTCGCTAAAGATGTCGTAGGCACGCTCGGCGTACGAGAGGTCCGCGTACTTGCTCTCCTCGGGGAAGGTGTGGGTGTTGAGCCACTCGAGGAGCTCGAGGTCCATGCCCATGCCGCGGAAGCTGTACTGCGGGTCGTGGACGTGAATGTCGTTCATGCCGGGGATGACGAGCTTGCCCGTGTGGTCAACAATGTGAATGCCCTCGTACTCGGCAGGAAGCTGCTGGTAGACGCCCTGGACAACGCCGTCCACAACAACCAGGTAGCCATCCTTCGCCCAGGAGAGCGTGTGGTTGTGGCGCGACCAGACGATGTCGCCCTTGATTGCAAATGTGTTCTCGTTCATGGCGTACTCCCCTCTCTTAAATGCGCACAGCGCGTAGGCCACCTACTAGATGAAGAAATACTTGATGCAGAACAGCACGAACAGCACCCACATCACGCCAGAGATCTTCTTGCGGTTCTCGGTGCCAGAGCAGGCGTTGATTGCCACATAGGAGATGATGCCCAAAGAGATGCCCTCGGCGATAGAGTACATGAAGGGCATGGCGACAATAGCGACGAACGCAGGCAGGGCCTCGGTCGCGGTGCCCCACTCGATCTGGGTGACGGCGCCAAACATCATGAAGCCAACGATGACGAGTGCGGGCGCAGTCGCGAACGACGGAATGGCCAAGAAGATTGGCGAGAGGAACAGCGACAGCAGGAACAGGACGGCCGTGGTGATGCCCGTGAGGCCGGTGCGTCCGCCCTGGGCGATGCCAGCGGTGCACTCGACGGCGGTTGCGGTGGACGAGGTGCCAATGAGGCCGGCGAACGTGGTAGCCAAAGACTCGGCGAGCAGGGCACCCTTTACGTTGGGGAGCTGGCCGTTCTCGTCCAGCAGGCCGGCCTTGGACGCGGAGCCGATCAGCGTGCCGATGGTGTCAAAGAGGTTGGTGAACAGGAACGCAAAGACCACCGACGCAAAGCCAACCGAGAAGAAGTTGGAGAAGTCCAGCTTGAAGGCGATGGGTGCAACCGAGGGAACCGAGAGCCCACGCGAGAAGTCGGGCAGGAGGCTTGCGAAGCCGGCGTCGGGGTTGGGCACGTAGACACCCGTGAGCTGGCACACGATGCCAATGCCCCAGGTAATGAGGATGCCCAGCAGGATGTTGCCGCGCACGTTGTTGCACACGAGTATCGCCGTGATAATGATGCCGATAAGGGCGAGCAGCGCCGAGATGCCAGCGGTCGTGAACGTACCCGCCTCAATGGAGCCATGGAACGAGAACATCGAAACCAGCGTAGCCTCGTTGGAGATGACCAGGCCGGAGTTCTTGAGGCCGATGATCGTGATGAAGAGGCCAACGCCAGCGGTGATGGCGTACTTGAGGTTCATGGGGATGGCGTTGAAGATGGCCTCACGCACGCTGGTGAGCGAGAGAATCACAAAGATGATGCCCTCGACAAAGATTGCGGTAAGCGCCGTCTGCCAGGAGTAACCCATGCCGAGGCATACCGTGTACGCAAAGTACGCGTTGATGCCCATGCCCGGTGCCAGGATGAACGGGTAGTTGGTGAGGAGCGCCATCATCAGCGTGCCGATGGTCGAGATGAGGACCGTAGCAGTGAAAAGCGCATCCTGTGGCATGCCCGTCGCCGAGAGGACCGAGGGGTTTACCGCGAGGATGTACGCCGCGGTAATAAAGGTAGTGAGGCCGGCAAGAAGCTCGGTCCGCACGTTGGTTCCGCGCTCCTTGAGGCGAAAGAGCTTGTCTAGCGTCTGTTCCATGTTCACACACCACTTCCTAGCTCGTGCTTCCGACAGGCTTAGCCCGCAGGGCGGCCAATGGCCACTCCACAGGGTGCTTACGCTTGATGTGGCGTCTGAAAGGTGCCGCGCTGTTGGGGGACCATCGAGGCCCACTCATGCAGCCATCGTGACTGCCGGCAGGTGCGCGGTTGAACTGACATTAGAGGTAGGTCGCTTGCTGGCAGGCGTTTTCTCGTCTCGGCAGGTACTGGGCAGCTCCGTTGATGTGATCGGAGAAGGACTGCGAGGCTAAATGCCTACCAACAAGTTTTGTTATCGCACTATTTGTTTTTTGTAATGTCGATATTACCGAGAGACTTCCAGATGTTGTCGAACAGCCCGCAGACGGTAGGCGACTCTCCGCAAACGGTTGCATATTCTCTGCTGATTGATTGACCGTTATGCATATAGATACCTAACGATTGGCTGGCCACGCAGCTGCACGGCGAGGTCGCTACACATTCGTCGTTCGAATCTGTGGCAACCTGCGCGGGTCACACATTCGTATCCGAATGTGTGACGAGACAACTCCCCCCAATCTCTCGTAGGGCGAAGGCGACACCGCAGCGATGGTTTTCGATACGCTTCATGCAAAACGGGCCTTAAGGCGAGAAAACGCCGCCTCTCGACTTCGCAAGAGTTTGGACGTCACGCTTCGGAATCGTCCCAGCGATGGGCTCGGCCACCCAGGTGCTTCTCGTCCTCCCTGGCAAGAGAGGCATGGTTGTTTTCGACAAGCTCCTCCACGGTAGCGCCGCGTCTTCCGGAATACTCCTCGCAGAACCGCATGAGCGGCTCGATGTCGTGAGAAGCGGTCTCCCAGATCTGGTCCCATGAGATACCGGGATAATCATGAGATGGGACGTTCCGAAGTCCGGCAATCTGGTCCCACGGCAGGTCAAAGCGACGCTTCGTCTCGAAGGTAAGCCTCGAGGCCTCCTCGCCTATCCTCTGCAGGGAGTAGGCGAGGGCCTCTCCGGCCATCTCTTCCTCTGGTGACGCGGGGCTGAGAATCGCACTCTCACTGTAAAGGCCGTTGGAGATTCTCCACTGTATGGTGGATGCCGTCTCCCAGATTTCTGCCACCCGCCTGTCATCGTTGCTGCGCGCGCTCATAGACGCTCACCCGATCCCTGTCGAAGTTCTCCAGGAACGCCTTCCTAGCCCTTTGCCTGCAGAGCGTGAACACGTCAACGTCGACCCCAAGCGCATCCTCAAGCGCAGACCGTATCTTGTCCAAGTCGCCGAAGGAAAGCCTCTCTCCCTCAACCTGGTCGAGAATGATGTCTATGTCGGAGTCAGGTCGATAGATGCCTCTGGCCGCCGAACCATACAGCCATGCGCGGCGAACCGGGTAGCAGTCAAGAACCGGGGTCACAATCATGCGGAGACGCTCGACGTAGCTTGGCTCAAGCCTGGTGCGCCCGTCCCCCATCACGACGCAGTGGCAAATGGTCTGCTCCACCAAGCTCACCTCCAACGAAGCGAACCTCCCCATTCGATGATATCGTCCCCAAAATCACCAGTCCACAACGGGAGCGACGCGCCTTTTGCTTCATGCAACAAACGGGCCCTCCGGCGTCAATGATCGCCGGAGGGCCAAATGGTACGTACAGAAACATCGCTTTAGGCATCATGCACCTAGAGCGTGTTCTTCAACGCATCGACCTCGTCGTCGGTAAGAAAGGAGCCGGCCTTGATCTGCTCGGAGTACTCCTTGACCTTGTCCTGGACCTCCTGAGAGACCTTGTCGGAATAGCTGCCGAGATAGACACCGCCGTTGTCCATGTTGGCCTCAATCACGGCGCCGCTGCCAAAGGAGCCGGACTCGATCTGGTCCATGGCCTGGCCAAACATCCAGTCGGTGACAGTGGAGGTGATCACGCTCGGGTTGTCGGGCCCAACCGAGTCGATGGGCTGCGCGATGTCGAAGTGCGTGTCCACGCCCGCCTCCTCGAGCGCCTGGTGCGCGCCGTTGTCGACAGCAGAGGCGTCTCCCCACATGACGTCGACGTTGTTGGAGGCAATCCACTGATCGGTGATGTTGGTGCCAAAGGACGCGTCAGTGAAGCCGGCATCAAAGTTGTAGTGTCCCTCGATCTTGGGGTTCACCTTCT
>ERZ773013.17-NODE-17-length-104365-cov-6.377711_pt1 | contig 104365 bp, 86 predicted proteins | sample MGYA00511670_ERZ773013 | MGnify/ENA primary metagenome ERZ773013 (study PRJEB29015, sample SAMEA2738120) | human oral metagenome | biome: human oral; feature: human-associated habitat; material: saliva | place: China | collected 2257 ... | reverse complement strand
CAAGGACTCCTGACCGGCAAGGCTCCTGACTGCGCCACCCTGTGGGGCGGGATTGCCTGCGTCAATCGATGAAGGCGATTCCTATTGATAGGTCGTCAGAATCAGCTTGCCGTCAACATACTCGCCCAGGAACACGTCCTCATAACCATCCGCCCCTTGCTTCTTCATCTCCTTGGTCAGCCACTCCTCATCCTTTCCGATGACCTCCAGGATGTCGGTCTGCAGCTGTCCGTCTGTGATTAAGGGGAACTTCGGGTTCTCTTCGCCTTCGAGGGTGATAATCAACTCCCCGTCCTGCTCGACCACGGCTCTTTTCACCTTCTCTGTCGAGTAGACGTTCTGGACTCAGAGCTTGAAAGACACGTCATGGGCGCTCAGGCCGACTCGCCTGCAGTTGTCAATGTCTATCTTTCCGTTGTCAATGACGATCAAGGCCTTGCCGTCTATCAGCTGCTTCGCCTTGACGTTGTGCTGCTTGATCCACTTCAGTGTCAGGATGAGCCCGCACCATATGCACAAGATGCCGATGTAGTCCGGAAGCTGAATGTCGTTATTGTAGATGACTCCACCAATGATACCTCCCAGGACGTAGTTCTGAACCTGCTCGCTCGCAGATGATGGGGCCAGGTTGCCTTTTCCGGAAAGGTTGATGATAATCGTCAGTGCAAAAAAGCCGATGAGTAGCTATAGTGTCACCAGAACGAATCCGCTCACCATTTTCTCGTTTCTCGTCGAGTTATATTGAATGTACGCCACAGGGTGTGTTGTCAGTATTTTGGTGGTCAGGTGCCGCTCGCCGGTGCGTCGGGCGCAACTCAGCCGGGTACACCCAGTGCCCCCAGCATGGGGCGCATCTTGGCGGTCGTCTCCGCCAGCTCGTCGACCGGCTCGGAGTCCGGCATGATGCCGCCGCCCCCGAACACTCTCGCGGGCGACTGCGGTCCGGGACCTCCTGTGGGCAGCTGGGCGCTGCGCAGCGCGATGCACCACTCGCCCTCGCCGTGCCAGTCCACCCAGCCCACGGGCCCGGCGTAACGCCCCCTATCCATGGACTCGGCCTCCTCAATGAGACGCGCCGCCGCCTGAGTCGGCGTCCCGCACACGGCCGCCGTCGGGTGCAGCGCGTCCACCAGCGCCAGCGCCCCGGTGTCCCCGGCGACGACCCCGGTGACGTCACTGGCCAGGTGCAGCACATTCGGCAGCGTCAGGACGAAACGGGCCGGGGCCTCCACCACCGAGCACAGCGGCTCCAGCGCCGTGATCGCCGAGTCCCGGGCCAGCTCATGCTCCCGGTTGTTCTTCTCCGAGCCCTCCAGCCAGGAGGCCAGACGCGCGGTCGCCAGAGCATCCTCGCCGGCGTGCCGGCGGGCCGTACCGGCCAGCACCCTGCTCATGAGGCGCCGATCCCGCAGGCGCAGCAGCAGCTCAGGGCTGGCCCCCACCATCTGGTCGACGGCGAAGACCCAGGTGGAGGGGTAGTCGCGGGCCAGGCGCCGCAGCACCGTACCGGTGGCCAGCGGCCTGCCCGGGCGGACCAGCACGTCACGGGCCAGAACCACCTTGCGGGCCTGTCCCGTGCGCATCCGCTCCTGCGTACCGGAGACTGCCTGACACCACTGCTCCTCGCTAAGCGCTCCGGTCTCGACAGCGGCAGCGCCACCGGAGTCCCGGGCATCGCCGGCTCGCTCCCGGCCGACCATCGCGCGCGCATCGGCCACCATCGCCTTGAGGGACGATTCGGGATCCGGGTGCTCCGGCTCCGTCCCGTCGGCAGCCCCGGACACCACGGTCGTCAGCCAAGCACCGGAGTCATCCAGCCCAACGAGGACCTCGGGAACCACCAGAACCGAGGACTGCTCGGAGCTGGGGGAGAAGGTGATCGCGCCCAGCGCCACCGGCCCGGTCCCGGGGCGGACCAGCGCATCACGCCACCAGGCCGCGCCAACGGTGGCCCGCCACGCGGCCCGCAGCGCCTCGATACGATCCACCCCGTGGGCCTCGATCACCAGGGCGCGGCCCAGGCCGATGAGTCCGCACCCCTCGTGCACCCAGGAGCTGACATCCTCGCGGCCTGCCAGCAGGTCGATGAGCGCGAGCCCCTCCAGTGCGCCCTCGGGCAGCTCGTGGGTGCGGAAGGACAGGCGCGGCGGCGCGACCCGGCAGTGCTCGGCCCTCACGAGGTCGGCCCCAAAACCCTGCTCAGACCAGTTCTCACTGCTCGCCCCGGGTGCGCTCGGGCCGGGTGGCCCGGTGGACCGCGACGATCCCGCCGGAGAGGTTCTTGTAGCCCACGCCCCGCCAGCCGGCCTCGTGCATGAGGCCGGCCAGCTCCCTCTGGTCCGGCCAGGCCAGGATCGACTCGCCCAGGTAGTCGTAGGCCTCGGTGTTCGACGAGACCAGGCGGGCGGCGGCCGGCAGGGCGCTGCCCAGGTAGAAGCGGTACAGGTGGCGGAAGGCCGGCCAGACCGGGGTGGAGAACTCCGCGATGACGATCCGGCCGCCCGGCACCGTCACCCGGTGCATCTCCGACAGTGCCCGCGCCGTGTCCTGAACATTGCGCAGCCCGTAGGAGATGGTGACGACGTCGAAGCTCTCATCGGCGAAGGGCAGCGCCGTGGCGTCCCCGGCCACGAAGGCGATCTCGGGGTGGCGGCGCTTGCCCTCGGCCACCATGCCGGTGGAGAAGTCGCAGGCCACGACCTCGGCGCCGTCGGCGGCGTACTCCACCGACGAGGTGCCGGTTCCCGCGGCCAGGTCCAGGACCCGCATCCCCGGCCCCGCGGCGACGGCGGCACGCGTCACCTGACGCCACATGTGCACCTGGAACAGGCTCATCACGTCATTGGACAGGTCGTAGCGGCGCGCGACGGCGTCGAACATCCCGGCGACCTCGCGCGGGTCCTTGGCGAGGCTGGCTCGCAGGGGGGATCGGCTCATGGGGTCATCATCGCAAATCCCGGCCGCGGTCACGCCGCCGAGGCGTGCCGCAGACTGCCCCAGAGCGATCTGCGACCACCCCGGCCTCGCTCTAGGACACAGGTCCCGTCCGACAGTGTTGAAATTCGTCACTCACTTGCAGCGTAATTCTGGGGCGCCGTCGTCTGCCGCTGAGATGCGGGCCTGCCTGACGAATGCCGTCACGGCAACGAAAACTGCGGTTCTCCTCCTGTCTCGCCGTTCCCGTCATGGAGGCGTCGGCCGCCTGGGTACAGTCGGCACAGGCTCCGCCCCGTGCGGGGCCTGCATTACGGTGCCAACTGTGATGCCTATGACAACGCCCGCAGTACCAGTAGTGCCGAGGAGGGAAGCCCGAGTGACCCAGGCAGCCGCCCAGTCCAGCGCCTCCGCCTCTGCCGACGTCATCGTCGTCGGGGCCGGCCCGGCCGGATCCTCGGCGGCCTACCACATGGCCACTCTCGGCCTCGACGTCATCCTCCTGGAGAAGCAGGAGCTCGGCCGGGACAAGGTCTGTGGGGACGGCCTGACCCCCTCGGCCGTGCGCGAGCTGGTCTCCATGGGGATGGACACCACCGGCTGGCAGCGCAACCGCGGCCTGCGCGTCATCGGCGGCGGGCACCTCCTCCACTTCCCCTGGCCGGAGCAGGCCTCCTTCCCCTCCTACGGGATGGCCCGCCCCCGCGCCCTGCTCGACCGTGACCTGGCTGAGCACGCCGCCGCGGCCGGCGCCCGTCTGCTCACCGGCGTCACCGTCACCGGCCCCGTCACCTCACCCACCGGCCGCGTCACCGGCGTCGAGGCCCGCCCCACCAACCGGGTCGCCTACCCCGGCATCGAGGGGCCCACCACCTTCACCGCCCCGTTGGTCGTCGACGCCGGAGGCGTCTCGGCCCGCCTGGCCACCGCCGTCGGGCGCACCAAGAACGAGCGCCGCCCCATGGGCGTGGCCGTGCGCGCCTACTTCCGCTCCCCGCGCGCCAAGGACGCCTGGATGGAGTCCCGCCTCGAGCTGTGGGACGGCACTCCCGGCAAGTCCGACCTCCTGCCCGGCTACGGCTGGATCTGGTCCGTGGGGGAGGGGCTGGTCAACGTCGGGCTCGGCTCGGTCTCCTCGCGCGCCCAGGCCACCGCCATCGACTACCGCGCCGTGTTCAACCGCTGGATGGACAACGTCCCGGCCTCCTGGGGCTTCACCAAGGAGAACCAGGTCGGCGGCCTGGTCAGCGCCGCCCTGCCCATGGCCTTCAACCGCAAGCCGCACTACGCCGACGGCCTCATGCTGCTGGGCGACGCCGGCGGCATGGTCTCGCCCTTCAACGGCGAGGGCATCGCCCAGGCCCTCATGTCCGGCCGCCTGGCCGCCCAGGCCGCCGCCCAGGCATCCGCCCGCACGACCACCTCCGGCCGCGAGCAGGTCCTGGCCCAGTACCCCAAGGCCCTCAGCTCCGAGATGGGCGGCTACTACACGCTCGGCCGTGTCTTCGTCGCCCTCATCGAGCACCCCGAGGTCATGCGCCTGTGCACCCGCTACGGGCTGCCGCGCAAGCGCCTCATGAAGCTCGTCACCAAGCTCCTGTCCGACGGGTGGGAGCGCCGCGGCGGCGACGGAATCGACCACTTCATCCAGCTCCTGACAAGGATGGTGCCGGAAGCATGAACCCCTACGCCTCCCTGCTCATCATGGCCGCGCTGGCCCTCCTGGTGGCCGTCGGCGGTCTGGCCATGAGCGCCATCATCAGCCCCGCCCGGCGCAACCGGGTCAAGGTCGCCAACTACGAGTGCGGCATCGACCCCACCCCCGCCAACACCGAGCACGGGCGCTTCCCCGTCTCCTTCTACCTGGTGGGCATGACCTTCATCATCTTCGACGTCGAGGTGGTCTTCCTCTACCCCTGGGCCACGGCCTTCGGGCGCCTGGGCTTCTTCGGGCTGGGGGCGGCCGTCCTGTTCATCGGCCTGATCACCGTGCCCTACATCCTCGAGTGGCGTCGCGGCGGACTGGACTGGGACTGAAGCCGCTCTGACCGGCCAGGACCCAGCCCGACGATCCCAAGGAGAACACAGCAGTGAAGAGCATGAAGAAGCACAACGCCTACATGGCGTCCATCCCGTCCAAGCGGAATGACCCCTACGCCGCCGCTGCCGCCGAGGTGGACAGCCCGGGCTTCCTGCTGACCACCGTCGAGAAGCTCGCGGGCCTGGCCCAGGCCCGCTCCATGTGGCCCGTCACCATGGGCCTGGCCTGCTGCGCCATCGAGATGATGGCCGCCGGCACCCCCCGCTTCGACATGGCCCGCTTCGGCTGGGAGGTCTTCCGCGCCTCCCCGCGCCACGCCGACGTCATGATCGTCTCGGGCCGCGTCTCCCACAAGATGGCCCCGATCGTGCGCAACGTCTACGACTCCATGCCCGAGCCCAAGTGGGTCATCTCCATGGGCGCCTGCGCCTCCTCGGGAGGCATCTTCAACAACTACGCCGTCGTCCAGGGCTGCGACCACATCGTCCCGGTGGACATCTACCTGCCGGGCTGCCCGCCGCGCCCCGAGATGCTCCTCAACGCCATGCTCGAGCTCACCCGCCAGATCGAGAAGAAGCCGCTGTTCAAGCACCGCGAGGAGATCGCCCGCGCCGTCGAGGCCGCCGCGCTGTCGGCCACCCCCACCCATGAGATGAAGGGCCTGCTGGCATGAGTGAGAAGAACGCCCCGGGACACGACTCGGGCTCCGAGGCCCTGACCGAGACCCCCGAGGTCCCCGCCGTCCCCGAGGTCGCCGGCACCCCCGTGCGCCCCGAGCTGCGCCTGGAGGTCATCACCGCCCCCACCGGCCAGTTCGGCGCCTCCGACGCCGGTGACACCACCGGCTACGGCGAGCACCGCAGCGTCGTCACCCTCGCCCCCGCCGCCGCGCGCCCCTACGGCGGCTGGTTCGACGACGTCGTCGACGCCCTCATCGAGGATCTCCAGGAGGCCGGTATCGACCCGGCCGCCGCCATCGAGAAGGTCGTCATCGAGCACGACGAGCTCACCCTGTTCATCGCCCGCGAGCACCTGCTCGACGTCGCCCGCCCCCTGCGCGACGACCAGGACCTGCGCTTCGAGCTGTGCCTGGGCGTCAGCGGCGTCCACTACCCCGAGCTGGCCGGGCGCGAGCTGCACGCCTGCATCCAGCTCATGAGCCTGACCCACGGCGGACGCCAGCTGCGCCTGCAGGTCGCCTGCCCCGAGACCGACCCGCACGTGCCCTCCCTCGTCTCGCTCTACCCCGGCAACGACTGGCACGAGCGCGAGACCTGGGACCTCATGGGCATCGTCTTCGACGGCCACCCCCACCTGACCCGCACCGCCATGCCCGACGACTGGGTGGGCCACCCCCAGCGCAAGGACTACCCGCTGGGCGGCATCCCCGTCGAGTACAAGGGCGCCCAGACCCCGCCCGCCGACACCCGGAGGTCCTACCGCTGATGAGCACCGCACGCACCTTCCGCGCCTCCGGCCCCGCCACGGACGAGCTGTCCGCCGGCGCCGAGCAGTTCACCGTCAGCGGCGGGGGCTGGGGCGACGTCGTCGTTAATAAAAGCTGCCAGGCGCGCAATTACCGCCCCCTCGTGGGGCACCAGCGGGCTGGGTAGATCCGCTAGCGGAAACCAAGCCAGTGCGGCGGCCTTATCGGGCTCAGCCAGGCGCGGCTGGCCCTGCCAATGGCGGCACAGGAAAAAGAAGTCAGCTCGCTGATCAATAGGCTGATCAGAATGCATGCGATGCACCGCCTGGAAGGGCTGCAAATCCTGGGGCTCCAGCTGCAAACCAATCTCTTCCAGGCATTCGCGCAGCGCCCCCTGCGCGGGCTGCTCGCCATATTCAAGATGCCCAGCCACGCCACAAGCCCAGTGCTCATCCATAAAACCGGTGCCTTGGCGTAGCTGCAGCAAAATTTCCGCTCCCGCCTGGCCCGGGCGCACTAACATGATGTAAACAGCTGGTATCAAAGCGTTGTGAGCAGCGAACATATACCAAATTGTAATAGTGGACCAGACAAAAACCTGATATTTTCATGACAATAAGGCAAATACTGTACTTAATCGAAGGTGGTCATGTTGCAACAACTTAGTCTGCAATCTCAAGACGCCAATAACATCCCACTGTATATATGGGAACCCCCGTCCCCACACGCAATCATCCAGCTCATCCACGGCACCGCTGAACACGCCCGCCGCTACGACTACTTCGCTAAAGCGGCGGCATCCCAGGGGTTTATTGTGGCCGCACACGATCAGCGCGGTCACGGCAGTGCCATCAGCGAAATCTATCCACGCGGCTATATTGGTGAGCCGCACACGGTTTTAGATGACATCTTTGTGGTCAACCGCTACCTGCATGAAACCTACCCGCAGCTGCCGGTAATCGTTATGGGCCACTCCTGGGGTTCATTTGAGGCACGCGAATTTGCCATTAGCCACCCGGATCAGCTTGACGCCCTGATCGCCATGGGCACCGGCGACGGCGCTGGGCTGGTTAACCGCCTGGGTTACAGCGTGGCCAGCCTCGAATGCAGCCGGCGCGGCACCCACTACTACTCGCGGGCCCTGCAAGAACTGGCATTTGGGCCTTTTAACCGGGCCTTTGAAAACCCCCGCACCGCCTTTGACTGGCTTTCACGCGACCGAGCCCAGGTGGATGCCTATCTGCGTGACCCCTTGTGCGGTTTCACCATGACCACCGGTTTCTTCAAGGCCCTGGTGGGACTGACCCTAACAGTGTCCAAGCCGCGCCGCATTGCCCGCATGAGCAAAGACCTGCCAATCCTGCTTATCAGCGGCGCTAACGATCCGGTAGGTGGGCAGGGTAAGGGGGTGCGCGCCGTCGCCCGCACCTTACAAAAAGCCGGCTTAAGCGAGGTAACCATGCGCCTGTACCCCGAGGCCCGCCACGAAATCCTCAACGAGCTCAACCGCGATGAGGTAATCGCAGATCTGCTGGCCTGGGCACAGAGTGTAATTGCTGGCGATAAAATCCCCGCCGCCACCACCTTGTAGCTTTTCCACAAATAACGCAGGTGACAAACTGGCATTTAAAACGCTAGGAGTCAGTGGGTTAAGAGACCTAGGCTGGGTTACATGTCGAACTCAGTTACTGCCCTAAACCCCTCGGTTGCCCGCAAGCTCAGCGCCACCCAACTGGCCAGTGGCGTTGCCAAAATTTCCTTCGGCGTACTAGCGCTAGCAGTGCTTAGCCAGGTACGAATTCCCCTACCCTTCACCCCGGTTCCCGTTAGCTTAGGTACTTTCGCGGCTATTGCTGTGGGCGTGCTGCTGGGCCGCCGCTACGGTAGCGCCAGTGCACTTACGTTCGCGCTGCTAGGTAGCCTGGGTGCACCTATTTTCGCTGGTTTTACCGCTGGCTTTACCCTGACCTTTGGGTATGTGCTGGGCTATATTCCGGCCGCGCTGCTGGGTGGTTACGCCGCTCGCGCCGCCCGCAACGGCAGCCTGCTAGCTGCTTTAACCTGGGTTTTGGCAGCTAGTGCTGTCATTTACCTGCCTGGCCTTACCTGGCTGTGGCTTGCCAGTGGCAAGAGCCTGCTGGCCACGCTGAGCCTAGGACTTGCGCCCTTTATTGTGGGTGACGTCCTCAAGGCCGCCCTGGTAGTTGCCTACCTGGCAACTGTGGCACGTCGTAGTCACTGACAAATAGCAAAGTAGACTAGGGAGCATGAGCCAAGCTAAGCCCACGCTTTCCGTGTTGGACCTGGTGCCTGTAAGCCAAGGTCGTAGCCGCAGCCAAGCCTTGCGCGAAATGGTCCTATTGGCCCAAAGCGCTGAGCGTGCTGGCTGTGCCCGCTACTGGTTGGCTGAGCACCACGGCTCAACTACCTTCCTCTCTTCAGCTACCACGGTGCTGATGGGGCAGGTGTTAGCGGCCACGGAAAGTATCACGGTGGCTTCTGGTGGGGTCATGCTCCCTAATCATGCGCCTTTAGTGGTGGCGGAGGCGGTTGGTACCCTGGCCACCATGTATCCGGGCCGCGTTGAGGTGGGTTTGGGGCGAGCTCCAGGCACTGATCCGGTAACGGCCCGGGCGTTGCGCCGGCGTGAGGCTGATCCGGCGTCTTTTGTTGACGAAGTAACTGAGCTGGCCGATTATCTGGCTGCTAATGACTCGCTTTTTGAGACTTTGCCGGGGTCTGTGGCCGCGCAAACTAGCGCCCACGATGTGGCTTGGGTGGCTAGCTCTAGGGCCCGCGCCTTGCCGGGGGAGGGGACTAATCCGCCGCTGTGGATTTTGGGTTCTTCTGTTAATGGGGCGCGTGTGGCTGGTCGTTTGGGCTTGGGTTTTGCTGTGGCCGCGCATTTTGCGCCGGCTCAGGCTGAGGCGGCGGTTATGGCTTACCGCTCGGTTTTCAATGGGGCTAGTGATTACGCTCAGGCTTCGCACCCGCGTACGGCTGCTGCTTTTAATGTGGTGGTTGCGCCCACTGATGAAGAGGCTCAGTATTTGGCGACGACGGCGCGCGCGGCTAATGCCCGAATTGTGGCTGGCCGCCCGGGGCCGCTTGATGAGCCTACTAGCGATCCTGAGGCTTGGCGTGCGTTGGCAGGGGAGCGGGCTAGCATGGTTGATGACTCACTGGCTTACTTCTTTGTAGGCACGCCCCAGCGCGTGGCCGCTCAGCTGCATGAAATGGCGCAGCGCTGGGAGCTGGAAGACATTATCTGCCTGTCTTTTATTCATGACGCCGCCGCGCGTCGGCGCAGCTATGAGCTGCTAGCTCAGGCCTGGTAATAGGGGCAGTCAAGTTGTGGGTAAGCGTAGCCTAAGCTGATTATCTATACGTTTTTGTTGCCTATTTACTAGGTCTCGCGATAGTGGTCAAAAATAAAATTTACTCAATTACTCACTGTGACTGGCACCCTAGAGAGTTTATAAAACCCCTGATCAGACGTACTTTTGCAAGTATTTTTAGGGGCTGGGTAGCGCATGGGCTTGCGCGGGAAAGTTTCAATATTCGGCCATAGTTACAACTTTGTGACGCCCGGTCGGGTATTCTTTACTTAATTGGTGCCCTGCAAGAGTAATACTTCGGGGCGCGGTCATGTTCCGCAGATTGCAGCCGCTACGCGCAGGCGCGATCGAACCGGAGAGAGATACCGAATGTTTGTATACCTGCTGAGAAGGATATTCAACTATGTAGTGTTGCTGTTCCTGGCAACATCACTAGCGTATATCTTGGCATCCATCTCGATGGACCCCTCTACGTTATGGGACCGTTCTAACCCAAACCTAAACTGGAACGCCATTAACGCAAACCTGATCAAATACAACATCAGCCACGAGCTGCCGGTATGGGATCGTTACACCACTTGGCTGCAAACTGTGCTGAGCAGCTGGGATTGGGGTTTCACCCCTAAGGGCGAATCTGTTAACGCTCTGGTTGCTGTTAAAGTAGGCGTTTCGCTGCGCCTGGTGGTGCTGGGTGCACTTATTGGTATGGTTGGCGGTGTTTCGCTGGGTGCCTGGACCGCTACCCGTCAGTACAGCCTGTCCGACCGCGCCATTTCTTTCATCGCTATGGTGGTTATCTCCACTCCGGCCATGGTTCTGGCAACCCTACTCCAGGTGGGGGCGGTACACCTGAACACCGCTACCGGTATGCAGATTCTTTCCTTCGTTGGTGAAGGTGAAGGTTTTGCAGACCGGCTTAACCACTTGATTTTGCCAACCTTGTCAATGTCGCTAGCCGGTATCGCCAGCTACTCGCGTTACCAGCGTAACTTGATGCTTGACACCCTTGGTGCTGACTATGTGCGTACCGCCCGCGCTAAGGGCCTGACCAAGCGCCGTGCCGTAACCCGCCACGCACTGCGTACTGCGCTGATTCCTATGGCCACTTACTTTGCTTTTGCTCTGGCCGGTTTGTTCACCGGTGCTGCTATCACTGAGCGTGTTTATGGCTGGCACGGTATGGGTGAATACTCGGTTAACGCCATTAGCGGTATGGACATTAACGGTACTACTGCGGTGGTTGCCTTCTCGGGTCTGTGTACTCTAAGCGGTGCCCTCCTGAGTGACATTTTGGTTGCAGTTGTCGACCCGCGAGTGAGGGTAAGCTGAACATGAGCGAAATCGTTGAAACTGAAATTGAAGAGGAAGCCGCAGAGGTTAAACCTGAAAAGCGCCTGACCCACGGTCAGCTCATTCTGCGTCGCTTCTTGCGTAACCGCTCTGCTGTTATTGGTCTAATTGGGCTGCTGATTCTGATTGCAGTGGCTATCATTGGTCCCTTCGTTTATCGCTGGAGCTACCTCGACGTCGACGGCGAAGCCTTCCTAACTCCTCCTGGCGGCAGTCACCCGCTGGGCACAACCCAATCCGGTAAGGACGTCCTGGCCCTGACCATGGAGGGTACGCGTAAGTCCCTCATGATCGCTTTCGCGGTGGCCTTGATCCAGACCTCCATTGCGGCCCTGATCGGTAGCTCTGCTGCCTACTTTGGTGGCTGGTGGGAAAAGATCGCCATGTGGTGCACCGACTTGCTGCTGGTGGTCCCCTCCTTCCTGATCATCGCTATCATGTCGCAGAAGGCGGGTGCCTCGAAGGGCTCCATCACCCTGTTTATCGTGCTGTTGGCCGGTTTCGGATGGATGCTTACCGCGCGTGTGGTGCGCTCTATGACCTTGAGCGTTAAGAACCTTGACTATGTGACTGCGGCCCGGTTCATGAACGTGCCCAGCCCGGTCATCATTTTCCGTCACATCATTCCTAACATCGCTTCGCTGCTGATTATTGACGCCACCATCAACGTGGCTTACGCAGTGCTTAGCGAAACCACTCTGTCCTACTTCGGCTTTGGTGTGCAGGCGCCCAACACCTCACTGGGTACCATCATCGCTGAAGGACAGACTTCTGCTACCACCGCAGAGTGGATCTTCATGGCTCCTGCTGTGGTACTGATCGTGATGCTGACCTGCGTGAACTTCGTAGGTGACGGCTTGCGCGATGCTATCGACCCCTCTTCCAAGTCCGGAGGTAAGGCATGAGCAAGACAAAAGATCCGGAAACTCAAGTGAAGAAGTCTAAAGTGGACGCAAAGGCTAAGAAGGCCCACAAGGAGTCTTTCAACGCTGCAGATCTGCCTGATCCCAAGTCTGGCGCTCCCTTGCTGGAGGTGCGCGATCTGTGCGTATCTTTCCCCTCTGAGGATGGGCGCGTAAACGCTGTACGCGGAGTGAACCTGAAGGTTAACCGTGGCGAGACTCTAGCCCTGGTAGGTGAGTCTGGTTCTGGTAAGTCAGTAACCTCCACTGCCGTAATGGGGCTGCTGGATGAGTCTGCGGAAATCTCTGGTTCGGTTAAGCTGCATGGCACTGAGTTGCTGGGCCGTAGCGACGCCTACATGTCTAAGGTGCGCGGTATTCAGCTATCCATGGTGTTCCAGGATCCGCTAAGCGCCCTGACCCCCGTTTACACCGTGGGTGACCAGATCGTTGAGGCCCTTAAGACCCACAACGACAAGTATGACGACGACGCCGCCTGGAAGCGTGCGGTTGAGCTGCTGGACATGGTGGGTATTCCTAACCCCACTGTGCGTGCCAAGGCTTACCCTCACGAGTTCTCCGGTGGTATGCGTCAGCGTGCAGTTATCGCTATTGCTATCGCTAACAACCCTGACCTGATCATTGCGGACGAGCCCACCACAGCTTTGGACGTAACCATTCAGGCCCAGATCCTTGAGGTCCTAAAGGTGGCTCAGCGCGAAACCGGCGCCGGCGTCATCATGATTACCCACGACCTGGGTGTGGTGGCCGGTATGGCCGACCGCGTAGCAGTTATGTACGCCGGACGCATTGTGGAAACTGGCGATGTTGACGAGATCTTCTACAACTCGCGCATGCCCTACACCATTGGTCTGCTCGGTTCCCTGCCGCGTCTGGATGCTAAGAAGGATGCCGCTCTGGCAACCCTGGAGGGTAACCCGCCTTCGCTGCTAAACCTGCCTAAGGGCTGCCCCTTCGCACCGCGTTGCCCGCTGGTAACCGACAAGTGTCACGGCGAAGAACCTACCTTGAAGAAGCATGGTGAGCCGGGCAAGTCGGGTGAAGTACACCTGTCTGCCTGCTATCACGCCGATAAGATCGCCAAGGAATCACTAACCTACCTGGACATCTACCCGGCTCCTGAGCTGAAGACTCCGGACACCCTGAACCTGCCCCACGCTGATCGTCCCGAGGTTCTGCGAGTTAACGACCTGGTTAAGACCTTCCCGCTAACCAAGGGCGCCGTCTTCAAGCGTCGCGTGGGTACGGTACACGCCGTGGACGGTATCTCCTTCGACGTGCGTCGTGGTGAGACTCTGGCCCTGGTGGGTGAGTCCGGTTGTGGTAAGACCACCACCTTGATGCAGGTGCTGAACCTGCTCAAGCCCGAGCAGGGCAAGATCGTGGTACTTGGCCGCGACACCGCTGAGCTAAACCGCCGCGCCCGTAAGGAAGTTCGTCGCGACCTGCAGATCGTGTTCCAGGACCCGATGGCCTCCCTGGATCCGCGTCTGCCGGTGTATGACCTGATCGCTGAGCCTATGCGCCACAATGGTTACAGCAAGGAACACATTGATAAGCGCATTACTGAGCTAATGACCCTGGTGGGCCTAGAGCCCAGCCACGCCAACCGTTACGCCCGTAACTTCTCTGGCGGTCAGCGTCAGCGTATTGGTATTGCCCGTGCGCTAGCGCTAGAACCCAGCCTGCTGGTACTGGATGAGCCGGTTTCGGCCCTGGACGTATCCATTCAGGCTGGTGTGATTAACCTGCTTGATGAGCTGCGTGCAACCTTGTCTCTGAGCTACCTGTTCGTGGCTCACGACCTGTCCGTGGTGCGTCACATTGGTGACCGTGTGGCCGTCATGTACCTTGGTAAGATCGTTGAGATCGGTGACATCGATGAGATTTTCGAAGCTCCGGCTCACCCCTACACCCAGGCTCTGCTAAGCGCCATTCCGATTCCGGACCCGGCCAAGGAACGCACCCGTAGCCGCATCATTTTGCAAGGTGACCTGCCGAGCCCGGCTAACCCGCCTTCGGGCTGCCGTTTCCGTACTCGCTGCCCCAAGTTCCTCACCCTTAATGAGGCTGAGCAGAAGCGGTGCATCGACAAGCTGCCTGACTTCAAGCACATGGGTGATGACCACGAGGCCGCCTGCCACTACCCGGAGCGCACCAGCGTCTTCTAGGACTAAGCGGCTCTGTTACTAAACGAAAATTGCCACCAAACTGTTACGGTTTGGTGGCAATTTTGTCCGTATAGCGGTCAATAGTTTGCGCACAGCGCCCTATATGCGATTTACTTTTCAGCGTTGCATGTTCGTCTCATTATTTGGCTAACGTGCTTTCCTAAATCTCATGAGAATTGGAGTCATCAAATGATGATCAACCGTCGTATGTTCTTGGCTGGTTCGGCCTCTACTGCGGTTCTGGCAGCCCTAGCGGCTTGCGCTTCATCTTCTAACTCCGACGGCGGCAGTGAAAACCTAAAGCAGGCTGTTAACGTCGTTGCACGTGACAAGGTGAAGGACGGCGGCGAGCTTAAGTTTGCTCTGAGTGACCCGATCGCCAACTGGAACAACTCCACCGTTGAAGGCAACACCGCCGCGATGAGTCAGATCTTTGCCTTCATCTCACCTTCCCTGTTCCTGTACGACTCTGCTGGTAAGGCTACCCCGCGTCCGGAGTTCTTCAAGTCCATCAAGGGCGAGGTTAAGAACGGTAAGACCGTTGTTTCCATCGAGCTGAACGACAAGGCCGTTTGGGGCGACGGTAAGAAGATCGTGGCTGATGACTACATCAAGACGATGCAGAGCGCCACCAACAAAGACTATGGGTGGGCCTCCACCGATGGTCTAGTCGACATCGAGAAGTTCGATAAGGAAAGTGACACCAAGTTCTCCATTACTTGGAAGTCCACCTACCCCGACTGGTCTGCTGTTATCACCGTGATGCCGCAGGCTCAGGTAGCCACTCCTGCCGCCTTCAACGATGGCGTTAAGGACGCTACCAAGTACAAGAACGAATGGTTCGCCGGCCCCTACAAGATCAAGTCTTACGACGCTGCTCAGCAGCTGGTTACCCTAGAGCGTAACGAAAAGTGGTGGGGTGATAAGGGTAAGCTCGATAAGATCACCTTCCGCTACCTAGACAGTGCTGCTACCGCTGGCGCCTTTGCTAACAAGGAAGTAGACGTACTGCGTAGCATCGTTACCGCCGACACCTTCAAGCAGGCCCAGACTCGTACTGACGCCGAGGTGCGTCAGAACTTCGGTCTGCAGTACCGCCACGTCACCATTAACGGTAGTCACGGCATCCTCAGTGACAAAGCTGTACGTCAGGCCTTCCTGCTGGGCACCAACCGTCAGGAAATCGCTAGCGCTCTGCTAGCCGGCCTGCCGGTCAAGCCTAAGGACTTCCTGCTGGGTAACCACTTCTTCATGCCCACCCAGAAGAACGAGTACAAGGATAATGGTGCTCAGTGGGCCTACAACGTTGAGAAGGCTAAGAAGCTACTTGACGAGGCTGGCTGGAAGGAGCCCAGCGCTGGTGCCATCCGTGAAAAGAACGGCAAGAAGCTGACCATCTACTACACCCGTCCTACCGGCGTGGTTACCACCAAGAACGAGTCTGAGCTACTGCAGAACCAGCTAAAGAAGATCGGTATCGATCTGCAGATGAAGGAAGTTGAGTCTGCTAGCTACTTCAAGACCATCTCTCAGAAGAACTTCGAGGTTACCGGTTTCGCTTGGCAGCTGACCCAGTACCCGATGAACAACATCGGTCAGGTCTACGGCAAGGACTCTCAGTCCAACTTCTCTGGTTACAGCGTCGATGCCATCGACGAGGCTATCAAGAAGATCGCGGTTGAGACTGACAACGCCAAGCGTGTTGAGATGACCAACAAGGTTGACGCTCTGATCTGGGAAAACGTCATGAACTTCCCGCTCTACCAGCGTCCCGACCTGTGCGGTGTGCCCAAGAAGCTAGCCAACTACGGTGCTTTTGGTCTGGCCACTGTGCGCGGTGAAGACGTAGGTTTCGTCGACTGATAGGGCTTAAGTACCTTTAAATGCCCGCTGCATGAGTAATCATGCAGCGGGCATTTTGCTTTGTTGTGAAGCGGATCTCGGAAGTCTTTTGAACTGGTAAACTTCGCAGCAATTTCTTGAGTGTAACTTCTAGAAATCAATCCGAAACATGCGTGAAACTATCAAAATATTCAAAATATCGAATATGTATCAGTATTTGGAAAATGCTTGTATAAATTCCCGTGCATATGTTTCCATATCTGTGTGAGTCCACAGCGAGCGACTCGTACGCTCGCTACTAGGGACTCGCCGGAACCCAACAAGGAGAAGTTCAAATGATGATTAACCGGAGGATGTTTTTAGCCGGCACTGCATCTGCTGCAATGCTCGCTACTCTGGCTGCGTGTTCGGGATCAAGCGAATCTGGCGCCACTGCCGCCAAAGCTATTAACAAGGTTGAGCGTGGCAGCCTAAAGCAGGGTGGTACCCTGCGTTTCGGTATGGGCACTCCCGTTGCCAACTGGAACAACTCCACCGTTGACGGTAACGGTGTAGACCTTAAGAACATTTACAACTTCGTTGCTCCTGGCTTCTTTGACTATGACGACAAGGGTGAGGCTAAGCCCAACCCCAACTTCGTCACCAAGGTTGAGGATGTAACCAAGGACGGCAAGACCACCGTGACCATGGTGCTCAACCCCAAGGCTAAGTGGAACAGCGGGCGCCAGATCAGCCCGGATGACTTCATTGCCACCATTAAGTGCACTCAGGATAAGAACTACCTGTGGGCCTCTACCGACGGCTACGACCAGATCGAAAAGGTAGAGAAGGTTGACGACACCACGGTGAAGTTCTACTTTAAGTCTGCCTTCCCGGACTGGACCTCCGTCATTTCCGGTACCCTGCCCAAGGAGCAGGTGGCCACCGCCGAGGTCTTCAACAACGGTATGGCCAAGACCTACAACAACGACTGGTACGCCGGCCCCTTCAAGATTGAGTCCTACAACGAGGCTCAGCAGGTAGTCACCCTGGTTCCCAATGAGAAGTGGTGGGGCGACAAGCCGCTACTGGACAAGGTAACCTTCCGTGTACTGGACAGCGCTGCTGAGGCAACCTCCTTCGCTAACAAGGAGATCGACGTCCTGGACTACATCATCAGTGCCAACACCTACAAGCAGGCCCAGCAGCGTACCGACGCTGAGGTACGTCAGAACTTTGGTCTGCAGTGGCGTCACTTCACCCTGAACGCCTCCTCTGGTGTGCTGGCTGACAAGGCCGTACGTCAGGCCCTGATGCGTGCCACTGACCGGGCTGCCATCACCAAGTCCTCGCTGGCCGGTATGCCGGTTGACGCCAACAAGGTGCTGCTTGGTAACCACTTCTTCATGCCCAGCCAGGAAGGCTACGTAGACAACTCCACCAAGTGGTCTCACGACGTCGAGGCTGCCAAGAAGCTGCTCGATGGCGCTGGTTGGAAGGAGCCCAGCCCCGGTGCTATCCGCGTCAAGGACGGCAAGAAGCTGAGCATCAAGTACACCCGTCCCACCGCCGTACCTACCACCAAGACCGAGTCTGAGCTGCTGCAGAGCCAGCTGAAGAAGATCGGTATGGAGGTTGTCATGGAGGACGTCGAGTCCGCCAAGTACTTCAAGGACTACATCAACAAGAAGAACTTCGAGATCACCTCCTTCACCTGGCAGGGCACCCCCTACCCGATGATGAACATCGGTCAGATCTACGGTAAGGGTAACTCCAACTTCACTGGTCAGAGCATCAAGGAGCTCAACGAGCTGATCGACAAGATCGCCGTTGAGGCCGACCACAAGAAGCGTGTTGCCATGACCAACCAGGCTGACGAGATCATCTGGGAGAACGTCTTGAACTTCCCGATCTACGAGCGTATGCAGCTGACCGCTGTGCCTAAGAAGCTGGCCAACTTTGGTGCAGTAGGCCTGGCTAGCTACCGCGCTGAGGACATCGGCTTCACCGCCTGATCCAGATAATTGAAACGTCGGGGCTTGGCACCTTTTGTTGGGGAGGTGTCAAGCCTCGATTCCGTTTATCGTCAGCAAATTTAAAACCCCGTCGAAAGGCTTCAAGCGGGTGCATATGCTGTTAGCGCCTAGCACCGGTAAGGCAGCTTGAACGTGCAAGAATGTAGCTATGCCTAGGGTCATTATTCGCTCGCGTCGAGCCCGCATAGCCACTATCGCCGCCTGGATCGCGGTGGCAGTAATTGTTGGGGCTGTGGCCTGGCGCGACACCACCGTTTCAGCGCTAGCGGCAGCTGGCTGGATGGGAGCTTTAGGTTGGGCTATCACCATGATGTGGTGGCTGCCGGAGCTGGAACTTAACCAGGACGCCGTCGTAGTTAGAAACGCCTGGCGCACCCACCTAATCGACTGGCGCCAAATCACTCGCCTGAGTGGGCGCTGGGGAGTGGAACTAATCCTGAGCGATAACTCAAGCGTGCAGGCCAGCGCTGCCCCGCGTGTAGGCGGAATCGCTGCCGGGGCTCGCCAAATCGCCGAAAACCGTGCCAAAGAAGCCCAACGCATCATTCACCACGGTGTCGACCCCCGCCTAGTAGAACCTGGCAGCGCCACGCAGTACACCAGCCTCGACGCCGCCAACGCCATTGAGCTGCTGCGCGCCTACCAAGCTCAGCTGCATGAAGAAAAAAAGCATTCGGGGTTAAAAACCAATCCGCCCAAACCTCCCTATAGCCACCAGTGGCGTAAGGGCACCATCATTGGCACTCTGGTGGCTGCACTGGCCCTAGTGATTGCTATCGCGCTATAGCCGGTTAATGATCAGTGGCGGCTAGGGGCAGCGGTGGCAGCCGGCGCAGGGGAGTGCTGATAGCCGAGGTCAGGGCTGCCAATAGCCGGCGCCGTCGGGGGAATAAGGTAAAGCAATAAGGGGCAGGTGGCCGGTGGCACAAAAGTGATGTCTGCTGCATTACGGTAAGCCGGCGGTCCGGGCAGTTAGGCTAGTGAGGATATAGAAGTATCTAGAAAGAAGAAGCCTTACATGACGGTACGCCAGGATCTGCGTAATGTCGCAATCGTAGCCCACGTTGACCACGGTAAAACCACTCTGGTTGACGGCATGTTGTGGGAGGCCGGTGCCTTCGGGGCGCGGGCTACCGAAGAATCCACCGGTGAGCGCGTAATGGACTCAGGTGAGCTTGAGCGCGAAAAAGGCATCACCATTCTGGCTAAAAACACTGCCGTGCACTACCGTGGTCCGGCCGCTAAGGAAGCTGGCTTGGCCGATGGCATCACCATTAACGTGATTGACACCCCTGGTCACGCCGACTTTGGTGGTGAGGTAGAGCGCGGTCTGTCTATGGTCGACGGCGTCGTGCTGCTGGTGGACGCCTCTGAAGGCCCCCTGCCCCAGACCCGCTTCGTGCTACGTAAGGCGCTAGCAGCTAACCTGCCGGTAATTTTGGTGGTTAACAAGGTGGACCGCCCCGACTCGCGTCTAGACGAGGTTGTGGAGGAAAGCACCGATCTGCTGCTGTCACTAGCCAGTGACTTGGCCGAGGAAAACCCCGACATTGACATCGACGCCGTGCTTGACGTGCCGGTTATCTACGCCTCCGCTAAGGCTCGCCGCGCTGACACCGTGCAGCCCGCCGACGGTCAGCTGCCGGCTAACGACAACCTAGAGCCGCTGTTTAAGACCATTATTGAGCGTATCCCTGGTCCTAGCTATGACGAGGATGCCCCGCTACAGGCCCACGTAACCAACCTGGACGCCTCACCCTTCCTGGGCCGTCTAGCCCTGCTGCGTATCCACAACGGCACCCTGCGTAAGGGTCAGAGCGTGGGCTGGGCTCGCCACGAGGGTGACATTAAGCAGGCCCGTATTTCTGAGCTGCTGATTACTGAAGGCCTAGAGCGTAAGCCTGCTGAGGAAGCTCACGCCGGTGACATTGTGGCCGTGGCCGGTATTGAAGACATCACAATTGGTGAGTCCCTGGTTGATCTGGAAGATCCCCGCCCGCTGCCGCTGATTAAGGTTGACGACCCGGCCATCTCCATGACCGTTGGTATTAACACCTCACCTATGGCCGGGCGCGTTAAGGGCGCGAAGGTCACCGCCCGCCAGGTTAAAGACCGCCTGGACAAAGAGCTGATCGGTAACGTTTCTATTCGCGTACTACCCACCTCGCGTCCTGATGCCTGGGAGGTACAGGGTCGTGGTGAGCTGGCGCTAGCCATTTTGGTGGAGCAGATGCGCCGCGAAGGCTTTGAACTAACTGTGGGTAAGCCCCAGGTAGTTACCCGCCAGGTGGAGGGTAAGACCTATGAGCCTATGGAACGCATGACCATTGACGTTCCCGAAGAGCACCTAGGTGTAGTTACCCAGTTGATGGCTGCCCGTAAGGGACGCATGGAAACCATGTCTAACCACGGTGCCGGTTGGGTGCGTATGGAATTTTTGGTACCCGCGCGTGGCCTAATTGGCTTCCGCTCTAAGTTCCTAACCGATACTCGTGGCACCGGTATTGCCTCTTCTATTGCTGAAGGCTATGAGCCTTGGCATGGCGTGATTGAGACCCGCACCACCGGCTCGCTGATCTCTGACCGCTCCGGTGCGGTTACTGCCTATGCCCTGATTCGCCTGCAAGATCGCGGAACTTTCTTTGTTGAGCCTACTCAGGAAACCTATGAGGGCCAGGTAGTGGGGGAGAACCCTCGCAACGAAGACATGGAAGTTAACGTGGTGCGCGAAAAGCAGCAGACCAACATGCGCTCGTCTACCGCTGAGACTTTCGAGAACTTGACTCCGCCGCGTAAGCTAACTTTGGAAGAGGCGCTAGAGTTTGCTGCAGATGATGAATGCGTAGAGGTCACCCCGGAGGCAGTGCGTATCCGTAAGGTGATTCTTAATGGCCAAGAGCGCTTCCGTACTCAGCGACGCAACAAGTAACACAACTGTTAAGGAAATGAGGAAGAGATGACATACGTCATCGCCCAACCTTGCGTGGATATTAAGGACCGCGCCTGCGTTGACGAATGCCCCGTGGACTGCATTTATGAGGGCGCCCGCACGCTTTACATCAATGCTGAAGAGTGCGTTGACTGCGGTGCCTGTGAGCCGGTGTGCCCGACTGAAGCTATTTTCTATGAAGACGATGTGCCTGAAGAGTGGGCCGACTATACCCGCGCTAACATCGACTTCTTTGAGCTACAGGGCCTAGGCTCTCCCGGCGGTGCCCGCGCTGCTGGGGTGCAGGACTATGACGACCCGATGATCGCCGCCCTGCCGCCGCAGAATCAGGACTAGCGCACTAACGCAAGGCTTTGTCAGGTTTAAAACCTAGCAACTGCCAATGCGTGCACTTAGCTAAACGGCTAGAAGAACGTTTGTTCTTCTAGCCGTTTTTTGCCGCATGCTATTGGTAGCGGAGACATAATTAAAGAGAGAACAAACCCGGCTACCCAGCCGATGCGACTAGGCAGCTGCTCCCAACTATGCAGTTCTCTTCAGAGACTGATCCCCATATCCATTCCTTTACTTGAAAGCTCGAATCATGCGGAAAGCTATCATTTCCCTAGTTGCAACCTTAACGTTGCTGTCTATCAGTGGCGTAGGTGCAGCTGCCCTGGCTCCGATCGAAAATCCAGACTTTGCCAATGCGGATGTTGGTGTGGTAGAAACCGACCAAGCTGGAAATCGCGTGTGGCGTGGTGAACAGCCAGAGGTCATGTACAAAATTCTGGCGGACTTCACGCCATTGCAGGAACGCCACTCCGACAATATTATCGACAGCGCACTAACCTCTGACAGGCAGGTGCTAGAGGTTTATGTGCGTAACGTTGCCGGTCCAGGTATGATGCAGCTATCGGCTTTGGCTTCAAAGTACCCCCAGCACATCAGGGTTAAGACCACCACTGTGACTGAAGCTGATGCCCAAAGGGTCAGTGACTACGTCACTGAGAATAATCTGTGGGGTAACCCAGTTCTAGGTGTAGGTCTATCTGCGGAAACCAACAGTGTGACAGTAGATGTTGAGCCAAGCTATTTAGCCGAGCGTGCTCCTATGCCTGTAGACGGTGCTGAGCTAGGTGTGAAGTTGACCTTCAATGCCGGTGAAAAGATTCAGCCCGATATTGGCCGACAAGATGACTACCCCATGTATTTTGCGGGTGGAGCTATTACCAAACCTGGAGCGCGCTGCTCTACAGGGGTACCTATTTCTGTAGCAGGTAAATTTCACACTCTTACTGCAGGGCATTGTGGAAAAGGGACATGGAACAACGGTACTGGGCAAAAGTTCGTAGGTTCCACTTTCACTACCACCTGGTATGCCACAGCTCATGCTTATGGAGACTGGCAGCTGCTAACAGGATCTCATTACGCACTGAAAGTATTTTCTGGTGCAGTATCTGGCGACGCGAGTTATTTGAACATAACTGGAGGTAACTTCAGCACTTTACCAAGTGGCGCGGCGTTGTGCACATCTGGTTCTAGTACTGGACAAAAGTGCCGTTTTTATGTGGTTGCTACTAACAAAAAGATGCTCGTTACTGACGTACAAGTTGGTCACCTTACGCTGGTTAAAAGCGACCAAAATCTTGACGGTAAAGCAGATTGCGGAAATGGCAGCAAACCTGGCGATTCCGGTGGGATGGTGTATTACTCTGACGGGCGAGGCGGAGTTACCGCATATGGCGTAGTAACTGGAGAAATGAAAGCTCAGTGCTTGTGGGCATTTACTCAATTGTCGGGTGTTAGGGCATGGAATAGCTCAACTCAAGTTGGCTAATTATTCCATGTAATTACGATCTAGAAGGGTTAGAAAATGGGTAGCAGGCCAGTAGCCATTATCTGGATGATTATTGGCGTATTAGTGATTACCTCTGGGTGCGGTTCAAGCACTAAAGAGAACGCCCAAGCAGGTAATAAATCCAGTGATATTAGCACTTCCGCTCCCCGAACAGCTAACCCCTCTCTGGGTGACCAAGACCCGTACTATCAGGACACGCGTGAAGACTATGAAGCTAAGGCTAAATGGTGTAATGAGCACGCTGATAAAGCACCCGACTTCAAGGTCAGTGACATGGCCACAGTCAAGGGAAATTTCTGGACTTGCGAACGCGGCGCTGGCCCTAACGGCATAAGTTTCTGGTCAGGTGTATCTCAGCAGCGTAAATACCTACTAGAGGCATTCGCTGTAGACGGCTCCACGCCTAGTGCTTGCCAGCCATTTACGCCAGATCCCTCGTCAACAGTTCCAACGTACGAAAGGTATCTCATCTACAAAGATAAGATCTGGCGTGTACGTCAAGAACTTATCTGCGGTCTCTAGCCCTTAGCTCTGCCACAGGTCAGTCCAGGTCACCCCCAGCTGGGCCAATAGCCTGCGCAGCAAGGGCAGTGACAGACCCACTACTCCGTGCGGGTCGCCTTCAATCGATTCGATAAAAGCCCCACCCAGGCCATCAATCGTGAAGGCACCCGCACAGTACATGGGCTCACCGCTGGCCACATAAGCCGCTATTTCCTTATCGCTCACCTCGGCAAAATTAATTACCGCACGCGAAACCCCTTGTGCCTGGGGGCTATCAGGGCTGTAGCCCTTGGTGGGGCTTAACGCAATAACCGCGTGACCAGTAAACAGCGTGGCACTACGGCCACGCATACAACGCCAGCGCTCGACGGCGTCGTCGACACTAGCAGGCTTACCCACCAACTGGCCGTCAATAAACAGCATAGAATCGCAGCCCACCACATAACGCCAGCCAGCAACCTGCCCGCTGCGGCCAAGCTGGTGCGCCACCGCCTGCGCCTTAGCTAAAGCCAAAGCCTGCACCACCACCTGCGGCCCACAATCAGGCTGGGCGCTACGCACCTGCTGCTCAACGGCGCGCTCATCCACCTCAGACACAGCCACCTGCGGCTCAATGCCGGCAGCTCGTAGGGTAGCTAAACGACCTGAAGATTTAGAGGCAAGCACAATCATGGGCCTAGATTATCCCTAGTTAACGCGCAAAGACGCAGATGTGGGAAGCTTGACGCATGGGATTTAGCCGTTTAACCGTCGTAGAAAAAATTGATTCCACTCAAACCTATCTTTACTCACAACTAACCACCCCAAGCGGGCTGCTGCGGTTAGATGCCCCCAGCCGCTGGCCTCACCTATCGGCGCTGCGAGCCATTAGCCAAACCGCCGGGCGCGGACGCGGCGGACGCAGCTGGGTGACCCCCGAGCGCGGCGCCCTACTGGTATCAACCGTGCTTTATCCCGGCCTAAACGAGCAGCTACTAGGTTGGCTGCCGCTAATCATTGGCGATGCGGTAGCGAAACTACTAGCCAGCCATCTAGATACAAATCTGTGGCAGGTGGGCACCAAATGGCCCAATGACGTGCTAATTCAGCCCCGTCCAGACTCAGGAATTGAGCTAGAGGAGGTGCCCGGCTGGGGTCAAGCCCGCAAAGTCTGCGGGGTGCTATGCGAGCTAGTGGCCAACCCTAATGGCAGCTATGCGGTAATTGCTGGCGTGGGCATTAATGTAGCCCAAAGCCGCGAGCAACTGCCGGTTGATTGGGCCGGTTCGTTGGCGCTAGCTGGGGCTAACGTTAAAATCCCGGCGCTAGTGCTAGAACTAGGTACCACCATTGATTTTGCGCTACGTGAGCTGGGGATAAACGGTGAGGGCCCGGCCAAGGTTACTTCCCTGCCGCCGGTGCTACACAGGCGAATTTGCCAGGGTTGTCTGACCTTAGGACAGCAGGTGCAGGTAGGGGAGGGGGACGACGTCGTCGCTGGCATCGCCACAGATATCCGCCCACAATTGGTCATTTCCACCCCCAGTGGAGAGGTAGAAGTGCAGGCCGGAGACGTTTTAAAAACCCGCTTTGCGTCCTAAATGTGATCTGAGATACCATTGCCTGTGTGATTGATACCGATGCACAATTGCCGCTCGATCCGCCAGCGGTACAGATGCTCGGCGCACAGCCCGTAAAAACCCTGCGCCAAGCCGCGCAAGAGCTAAATGTTGATATAGGGCAGGCCCGTCGTTACTGGCGCGCCTTGGGTTTTGTAAATATCGACGACGACGCCTGCGTGATTACTGACGTCGATATTGAGGCTGCGCGCGGTGTCAAGTCTCTGATGGACGAGCATGGCATGAAGCAGGCTGCGGTAAAAAACATGCTGCGGGCCCAGTCATACACCATGGACCGCCTGGTGCTGTGGCAGTTTGAGGCGATGGTAGCTCAGATTGCGGCTGAGAAAAACATTAGTGACATGCAAGCTCGGGAATTGGCCATTGAGAAAGCCAATGAACTGGCTGAAAACCTGCAAGATCAGCTGCTGTACACCTGGAGGCGCCATTTTGCGGCGCTAATTCAACGCACCAACAGTGAGATAAGTGCTGAAGGGCCCCAGCGTCGTGACGGCCATTTCCCCCTAAAACGCTCAATGGGTTTTATCGACATTGTGGGTTTCACGGCGTTAGCTGCACGCCTGAGTCCGCAAGAACTTACCCGGCTGCTGCACGACTTTGAGGACACTGCCCGCGATGTGGTTACTTCGCGCGGTGGGCGAATCGTAAAAACCATTGGTGACGCGGTTATGTATATTGCCAATGATCTGTCCACCGCCGCCGATGTGGTTACCGCCCTGATGGAAGAAATTCAGGGAGGCAGCCACAAGCTTCGGCTACGCGCCTCGCTAGTAAGCGGGGAGGTAGTTTCCCTATCCGGTGACGTATTTGGGCCTACCGTCAACCTGGCTTCACGCCTAGTCAACATGGCCCCTCCCGGGGGAATCCGGATGGATGGAAACACGGCGGCGCTCATCAAAACCTCAAAGGTTGCCAGTAAATACGTGATCCACCCTTGTAACAAGCAAGAAGCCAAGGGATTGGGAGAGATTATTCCCTGGTCGCTAAAGCGAACTGAGTGGGTGCTGGCTGAAAAAGCCGGAACCGAAAAAAAGTAGGCAGGTTCAGAAAAATCTGAACCTGCCAGTGGGGTCGGCGAGCGCCGTCGGCTTAAATGGCCGAGCCTGGCGTAAACGGCCGGATAAGACGGGTCTAAAGCTGGGCCAGATGGGATCAGGACTGGGCCTTACGAGAGGCCAGGTAAGACTGCAAGCCCTTGATAATCATGGGTAGCAGCGAGATGAACACGATCACCAGGATCATGTGCTCAATATTTTCACGTACCCAGGTGAAGTTGCCCAGCCAGAAACCTAGCAGGGTGATGCAAAAAGCCCAGAAGAAAGCCCCGATCATGTTAAAGATGGCAAAGTGGCGGTAGTGCATCTTGCCTACACCGGCCATAACCGGGGTGAAGGTGCGGATAATCGGCACAAACTGGGCCAGGGTCACGGCCTTACCACCGTGGCGTTCAAAGAACTCCTGGGTGTTGGTTACGTACTTCTGCTTAAACAGGCGCCCATCGGGGCGGTCAAAGATCTTGGGGCCAACCTTGCTACCGATTAGATAACCGGTGCCGTTACCGGCAATGGCAGCCAAGAAAACCGCTGGGGCAGCCACCCAGATCGGTACCGGTACAGCGCCGGTGCCCACAAACATGCCTAGGGTGAATAGCAGTGAGTCGCCGGGTAGGAAGAAACCCACCAGCAGGCCGGTTTCGGCGAAAATTACCACCATTACCCCGATGATGGCCCAGGGGCCGAGCCATTCAACAAACTTATTGATCAAAGTACCGGCGTCGAGCCAGTCAGGCGTGATAGAGGTCTGAACTAGCGTGGCGCTAGCAGCAAGATTGAACATAAGGCAAACTTTAAATCTCTAACTTGGTCTCTGGCTGTGAGCAGCCCTAATTGTTGGGTGTGTACTAAGGCACCAATGTCGTTAAGACTTGGATTTTTCGTCCTGACTGGTGCCGGTAAACACTACAAAGTGGTAGAAGAGGAACCGGCAGGCGGTAGACAGAGCGAAACCAACCACATAGGCGGCAATATTGTCGCCTAGCTGCGTGTTGATATTTAGTACGTGGTGGGTGAAGAGCAAACAGGCCTGGGTTACGCATAGCCCCAAAATGTTTGCAATAACGAAGAGAGTGCCTTCGCGTACTACGTTTTCTTGGGTGCGGCCGCGGTAAGTCCACAGTCGGTTAGCTATCCAGGAGTAGATGGTGGCGATCGTGGCCGCTAAAACATTGGCGCTGTTGGGGTGTCCAGACAGGAACCCCAGGGGCATAGGGGCGTACTGGAATACGTTAAATAGCCCGGCGTCGATCACGAAGGCGGAGGCGCCAACTGCGCCGAACTGCATGAACTCTACAATCCAGGCGCGCAGACGCTGAGAGACGAGGGATGAGCTTAGCATTATTTATTCCGTTGGTTTCTGAAAGATACTTAAAAAGGCTTAAGGCATCCAGTAGATCTTACTGAGTGAGAGTGAGTAAGCGTCCCAAATCCAAGCTATCCACAACACCTGGGAGACGATGCTGAGTGCAATAAGCGCCACCGCAGCGCGTAGATGGTTACTTAATTTAACGCCAAGCACCCAAGCTAGCGGGGCCATCATAAGTAGCATGCGTAGAATCGAGGATGAGGGGTCGAAGAAGACCAGTAGGTAAACCCAGTAGCATACACACCACATCCAGGCTAGGCGCCCTAGCTTGCGTAGTTGACTAGAGCTAAGTGCGCAGATACTTAGAACTAGCACTGCTATTAGGGCGACGATACCCGAGTTAGGGCCCCCGTAAATGTTGGCCTGCTTAATCCAGGACATAAACGGGGCCAAATTATCTTCGCGCCAGGCAGTTTCGGTATCCGTGTAGGCGCTAGGTACCCCGGTAATGAACCAGGCGAATGCCGGCCAGAAAAGTGCTCCAGCGCAAGTAATGATGGCGGTTACAAATAGCCAGATACGGTCTTTTTTACTGAGTGGGGTGGGGCTAATGTCTAGTGGAGTGGTGGCAGTTTGCGGGGTAGTAGCGGCGACGTCGTCACTAACGTTGCCGGTGGCATCGGCTGATTTTTTAAATGGCAGGAATGAGCTATTAAAGCGCGAGGTTGGGGAGACTATGCCGCGCGCTCGTAGTTCTTCCCAGAACCACCATAAACCGATTGCGGCCCCGAGTGGGACGCCAATAGGGCGAGTGAGCTCGGCAATACCAAATAGCATAATAGCCCAAATAAAGCGCCGCTTAGTTAGCAGTATGAAACCAAAAGTCAGCAGCGCTAAGGTTAAAGACTCTGCATAGGGAAGCTGCATGACAATAGCCGGGGCGAAGCTAAAGAAAAGAGCTACGCCTAGCAGGCTGGCGCGCTTGCCTACGCGCGGGCATAGCCAAGCGTCAAGACCTAGAGCTACGGCTGCTGAGCTAATCCAGGAAACTACTACTGCACAGGCAAAATAGCTTTTTGTGGTGATGGTAGAAGTAAGTGTGGCCAGGGCTTCACTCAGCAAGGGGAAAACTGGCATGAAAGCCCAAGTGTTTTGGCGTACGTGACCATTAGCGTCATAAGTTAATTTAGTGAAGTAACGCTCAGTGATGATGCGGTGATACCACTTGGAATCCCATAAGGATACGTGTTCTAGGTAACTGGGGTTAGCTGGCACCCAACGGCTTGCGGGGGTGTCAATGGCTGAAAGGTTGAAGATCAACAGACTTAGTAGGGTTATAAGTAGCCAGACGGCCAGGACTTGGAGCCGATGGGGGAAACGGCTGGGGGATATGTTTGGGAACTGCATATTTGCATCCTAATGGGCGTCAGGATGTTTTGGTACTGCCTAAATAAAGGTAACTGGTAGATAAATGAGTGAAATACCTTAATGAAAACTTGAAACTGAAAGCAAATCGATTAACTTGTGCAACCTGACATAGTCCTATTGTCTATAAATGTGACCTGAACTGCAGGTTTTGGCCATTAGCTGTTTCTAAAGAAAAAACCCGTAAATAATTTAGGGAACCCACAGGATGCTAATTGAGCCGTAATCCCACACCCAAGCTACCCACAACACCTGGCTAATCAAACCTACAGTTAAAACCGCCAAGGCGGCGCGTGGGCGCTTACTTAGCCTTGCTGCCACAGCCCAGGCCAGTGGGGCAACCATCAGCAACATGCGAAAAACTGAGGAGGAAGGGTCGAAGAAGATCAGCAGGTAAACCCAGTAGCATACGCACCACATCCAGGTCAGCCGCCCCAACTGACGCAGCTGAGGCCAGCTGAGCACGCACAGGCTAAGCACCAGCACCCCAAACAGGCCAATAACACCTGCGTGGGCGCCACCAAAGCTAGCAGAGCGGTTAATCCAGGCCTCAAAAGGAGCCAGGTCCACGCCGCGCCAAGCAGTTTCCGTGTCCACATATGCGCGCATGCGTCCAGTGGCGATCCAAGCTAGCAGCGGCCAGGTCAAAGCAGCCGCGCAGGTGACTGCGGCAGTAACAAACAGCCACAGGCGGTCTTTGCTGCTCAACGGCAGGGGGCTTAAATCCATAGGCGTAAAGCTAGGCAAAGCCGGCGGTGCCGGGGCTGGTGAGGGGATTGGCGGCGTCTCGCTAGGGGGTGCTGGCGCAGCAGCCGGCGGGGCGGCTTCAAAAGAACTGCTCGCGGTCAGGTCAGGTGCAGTTTCAAAAGAGGCAATAGCGGCCTCATTAGGGACAGGGACGGCGGCGTCGTAATTAGCGGCGTAAGGGTCGGCGTCGGCATAAACCCGGGCGGAAGAGAAAGACGCATCAAAGCGGGAGGCCGAAATCAGACCGCGCGCCCGCAGCTCCTCCCAAACCCACCACAGGCCCAGGGCGGCCCCCAGCGGCACCCCGATCGGGCGGGTAAAAGCAGCCAGTACAAACACCACCATGGCCCAGGCAAAACGACGCTTAGCTAAAATCGCGAAACCAATCGCCACCAGTGCTAGTCCCAAAGACTCGGCGTAAGGAAGCTGCAAAATAATGGCTGGGCCGCAGGTGAAGAAAATTGCCACCCCCAGCAAACTGGCCGCCTTACCCACGCGCGGACGCATCCAGGCATCCAAACCCAAGGCCGCCAAAGCTGAGCCCAACCAGGCCACCACCACGGCGCAGGCGTAATAGTTAGCCGAGAGTAGCTTGGCCAGGCCGCCACTTAAATAGGCATAGATGGGCATAAACGCCCAGGTGTTTTGGCCCACGCGGCCATCTTGACCAATCGGCAAGCTGGTGGAGTCGGGATAGCCCTGGGTGGCCACGCGGTAATACCACTCAGAATCCCAAAAAGCCACATGCTGCAGGTAGCTGGGCTTAGCTGCGCTCCAATAAGTCTGGGGGGTGTCTAGGCCGCCCAGATTAAAAATCAGCAGCCCAATCAGCGAGGCAATAGCCCACACTGCCAGTACCTGGAGGCGATGGGGGATACTTGAATGTTGCACGTCCATATCCTATGTGGGTTTTGCGAAGTGTGCCGTTTAGTGCACGCCCCGCTTAAGGCGGGTAGGCTAATAACGTGAGTGCACCAACTGTGGCAGTTATTGGCGGCGGGCAGTTAGCTCGCATGATGCAAGAAGAAGCGAGTGCGCTAGGTGTGCACCTGCGTGCTTTAGTGGAGGCCCCGGACGGGTCTGCGGCGCAGGTAATGCCTGATGCCCCAGTGGGGCGGGCCGACGACGCCGGGGCGGTGCGTGATTTGCTGCAGCCCAAACGGGGGGAGCAGCCCCAAGATCTAGCTGACGCAGCGGTTTTAACTTTTGAACATGAGCACCAAGATCACGCCTTGTTGCAGCAGTTAGCGGCCCAGGGTGTATCGGTGCAGCCTAGCGCCCAGGCTTTGCTTTACGCCCGCGACAAGCTAGAAATGCGCCGTGCTATGACGCGCTTGGAGCTGCCTCAGCCGGCTTGGAGCCCGGTTAGCCAGCCCGCTGAGGTGCTTGAGTTTGCCTTGCAGCATGGCTGGCCGGTGGTGTTAAAGACCCCCCAGGGTGGCTATGACGGTCACGGGGTGCTGCTGGTTAATGACGCCGCTGAGCTTGAAAATGGTGAGGCTGCAAAGTGGTTTAAAGCTTTGGCCGACGGCGCCGGTGTGGGCGGTGGTGGCTCACTAGGGGGCGCCCAGGTCAGCTGCCTGCTGGTAGAGCAGGCAGTTAACTTCACCCGTGAACTTGCGGCCCTGGTGGCCCGTAACCCCAGTGGCCAGGTGGAGGCTTGGCCGGTGGTGGAAACCGTGCAGGTTGAGGGCATGTGCGACACAGTGCTGGCCCCAGCCCCAGGTTTGAAACCGGCTACCGCCGCGCTAGCCCAGCAGGTGGCTAAGCGCGTAGCCAGTGAGCTTGAGGTTACCGGTGTGCTGGCGGTGGAAATGTTTGTGGTTGAAGGTGATGGTGGCGATCAGCTGTATATCAATGAGCTGGCTATGCGCCCCCACAACAGTGGTCACTGGAGCCAGGATGGGGCTCTAACCAGCCAGTTTGAGCAGCACCTGCGGGCCGTGTTGGACTGGCCGTTAGGTAGTGCGCAGCTGGTGGCGCCCACGGTAATGGTTAACGTGATTGGTTGGCGTCAAGAAACTGACGCGCCCCTACCTGACCCCTCTAGCCGCTTGGCTCAGGCTTTACAGGTAGCTCCGCAAGCCAAAATTCACCTTTACGGCAAGCAGGCTCGGCGTGGACGCAAGTTGGGGCATGTGAACTTGAGTTTGGTAGAGGGGCAAGATCCCTGGCAGGCGGTAGAGATTGGCCGCCAGGTGGCCCACATACTTACTTGCCCGCAGCTGTAAAGCTGCCCGGTGGTTTAACTAGTGCTTTAAAACCTTGAAAGGAAAACCGTGAGCGATAAGCAGCCTGTAGTGGGCATTGTGATGGGGTCGGATTCTGACTGGCCCACTATGGAAGCGGCCGCTAAGGCCCTGGAAGAGTTCGGTGTTAGCTATGAGGCCCGGGTGGTTTCAGCTCACCGTATGCCGGTGGAAATGATTGAGTATGGCCGCCAGGCCAGCGAGCGTGGTTTGCGTGTAATCATTGCTGGCGCTGGCGGGGCTGCGCACCTGCCCGGAATGCTGGCGGCGGTTAGTGAACTGCCGGTGATTGGTGTGCCCGTGCCGTTGAAGTACCTGGACGGCATGGATTCGCTGCTGTCGATTGTGCAGATGCCTGCTGGTGTGCCTGTGGCCACGGTTTCTATTGGCGGGGCGCGCAACGCCGGCTTGCTAGCGGTGCGTATTTTGGCTAGCGGCGAGGGTGAGCAGGCCCAGCAGCTGCGGGCAGCTATGCGCCAGTTCCAGGTGGAGCTAGGCGAACTGGCTAAGGCTAAGGGGCGCGCACTAGCTGAGCGCGTGGCCGGTAACTAGACCGTAGCTGACGCTGGATTGATATGGGCTGGCCGGCAGCTAGGCTGCAAAGCTCTAGCGTAACCACCCAGAAGCTACACAAACTATCGAAATCGAACACAAACGAACAATTTAGGGTTAGGATAGAGCGGTGAATACAAAACACGAGCCTCGAACCGTCCTAGTAGCGGGCGGTGCCGGATACATTGGCGCCCACGTTGTGCGTCTACTACTTGAGCGCGGCGACAAAGTAGTTGTCGTAGATGACCTGTCTTACGGCACACCCGAACGCATCGGTCAAGCCAAGCTAGTGCAGCTTGACGTGGCTGGAGCCCAGGCCCAAGAGCGCCTAGAGCAGGTAATGCGCCAAGAAGGCGTAGATTGCGTAATCCACTTTGCTGCGCGCAAGCAGGTAGGTGAGTCAGTGGCTCGCCCGGCCTGGTACTACCAGCAAAACATCGGTGGCCTAGCCAATATGCTGGCCGCCATGGAACAGGCTGGGGTGGATCAGATGATTTTCTCCTCTTCCGCAGCAGTTTACGGGATGCCCGACGTCGCCGTCGTCGACGAAGAAGTAGCCTGCCACCCCATCAACCCTTACGGCGAAACCAAACTAATTGGCGAATGGATGATGGCTGACTGCGAGCGCGCCTGGGGCCTGCGCTGGGCGGGTCTGCGCTACTTCAACGTAGCCGGAGCCGGCTGGGACGACCTAGGCGACATGGCCACGCTAAACCTGATCCCGATGGTTATGGAGCGCCTAGTTAAGGGCGATACCCCCAAGATCTTTGGGACCGACTATGACACCCCTGACGGCACCTGCATCCGCGACTACATCCACGTGCGCGACCTAGCCACCGCTCACATTGCCGCCCTGGATTACCTGGGCAACGGCAAGCAAATGCAGGCTCACGTATTCAACGTGGGCACGGGCCAGGGTGCCTCAGTGCGTGAAGTAGTAGCCAAGGTAATCGCAGCTACCGGCTCCAAGCTGGAGCCTGAAGAGCTGCCGCGCCGCGCCGGCGACCCGCCCAAGCTGATCGGTAACGCCACGCGCATCACCGAGGTACTTGGCTGGCAGGCCCAGTACAACCTGGACGACATTGTCACCTCCAGCTACACCGCTTGGCAGGCTGACCCTAAGCGTCCACATTTCTAACTACTAGCTGGCGCTGAGCTGGCAAAGCTTAAGGCCCGTTGAGAGTGAATCTCAACGGGCCTTAACTGTTTATTTGGAAGCCTTATTTAGCCTGGTTGAAGTCGCTGGCGGTGAGCCTTCCGTCGCGTACCTTGCCGAAGAAAATCGGCGCGGTGGTGTCTACCAGCAACACGGTGGAGCCCACATCTCCCGGCTCATAGTCGGGGTCTTCAATGGGGGGAGCGCCGGTTAGGCCATCGTTTGAAGCTGAGCGGAAAGCCAGCACCATTTGGCCAATATCCCACACGCCTGAATCCTTATCCACAGTCAGTGAGCCAGTACCGGCGTCAACCAGTTTGCTGGTGGCTGAGGGGTTAAGCAGGGTAGAGGGAGACATGGCCTTCTTCACCGCCGCTGAAATAATGGCGCGTTGACGCAGGCCACGGCCAATATCGCCAGTGGGGTCAGATTTACGCATACGTGAGAAAGCCAGCGCCTTTTCGCCGTTAACCTGCTGGCATTTGCCCTGCGCAGTATTCCAGATCAAACCTGAATCGTGATCATCTACGTCATAGTCCAGGCAGGCTTCAACCCCGCCTACAGCATCGACGACGTTCTTAACGCCGCCCATACCAACTTCAACATAGTGGTTGACCTTCATCTTGGTTAAGCCCTCTACGGTCTTTACCAGCAGCTTGGCGCCGCCGTAGGCGTAGGAGGCGTTAATCTTGTCCTCACCGTAGCCGGGAATGTTCACGTAGGTGTCACGCGGCAGGGAGGTTAGTGAAGTCTGGCCGTTTTCAGCCTTATGCAGCACCATCACCGAGTCGGCGCGCTGGCCGGCGGTGGTGGTATCTGCAATGGCGCCGTCGGCGCGCGAGTCTGAACCCACAATCAGCCAGGTCTCGCCGGGAGTGTCAGCCATGCTTGACAGTGCATCAATCCGGCGCAGCTGGTCACTGGCCTTATTCCACAGGTGCCAGGTGTAGCCACACAGGGTAATCAAAATGACGGCTAACACTGCGCTGGTGTATTTAAGCCAGCGGCGCTTGCCGCGACTAGGGCTGGCCGGTGGTTCGTCAATTGGTAAACGTGTGGGCATTACTGGGCGTGAAGATGTACGAGAGTTACGCCTAGGGGGCACAGTTGCTGGCTGGGCGGCTGGGCGTAGGCCAGTGCGCGTAGGGGCTCCCATGCGCGTGGGGGTAGCCTGGGCGGCTGGGCGTGCGGGGGCGACGTCGTCGGGAAGGGGCACGGCGCCGCCAGAGCGACCCACCCGGCTAGAAGGACGTGCCTGCGCCGAGCTAGTGCGCGGAGGAATCGAGTGTGGGGGAATCGTCTGCGGCCCACTGGTGCGCGCGGCACTTTGACCAGACAGTGACTGGGGTAAGGCTGTTTGCGCTCCACTAGCGTGCCCGGGCGCCGGGGCGGCCTGAGTAGCTGGGCGTGCAGTCTGAGCGGCTGGGCGTGCGGGGGCGACGTCGTCGGAAAGAGGGACGGCAGCGCCAGAGCGACCCACCCGGCTAGAGGGACGCGCCTGCGCCGGAGCGGCGGTGCGGGTAGCCTCGTCAGAGGTAGAACGGGTTGAAATTGGCTGCGCCGGTGCCCCAGAGCCAGACCTAGTGGACTTGGGGTTAACCCGGCTAGAGCCAGAATTACGTTGAGCTGAGGCACCCGCCGCACCCTGGGAACCGGCTGCGGTAGGTGGTTGGTCAGCGCCGGAATTTTTAGGGACTAAACGCCGGCGCCTGGGCGGCTGACTAGGGGGAAACTGAGTCAACTATTTACCCTCCCTTACTTGCACTGTAATGCGGGATCGGTAGTGGGGGTAGCGGAAGCCTTGGGGGCCGGTGCGGGCGACGACGCCTTGGGTGCGGGCGCCTGAGTGGTTTCTTCGCTGCTGGGCTCGGTCTCTTGCGCCGGGTCCTCAGTTTCAGGGGCAGTGGCGGCCGGGGCCGGTGTGCCGTTAGCGGTAGAAGAAACGGTGTTAGTGGGGGCCGGCTTGTCGTCCTTCAGGGACTTCCACAGGGCTTTGGCGTCTTTTTCACGCAAAACCACGCGGTTGGGGTCATCGGGGTCAGCCTCATTAGGGGCGGTGATGAACTCAATGCCAGTAAAACCAATAGTACGCACACTCATAGCTAAACCAGCCAGAGTGTTTAGCTGCCCCACATGCGGGGAAGTGGTTAGTGTGCCCAGCGCGGCTTTAGCGAAGGCGTACAGGTCAGGGGCGCTAGTAAGTAGGTTCTTACGCATAGCGGTACGCATCATGGCGCCCATCAGGTTCTGCTGGCGCTCAATACGGTGCAGGTCAGAGCCGTCAGAGACGCCGTGACGCACACGCGCATACATAACCGCTGCCGAACCATCAAGGTGGTGGCAACCCTTATCAAGCTTGAGTTGGGTGTATTCGGGGTCATCAATGTCTTCACTGACATACACGCCGACGCCGTCTAGAGCATCCACCATGTTTTTAAGGCCAGCAAAGTCCACCACCATGTAGTCATCAATGTGGATGTCGGTTAGCTTCTCCACGGTGGAAATAGCGCAGGCCGCCCCCGCAGCCAAGGCGCGGGCACTTAAATCTCCACTCCCGGCGCCGTTAGCAAAGGCCGTGTTGAACTGTGCATACATCGAGTCGGTGATAGTGCCATCAGCGCTCTTACATTCAGGAATATCCACCATAGTGTCACGGGGGATAGAAACCACCTGAATACGTTTACGGTCGGCACTAATGTGCATGATCATGGTGGTGTCAGAGCGAGCCGAAGACTCAGTGGCCGCGCCGCCGTCGATGTTGTTGGCGCCCTGACGCGAGTCAGTACCCATTACCAAAATGTTTACCGCACGTCCGTCGTAGTCAGTGACAGGGCGATTGGAGCGATTACCAATGAGGAACTGATTAGGGTCGATCTGGTTAACCGAAGACTGCAGGTCATGCCAGGCCATAGCGCCAAAGGAAGTGACGAACAATACCGCCGCTAGAGCACTGTAAAAAAAACGGCGCAATCGGTGGTTTACCAGTTCCTTTGCAGTATGGCGCGGGGGGAGCTTAGGCACAGTCATGAGGTCAAGTTTAGGTAACGTTGAGGATGTTTTCAGTCAGATAGGTTATAAAACTACTAAGTGTGGTCTAGTTACTGCCAGAATAATCGAGCCTAAGAGTAGAAGAACGTGCCTGAAAACCTTGATAAATCTGCCGCTGAGCGCGGCTCAGAAGTTAGCGCAGAAGAGCTACTAAGCCCGAGCCAAGCTACGCCGGACGTGTCTGAGCAAACCATTAGGTTAATCACGGTTACCTACAACCCCGGTAGTGAACTGGAACGTTTCCTGGCTTCTATTGCGCCGGCAACCAGCGCAAAGGTGAACGTGTACATTGCCGACAACGGCGCCCAGCACGAGCTAGTAGATGAATTAGCCGCCAAATACAACGCCACCGTAGTGCGCGACCCCAACACTGACCGTGGCTACGGCCCTGGCAACTTGGGTTACGGTGGGGGAGTGAACTTTGCTGCCAAGGATCTAAGTGAAGACTGGATTGTGGTGGCCAACCCTGACCTAGTGTTCCGCCCCGGTGCCCTAGATGTGCTGGTGGCCGCTGGCCTGGCCAATAAGCGCGCCGGTTCGCTAGGCCCGCGCCTGCTTAACACCGACGGCACGGTCTACCCCTCTGGCCGCGCCCTACCTACCCTGGGACGCGGCGCTGGCCACGCCTTCCTAGGGCGCATTTGGCCTTCAAACCCGCTAACCAAGGCCTACCACGGCACCAATGAAGACACCATCCACCCGGTAGGTTGGCTCTCGGGGGCCTGCCTGCTACTGCCGCGTAAAGTGTGGCAGGAGCTGGGCGGCTTTGATGACGCCTACTTCATGTTCTTTGAGGATGTGGACCTAGGTGCCCGCGTGGGTAAGGCGGGCTATGAAAACCTGCAGGTGCCCGGGGCGGTAGTGGTGCACGAGCAAGGCGCCAGCTGGAAGGCCCGTCCCGAGAACATGATCCGCGCCCACCACGCCTCAGCGCGCCTATACATGTCGCGTATCTACCCGCACCTGTGGCAGGCCCCGCTGCGTGGCGCCATTAACGCCGGCTTGAGCCTGCGCGAAGAAATGGAAGTGCGTCGCCCCGATCAGCGCACCAAGCACGCCTAAACGCTGGCCTAAGCACACTTAAGCCCCCCGAGCTTGGGGGGCTTATTCACGTCCCTGGGTTTTATCCCCGGATTTTTGCCGACGGCGCCCGGCTGTCTGCATATAAGACGCACTAGAGGGGCGCCCGGCTAAGTGGCGTCCGGCCAAGGGGGCACCTGGCTAAGTGGTGCCCGGCTGGGCAGCAAAGTCGGGGGCAAAAACTTACTTGGCGGCGTCGTCGGCCTTATCTGCCGGGGAAACCGGACCCAAAGCACTGGGGTCGGGGGCCTGAGCCAAAGCAAAAGCGCGGGCCAACTTAGTCAGGCGCCGCTCCTGGATAGAGGCGCGGCGGAAGCTGGAAAGCAAAGACGCCAAGAAGGCCAGCACCAGCGCATAAAGCAGCAAGTCAGTACCACGGCCAACGCCCACAAAGTGAGCCAGATAGGTGGTCAGGGATGGCACCGCAATCGTGACCAGGGCGAAAACCACAAAGGCCAGCGTGACAATACGGCGCCCAGCCATGTGCTTAGCTCCGCCAGAGTTGCGCAGCAGCATCACGCCCATAAGCACCACGCCCAGGGCTAGCAGGCTCTTAATTAAAAACTGAGAATCCATTTAGCTAGCTCCTTAGCTGAACATCAAATCGACGAGGATATTAACGCTGTTCCACAGGGACTGGCCCTTAGAACGCGAATAATCGGTGTACTCAATGTGTACCGGCTGCTCAGCCCAAGGCAGGCCACTGGCGCCAAGCTGGCGAATAATTTCGCTAGCGTGAGCCATCCGGTTTTGGTGCAGATCCAGCTTTTCGGCGGCGTCACGGCGCAGCAGGCGCAGGCCGTTGTGGGCGTCAGTGAGCTTCATACCTGAAGTCTTAGAACCAACCCAAGCGGCGGTACGCAGCACAATGCGCTTAAGCGTGCCAGTATCGGCGGTGCCCTCAAGGAAACGCGATCCCAACACAATCGCCAGATCCTCATCATGGGCGCGGCGCACCATGGCCATAACATCATCAGTGGAGTGCTGGCCGTCAGAGTCAAAAGTAGCTATATAGCGAGCATTAGTGCGAGTTAACACATAGGTGATGCCGGTTTGTAGGGCAGCACCCTGGCCTAGGTTAAGCGGGTGGGAGACCACAATCGCCCCCGCAGAGCGGGCTTGCGCAGCTGAATCGTCGCGTGAACCGTCGTCAACGCAAACAACATTAGGGAAGGTTTTGCGCGCATTGGCGATAACCTCAGCCACCACCTGGGCTTCATTGTAAAGAGGGACAACGAGCCAGGTCTGCTCGGCCGGGTCAAAAGTTTGCATAAACGCAATTGTGCCAGGAAATTACATCTGCGCTATGAACTAACTCCTATTAGCGTAGCGCTATGGGCTCGATTAGCAGAAAAACTAGGGATAGACTGGCCTTGTCTGATGCAGTTTTTGCGTAAAGGAGCTAACCAACGTGGCAGTACGCATCGTTGATACGGCGGATGTCTCACCCGAGGCTCAAATTGGTGACGGGTCAAGTATTTGGCATCTAGCACAGGTGCGAGAGCACGCTCAGATTGGCCGTAACTGCATTGTGGGCCGTGGCGCCTACATCGGTGAGGGCGTAAAGATGGGTGATAACTGTAAGGTCCAAAACTACGCTCTGGTCTACGAGCCCGCCGTGATTGACGACGGCGTCTTCATTGGCCCGGCTGTGACCCTTACTAACGACCACTTCCCGCGCGCTGTTAATCCTGACGGCACCATCAAGTCAGCTTCGGACTGGGAGCCCGTAGGGGTAACCATCAAGACCGGCGCGGCGATCGGTGCACGCAGCGTATGCGTAGCTCCGGTAACCATTGGGGCCTGGGCTACAGTGGCAGCTGGTGCAGTGGTCACCAAGGATGTGCCCGACTATGCGCTGGTAGCGGGCGTGCCCGCACGCCGTATTGCCTGGGTTGGTAAGGCCGGCGAACCGCTGGTAGCTGCTGAGCCGGGTATGTGGCGTTGCCCCGTCACTGGGGCTCACTATCAGGAAGTCACAGACTCAAACTCCAACACCACTTTGAAAGAGGTAGAAAAGTAAATGGAACTCGCATTCATTCCCCCGGCAAAGCCTGTCTTCGGTGCTGAGGAGCGCGCTGCCGTGGACGCGGTTATCGCCTCCGGCATGGTGGTGCAGGGTCCTCAGGTAAAGGCCTTCGAGGACGAATTCTCCGAGCAGGTAGTTAGCGGCGCCCACTGTGTGGCCGTAAACTCCGGTACCTCCGCCCAGCACCTAGCCACCCTAGCTAGCGAGCTAGAGCCCGGCGCTGAGGTAATCGTGCCTTCCTTCACCTTCGCCGCCACCGCCAACTCTGTGGCCATCTCCGGCGCCACCCCGGTGTTCGCTGACATTGACGTAAACACCTTCACCCTGGACCCGGCTGCGGTTGAAGCTGCTATCACCCCCAACACTCGCGCCATTGAGGTTGTGCACCTATACGGTCTGCCTGCCAACATGCCCGCGATCCTAGAAATCGCCCAGCGCCACGGCCTAGACGTCTACGAAGACTGCGCCCAGGCCCACGACGCCTCCATCGACGGCACCAAGGTGGGTACCTTCGGCCGTTGGGGTTCCTTCTCCTTCTACCCCACCAAGAACATGTCCTCCCTTGAAGGCGGCATGATCACCACCCGTGACGAGGGCGTCTACCACCGCTCACGCCTGCTGCGTAACCAGGGTATGGAGCGCCAGTACGCCAACGAGCTGGTGGGTCTAAACAACCGTCTGACCGACGTCGGCGCCGCCGTGGGCCGCGTACAGCTAAGCAAGCTGGCTGGCTGGACCAAGCAGCGCCAGGAAAACGCCGCCTTCCTAAACGAGGGCCTGGCCGGGGTTGAGGGTGTAGTCACCCCCTTCGTGCCCGAGGGCTACCGTCACGTCTACCACCAGTACACCATCCGTTTCGAGGGTGCTAGCGCCAGCGAGCGTGACGAGCTACAAAAGGCCCTGCGTGAGCAGTGGCAGGTAGGCTCGGGCGTGTACTACCCGATCCCCAACCACCGTCTGGACTCGCTGACCAAGTACGCTCCCGGCCTGGAACTGCCGGTCACCGAGAAGGCTGCCCGCGAGTGCCTGTCGCTGCCGGTACACCCCTCGCTGAGCCAGGCCGACCTGGAGCGCATTGTTGAGGCCGTGGCCGCTGTTGTGAAGGCTGGTGCCTGATGAGTGCTTCGCTTCGCGTTGGTGTCCTGGGCCTAGGCTCGATGGGGCGCCACCATGTGCGCAACGCCCGCAACACTGAGGGCTTTGAACTGGTAGCTGTAGCTGACCCGGGTGGTGACCGCTTCGGGGTGGCCGGTTCTTTGCCGGTGCTGGACTCTGTTTCTGCCATGATTGAGGTAGGTATCGACGCCGCCATTGTGGCTGTGCCTACCGTCTTCCATGAGGAGGCCGCCCTGGCTCTGGCTGAAGCTGGGGTGCACACCCTGGTTGAAAAGCCCCTGGCTGCCTCAGTGGAGTCTGGCCAGCGTGTAGCTGAAGCCTTCAAGTCTGCCGGCCTGATCGGTGCGGTGGGTTATGTTGAGCGCTGCAACCCGGCCCTGCTGGAGATGCGCAAGCGTCTAGCTGAAGGCCAGCTAGGTGACGTCTACCAGGTGGTTACCCGCCGCCAGTCGCCTTTCCCGGCCCGCATCAGCGACGTCGGCGTGGTCAAGGACCTGGCCACCCACGACGTTGACTTGGCCGCCTGGGTTGCGGGAAGCGAATACAAGGAAATCTACGCCCAGACCGCCCACCGCTCGGGCCGCGAGCACGAGGACATGGTGGTAGCTTCTGGTTCCTTCAAGAACGGTGTGCTGGTTAACCACCTGGTCAACTGGCTGACCCCCTTCAAGGACCGCACCACTATTGTGACCGGTGAGCACGGTGCCCTAGTAGCTGACACCGCTATGGGTGATTTGACCTTCTACGAAAACGGCGACATGCCCTTGCAGTGGGATCAGATCGCTGCTTTCCGCGGCGTAAGCGAAGGCACGGTAACCCGTTACGCCCTAGCCAAGCGCGAACCGCTGGCTGTGGAGCACGAGCACTTCCGTGACGCCATCTTGGGTAAGGGCAATGAGCACGTATCCATGGAAGAGGGCCTAAACGCACTGAAGGTAGTGGAAGGCATCCTGGCTTCTGCCGCTAGCGGGCAGGCTGTCCACTTCTAAAACTAATCTCAACAAACTGGGGTCGCACTCGATAGTGTGGCCCCGGTTTGTATAATTAGCGCTGATTCAGTTAGGAAACGGGATGCTAGCGCGTTTATTTAAATCATCGATACTGCGTTATCTAGGTGTTGGTGGCACCGCCTTCGTGGTGGATCTGCTAGTAACCGTAGTTACCCGCATGGTGCTGCTGGCCACCACCCCGCTAGCTGCGCAGATGGCTACGGCTTTAGCAGTTGCTGCCGGCTATTGGAGTGGCTTCGCAGTTAATTATTTAGGCCAGCGTAACTTTGCTTTTAAAAGCTACGCTAACCGCCTGTATTCGCTCATCATGTATTTCGTTTTGGTGGGCTTTAACTGGTTGGCTACCACGGTGGCCATGATTGCTTTAGTGGATCATTTGGGGCTTTCGGCCACGCTGAGCAAGATTATTTGCACCGCCGTAACTACCGTGTGGAACTACCCGATTTACCGCTATGTGGTCTTCCCGCGCCGGCTGCAGGTAGCTCAGGCCCAGCCGCGTGAACTGCCGGGAGCTATTGACGTTATTATTCCCGCTCACAACTCGGTGACCGTGCTGGAGGGGACTTTGGCACGCCTGGCTGCCTGGTCGCGGGGGCGACGCGTGCCTATGCGCGCCATTGTGGTTGAAAACGCCTCTCAGGATGGCACCGCTGAGCTGCTAGAGGGCTTATCGCTTACCTATGGGCCCAGCCTTCATGACGGGGTGGATATTTTCACCGTGGAGGCGGTGGCTAGCTCTAAGGGGATGGGGCGCGCGTATCGGCGTGGCATTAGTGTCTCGACGGCGCCGCTAGTGGTCTTTAGCGCCGACGACCTACCCTTTGGTACCTCTGACCTGGATTATTGGTGGGCTCACCCCACTGTTGGGTTGGCTATTGGCTCTAAAGCCCACCCTGATTCGCAGGTGGATCGGGGTATGATGCGCGCGGCTATTTCAGCAGTGTTTAGGCTGATGCGCCGGGTAATTTTGGGCTCTAAAGTGGGTGACCCGCAGGGGACTTTGTTTATTGACGGCGACTGGATCCGTGCCCACCGCAGCCAGCTGGTAGAAAACGGTTACCTTAGCTCCACTGAGATTGTGGCTTTAGCTGAACACGACGGTCAGATGCCGATCACGGAAATGCCGGTGGTGCTCACCGCTGACCAAGGCGCCCACGCTACCCGCATTAAAGTGCGTGATGTGTGGAATATGGCCTGGGGTTTGGTGGCCATTCGTCGCCGTATGCGCCGCCTGCCCTAAGCCAGCAGCTCGACGGCGCCCCGCCCCCGCGCCCCATGCATTGGCTGGCTGTGGGCAGAGGTTAACGGCAGCGGCTAGCGGTTTGTGGCCGGGCCGCAGGTTAACTCCTGGGGCACGGTCTTGATCTGCACCTTAGAGTCTAGGCCGTAGAAGATCCGCAAATGCTTCACATTAGAGGCGGGCGGATCAATCCACTGATACGAAATCACGTTATTACAAGGCATGGTTTTAGGGATCTCAACCAGCGCGCTTTGCCCGCTAGCGGCCGCCGCAAACTGGGCTTCCACCTGCTGCCAAGCGCCATAGTTAACCAGCAGCTGGTTAGCGCACAGCACCAGGGTGGAGCCAGCCACAAACAGCACCCCACCACTAAGCAAACTAACCGCCCGGCCTGCGCCGCCAAGGCGAGACAGCGCCACCAGGTTAGTTATGATCAGCGTGCCCATCAGCAGCAAAGCAATATAGTGGTCACGGCCCACCCCGGCATAAAGCGAACGGGCCATATAGCTATTAGCCGCCAAAGAAACCGCAATCGCCCCAAACAAGGCCAGGGGCATGGGTCCCACCAACTGCCTGGGCAGGGTTAAAGCCAGCAACGCCAGCATCACAAAACTAGCTAAAGCCCAGCTAATCACCGCGCCACTAGCGTCATCCATTTGGGTGATTAGGGGGTAGCGGCCGCGCCCATAGGCGTCGTCGATAATCAACAAATAACGTCGTGAAGCTATAATCCACGCCCCCACACAGGCGGCGCTAACCACATACAGGGTTACCAGCGAGCCCACCCACAAGCGCCGGCTGGGCTGCCAACGCGACCAAAGCGGCGTCGTCGTCAATAAAGAGCGCCCATGCAGCCAAATCAAAGTTGCCGCCACCAGCACCACTAAGGCGATATACACCACCGCCACATTGGCGAGCGTGCCCGCCAGGCGCAAATGCAGCTTTACCTCCTCAGGCAGCAAATCATTAGGTGAACCGGTGGGCTTAGAGTTGCGCTCAATACGTTCCCACAAGCCCGGGGCGGTAACTTTGAGATAAAAACCGTAGCCGGTAGCCGCTAGCGAAACCCAAGTAACCGCTCGGGTAAGCAGACGCGGGCAAAAAGCCAGCAAACCAGCCACCAAACCCAGCGCTGCCACAGAAGTCATCTCATGCATCACCATGGCCAGCACAATCAGCGGGGCGGCCGCCAACTGCCAACGCCAAGAAAAGTCCCCACGCGCCGCCCTAGCCAGCGGATAGAAAGCCACCAGCACCAGGTTCAAAGAAAACAGGTAATTCCACACCACAGCCATCGAAAACACTGCGTTGCCGCTTAGATGGAAGTGAAACCCAATCAGCATAAACGGGATCGCACTAGCTAAAAGCTGCGCCAACAAATCACGGCGCACCCAGGTACGCCAGGGACTTAGCTGTGAATAGTCACCCTCATCCTTAGGCCCCAGGCGAGTGGCATAAACCCACACCAAAAACGCAAACAGCACATAGCCCAGCGCCATCAGCACCCGGGCTCCGCCCAAACCAAAACTAAACCAGGCCGCACCAAGCCCATCAGCTAGGCGCCCATTAAAGGTATTCCAGGTCTTATCCACCATGGTGGTAATACCCGCCCAAGTTTGGCGGCCATGCGGCAAATTAGAGGCGTTAGCGAAAAGCCGATCATCGCCGTTAAGCAGCGGCAGGCGCCACAGGCACCCCCAAAACACCGCTAGAAGCAAATAAAACAGGGCGCTGGGTGCGCAAGGGTATAAGCGCGTGCTCGCTAGGGAACGAAAACGCGCTAGGGAAGCAGGCACGGTTAAATAACCTCCGTAAACACATTAGAATCCGCAGCCCAAGCGTCAGCCAAAAACAGGTCGGCAAAAATCCCGTTAAGGCTGCGGCCTTTGAACAGCTGCGGGGCATAAGTAGCCGCGCTACCCGCCGGCAGTAGCGCCTGGAAAGCCATAGGGTGACGCAGCTGCACGCGGGTAGTAAGCAGCGAGCTAACCGCCTTATCCAGGCGCAGGGCAGAAAGAACCTTAATTGCCGCGCGCCTAGGGGCAGCAGGAATCGCGTTAACCCCAGCCGCATACAGCTGCGGCTGCGTGCCACTAACCCGCGCATAAATCTGGGCAATCAAATTCTTGTACCAGATACGCTCTTCATCAGTGAAAGCCAGCCCCCCGCGCTCCCAAACCTCAATCACCTCAAGATCGAGCATCGGCAAAGCCCAATCCAAACCAAAATGCTCATAGGCGCGCATAGAGTGGTTAATGTATTTGGCTTGGCGCTCGCGGACGTTGAACCATTCAATGAGGCTCTGGCGCGCGTCCAGGGTGTCTACCGTCAGCAGCTCATCAACCGCCTCCAGTAAAGGCTTGCGGATGGGGGCTAGGGCCGCCACCAGATCTTGCTGGCCTTGCAGGTTTAGGTGCTGGTGGGCTAGTAGCTCAACCCAGTCTTTGCGGCTCATCGGGGTCTTGGGGTCTAGCAGCTCCTGGCCGTGCAGGTTGCCCACAATGGTGTGGCCCGGCAAAATCACGGTGCCGGCGGGTAGCACCCCGGTGCTGGTTAGCTCACGTAGCGCATACCAGTCCTGATAGTGGGGCAGGGAGGCTCCCGCCCAAGCCGCACGGATAAAGGCGCCGCCTTCTGCCTGCCAGGCTTGGCGTACCTTAGCTTCGCTAAGCTCAACGAAATACCAGGGCACATCCAGGGATTGCGCTACCTGCTGGGAGATCTTGGCTTCACGTGAGCCGGCAGTGCCGTAGGTAAAAGCCACCACATCACTGGCGCCGGCCAGTTTAAGCAGGCTCAAAATCAGGCGCGAATCTAGCCCGCCCGATAGCGGCACCGCCAGGCGCCGGCCCTGGGTTAGCTTAACTACCCGCTCTACCGCCTGCTCTAGTGCCTGGGTGAAAAGCTGACGGAAAGTGGGCTCGTCAGTGATGCGCTGGTGGTAGCGCAGTGCCTTCCAGGGGTGTACGTGGGGGGTGGGGTCGCCGTCGATTAGCTCCACGCTGGAGGCGGCGGGCAGCTGGTAAATCCCCTCCAGTAGGGTGCGTGTGCCCAGGGTGTAAGCGGCGTGGCGGAACTGGAGGCGCCCGGTGGCGTCCCAGCTGGTGGTGGCGGCGTCGATAAGTACCTGGGGGTCGTCACTTACCAGCCAGGTGCCCGCCACGTAGCGGTATAGCAGGGGGAATGAGCGCGGCATGTCGCTGCTTAGTAACGCCCCGCTCTTAGTCACGACGACGCCGCTCCACTGGCCTGCCTGCTTATGGGCCCACTGGCCCACCTGCTCAGGGGAGGTAGGCAGAGGCGCGTGAGGCTGGTTGCTGTTGGGGGCGCTAGCCCACCACTGCTGTATAGGGCTGTCGGCGGGGGACTTGGCATCACTCGCGCTGGGGGCTGCGCCAGTGACGGCGGATGGGGAGGCGGCGTCGTCGTTAAAAGTGCCCGGCTGACACCAGCGCGAGTGGGAAGCGAAAATTACCTTGCTCATTTACTCTCCAAAATAGCCTGGTAGACAGTGTCCAAATGCGATATTTCCTCTGATTTAAGGGATTAACGCGCCGCAATAGTGTCTTGGTAAACCTGCACGTAACGCTTAGCCACCTGGGGGGCGGTGAAAGCCTCAGGTAAGGTGGCGGCCACCTCCTGCGCGCCGTAGGCGGCGGTGCGCTGAGCCAACTGCTTCAGGGCCTGGGCCCAAACTAGTGGGTCACGCCCACTAACCAGGGCACAAACCGCCGGATCAAGGAATTCTGTGTGCCCCCCATAGCTGCCGGTAACCACCGGGCGGCCAGCAGCAATAGCTTCAGCGGCGCTCAGGAAGAAAGTCTCCCCAATGGTGGGCACTAAGAATATGTCACTGTCACTAATTAGCTGGGGGATCTGCTCGGCAGGAACCTGGCCCAAGAAAGTGGCATCCACCCCTAAAGCGGCGGTCTGCTCACGGCACTGCTCCAGTAGTGGGCCACTACCAGCCCAGGTCAGCTTAGCTTTCACGCCAAGGCTAGAAAGCTGATGCAAAATCTGCAAAGCCAGCAGCGGGCCTTTATGCTCAATTAACCAGCCCACGCCCACTAGTTTTAGTGGTGCGTCGGGGTGTAGCGAGCGAGGGGAAGGGGTCAAAGTTTGCGGGCGCACTACCTGGTTAGGCACCACCACCAGGGGTTTGCCGTGGCGGTAAGGGCGCAGATGGTCAGCCAAAAAGCTACTTACCGCCGTTACCGTGTCGGGTAGTGCCTGCGCATTTAGTAGCGTATGCACGCCTAGACGCATAAACGGGTTGGTGTAAGTGGAGGTAACGCCCGACCAGTGCTCGGTATGCACCCAAGGCTGGGCTGGGCGGCGCAGCATATAGGGAAACAGCGCCGAAATAGCCTGCGTATGCACCACATCGGCGCCGGCAGTTAGCTGCTCTAGGCGTGCGCGGGCGCGGGCCAGCGAAGCGGGATTAGAAACCTTCAGGGGCACCCGCAGCGTGGGCACACCCAAAGTGTAGGTGCGCTCACGCCCATCATCTAAAGCGGGAGACACTAAATGGATTAGCTGCACCCGGTGGCCTAAAGCTGCCAGGGCGGCAGCATCTCTGGCCACGAAAATACCTGAACCTGGATTTACTTTGGTGGGTAGCCAGGTGGCTACCATGGCGATACGCATAATTTGGCTTTTATTCGGCTAGTAGAGTTACTTGGCTAGCGGGGGTTACTTAGCTAGCAAAACCTCGGCGACGCGCTCAGCGGCGTGCCCGTCCCCATAGGGGTGAGCCACCTCAGGGGCCGGCTCGGCTGGGCGCGGGCGGCTAGCGGCCTCAGTTAGAGCGCTGCCGGGCTCAACCAGGATGTTCCAGCCTAGCTGCACGGTCTCCACCCATTCAGTTTGGGGGCGCACCGTGGTGCAAGGCACCCGCAGCAGGAAAGCTTCCTTTTGTAGGCCACCGGAGTCAGTAACCACGCCGCGTGCGTGCAGGGCCGAAGCTACCAGGTCAGGGTAGGCCAGCGGGGGGTGTACCAGCAGGTTGCCGCGCTTGGCGTACAGGTCAATGCCGTGCTCGGAGCACTTAGCTACCAGGCGCGGGTGGGCTAGCAGCACCACCGGGTGGTCCACGGCGCCCAGCGAGTCAAGAATGGAGGTGAGGCGAGCGTCGTCGTCGGTGTTTTCTGCACGGTGAATGGTAGCTAGTGAGTAGGCCCCTTCAGCCAGGTCCAGCTCCTTCATAACCGGGCTGGGCTGAGCGGCAACCTGGTCACGCACCTGGTAGAGCACGTCAGTCATGACGTCGCCCACGATCACGGTCTTGTCAGCTAGGCCCTCTTCAGCCAAGTGCTTAGCGCCCTCCTGGGTGGGGGTAAGCAGCAGGTCAGCGGCGTGGTCAGTGAGCACGCGGTTAATTTCTTCAGGCATCAGGCGGTTGAAAGAACGCAGCCCAGCCTCTAGGTGGGCCACCGGCAAGTGCAGCTTAACCGCGCTAAGCGCACCGGCCAGGGTGGAGTTGGTGTCGCCGTAAACCAGTACCCAGTGCGGCTGGTAGCGCTCAAATACCTCATCCATGGCAGCTAGCATGGCGCCGGTCTGTACCCCGTGGGAGCCTGAGCCTACCCCTAGGTGCACATCCGGGGCGGGAATACCTAGGTCCTTAAAGAACACGTCAGAAAGCATGGGGTCATAGTGCTGACCAGTGTGGACAATTACATGCTCAATTCCAGCCTTAGCAAAAGCGTGGGCGACCGGGGCGAGCTTGACGAACTGGGGGCGGGCCCCGACTACGGAAATAACGCGCATGACTCCAGTTTAGCGGGGATAATGTGCCTGAGCCGAGATACCGGTGGGGTTTATTCACCTGGCTATATAAGTGTAGGTGCTTAAACAGTAAGATTGCCTTATGCCTACTATGGTTTATCACGCCCCCTACGCTCTAAATCGGCAGGCCACCTCTGCCTCCGGGATTCGCCCTGTGCGCATGTATGACGCGTTTAAATCACTTGGCTATGAGGTGCTGGACGTTACCGGTGATGGCCGCCGACGACGTCGGGCTATTAAAGCTCTAAAAGTGCGCCTGGCAGCCGGGCAGAAAATTGATTTTCTTTACTCTGAGTCAGCCACCATTCCCACCATGCTCACCGAGGCGCGCCACCTGCCGCCGCACCCGGTTTTGGATGTTGAACTATTTGCCCTGGCACGCCGCTACCAGATCCCCTCGGGGCTGTTTTACCGCGATATTTACTGGAAATTTGGTGATTACCGCGAGCGCGTAGGTGAGCCTATGGCCACCATTATGAGCGCGGTCTACAACTATGACCTGTCTTGGTATAAGCGCTATGTGGATGTGCTTTACCTGCCCAGTATGGCTATGGGGGCGCATGTGCCTATCTTCCCGCCTCAGCGTATGGCGGCCTTGCCGCCAGGCTGTGAGCTGGTGGATAGCGCCAGCCCCAATAATGGGCAGTTGAACCTGCTTTACATTGGTTCGGTCTCGGGCCACTACCAGCTGCATGAATGCGTGCGAGCGGTGGCGGCCACGCCCGGCGTGAATCTAACTATTTGCACTCACCAGCAGCAGTGGGAGCAGATGCGCGGTGAGTATGAGCCGCTTATGGATAGCTCGGTGCAGGTGGTGCACCGCAGTGGGGCTGAGCTTGAGCAGCTTTATGACAATGCTGATGCTTGTGTGCTGTTTGTGCAGCCTGACCCGTATCGTGAGTTTGCGGCGCCGGTTAAACTTTTTGAGTATTTAGGTCACGGTAAGCCGGTGATTGCTTCTGCAGGTACCTTGGCGGCCCAGGTGGTAGCCGATAATGAGGCCGGCTGGGTGGCTCCTTATGGGGCTGGGGTGTTGCCTACCTTACTGAGCCGTCTCCAAGCTAATCCACAGGAAGTAAACAAGCTGCACCGGCAGGCTAAGGCTGCAGGTAAGGCCAACACCTGGGCTCAGCGCGCCCAGCAGGTAGCTTTTGAACTAGGACAAAAGGGGGCTAAAGCGTGAGTGATCAGCAAGCCGGCATGGCGAGTCAGGCGCACCAGCCTTTTGCCGACAAGTTAGCGCGTGCTAAGGCTAAGGGGGTAACCCTGGCCACCCGTATTCATCTGCCGGAGGCGGCTGCGGCTTCTTTCAGGCTCGACGGCGTAGAGCGGGCTTTGCGGCGGCTAGACATTCCGGTGCGGGTACTTACCAGCCAGCCCCCAGCTGATGGCCCTAAACCTGAAGACCCCCAGGGTGTAAGCGTTAGTCGCTGGCCAGTGCTGCGTGACAAATCTGGATACCTGCGCGGCTATGTGCCCTATATGTCTTTTGACCTGCCCTTGTTTGGGCGTTTGCTGGCGGCTAAAAAGCCGGCGGTGTTGCTGGTAGAACCCCCGCCTACTACTGGCGTGGTGGTGCGTGCGGTAACTACTCTGCGACGTATCCCTTACGTGTGGTATGCCCCTGATGTGTGGAGTGACGCCACGGTTTCTACCGGGGTCAGCCCGGCGGTGGCTAAGGCGGTGCAGCTTATGGAGTCTTTCGCGATGCGGGGGGCTAAGGCTGTGATTGCGGTTAACGACGGCGTCGCTATCCGGGCCCGTCAGCTGGGGGCCCGGCGTGTTGAGGTGGTTAATAACGGTATTGACACTGACCGTTTTACCCCGGTTTCTGGCCATATTGGCGCCGCCCATGGCATTACTGGCCCCTACTTTATTTATGCTGGCACGGCCAGTGAGTGGCAGGGTGCAGATATTTTCATAGAGGCTTTTAAACAGGTACGCGCCCAGGTCCCCCAGGCGCAGCTGGTTTTTATTGGTAAGGGTTCGCATTGGCCGGTGTTAACTGAGCTGGCTGAGCAGATAAACGATGCCTGCTCCACCCAAACTCCGGCCGCCTTGGTGCTGCCCCCGCAAGATCCCAGCTCGGCTGCGGCTTGGCAAAGTGACGCGGTGGCGGCGCTGGTGTCGATTAAACCCGGTCAGGGCTACGACTTTGCTTACCCCACTAAGGTGCTTTCGGCTTTGGCCTGCGCCACCCCGGTGATTTATGCGGGCCTAGGCCCGGTAGTTAAGGAGGTGCGTAGCCAGGATCTGGGTTGGGCGGTTGATTACCGTGTGGACGAGGTGGCCCAGGCTATGCTGGCCGCACTCAAACGTGCCCAAAGCCCTCAGACTCCTAAGTGGCGCCAGCAGCTACGCAAGTGGGTGGTGGAAAATCGCTCCCAGCGGGCGGCTGCTGATGCAGTAGCACGGGTAATCGTGGATGTGATCCGTTGTGATTGCTAACTGGCTGCCTACCTTAACCACACTTCCGTCCCTGCTATTGGCTTTGTTTGGGACGGGCTGGGTGTTGGCGGTGTCAGCTGGTTTGCGCGGGAGTTTGCGGCGTCTGGCTTTGGCGCCGGCTTTCTCTTTTGCGCTCTACTCTGTGCTGGGGGTGGTGGCAGCCCGGGCGCATTTGCACTGGGACTGGAACCCGGTTATTAACGCCACCATTTTGTGTGCCTTACTGATGGTGTCTTTGCGGTGGGCTTTGCGGCGCTGGATTGGCACTGACCCAGCTTCAGTTACTCGTGGAGGCGGCGCGCTAGACGGTTGGAAAGAGCAGCTTAGAGCTGACGCCTCCCTAATTGGGGCAGCAGTGGTTACCTGGCTGCTTAGTGCCTTTCCGTTCTTCTATGGTGGGGCCAGTGACCGGCCGATTCAGCTGGGTGATGCGCTTTACCACTACAACCAGGTGTGGGCTATTTCTAACACCGAAAACACCTCTATGTTTTCGGCTAACCAGCGTCTATTTGGGCTAACTGAGGCCCACAGTTTCTATCCCACGGTGTGGCACCAAATTGTGTCTTTGGCCTCTCCTTCCTGGGAAACTAATGTGGCCACCACCAACTCCCTGATTGCTTTGGTGGCCCTGCTGTGGTGCATTTCGATTGTTTATTTGAGCCGTGAGCTGTTCACTGACTATCCGCTGGCTCCCTATGTTTCTTTAGGGCTAACTGCCCTGATCCCGGCGTTCCCCTGGCTGCTAACTATTGATAAAGCCATGTGGCCCTACTGTTTGGCGGTGGCGGTATGCCCGGCGGTGGCCGCCTTTATGCTGCAATGCGTGCACCGCTGCGGTTTTAGCTGGCGCAGTGGCCATAAGGTGCTGGGAGTATGTGCCCTACTAACCCCGCTGCCGGCGGTTTATGGGGTGGCGGTAGCTCACCCCTCATCCCTGGTGGTTTTGGGCTGGCCGCTGGCGATTTTGGCGTGGGCCCGCACCAACTTGGAGGGTTACCGGATGGTGGCCGGCGGCAAGTACCTGCGCGGTGGGGCCCTACTGGCCTTGGCTTTTGGTGTGGTTATAGCGGTGGCGGTGGCACTGTTTGTGCCCGGGCCCTGGTATGACTACATTCACCGGGGCACAGTGCGTAACTGGAACTATTTAAGTGCCAAACTGCAATCTTTGCCGTTGCTTTCCTACGGCACGGTAGGCCAAACTCTGCTCACCCCCATTCACTGGGTGCTGGCTTTCTTGCAGCTGGCGGGAATTTACACGGCTTTCCGCTACTGTAAGTACCGCTCCCTGGTGGTGGCGTGGCTGTGCTGTCTGCCGCTGACTTTTGCCACTATGGCGCCTATCCCGGTGCTAACTGAGCTGACCGGGGTGTTTTACAACAATCCGCTGCGTACTGAAGCCATGTCAGCTATTGCTTTAATACCGCTGCTTACCTTGGGTTTCTTGGAGGTAGCTAAACGCATTAGTTTGCATGGGCGTGAAGTACTGGCTGCTGCCGGAGCGGTTTTCTTGGCTGCTACCTGCCTGAGCGCACCGTTGCTGCTGGGTGATACCCGCCAGGTGTTTTTCCCCAACACCTCAGACGCTAACTTCATGGTTTCTGAATCTGAACTGGCCATGATTCACCGCCTACCTGACGTACTGCCACGTGAGGCGGTAGTAATTGGTGACCCGGTAAGCGGGGCAGGCTTACTGCCCTTTATGACCGGTCGGCGTAGCGTGTGGGTGTTTGCCGGTGCTAAAGCTGAGGACGTGGACGGCACCTACCTGCTTAAAAACTTCCGCAAGATCCACACTGACCCCAAGGTGTGTCAGCTGCTGCGTAAACACGGCATCGACTACTACTACCAGGATGTAAACCGGCGTTTTAGCGGCTACAACACCTCCCAGTACCGCAGCGGCCTATATGGCGTGGTCACCTGGAGTGGTTTCACTAAGATAGCTGCCGCCTCTGACGGCTCCGCCGTGGTATGGCGCATTGATGTATGTAACCTGGGCCAACGCCCAGTAGTGGCTAAAACTCTTAGCCCCGCAGACCCCGAATGGGAGCCCAACGGTATCCCAGATCCCCAGCCGGGCGTTAAATATGATCACTGGCCCGGTGCTCAAGAACTATAGGACACTGATGAGTAAATTAACTGACGTTCTAGTTAAAGCTGGTTATGTGGCCGCCAACCAGGGCCACGGCGCCATTTCGCGGATGCTGTGGAAGGGGGCAAGTATGGGAGACCAAGCGCGTTCCCAGGTACTGCTGGATTTGTCGCGCCTAGAGGCAGACCCAGATGGCTCCTACCAGGAGCTAGCCCCCAATTGGCTAGAGCACGCTAGCGTCCTGCTTGAACGCGCCGGGGCCCAAGGTGACGCCGCACAGGTTTTAGAGGCCCTGAAACTGATTTTCCACCCCACCATTGAGCAGGGGCTAAACCATTCACCTATCGCTGAGATGGATCCGCGTCTGCGTAGCTACCTGTTTACTTCCAAAGTGGTGGCGCGTTTGCGCGGCGGCGACGCCGTATTGGAGCCCGCTCAGGTGGCCACCACCGGCGTGGATCTGCCTTGGGCTGAGGTAGACGGTAACCAGGTGGTAAGCGCCCATGTGGTGCAGGCTCAGCGTCCACGCGCTGAGCATCTACTGGTGCTTACCGACACAAACTTCAACTTTATGGAGCCAATCATTGGCTACTGGCCGCAAAAAGCCCAGGTGCGTATCCGCCAGCTGGGAGACGAAGAACTAGATTTTTGCTCAGTCCTAAAAACTATCAGTGACCGGCTAGAAAACCGTGACGCTGAGGTTCCGGAATTTTTACGTAAAGATCTACAGTGGGCTGACACAGTCTATGTGGAGTGGGGTAGTGCCCTGGCCGCGCGTCTAAGCGGCACGGATTTAACTAGCGTAGGCAGCCCGCGCCTGCTGGTGCGCATTCACAAATTTGAGGCATTTACTATGATGCCGCTGCTTACCCGTTGGGAAAACGTCTCTGACCTAATCACCATTGCCCCGCCGGTGACGCGGGCGCTGACCTCAACCGTATTGGGGCTAGCTGAACGCACCCGCATTAACTATGTCCCCAACTGTATGGATTTGGCTGCTTTTAAACTGTCCAAACTTCAGCCGGCTGCATACAGCATCATACTGGTGGGCTATGACCGCCTAGTTAAAGACCCCGCCTGGGCCCTTGATGTGCTTGAGCAGCTGCGCCAGCTTTCTGACAAACCCTGGAAGCTTACCTTAGTGGGGGAGGAGCCTACAGCTGGGGGTAGCTATTGGGATAGCTTCAACCAGCGCTGCCAGCAGCTGGGCGTGCAAAGCTTGGGTTACCACAGCGATATGCCCGAGGTTTTGCGTAAAGCTACCGTGATTTTGTCCTCTTCTATGGTTGAAGGCGTACATATTTCAGTGCAGCAAGGCGCCGCTTCGGGCTGCCTGCCGGTAGTGCGTAACTGGCCGGGCATGGCCAACTTGGGTGGGCCCGAAACCATTTACCCCGCTGACTGGGTAGTGGACAGCCCCTGCGCCGCAGCGCAACGCATTCTGGATAACACCAACGAGTCTGGTTTAACTAAACCAGAGCTAGCTGAGCAGGCCAGCCAGTGGACGCTAGCTAACCTTGACGCCCAGGTGACCTTGCCACTGCTAGATCAGGTAGTGCTAGGAGGGGCGCAATGACAAAAAAGCCCCTAGTGCAGGTAGTGATCGCCATCCACCGCTATGAGCGTCCTATTGAACGTGCCGTAGCCAGTGTGGTGGAAGGCAACACCACCAATGGCGCAATCGTGGTGGTGCACAATATTGATCCGCAGCCTATCCGCCAACGCCTAGAACAGTTCGGCTCCCGCGTACAGATCCTGACCTGCACAGATGGTATTCCTTCGCCGGCTGGCCCACTGAATACCGGCCTGGAGGCCGCCACCGCCCCCTACGTAACCGCCATGGGCTCAGACGACTACTACCAAAGCGGGGCCGGTAAAGCCTGGGCTAAATACCTTAAAACCAACCCCAGCGTCGACATTTTGATCCTACCCACCCTAGAGGCTGCCACCGGCACCCTAGACTTACCCCCGGTGCGCGTGGGACGCCGTCGTCGTCTAGACCCAGTCAAAGACCGCCTCACCTACCGCACCGGGCCACTGATGCTGGTACGCACCGAGCTACTAAAGCGCTACCAAATCCGCATGAGCTCGGGCCTGCGCACAGGGGAGGACCTGGCCTACTCCAGTCGCCTATTTATGGTGGCCCAGCGCATCGACCTACTGCCAGCTAGCGAACCTAAATATATTGAGGCCGACGACGGCGGTGTACGGGTCACCTCCACCCCCTTCACCATTGCGCAGCAGTGCGCCGGGGTGGATATTGTAGCCAGCTCCACCTGGGCTGAGCAGCTAAAACCTGCTGCCCGCCACGCCCTGGCCGTGCGCCTGGTACGTAAAAGCATCCTGCCGGCAGTGGCCAAACACAGCCACGATCTAAGCCTGGATGATGTTGACTACCTCTACACGCTACTAACCAAGGTGCTTATGCTGGCCCCGCGCTACTATCAGGCCCTTAGCCGTAATGAGGCGCGCCTGGTTGAAGCCCTGATCATTGCCCACGGCGACGGCGCCAGCCCAGATCAGCGCCAAACCCGCCTACTGGGTGCGCGCCAAGCCGCCGCCAACTTGAACCAAGGCGGACCGGCTAATACCGTGGCTCCGGTTAGTGTGCGCGGCTGGTTTAGCCGCCAAAGCCGCGTAGCCCATTGGGGCGCGCGTAAACTAAACCAATTGCTAGACACCCTCAACCGGGGAGACAAATGAAACGGCTGATAGGCGCAATTCGCCAGCTAGTACCCTTGCTGCCGGCGGGCACTAATAAGTTTTTGTGGATATACATGGTATCCACCTCAGCTTTGGCGATTTTGGATACGGTTGCTTTAGGTCTACTGGCCCTAATGCTCACCCCCATGATCAAGGGTGAGGCCATGACTATGCCGCTGATCGGCAAGATTAGCTCCAGTAGCTACCCCTGGTTGCTGCTAGTGGTGTGTGCACTGATGATTTTGAAAGCCATTTTGGCTTTAGTGATTCAGTGGTTTGCCACCCGTCGCTTTGCCAGCTACGAAATGGTGGTTGGTGACCAGCTCTTTGACGCCTACATCCGTGCCCCCTGGACTGAGCGTTTGGCGCGCTCGACGGCGGAAATTGTGCGTATGGCCGACGTGGGTATCGCCAACACTATCTCTGGTGTGCTGCTGCCGGCGGTGAGTTTACCCCAGCAGATCGTCAGCTTTATTGCAGTAGTGGCGGTGTTGCTGGTGGCACAGCCCTCAACTGCCTTCATCACCCTGGTGTACCTGGGGCTGGTAGCCATGTTCATGAACCTGGTGGTTTCCCGCTCAGCCGTGGTGGCCGGACGAGTAAATATGCGCTACTCGCTGCGCATCACCAAACTCATGACCGAAATGGTCTCCTCCCTTAAAGAAATCACCCTGCGCGACAAATTCGCTGATGTTTCACGTGTAGTGCACCAAAATCGTGAACGCTCCACCCGAGCCCGCGCCAACATCCAGTTCCTCGGGGCCGTGCCTCAGCGCGTAATTGAAGCCGCCATGGTGGGTGGATTCGTGCTGGTAGGGGCCGTGGCCTGGTGGAGCCAAGGCACCACCGGGGCGCTTAGCGCAATTGCCCTATTTGGTGTGGCCGGCTTTAGGATCATGCCCACCATCGTGACCTTCCAGTCAGTTATGACCACTACCGCTAACTCCCTGCCCCACCTAGAGGCCGTACTGCGCGACATTAACGACGCCAAGCGCTACCAGGAAAACGCTGAAGACCTAGGCACCCAGCAGCTACAGGGTGAACCTGACGCGCTGCGCCTAGAAAACATCACCTTCACCTACCCCAGCGCCCAAACCAGCGCCGTTAAAGACCTAAGCCTAACCATCCCCATGGGCTCCTCCGTGGGTATTGTGGGCACCTCCGGTAGTGGTAAATCCACGCTGGTAGACATTATTTTGGGGCTACTAGTACCCCAACAAGGCCAGATTTTCATTGGCCAGCAAAACATGGATGATGTGCTAGGTGCCTGGCGCAAACGCGTCGGCTACGTCCCCCAGGAAGTGACCCTCTTTGACGCCACCATCGCCCAAAACATTGCCCTGACCTGGGGCGATGACTATGACGAAGAGCGCGTAAAGCAGGTCATTGAAATGGCTCAGCTCTCCCAGGTGATCGCCGGGCGTCCCGAGGGCATCAATGAGCGTATCGGTGAGCGCGGCCTGGCCCTCTCCGGTGGCGAACGTCAGCGTCTAGGTATCGCCCGCGCCCTTTACTCAGACCCGTTGGTGCTAGTGCTAGATGAGGCCACCAGTGCGCTAGACACCAAAACCGAGGACGCCGTCGCTACTGCCATCTCCCAGCTGCACGGCCAAGTCACAGTGATCTCAGTGGCACACCGCCTATCAACTATCCGCCACAACGACATGATTTGTTTCATGCGCACTGGTGAACTCAAAGCCAGTGGCACCTTCGAAGAGCTGGTGGAAAAAGAACCCGAATTCGCCGTGCAGGCACACCTAGCGGGCTTGGCCTAAGGAGCAGATATGAGCAAAAAACTACTGATTATCTCGTTTTCCCCCATTGCTCGCGACGCGCGAGTACTTAAACAAGTGCGCCTGTTCAGCCCCAAATATGAGGTCACTACCTGCGGCTTTGGCCCCGCCCCCGAAGGCGTCAAACGCCACCTGGAGCTGACCCACGCCACCTTGCCGGGCAAAACCTGGGATGTGCTACTAGAGCTAAAAGCCTACAAAGCCGGCTACTGGCTGATGCCAGATGTGCGCAACGCCGCCAAAGCCCTCAAGGGCCTCAAATTCGACGCCGTCCTAGCTGACGACATCGACACTGTGCCGCTAGCCCTCTCCCTACGCCCACGCCTAGGGGTACACGCCGACATTCACGAATACTTCCCCCGCCTACAGGAAGAACACGCTCCCTGGGCTAAGCGTATTGGCCCCTGGTACCTGTGGCTATGCCAGCGCTACCTGCCGCGCTGCCAGTCAGTCACCACCGTTTCCAAGCGCATCGCGCAGGAATATGAGGTACAAACCGGCGCCAAGGTAGGTGTGGTCACCAACGCCACGCCCTACTGGGAGCTAAGCCCGACGCCGGTAGCTGAGCCCATCCGCCTAGTGCACTCAGGCACCTCCCACCGCGAACGCAACATTGAAGCCATCGTGGACGGCGTCATCGAGGCCGGTAACTGCACCCTAGACCTATACCTAACCCCCAACGACCCTGAGCACCTAGAACACCTAAAACAGCGCGCCCAGGAAAACAGTGCCATCACCGTGCACCCGCCAGTGCCCTATGCGCAGCTAATTGAAACCCTCAACGGCTACGACCTAGGGGTGCACCTACTGCCACCCATTAACTTCAACTTCGCCAACGCCCTGCCCAACAAGCTCTTTGACTTTGTGCAGGCCCGCCTAGGTGTAGTGGTAGGCCCCAGCCCTGAGATGGCCCGCATCGTTGAAGAAGCCGGTTTAGGCGTGGTGGCGCCAGGCTACAGTGCCAGCGACCTAGCCCAGGTACTAAAAGGCCTGACCAAAACCCAAGTGCAGGAATTCAAGGCTGCCTCCCACGCCCACGCCCGTGAGCTGTCAGCCGACAGCCAGCTGCTGATCTGGGAGCGTTACATCACCAAAATCATGGGTGAGTAATGCATGTTCTGGTAATTCCCTCCTGGTATCCAGCCAGCCCAGAGGACGTACACGGAATTTTCTTCCGCCAACAAGCCCAAGCCATGACCGGCGCCGGATTGCAAATGGGTGTGTTGGCGCCGCAAATGCACCCGGTCTATGGGCCCGCCTGGCGGCGGGGTCTAAACGCACGGCGCTCGCGGCCACGCGTCAGTCAGGAAGAGGGTCTAAATGTGGTGCGCGTGGATCTGCCGGCATGGTTGCCTAAAGCCCGCTGGATTGATGCTCGCGCCGCCTTTAGCCAGTTAGAGCAGGCTTTTAGGGTCTATGTACGCCGCTTTGGGCGCCCCGATGTGCTGCACGCCCACTCGCTTTACCCGGCAGGTTTCCTAACCCACTTGTTGGCTGCCAAATATGGGCTGCCCTGGGTGCTTACCGAGCACCGCTCACTAGGCCACATGCCGGTGCGTACCGGCCTAGGCCGTCGCGCTGAGCAGCAGGTGGCCGCCAGCGCCGCTAAACGCATTGGGGTTTCGCGCGGTCACGCAGATTTCATTGCCCAGCGCCTGGGGGGTCAGTGGGATTATGTGCCCAACTTACTGCCGCCCGAGCTGGAGGCGGTTACGGTATCAGACCACAGCAACAAGCCCCTGGTGGTGGGGCATTTGTCGGTGCTGGATCCGGTTAAACGCCCCGAGCTAGTGATTGAATCCTTCGCTGTCGCCCAGCTAGGGGCAGATGCCCGGCTCATAATTGGCGGCCCGCTAACTGATGAAATTGAGTCCAGCCTGCGTCAATGCGCCCGCCAGGTGGGGGTAGAAAAACAGCTGGAACTGCCGGGCATGATCAAGGATGTGGCCGGCTTTAACCAACAGCTAGACGTATTTGTACTGCCCTCAATCACCGAATCTTTCGGCATGGTGCTAATTGAGGCCCTAGCTATGGGGGTAGCTTTGGTGGCCACCGACACCTGGGGTGCCAATACGGTCATTAGCGACGGCGACGGCGTCGTCGTAGATAGCGCCGACCCAACCGAGCTGGGGGCGGCCATAAAGCAAGTCTCCACCTGGCCGCGCGATAAAGCTGGACGCGAGCGCAGACGCGAAAGCTGCCTGAGTCGTTTTGCTTTAGGCGCATTTGCTGCCAAGTACAAAGAGATTTACGCCGTCGCAGCTGCGAGCACACATGCTTAAAATAGATAACAGCCTGAAAACCCTAAACAGTGAGGAAAACCGGATGCGCATTGCGGTAGTCGCTCTAGGAAAGATTGGCCTACCCCTGGCCGTACAGTTTGCTAGCAAGGGTCATGAGGTGATCGGGGTTGACGTTAACCCCCGCACCGTAGATCTGGTAAATGAAGGCAAAGAACCCTTCCCGGGTGAGGCGCACCTGGCTGAGAAGCTAGCCGAGCTGGTGCCCGCCGGTCGTCTGCGCGCCACCACGGACTACTCCGAGGCTATCCCCGGGGTTGACGCAGTAGTGGTGGTAGTGCCGCTGTTCGTCAACGACGAGACCTGGCAGCCTGACTTTGCTTGGATGGATGAAGCCACCAAGTCCCTGGCCGCCCACCTAACCCCCGGCACCATCGTCTCCTACGAGACCACCTTGCCTGTGGGCACCCTGCGCGGCCGCTTCAAGCCTATGATCGAGCAGATCAGTGGCCTAGAAGAGGGGCGCGACTTCACTTTGATCTTCTCTCCCGAGCGCGTGCTCACCGGCCGCGTCTTTGCGGACCTGCGTCGCTACCCCAAGCTGGTTGGTGGCTTAAGCGAGGATGGCACCCGTCGCGGTATTGCCCTGTACCAGCAGCTGCTGGACTTTGACGTGCGCGAAGACCTACCTCAGCCTAACGGCGTGTGGGACATGGGCAGCGCCGAGGCCGCCGAAATGGCTAAGCTAGCTGAAACCACCTACCGTGACGTAAACATCGGCCTGGCCAACCAGTTCGCGGTTTACGCCGATAAGATCGGCGTGGACGTGCAGCGCGTAATTGATGCCTGCAACTCCCAGCCTTACTCCCACATTCACCGCCCCGGTATCGCGGTAGGTGGCCACTGCATCCCGGTTTACCCGCGCCTGTACCTGTCCACTGACCCCGACGCTTCCGTGGTACGCACCGCCCGCTCCTTCAACGCCACCATGCCCCAGTATGTGGTGGACCGCGCCAAGGAGATCCTGGGTGACCTCAGTGGCCTGCGTGTAGTGGTACTGGGTGCCTCCTACCGTGGCAAGGTTAAGGAAACCGCTTTCTCTGGCGTGTTCCCCACGGTGGACGCGCTGCGTGCCGCCGGTGCTCAGGTGCTGGTGCAGGACCCGATGTACACCGATGAGGAGCTGGAGGGCTTCGGCTGGCAGCCCTATCACCTAGGTGAGAACGTGGATGTGGCCATTGTGCAGGCTGACCACCCCGAGTACAGCAAGCTGACCCCGGCTGACCTGCCGGGTGTGCGCCTGCTGCTCGACGGCCGCCGCGTCACTAACCCGGCATTATTCGTCGGCGTGCCGCGCATCACCATCGGTGGTGGCGAGTAAATGCTGACAGTTATCGGCTCTGCGGTCTGCTTCGCGGCGCTGATAATGCTCCCTGGCCTCGGGCTGGCTCGGTTAACGGGCTGGCGCGGGGCCAGCGCCCTGTCTATGTCTGTGCCGCTGGGCCTGGGGGTGGCGAGCCTGGCCCAGGTGGGTTGCGCGGCGGCAGGGATTCACTGGTATCGCCCCTTTAGTCAGCTGACCGGCCTGGGTTGGCTCTCTAGGGTGCCGGTTCTGGGGGAGCTGCCAGCCGGCTACTGGCTAATTTTCTTAGTTACTTTGGTGGCGGCAATTGTTTCACGTGGAACTTTGCTTTTCGCCCCTAGAGACGCTTGGGTGGGCCAGAGCCGCGCCGGCTTGGCTAATGCTTCAGTGTTAAGTGGGCTGGTGGCTGTGGCCCTGGTAGCCACGACGACGCTGGCTCTGTTTGCTTTTGGCCTGCCTGATTGGGGGGCGCCCGCCCAAGCTTTTGACTCGGTGTTTCACCAAAGCGCGGTAATGGCTATTCGTAACGCCGGTAATACCTCCCCATTTGGGGGCCTAAATTCTCTCTATTTCACCGATAAAAGCGCTTATTATCCCACCTTGTGGCATTGTTTAGTGGCACTGATTCCCGGTAATGGTTCAGTGGCTAGCTTGGCTGCGGTCTATGCCTGCCTAGGGCTGCTATGGCCTTGCGTGCTGCTGGGGTTAGTGCAAAGTGCCTTTACTCGCCCACGCCCCTGGGCTGGCGCCGCCTTGGTGGTAGCCGGCTGCCTGGCTACAGGTCTGGGCTGGACAGCCATGACCTCACTGGCAGTGTGGCCCTACGGCTTATCTCTACTGACGTTGCCCGGCGCCCTACTGGCATTAGCTGCTCTGGGCCAGCGCCTACACCTACCTGGGCTTTTACCTGGAACTATTAAAGGGCCCAAAACCTGGTGGCCTTTAGTGTTTAGCTGCCTGCTAGGCACTTTTGGGGCGCTGATGGCTCACGGCACGGCCGCATTTAATATGGCCGTGCTAATGGCTCCCACCTTAGCTGTGTGGATCTGGCTGGCTTTGCGTGCACTGCCGCGCAAACTAGTGTTTAGCCTGTTGGGTTTAACCGCTGCGCTGGTGGCTGGGGGAGCCTGGGTTATGCGCGCTACTTTAAGTGCTATGGCTGCCTTTGAGCGCCCCGGCGGCATAGGGCTTGTGGGGCTTTTACAAAGCCTAACTGACCGGGGCATGTATGGGCCCACCGCCAACGCCAATGTGCTAGCTGCGCCGCTAGTGGCAACTGCCGTGCTAATTGGTGCCTGGCAGGCCTATAAGCGCCGGCGCAAACTACTGCTGGGCACCTGGGCGCTAGTGTTGGCGCTGATTATGCTAACCGACGGGCCTAACTGGATTGGTCGCCTAGTTGGTGCCCCCTGGTACACCCAAAAAAGTCGCATACAACCCCTAGCGCTACTGCTGTGTCTGCTTTTAATTGCCGGCGCTATTGAGTGGCTGCTAGACAGGGGTAAAAAGGTATTCTCGCGCCGCCCCCTAGCGGCCATGGTGGCTCTAGTGTTGCTGGGGGCTGGCGGCGTCGTCGGCACGGCAAATGGGCATATCCGCCAGCTGCAGGGAGTCTATTTAAGCGGGCATATCGACTACGGCACAATCTTGTCCGACGACGCCCGCATCCTGCTGCAACGCTCCGCCACTCACATGGGGCCGGGAGATAAGCTAATTGGTGCCCCTTCGCGTGGGGAAACCTACGCCTGGCCGCTAGCTAATGTGCGCGTCATGTACGCCACCCGCGCCGAACCCAGCCAAACCTCAGCGGAAGCCAAAATCCTTAAGGCTTACCTCTACTTTGGTCCAGACTCACGCTCTTGCCAGCTGCTACGCAGCTACGGGGTAACCCACTACCTAACTGAGGACGCCCACTCTAACCTGTGGCCTTACCGCACCGGTCCCCTGGCAGATGGGCGCGCCCCGCTACGCTGGGATAACTCGCTGGTGCGCTGGCCTACCGACACTATGGAGCTGGTAGATCAGCAAGGCGGGGCCTACCTATACAAGCTGCGCTGCTAATAAAGGAGCGATGCGCTAACTGTCCGCCCCGGCTGCGCCGTTAACAAGATCTCTGGCGCGCCGCTAAAGGCCGCACCGCTAAAAAGTCCCCCGGCAGTTCATTTACTCCCGGGGGACTTTGCTGTTTGATCCCTGCTACAGGGCCAGAATACTGGCGCTAGCGGATGCTCACTGGCAGGGGCGTTAGCTCACTGCGGCGCTAAATCACTGGCCCTGAGCAGCGTACTTGGCCTCAACCTCGGCCTTGAGCGGACGCCACCAGGCCTCGTTGTCGCGGTACCAGTCGATGGTGGCCTGCAGACCAGAGCGGAAGTCAGTGAACTTAGGCTGCCAGCCCAGCTCCTCAACCAGCTTGGAGTTGTCGATGGCGTAGCGCAGGTCGTGGCCGGGGCGGTCAGCAACGTGCTCGTAGTCGCTGGGGTCGTGGCCCATGAGCTCCAGGATCAGCTCCACAACCTCCTTGTTGTTCTTCTCGCCGTTAGCACCAATGAGGTAGGTCTCACCAATGCGGCCCTTCTCAATGATGTCCCATACGGCGTCATTGTGGTCTAGCACGTGGATCCAGTCACGCACATTCTGACCGGCACCGTAGAGCTTGGGGCGCACGCCGTCGATCAGGTTAGTGATCTGACGCGGAATGAACTTCTCAATGTGCTGGTAGGGGCCGTAGTTGTTGGAGCAGTTAGAGATGGTGGCCTCAACCCCGAAAGACCGCACCCAAGCGCGCACCAGCAGGTCAGAGCCGGCCTTGGAGGAGGAGTAGGGGGAGGAGGGATTGTAAGGAGTGGTGGGGGTGAACTTGGCCGGGTCGTCCAGCTCCAGGTCACCGTAAACCTCATCGGTGGAGATGTGGTGGAAGCGGGTGCCGTGGGCGCGTACCGCCTCTAGCAGGGTGAAAGTACCCACCAGATTGGTCTTGATGAAGGGGGAGGGGTCAAGCAGGGAGTTGTCGTTGTGGGACTCCGCGGCGAAGTGCACCACCACATCGGCCTCGGCCACTAGCGGGTCAACCGTGTCGCGGTCAGCAATGTCACCCTCAACCAGGGTTACCTTGTCGGCTACATCCGCTAGTGACAGCGGGTTACCGGCGTAGGTTAGCTTGTCTAGGACCGTGACTTTGGCGTCAGGGTGACGCACTAGGGTCTGGTGTACAAAGTTAGCGCCGATAAATCCAGCACCGCCGGTAATTAGAACGTGCATGGGCTTTCACTTTCTATGCCTGGGAAAACATGCGGAATATGTCAATAATGCCATATCTCGCATGACTCGTCTCTACATCATTAAAGCTGACGTGCTTAAAGCTGATTGGTAAACTACCAACTATGGCGAAAACTGTCTTGGTAACTGGTGCTGGCGGCTATATCGGACGCCACGTGGTGCGGGCCCTACTCGCGCGCGGGCTTGACGTAAGCGTAGTTGACCTGCGCTTAGATGAAGTAGATCCACGTGCTCGCCGCGTGGATGTAGACCTATTCAATGCTGGTGAGGATATTTACGACCAGCTTGGCCGCCCCGACGCAGTTATTCACCTGGCTTGGCGTGACGGTTTTGTGCACAACTCCCCGGCTCATATTGATGATTTACCCAAGCACTACCATCTAATTGAAAACCTACTAAAGGGTGGGCTAAAGCAGATCGCGGTCATGGGTTCCATGCACGAGGTGGGCTACTGGGAAGGCGCCATCGACGCCGACACCCCCTGCAATCCGGCTTCTCTCTACGGGGTTTCCAAGAACTCCCTACGCCAGATCACCGCCCTACTAGCCAACCAGTATGGGGCGCAGATGCAGTGGATTCGTGCCTACTACATTGTTGGCGACGACGCCCACGGCTCCTCCATTTTCTCCAAGCTGCTTGCTGCCGCTAATGAGGGTAAAACCACCTTCCCCTTCACCACCGGCAAGAACCTATACGACTTCATCTCCATCACCGAGCTGGCCCGCCAGATCTCTGCTGTGGTAGCCCAAGACCAGATTGACGGCATTATCAACGTCTGCACCGGCAAGCCCATGAGCCTAGCCGAGCGGGTAGAGGCCTACATCCAGGAAAACAACCTGGGTCTAACCCTGCAGTATGGAGCTTTCCCTGACCGCCCCTACGACTCTCCTGGAGTGTGGGGAGACGCCACCAAGATCGCGCAGATCCTGGCGCTAAGTGGCGAAAGCCTGGAGGCCTGAGTGAAACGCGCTGGTATTTTCCTGTTCTATGACCCTGAAGGCAAAGTAGACGACTACATCCTGGGCTGCTTGGGTTCACTCCAGCAGCACATGGACTACCTGCTGGTGGTGTCTAACTCGCCCCTGGATGAGACTAACCGTAAGCGTCTAGAGTCAGTCTCTAGCGAAGTTATGGAGCGTAAAAACGTCGGCTACGACGTCGGCGCTTACCGTGACGGTTTACGTCACCTGGGCTGGGACCATATGGGCGACTATGACGAGCTGGTGCTGTTTAACTACACCTTCTTCGCCCCCATCCACCCCTGGGCCAGCCTATTTGAGCGCACAGACAAGTGGGACACCGACTTTTGGGGCATCACTGAACACGATGAAGTACGCCCCCACCCCTTCCTACCTAAATTGGTTATGCCCCGCCACATCCAGTCCCACTGGATTGCGGTGCGTTCCAGCCTGAGCACCACTAAAGACTGGCGCTCCTACTGGGAAGACATGCCCCCAATTGAGTCTTACAACGACTCTATCCAGTGGCACGAAAGCCGTTTCACCGGCTACTTCAACGCTCTGGGCTACCGTCATGAAGTGGCCTACAACGTAGACGATTACCCTTCAGCTAACCCGGTGTTTGATAACGCCAGTTTGCTGCTGCAAGACGGTTGCCCCATCCTTAAACGCCGCAACCTATTCCACAACCCCCTACACCTAGACCGCTTTGCGATTATTGGTGCAGACATGCTGGAGCAGGCCCGCGCTGCCGGCTATGACACGGACCTGATCCTGTCTAACCTGGCACGCACCTCTAAGCCTCGCGACCTGGTCACTAACGCTGGACTGACCTGGGTGGTGCCCCAAAGCGCTAGTGAGGAAACCTACGCCGCTGCCGCCAAGCAGAAAGTTTTGGCTGTAGCCCACATTTTCTACGCCGATATGGCTGAGGAAATTCTTGAGCGTCTATCGGTACTGCCCAAGGGCTACTATTTGGTGGCCACCACCTCTAATGAGGAAAACCAGGCCCAGATTCGCGCCGTCATGGAGCGCTACGGGGTTGAAGGTGAAGTGCGCGTAGTGGCCTCCAACCGGGGCCGCGACATTGGTGCTTTCCTGGTTGACTGCAATGACGTACTGGCCAGTGGCAAGTGGGACATTGTGGTCAAGATTCACTCCAAGAAATCAGTGCAGGATGACTACAACGCCGCCCAGCTGTTTAAAACTCACCTGTACGACAACCTGCTAAATTCACGTGCGCATGTGGCCAATATTTTGGCTGAATTTGCCGCCCACCCCGCCCTGGGGATGGTGCTAGCGCCGCTGCCGCACATGGGTTACCCAACCATGGGTCACGCCTGGTTCACTAACCGTGAGCCGGCTCAGGCTGTGGCCAAACGCCTGGGGATTAACGTCCCCTTCGACAAGGACATGCCCCTGGCCACCTACGGCTCCATGTTCATTGCTCGCCCCCAGGCCCTAACCAAGCTGGTTAACGCCGGTTTTAAGCCCGAAAACTTCCCCGTTGAGGGCGGCTATAAGGATGGCTCTTTGGCCCACGTGTTAGAGCGCCTTATGGCTTATGCTGCACTGAGCGAAGGCTTCTATGTGCGCCCAGTGCTAGCCCCCAAGTGGGCTGAGGTTTACTACGGTTACTTGGAGTACAAGCTGGCCGCAGTCTCCTCATTCCTACCTCCCTTTACTATTGATCAAGTTCCCTACCTTAAAGCTCACGGGGGTCCAATACCCAACGTGTTGGCAAGTATCAAAGTCAACATCATGTTGCGCCAACCCAAGGTAGGCAATGCGCTTAAACCCGCGTATCGCTTAGTTCGTAAAGGTGCCGCGACTGTACGTAAGCTACATCGACACTAAGGAGGGTAATGAACGAGCGTAAACGGGTCATTGATCTGACCTGGAGGATGGCTCGGCGCTCTATTTCCTCAGAATTTAAGGGAACTGCGCTGGGCCGTGCCTGGTCGTTTATCAACCCGCTGGCCACCATCGCGGTTTTCTCGGTGATTTTCGGCTTGGTTTTCCGTGGCGGGGTGGAGCCTGGTAAAAACTCGGGGATTGATGCATTCGCGCTGTGGATCGGCGTGGGCATTATTGCCTGGAACTTTATCTCTAACTCGGTTATGCGGTCCATGGATTCCCTAGTGGGTAACGCTGGACTGCTAACCAAGGTGTACTTTCCGCGCCAGACCCTGGTTTATTCAGCAGTATTGGCTTTGGTTTATGACTTTGCCTTTGAATTAACGGTGCTACTGGTAATTATGCTGATTGCCGGTGGCCCCACAGTGCTGCTGTTTATTCCGCAGCTAATTGCTATTACCGTTTTAGCGGCCGTATTTACTACCGGCCTAGGCATGATGCTAGCTATTGCCAGCGTCTATTTCCGCGATATCTCCCACCTGTGGCAGATTTTTAACCAGGTGTGGATGTATGCCTCGGGCGTGGTTTTCCCGCTGTCTATGCTTGATCAGCTACAAAACCGACTGTTTGCTCAGGGCTGGCAGATTAATGGGCACCCGCTACCGCTGACCACCACTTTCCGCATGAACCCGGCTGAGCTGTTCCTAGAGGCTTACCGCAGCTGCCTATACGATTTCGCTAATCCCTCGCTGGGCGTGTGGCTTGGCTGCCTGGGCTGGGCTGTGCTGTCTTTTGGGCTGGGCCGCTGGGTCTTTAGCCGCTACAGTGCGCGCATTGTGGAGGAGCTGTAATGACTAACGCAATTACTATTAACGACGTTTCTAAGCGTTTTAGAGTTTATAAAGACCGTAACCAGTCCCTTAAAGGCGCGTTTTTGCAGCGTCGTCGGGCCCAATACGAAGATTTCTGGGCGCTACAGGACATTACTTTCGATATCCCTGCCGGTAAAACTTTCGGCCTGCTGGGACATAACGGTTCAGGTAAATCCACCCTGCTTAAATGTATTGCCCAGATTCTTACCCCCGACACTGGCTCTATTAGTGCCACTGGCCGTATGGCCGCCATGTTGGAAGTAGGCTCTGGTTTCCACCCGGAGCTGTCGGGGCGTGAAAATATTTACCTTAACGGCGCCATTTTGGGTATGAGTCCTAAAGAGATTGACTCTAAACTTGACGCCATTATTGATTTTTCTGGCGTGGAGCGCTTTATCGACCAGCCGGTTAAAAACTATTCCTCAGGTATGTATGTGCGCCTGGGCTTTTCGGTTTCTATCCATGTAGAGCCAGATATTTTGCTGGTTGATGAGGTACTTGCAGTTGGTGACTTAGAGTTCCAAAACAAGTGCATGGAGAAGTTCGCCCAGCTTAAGCAGGACGGACGCACAGTGGTGGTGGTTAGCCACGGCCTTGAGCAGATGCGTTCCTTCTGCGACCAGGCAGCTTGGCTAGATCACGGCAAACTGGTGGAGGTGGGTAACGCCGCCCAGGTGGTGGACACTTACTCTGACGTGGCCCACCAGGCCATTAAGGTTGAAGGCGGCGGTACTCGCTTTGGTACCGGCCAGGCACAGATCACCAAGATTGAAGTGCTTGATGAGTCCGGTGCGCCGGTAACTATGGTGCGTCCGGGCCAGGCAGTAAATATTCGCCTGGATTATGAAGCCCATGAGCGCATTGAGGAGCCCGTTTTTGGGGTTTCTATCGACAGTCGCGACGGCGTATGGGTGTGGGGCCTGCATGGGCGCGACGCCGGATTTGTGCCCCGCTCTATTGAAGCTGGTACCGGTAGCCTGCAGGTCCACATTCCAGCCCTGAACCTGTCGCCGGGCTCTTTCACTATCTCCGCAGCCATCCAGAACAAGGAAATGACCGCGATTATTGATGCCCTGCAAAGGGGACGGCGCTTTGATGTACTGCCCGGGCCGGGCATGGAAAGCGGTGGCCTGGTAATTTTGGGGGCCAGCTATGGCAAGCTGCAGCCTGAGCGCGAAATGCTTTCAATCACCCCGCGTGGTAAGGCCGAGTTTGATCAGCTAGCTCGTGAACAGATCCGGCTAGCTGAAGAACTGCGCAAGCAGAAGGAAGCCGAACGCGAAGCTGAACAAAAGCAAGACTGACGGATTTGCAGCTGAACAGCAGTGCGCAGCAGCTGAGCGCAGCCTTTAGTCTGTGTTAACTGACCCGCGCAGCTTGCCCAGCCGGGCACTTAAAGTGCTCTCTTGCAGCTGCCCGGTCAGTTCTTGCAATTGGGCTACCTGCTCGCTTAACTGCTGCACCTGCTCAGTTAAGGCGGCTACCTGCTGGTTTAAATCCGCGTGTACCAGGTTTAGAGCCTCATGCACGCCCTGGGAAACCTGCTCAAGCTGGGCCTGGGAGCGGCGATAATATTCGGCGCTAACCAGCGCCTGGCCTAGAGCTGGGCTGGGGGAGTCGTTGCGCAGATAGCTTTCCCTAATAGCCAGGTTGTCTTGCTGGTGGTCTAGGGCGGCGGTGATCACCGAGTTGCCGCTTTCACCGGTTAAGCCGGGGCGCTGATGCCAAAAAGCTAGTGCCGGCCCCTCTAGGAAACCTGCCGGCTGGGCCTGCAATAGGCGCAGGTTAAAGTCCCAATCAGCCTGGGTGCTTAGCCGCCCATCCCAATGCCCCACCAGATCAGCGCTGGTGCGGCGAATTAGTTGGGAAATAGGGGGAATGTAGTTACCCACCAGCATATCGATCAGATTGAAACTGTGGCGTTCTAAAGCCAAATCAGCTCGCTCAAGAATAGTGATAGTGCCGTCAGATTCAAGTTTTTCGCTAACTAACTGGGTGCGTGCAGCCACCGCCCCCAGGTGGGGATGAGCCTGCAAAAATGCCACAGTTTTGCTTAAAAACTGCGGGTCCCAAGTGTCGTCGTCGTCGTGAATAGCGAAGAAGGGGGCGCTGGCGCAGGCCAAACCAGATTCCAGGGCAGCCTCGCGCCCGTTAGAGACCTGGTTAGTCACCACCTGGGTGCGCTCTTGCAGCTCAGGGGAGGTTTTATCCAGGGCCGCCTGCACAATTTGGCCCTCGCCGCCGTCGTTAACAATGATCAGCTCATAGTCACCCAGCTGCTGGCTGGCCACGCTGGCCAGGGCGCGGGAGAGAAAAATGGGGCGATTGCGGGTACGCATAATCACGCTAACTAGCGCGCTCATGGCATTTCTCCTAAAACTAGTTGGTTAAAACTAGCCGATACGTGCGTACAGATCTTGTGGGGCGTGGGCCAGTGCCTGAACTAAACCTTGGGCGCGAGCCTGACGCTGGGGGCCTAAAAGCATGCGTCCACCAGTGTTAACTAGGGCCCGCACCGCCACCGAGGCCGGCGCATAGCGAGCGGCCACACGCAGACGGTTACGGGTATTCCAGGTGGTGAAAGCTTCTGAAGCCGAATCGGATGAAGCTGCGTGGGCGTGGCGGGCTTGGGCTTGGCGCACATACTCCACGCTGTAGCCAGAGCGGCGCAGGCGGTAGGAAAAATCGGTGTCCTCGTAGTACATGAACAGGTCTTGACGCATCCCACCCAGTTGACGCCAGGCGCGGGCACTAATCGCGCAGGCCCCGCCGCAGATACCAAACACTTCAGGGCTGTCATGTTCCTGCTTGGCAGGGGCCAGCCAGGAGCGGTCATGGCCGTTGCCGCAGGCATCTACTACGTTGCCGGTGGAGTTGATTAGCTCCACGCCGCTTGGGTCGCTAACCCAGATGCCGCCATCTAGACCCCGCAGCTGGGCTGAGCCGGTGCTGTGGGTGGCGCCAGCGGTGGGTTCGGTTTGCGCTTCGACGGCGCCAGGGGACTGTGGGTCGGCGGATTCGGCGCCGCTGGGAGCGTTAGGGCCGACGGCGCCGGGGGGTTGCGGGCTGGAAGATTGCGGGCTGGCGGGCTTGACGGCGCTGGGGGCCTGCGGGTTGGGGGGCTTGGCGCCGTCGTCAACAAGACGCCACCTACCCTCCAAAAGCAGGCGGGCAGTAGTGGCCTCCACCAGATCGTGACCCAGCGGGGCGATCAGGGCGTCAACAAAGCCCTCTAGCGCATAGGCGTCACTGTTTAGCAGCACCAAGGCGTCCTGGCGCAAGTTGCGCGCCCCCAGGTTAACCCCATAGCCAAAACCACCGTTACGTCTAGCTTGCACCAGGCCAAAACGAGCCGGGCCGGCGCTACCCAGCTTGGCACCCAGGCGGCGCAGGTGGGCCAGGGAATTATCGTGAGGATCGGCGCTGGCAGAAGCGTTATCCACCACCACCAGCTCATCACCAGCTTGCAGCTGGGGCCACAGGGAGCGGGCAGCGCGCTCAGTTAACAGCGGGGTACGCCAGTTAACGATTACTACCCGCACGCTTTTACGCTGCTGACTCACTTTTGGGCCTGCTCCATAACCTGCTGGTAGACGCGCAGATGCGCCTTAGCGCAAGCCTTCCAAGTCATAGCTTGGGCGCGCTCATAGCCGGCCAAAGCAAAATGATCATGTTCGCGGCCAAGCACTCGGCGCAGCCCGGCAGCAATCTGGTCGGGGTCACTAGGCTCCACTAAAATTCCGCAATCTCCGGCCACCTCAGCGGTTGAAGTACCCAGCGAAGTCACCACCGGTACCGAATGGGCCATAGCCTCAAGCACCGGCAGACCAAAACCTTCCCAGTAGGAGGGGAACACAAAGGCGCGCGCCCCCGCATAGGCTTGCTGCAAAGTATCTTGAGCCAGGTGTCCGAGCACGTGCACACGGGAAGTGCCGATAGCCTGAATCAACTGGCGCTCCACGGCGTCGTCGCCCCACCCGCTGGGACCCACCAAAACCAGATCCAACTGCGGGAACTCGCCGGCAATACGGGAAAAAGCATGCAGCAAGCCGGGCAGGTTTTTACGCGGCTCACGGGTGCCAGTCCACAGCACATAGGGGCGTGAAAGCCCATAGGCAGTGCGGAAAAGATCAATCTGGGAGGCGCTTACCTCCTGGACACTCACGCCGTGAGGAATCACATGCACGCGCTCAGAGTCAATTCCGGCCTCATAGCAGTCATCGGCGGTGGCCTGGGAGGGCACAATCACCGCCTGGGCCTCTTTAATGGTGCGCTGTAAAGATTTACGGAAATAGCTGTTACCGCGCTTAGTGAAATGCTCCGGGTTACGCAAAAATGCCAGGTCATGCACGGTTACCACGAGCGGCTTGCGAGTGGGAGGAACAGCCCAGGTGGTGGCGTGAACCAGGTCAGAAGCTGGCAAAATAGCTTCAGCCAGGGGAGAGTGCAACCGGTTCCAAGACTCATACAGGGCCGGGCGCGGCAAATTCGCGTAACGCACCGGCATAGTCTCTAAACCCACCGCGCTGGAGCCCGGATCATTATGGCTGCGGCGGGCGGCAATACCGGCAACCTTCACCCCCTGGGCGCGCAGGCTGTGGGCCAGATTAGTGATATATGTGCCAGAACCGCCAGGTACCGGCTGCCACATTTGCTCTACCACCATGGCCACGCGCACATCATTAGGCGCCTGAAAAGCGCCTTGAGCGGCATCTTTAGCGGTTGAAGAGTCAGTGGCGGGGGCGGAAGCAAACGACAAGCGCATGTGCCAAGACTACCGCCCATGGCTTTACCTTTATGCTAGTGACATGAAGGTGCTGCTAGATGCCACGGCCATCCCCGCAAATTTGGGCGGCGTGGGACGATATGTAGATGATTTGGTGCCATGTTTGGTATCCCAGGGCGTTAACTTGGCTTTGGCAGTGCAAAGCCGCGACGCCGAGCATTTCGCCTCCCGCGCCCCGCGCGCCCACATCATTACCGTGCCGCACCTGCTTGAACGCCGCCCGGTACGCATGGCTTGGGAGCAGTCTGGCCTGCCGGCCCTGGTACGCAAGTGGCGCCCAGATGTACTGCACTGCCCCCACTACACTTACCCCACGCGCCTGGCGCTACCCCATGTGGGCGTGGCCGTAACCTTGCATGACGCCACGTTCTTCTCCCACCCCCAGGCCCACTCGCCGTTAAAACAGCGGTTCTTCACCGCCGCCATTACCCGCGCCTCCAACCACGCCGACGCGCTGATTGTGCCCTCCATTGCCACCCGTGACGAGTCCATCAAATACGCCGGGGGTAGCCCCGAAAACTACTTCGTGGCCTACCACGGGGTAGACACCAAGCGTTTCTACCCGGTCTCAGATACTGAGCGTGAGCGTGTAGCCGCCAGCCTAGGTCTAACCGGCCAGCCCTACATTGGTTTCCTGGGCACGCTAGAGCCGCGTAAGAACGTGCCCGCACTGGTACGCGCCTGGGTGCAGGCCTTTAGCCAACAGCCCAACCCGCCGGCCCTGGTGCTAGCGGGCGGTAAAGGCTGGGATGAAGAAATCGAGCCGGCCTTGGCGGGCGTGCCCAGCCACATGCGCGTGCTGCGCCCAGGCTACCTGCCGCTAGAGGATCTGCCCGGTTTCCTCTCCGGTTGCCAGGTTTTGGCTTACCCCAGTGTGGGCGAAGGCTTTGGCTTGCCGGTGCTAGAAGCCATGGCTTGCGGCGCGGCCGTGCTAACCACCCGGGAGCTGTCTTTGCCTGAGGTGGGCGGCGACGCCGTAGCTTACTGTGACCCCGACGTCGACTCTATCGCCGAGGCTTTAAGCTCACTTAGCGCTGACGCCACCTTGCGTCAGCAGCTAGGGGCAGCCGCCCAAAAGCGGGCCAGCGAATTTACCTGGCAGCGCGCAGCGGTAGAACACATTAAGGCCTATGAGTATGCCGCTGCAGCTAAAGCCTAAAGTGCTGGTAAAACTGCGGCAAAACGCGGCTTTTCTGACCGCCTTGGCGGTAGTGGCGGCGCTAGCGGCGGCCTTTGCGGCAGCGGCGCTAATTGTTCCCGCCAAGGGTGGGCACCTGTCCGATAAACAGCAGTTGCTGCGCGACTCGCTTTCGGGCGGTTTTGTGTCAATTAAAGACGGCGAGACTCTGCGCCAGCGCTTTACCGCCGTCGAGAACGGTTTAGACGGGCTGCAAGGTCAATTCAAACTGGGCGTTATGGACTCTAGCTGCCGCCTAGAGCTGACTCTAAGTGAAGTACACCCCCAGCCTGGCACCCAAGCCCTAGTTCCCCAGGAGCAGGCGAGCCAAGCTAAAGCAGACCAAGCCCAAGCGACGTCGAGCCACAGCACGCCGACCCAAAGCACGCCGGCCCCAAGCACCTCTGCCCAAAACGCTGCAGCCACCCCAACCTTCACCCAGGTGGCCAGCCAAAGCCTGCCCTGTAGCCAGGCCCTGCTAAACGACTCGGGTACCAAAATTATGGGTTTTAAACCCATCGCCAACTCTAAAGGCAAAACCTACCAAGTGGCGCTAAGCGTTAAAGCTGATAAACCCACCGTGGTAGTCACCCGCTACTACAACCCGGCCTCAGCTACAGACCCTGACCGCCCCAATGAAAAGCGCAAACGTCACGTTTCGGATCAAACCAATTACCAGATCAAAACCGGCGAACAGGTACTTAAAGCCGGCGGGGCCACCCTAAACGATCAAGAGCTGGCCGGGCGTGAAAAGAACCTGCGCGGCAGTGGGGAAGTAACCACCACCGCCCTGCTGCCCATCTACTCCGATGCCGGTTGGTGGGGTACTTTGCATCGCGGCCTGCAACGCTCCCAAGGGCTAGGCCCCTGGTGGGTCAGCACCCCCGCATTAGTGATTTGGTTTGCGGCTACCGCCGTCAGCGCTGTGGCAGCTGCTGTTTTGGCGGTGCGGCGCTCGCGTTGGACTATGGCGTTGGTTGGGGCTTTCGCCCTGTTCCAGGCGCTAGTGTGGGCGGCAGTTATCCCTATTTTCAACGGGATGGATGAGTACCAGCATGTGTCCTACATACAGTATTTAGCCACCCACAATGGCCCAGATAGCGGCCTAACTCGGGGCTTAGCTAACTACTCTCCACAGCTAGTACGCGCTTATGAATCCTCCAACCTGTTCTATGCCTGGGGCACGGACCGGTTTGACTACAGCCAGATCTCCTCGCTAAACGGACAGCTCAATCAGCTGCCTGACCGCGCCCTGGTACGTCCGCAAGTGACCCAGTATCCGCCCGGTTATTACCTGGCTGGGGCTCTGGTGTATAAGCTTTCGCCGCACACGGGCCTGAGCCAGTACTACGATGTGCGCCTACTATCAGTGGCTTTAGCGGTAGTGGGGGCGCTGGGTATGGCTTACTTTGCCCGTCAGCTGTTCCCGCGCCGGGCTTTGGTGGCCACGCTGGTGTCGCTGTCGGCACTGGCTCACCCCATGATTGCCCACCAAAGTGCCATTATTAACAACGATATTTTGGTGATTGCCGCCAGCATGTGGGCCTTGGCTTTAGCTACCCGCGCCCTAAATGCGCAGCGTCCCCTACGCTGGTTGGCTGGTGCGGGCCTGGCTACAGGCGTGGCCATGGCTAAACCGCAAGGTATTTTGATTGCGGCCATGGTGGCTTTGGCACTCATTGTGGTGTCGGTGCGTGCCCGCAGCTTCAAACTGGCTTTTAAAGGTGCAGCGCTTAGCGCCGGCGGGTTTATAGCCGTGTATATCTGGTGGCCGATTTACCGCGTCATGCTGGGCTTTAGCTCAGTGGTTGCCGCCCCGCGCCCACAGGTGAACCTGGTAAACGCCGGGGGAGGCCTAGCTATGGGGGCTGTGCGTCAGCGTAGCTTGTGGGAGCAGTGGCAGCTGTTTTGGAATGACCAGAGTGCAGATGACTACACCCTGTTTAAGGCTCGCTGGATCAAGCAGTTCTTCGGTAACTTTGGGTGGTTGGATGTGTTTTACCCAACGCGCGTCTATCACCTGCTGGCTCAGGCCATGGAGTTGTTTGCAATTATCTGCCTGATCTGGGTGGCCCAGCGCTGTGTGCGGCTGGTGCTTAACCGGTTGCGTCCCCTGGCGGTAAAGGCCGACGACGCCGCTGGGGTAAGTGGTGACGTTGCGGCTACGGACACTGCTCAGAGCGCAGAGGAGGGCGCCGTCGTTACTGAAAAGCGGGCAGGGCAGTTGGGAGCTAAACGCAACCAAACCGCCACCTGGATCTGGTGGTGCCTGGCGTTAACTGTAGGCTACCTGGTAGCTATTAACCTGCTGGGCTTTATCTACTCCATCATGGCTGGACACGACGACCTGCTCCAAGGCCGCTATATCCTGCCTGCTGTGGCAGGGCTATACGCTCTGCCTGCCCTGTTAACCCAGGCAGCAGTGCAAAGCCTGCAAAATAATCCCTGGCGTCCAGTGTGTGGCGCGTGGCTAGATAAACTAGTGCCAGCCGTGGCCTTAGTGGTTTTCGCCGCAGTCATGGCGCTGAACTTAGCGGGGCTGGGGGTTATCTTCGAGCGCTTCTATGTGTAATATTTCTAGCTTTTTAAAGCATAAAGTCACGGTAGCGGCTAACCTATTATTAGGCCGCGTCAGTTTGAGAACGGAAAAGCAATGCCCGATCAGTTAACCGTTGAATCTACTCCTATCCCCGGATTCCTACGCCTGACTTTGCCTGTCCATGGAGACAACCGCGGTTGGTTCAAGGAAAACTGGCAGCGTGAAAAGATGGTGGCGCTGGGTCTGCCCGATTTTGGCCCGGTACAAAACAACATCTCATTTAACGATGAGGTGGGTGTTACCCGTGGTATTCACGCCGAGCCCTGGGATAAGTACGTTTCGGTAGCCACCGGTAAGGTTTTTGGTGCCTGGGTGGATTTGCGTGAAGGCCCTAGCTTCGGCCAGGTCTACACCACCATCATTGAGCCGGGCGTGGCCGTCTATGTGCCGCGCGGGGTGGGTAACTCATACCAGACCCTAGAGCCCAACACGGCCTACACCTACCTGGTCAATGACCACTGGTCGCCGGACGCTGAATACACCTTCTTGAACCTAGCTGATGAAACTGTGGCTATTGACTGGCCCATCAGCCTGGATAAAGCCATCCTGTCTGACAAAGATCTGGCTCACCCGCGCCTAGAAGCAGTGACCCCCTTCCCGCCGGCAGCTAAGCGCGCCCTGGTAACCGGCGCCCACGGCCAGCTGGGCCGCGAGCTGATGCGTCAGCTACCCCAGGCGGGCTACCAGGTCACCGGGGTGGATCTACCTGAGGTAGACATTTCTGACACTGAGGCCATGGAGGCTTTTGATTTCTCCGCCTATGACGTGGTGATTAACGCCGCCGCTTGGACTGACGTGGATGGCGCCGAAACTGCCCAGGGCCGCCCGCTGGCTTGGAAGGCTAACGCTACCGGCCCGGCTAACCTGGCCCGCGCCGCCGCCAAGCACGGCTTCACCCTGGTGCATATCTCCACCGAGTATGTTTTTGACGGCACCGCCCAGGCCCACACCGAAACTGAGGCGCCCAGCCCGCTAGGTGTATACGCCCAGTCCAAGGCTGGTGGTGACGCCGCCGTTAGCGCCGCCCCCAAGCACTACCTGGTGCGCACCAGCTGGGTGGTGGGTGAAGGCAAGAACTTCATCCGCACTATGGCTGGCCTAGCTGAGCGCGGCGTTAAGCCGTCCGTGGTTGATGACCAAGTGGGTCGCCTGACCTTTACCAGTGACTTGGCTAGCGGCATTATCTACCTGCTGGGTCAGCAGGCCCCCTACGGTACCTACAACCTCACCGGTGGTGGCGAGGTAGTGTCTTGGGCGCAGGTAGCTAAGCGTGTTTATGAGCTAACCGGCCATGACCCCGCTGACGTAACCCCCATCAGCACCGCCGAGTACTTTGCTGGTAAGCAAGTAGCTCCCCGCCCGCTGGTATCCACCATGGATCTGAGCAAGATTGAAGCCCTTGGTTTTAAGCCTTCTGATTCCATGCAGTTACTAGAAACATACGTGCAAACCCTGCGTTCCTAAGCATTAACTAACCCTGGACCTGTTAATTTAGGTCCAGGGTTAAGTTTATATATGAAAGGTGCAGCCTCGTGAAGCTACCGCGTGTACCCCGAGCAGCATTGGTGGTGCTGGCTTTTTGCTTCGCTTTAGTCAGTGGCTTTAGCTGGGTTGTGGCCTCTGCGCCTGGCTCTAGCCCTGACGACGACTACCACTTGGTGTCCATGTGGTGTCCGCGCCCGGTTACTGAAAGCTGCGCTACTAAGGTAGTGCAGGGCCAGCTGCGGGTGGGTGTGCCCGAGGCTTTACCCGGTGCTACCTGCTCTTCTTTCCATGTCGATATTTCGCAGGCTATGTGTAACCGCTACTCCGATAAGCGTATTAGCTACTCGCTGCGTTACGACAACGGTAACTACCCTTACGGCTACTACCACTTCCACCACATGTTTAAGCCCCTGGGTGTGCAGGGCCTGGTGATAGCTTCACGCACCGCCAATATGGTTATAGCCCTGGCTTTACTGGGCTCAATTGGCTTGCTGGCGCCGCCAAAACTACGCGGGGCTTACCTGCTGGCAATGGGGGCGGCCTGGATGCCAATTGGCATCTATTTCATAACTTCTAATAACCCCTCTAGCTGGTCCATTACGGGTGTTGCCGGCTTTAGCGCGGGGTTGCTGGCCTCCCTTTATGCCAGTGGACGACGGCGCTGGTACCTGCTGGCTTTGGCTTGCGTGGGGGCGCTGCTGTGCTACACCTCGCGGGCGGATGCCTCTTTCCATATCTTTGTGGTGGCGCTAGCTATCTGCGTTGCCTGCGCTAAGTGGCGCACTCACAAGGTACAGCTGGCTGTGGCCACCTTGGCCAGTGTAATTGGCGTGTATCTGATGCTTTCTTCGGGGTCAGCCACTATCGCTGAGGGACACGCTGAGGCGGTTTCCCCGCAGCAGAAGCTTGAAGCTATAGAACTTAACGTAACCCACCTAGCTAAGTTCTTCTCTGGTTTTTGGGGTCTGTGGGCTGGGGCCGGCTGGAAGGATATTCCTTCTGACGGCTACTCGGGCATGATCGCCATTTTGTTGGTGGGCTTCATTGTCATGCTGGGCGCTGAGCGTATTGGTTGGCGCAAGGCTATGGGGGTGATTATTACCCTGGGGGCTATGGCCGGTATTTCGGTGCTGGTAGCTACCCCGCCGGCTTTCCCCAGCATGTTTGCCTATCAGCCACGTTATGCGCAGCCGCTACTGTTTGCCTGGTTGCTGCCCTGGTTGTTCCTGGGTATTAAACGCCCGCTACTGAGCCGCTCACAGGCCGCGCTGTACTGGGCTGGTATGGTGGCCGTCAACGCGGTGTTCATGCATAAACTGATTTTCCGCTACACCCACGGCCTGGTGGGGGGACGTCACTTCTTAAACCTTAACTTTGATGTGAGATGGTGGTGGCAAGACGCCCAGCTGACCCCTATGAGCACCTGGATGGTGGGGGCTTTGGCTTTCGCGCTGGCCTCAGGTATTGCTATCTGGCTGCTGTTTGGGCCTGGAGCTATTAGTACGCCGGCTGAGTTAGCAGCCCCAAGTGGCGCTGCTATAGCCGACGGCGCCCCTGAGCCCGCTGCCAGCGCTGCTGAGCCTCCTGGCGCTGGCGAATCTGCCCCTAGCGTCGCTGCCAAGGCCGGCGTCGCTGAAGCTGCTGGCACCGCTGAGGCCGCCGTCGGCTCTGAAACCACCAGCGCATCCTAAGGAAATCAGTGCTTAACTCTTTACTGATTATTATCCCGGCCTGGAATGAGGCTGAGGTTATTGGCTCAGTGCTTGAAGAGCTTACCGATTTCTACCCTGAGGCCCAGGTGTTGGTAGTGTCCGACGGCTCCACTGACGCCACCGCCCAGGTGGCTCGCGCCCATGGCGCTAAAGTACTGGAGCTGCCCTACAACCTGGGGGTGGGTGGAGCTATGCGCGCTGGCTACCTGTACGCTCAACGTCACGGCTATGACTACGCCCTGCAGCTTGACGCCGACGGCCAACACAACCCAGCTGATATTCCCCAGCTGCTACAGGCAGCCACCCAAAGCGGCGCCAATGTGGTGATTGGGGCCCGTTTTGCGGGCCAGGGTAACTACAAGGTACGCGGTCCGCGTGCCTGGGCTATGAAGCTACTTTCAGTGGTGCTTTCACGGGTAACCCATACCCGCCTTACTGACACCACTAGCGGCTTTAAACTCTGCGATAAGCGCGCAATTAAACTGTTTGCAGCCAACTACCCAGCGGAATATCTAGGCGACACGGTAGAAGCCCTGGTTATTGCCGCCCGCTCAGGCTTAAAAGTCACCCAGGTGCCGGTGCATATGCGTCCGCGCGCCGGGGGAGAACCCTCCCAAAATCCCTTTAGGGCTGCCAAGTTCTTGTTGCGTGCTATTTTGGCTTTGGGCGTGGCCCTAACCCAAAACAAAGCTAGCACTGTGGAGGCATAATGCATCATCAGTCAAGCTACTGGTTAGGCGTTGTTTTTGGCGTCATTGTGTTCGTGACGGTGTTTATTCGCCTGCGTAACTACGGCATGAAGGAACGCTACTGCACCTGGTGGATTGTTATTGCGGTTGGTTCAGTGCTGTTTTCGGTGTTCCCCAACCTGCTAAATGGCTTGTCGCGGGCTCTGGGGGTGCTCTCCTCCATGAACCTGGCGTTTTTTGGTGCCGGGGTGGTGCTATTGCTGCTGTCGCTGCGGTTAAGCGTAGATTTATCTCACGACGACGCCGAACGCCGCCGTCTAGCTGAAGAAATCGCCTTGCTGCGCCAAGAAGTGGAGCAGCTAAAACAAGAACGCGACCAGCGCCCACCTACCAAGCTCAGCTAGCCGTCAAACAAGTCCCGCTAGTTAGAGCCGGCGCCCCGCTAATTAGAGGCGGGCAATCTCAGCTAGCTAGCACCCGGGCGGCAATCTGCTCATACTGGCGTGCGCGCACCGGCCAACTCCACTGTTCAAGCAGCTCACGGCTGGCAGGAGCCTTAGGTGCGCGCAGCATAGCGGTGATGGCTTTAGTCATGGCCGCCACCGTGCGGGTGCTAGTGATGTTTACCGGCGCTCCTTGAGCCTCAAGCAGTTGGGCTCCAGGCACGGGGAAGGTAACTATCCGCCCACCTTCAGCGATAGCCTCCAGCAGGGTGGTTTGGAAGCCCTCAGATAAGACCGTGGGGTTTACTAGAGTGGCTCCAGCAATGGCTTGGCGTACCTGGGCGGGGGTGACGCGCCCGGGGATGTCGACGACGTCGTCGAGCTTAAGCTGAGCTGCCAAGTCGCGGGCCGCCTGCAGTTGGGCGCCGTCACCAAGCATCTGCCCAGTTACCTGCTGGCCTGCATGGCGTAGCTGAGCCAAGCAACGCAGGTAGGTTTCCCAACCTTTACCCTCCACCATACGACCAATAAACACCAGGTGGTTGGGGCGCTGTGGGCCGCTGTAGGAGGTCTCAGGCAGGTTAATTGCGTTATAGAACACCTGTGGGTCTTTGGCGCCTAGACGGCCAGCGAAGTTAGCGGCAGCCTCAGAAACCCCCAAAACCTGGGCGGCGTGGGTGGTTATGTAGCGGCCTAAACTCAGGTCTACAACCCGCGAACCGATAGCAATAATCGGGTTGGAGTTGTTAACAAAGTTGGAGCCATGCTCGGTGTGGATATAGGGGATACCCGCTTTTTGTGCGGCGCGGGCACCCACAAAACTCATCGGGAAAAAGCGAGTGTGGGTGGAAACCACATCAATATGCTTGGCTTTAAGGAAGCTGCTGATAGCGTTGGCACTACCCAGGGCGGGGTAGCTGATTACTTCTGCGATAGGCAGATGACCGATACCGGTAAGCACCTGTACTTTACCGTCCTGGCGGACGGATCGCTCAGAGTCTAAAGTCAGCACCCACACCTTATGGCCCAGCTGGGTGAGCTGATCAGCCAGGTTAAATGCGTGCATCTCCACGCCACCTAAACGCGGCGGGTAGGTGTTTAACACCATTGCGAAACGCATTACTTCTCCTTCGGACGACGCAGCTGCATAGTGAGCCAAAAACAGATTACTGTGGTGGCCATTGCCCCCAGATAGGCTAGCGAGGCACCAAGCAACCCTAATGGCGGGATAGCTGCCACTACCAGCACGGTAATGACCACAGCGGCAGCAGCATAACCCCAGAATACCGCCCGTTGCAGGCGCATGGTGGTAAGTGCGTAATACAAAATTACGGCGGCAGCGTTTAAAGCCCCGCCCCCTACCAACACCACCAATTCTAGACGGTAGCCGGAAATGTCCTGGCCAAAGAACAGATTCAAGATGGGCACACCAATAGTCACTGTAGCTAAAGCCACTATGGCGAAGGCCCCCACAGTTGCTAGCAGCCCCCGGCGCACAATGGCGTTAAAACCGCCCCAGTTATTTTCCACCCAGTAGGTGGCCATGCGCGTCAGCAGCGGCCTAAACACCAGCAGGGAAAGCATGTTAATAGCCACCGCCGGCATGTAGATGATAGCGAAGTAGCCCTGGGCGGTGAAATCCATAAAGTACTTGATGCCATAACGCGGGGCGTTAGACAGGTACATAGCTGTAAATGACGCCAAAAACAGGGGAGCGCATTCAATCAAGAGACGCTTAATGGCCCCCCAATTCCAGCTGGGGGTGATGCCAAAACTGGCGCGCGCGCCGGGGTAGAAGGCCACCACTAGCGCCACCACTGATACCGCCAGGGAAACTAGGGAAGCGATAAACAACGAATCGGTGAGCACCACCAGCAGGCAGAAAACCGCCATGGTGGTGAAAATACGCCAAAATGAGGCGCGCGCCCCTAAATCTAGGCGCCCTTCACGCTGAAACTCGCTGTAGAAAACATCCTCATAGGCGTCAAAAACCCGAAGCAAAGCAATCGCAATAACCAGCCCCACGCTGGTGCTCAGCCCGCTAGAAACCAGTGAGTAGATCACGATGCCGCCAATCATGGCGGCCACGGTAAGGATGCGCGTGGCCAGGTAGATAGGGAAATCAAACTCGCAGCGCACATCGGTGACGTGGAAGGTACGCACCTCATACATGCCCAGGGTCTGCCATTGTTGACCAATAGCGATAGCCAGTGAGAACACCCCACCTGCGGCCACGCCGGCGCTATGGGTAACCACCGCCAGCATGATCACAATAGAAAATGAGCTGATCAGGCTGGAGGCGGTGTTCCAAAAATAGTCGCGGCTAAGCTGCGAGGCACTCACTGGGGATCCCGGCTGTGGCTACCGTCTTCGTTAAAGTGCCAGCCGCCAAACTCTAGCCGGTAGGGGCGGTGGCCCACACGCTGGGGCGGCGGGGGAGGGGTCATATAGTCACCAAAACCGCGCTTAAGCCAAGTGTCATAGTTGGCCGGCAGTTTAATGGTCAGGTGCTCAAATGGTAGCTCAACCGTGTTTTTAAGCTCTGCTGCCGGCAGTGACCACTGCTGGGGGTTGCGGGTGGAGAAATCTGCCAGCCACGTCTTGGCCCCGGCCTGTTTTTCGTAGCTGCGGGCGGCACGTTCCCAGTGTTTAATGAGCTTGGCTTGGCTTAGATGAGCAGTTTTAAGGCCTGCGTGTACCGTGCGCATAGCTAGTTGCACAGCCTTATCCACGCCGCCGCTTAAACCGGTGGAGGCGGTGGCACTACCACGCAGGTACAGGGCCCGCGACCACACCCAGGTGCGGGCGCATTGAGCTTTAAAAGCCCGCTGGTTGGCTGGGCGTGCATCAAGCGGGAAAATGTCCACCCCGATCGGCATCTCAAAGTCACGCCCGGCAGCTGCCTGCGAGATGAACTTGGTGCCTTTAAGCCCAAGTACGGCCACAGTGCCAGGGTAGTTGGCGTGGCTGTGGTGGCTGAGTAGCTCAAAGTCCTCACCCAGTAGGGCCGGGGCTTGGGCCAGTAGCTTTTCGTAGTCGGCGCGCACCATGCACACGTCGGCGTCGTCATCCCAAGGGATAAAGCCCTGGTGACGTACCGCGCCAATGGCAGTGCCCCCGTAGGCCGCGTAGTTTAGCCCCAGCTGGTTGCATACCCGGTCAAGCTCACCTAGCACATAGGTGGTGGCTAGCTGTACCTGCCGTAAACTGGCCAGGTCTAGGCCCTCATCTGGGTCAATAGCGCTGCTGGCAGCGGCCCCAGTGCCGACGTCGACGCCGGCTTTGCGCCCACCCTGCCCGCCGGCTGCGGGGCTGGTAGCCGCACCAGGGGAGTCCTTTAAACCAATACCGGTTACCTGCGGGTAAGGCAGTAGATCCGTGTAGGGGCCAAAATCCACGATGCGCGGGATGTGACCGATACGCGCCTCGGGCGGGGGCAGCTGCATATAGTCGCCGTAGCCGCGTCGCAGCCAGGCATCATACTGGGCCGGCAGCTGCACGGTGATGTCCTCAAAGGGCACTCGCACGGTAGGCAGCAGCTCAGAGTTAGTGATAATCCAGTTTTCCGGGTCGCGCATAGTGAAGTCAGCCATGCGTGTGGTGGGGGTGTGCTCCCAGGCCCGCACCGCCTTTTCCCAACGCCGCTGCAAGGTTTGCGGCGAGAGCTTAGCGGCTTTAAGAGCCCAGTTAGCGCCGGTGGTGGCGGTGTAAATGAGCTGTTTTTTAGTGCCGCTAATGCCGGGCAGGAAAGGCTTGGCAGTGCCGTGCAGGAACAGTAGCCGCCCCCACAGCCAAGAGGCCCTAGACATGCGCTTAAAGGCAGCCGGATCAGCTGGAATATTGTCTACCGGCAATACATCGATAAAGAAAGGCATCCGGTATTCGCTGTCCACCGCGAAGTCAGGAATCAGCAGGGTGTCTTTAAGCACCATCTTGGTGAACATGAACGGGAAGTTAACTACTGTGCGCGTGTTGTGTAGCGCAAAGCGCTCATCTATAACCTGGGGGGCCAGGCTTAAAAACCGCTCATAGTCACTGCGCCGCATAAGCACGTCTACGTCGTCGTCCCAAGGAATAAAACCCTGGTGACGCACCGCGCCAATGGCGGTGCCCCCATAGACGGCGTAAGGAATCTCCAGCTTGGTGCATACACGGTCAAACTCCGCCAAAATTTCTTTCAGCAGGGCGTGAATATTGTCTAGGAGCTGCTGGTCGCTCATAGGTTTCCTAACTTGGATGGGCAATACAGCGATTCTAGCGGCTTTGGCTCTTGAAAGAAGTTAGCTCACGCCAGTTCTCGGTAGCCGCCAGCACAGTGCCAACCAAAATCACTACACACAGCACGATTTGGATAGGCGCAGGCACGATCGACTGCAAAAGGAACGCAAACAGCACTGCCCAAGCCGAGTAGGAAATGTTAAGCGCCATGGCCCGCGCGGCCCCCAGCAGATCAATGGCCTTGTAATAGAACAGGTAGGAGGCGGTGCCGGCGGCGGCGGCCAAAGCTACCAGGCCCATGGCGCCAGGGCTGGTTAAAGCCTGCCCAGTGCTGCTTAAAGCGCCACCTAACGGCACCACTAGCACCAGGTAGGTCAGCCCCGAGGTAGTTTCGCGGATCTGCAGGGCCGTCTCATTGTCGACGGCGTCGTCGCGCATACCCCAAGCCAAAATCACGGCTTCACAGCCCCAGCCGACCACTGCCGCCAGGGCGCCGAGCACACCCCAAAGCGCGGAGCCAGAAACACTAGTGGAGGTGTAGCTGGTGGCAATAATGGCCCCAATAGCTACGGCCAGGGCGATTACCTGACGCGGACGCATCCGCTCTTTAAGCACCGCCACTGCCAGGGCCGTACCCAAAGCCGGGTAGAAGGTGGAGATGATGGCGGTGTAACCGGCGCCGATCTGGTCAATAGCCAGCAGGTAACCGCTCATACCGATAGGCCCACCCAGCAGCGCGGCCACCATAACGGCGCGGCCACTGCGCGTGTGAATTGCCCGCCAAGTGTCCTTTAAGCGCCCGCGCATGGCCATAAAGACCAGCAAGATTAGGGCGCAAACAGCGTCGTGTAAAGCCGCTGAAACTAGCGAGGCGTGGGCGTCGGTGGCAAAGGGGTTAAGTGCCAGCGCGATAGCTAAAATGACGGTGTCTAGGCCCCACAGGGCACCTGAACCAATTCCGTAACGCATGGTTTTACTCCTACTTATTGCGTTCTTATTGCGCTGGTTTTAGTGGTTTGTGCTGGTTTGATCCGGCGTGGCGACGGCGTCGCTGGCGGCCTCGCTCTGGGCGTCCTGGGCAGAGGCCGCGTCTTGGCTGGCGGCCTGCTCATAGGCGGCTAGTACCCAGTCAATGTTGTCGCTGGCGGCCTGGTAGTAGATGTAGAGCCACTGGCCGACGTCGTCGCCTTCAGCCTCCTTAACCAAAGACCACACGTACCAGCACCAACCAGCGAAAACTACGTAGGCGTAGAAGTGACGCTGCTGAGCGGCGGTGGGCTCAGCCTCAAGATAGGCGGCCAAGGCGGCATCGGACTGGGCACGGCTCAAACTGGCGCAAACCACCATGGTGCCAAAATCGGCGGCCGGGTCTGACATGCCCGCATACTCCCAGTCGATTAGATCGATTTCATTGTTAGAGGCATCGTTAGAAACCAGGAAGTTGAGCGGGAAGAAGTCATTGTGGCTGGGCACCAACTGGTAGCCATCGGCCTCAGTGAAACGCTTTAGACGCATGATCTTGTCGCGCATCACCTGATAGTCGGGCACATCAATCGGCCCAAACTGGCGCAAAATCGCCTCATACTTTAGGCCCTCGGTGACAAAGTCAAAGTGGCGCGACAGGCGCATGTCACTGCTGTGCAGCGTGCGGGCCATATCCATAGCCCGGGTGAGCTGGGCCGGATCGTTAACGTCTAGGTTGGCGGCGTCGGGAATGAAACGTGAAATCTTCCAGCCCTTAACCGTGTCGCCGGTGATGAAGGTGTGGTCAATGCCCAGGTCGCGGGCCAAATTTAGGGCCTCAAACTCAGCGGCGCGATCCACGATCTTGTCCGTGCCCGCACCCGGGTGGCGGTAGACGTACTCCTGATCGCCCACCCTAAAGTGGCAAGACAGGTTAGTGATGCCCTGCTTAAGCGGGTAAAAATCGGTGATCTCATCAACCTGGCAGCCCAGTGTGGAGGTGATGTTGGTGAAAATATCAGAGTCGAGATTCTCCAGGAACATCGGGTCAAAAGAGCGAATCTCATCGACTGAATCAAACTCGTTAATTACCCCCTCCGGGTAGGGACGCATAACCATATTCAGCTCACGAATGTGGTCTAGGTAGATTGACTCCCACAGCTTGGGGGCAGTTTCAGGCAGGTGGTAGACACTTTCCAAAATACGGCGGAAAGTAGCTGAAAAAGCCCGGTCAAAGTAGACATGGCCAAGCATGTACCAGGCGTTGGCGCCGCCTACGCTAACGCCAGTAATACGTCCACCAGCGCCGGTAGTAATGCACCATTCAGCCGTGGGGCCCTGGGCATACTGGGCCGAGTAGTAGGCCTGATAAACATAGTCTTCAAAAGGATTGACCGTGAAGTAGTCATCCGAGGAACAAATGTAGGTGTTAGCTAGCTGCTCACGCACCAGCCACAGTGAGCCGTTATTGTTGCGGGTGGCGTAGTCAGAGTTGACCACGATTTTGACCCCGTACTTGGCGGCCAGGTAGAAGAAGTGCTCCTTCTTGTAACCCACCACTACTGTGATGTCATTAATGCCAGCCTCGCGCAGCTGCTCAATTTGGCGGTCGATTAGGGCCTGGCCGCGCACACGCAAAGTACCCTTGGGGCGCTCATAGGAGATAGGGGCGAAACGCTGGGATAGACCCGCCGCCATAATGATGGCGTTATCCACCTTGTAGGGGGCTAGAGCTTGGCGACCGGCTTCAGTTAGGGCGCGCTCGCTGATGTAACCGGCGGCTTCACATTGGCGCACGGTGGAGTTAACACTACCCAGGGAGATATCGGTGAGCTGGTGCAGTTCACGCTGGGTGAGGGGTTTATCTGCGTGCAGCAGGGCTCGTAAAACCTCAAATTGCAGCTGCGATAATGTGGTGGGGCTGGAGGAACTCATAACAATCCGTTCACCGTAGCGTTACTAACTTGCGCGTTCGAATATATTACTACGGGCAGCAAATGTGAACAGGCTAGGCTCTAAAAGTGTCACACTGTACAAAGTTGCCTTGTGCTAGGCCCGCTTAGGGCCTGCTTAGGCCCGGTTAAAGTGCGGTTAGGGCCCGCTTAGGGTCCGGTTAAAGCCCGCCTAGAGCCCGTTTAAAGCGCAGTTAGAGCCCAGGTAGAGACGAAATAGGCCCCGCCATTTGGCGGGGCCTATTTAGGCTGCAGTGTTTTGCGGTGCTAGCAGCTGTTAGCGCTAAAGCCGGTTAGCTGGTGCGACGCTAATAGGACGCTGATTTACTTGCCGCGCTCTAGTAGGTCTAGTAGGTACTGGCCGTAACCGGACTTAACCAGCGGCTCGGCGCGCTGACGCAGGCCGTCGTCGTCGATAAAGCCGTTGCGCCAGGCGATCTCCTCGGGGCAACCCACGCTCAGACCCTGACGGGCCTGGATGGTACGCACGAAGCTGGTGGCGTCAGCCAGGGAGTCGAAAGTACCGGTGTCTAGCCAGGCGGTGCCACGCGGCAGCGGCTCTACCTGCAGGCGGCCTTGCTCAAGGTAGGTGCGGTTAATGTCGGTGATTTCGTATTCGCCGCGCGCGCTGGGCTTGAGGTCGCGGGCGATGGAAACCACGTCATTGTCGTAGAAGTACAGGCCGGGCACGGCCCAGTTGGAGCGCGGCTTGGCCGGCTTTTCTTCAATGGACAGAGCCTTGAAGTCAGCGTCAAACTCCACCACGCCGTAATCGCTGGGGTTGGCCACCTGGTAGGCAAAGACCACACCGCCGTCGGGCTGGGTGTGGCGGCGCAGGCGCGTACCCATGCCGGGGCCGTAGAAGATGTTGTCACCCAGCACCAAAGCGGCAGACTCATTACCGATGAAGTCTGCGCCCAGTACGAAAGCCTGAGCCAGGCCGTTGGGTTCTTTTTGTACGGTGTAAGACAGGTTCACGCCCAGCTGCGAGCCGTCGCCTAGTAGACGGTGGAAAGCCGGTGCGTCGTGGGGGGTAGTGATAACCAGGATTTCACTAATGCCGGCAATCATAAGAGTGCTCAGCGGGTAGTAAATCATGGGCTTGTCGTAGACGGGCACCAGCTGCTTTGAGGTGCCAAGGGTGATGGGGTTTAGTCGAGTGCCGGAACCACCGGCTAGTACGATGCCACGCATAAGTCCCATTGTTTCTTATTTGCGCTCTAAATGCACCTATTTGCCCCGGGGGGCTTGCTAAATGCGGGTAGTGGCTGGGGCATAAGGGGTCTTGTTAAGGTGAAAATGCTAGTTAAAGGCTTGTGTGCGCCACAAAACGGGTAGAGCGGGCCACGTTTAACTGACAATCTAGGACTTATCGGCTAGCGTAGATCTAGTCTTACACACCAGATGAAAGCAAATTTGATGGATCGACTCAGTGGTGCGGTTAAGAACTATGACTGGGGCTCCCCAAATGCTATCCCCGAGTTTTTGAATGTTCCCGCAGACGGTAAACCCTTCGGGGAGCTGTGGTTTGGCGGCCATGCTGGCGGCCCAACCCAGCTGCTCGCAGATGACGGCAGCGCATTAACCACCTCGCCTACCACCTTGGACCAGCTGGTAGCTAGCGATCCGGTGGGGGTGATGGGCGCTGATATTGTGGCGCGCTTTGGCGATCAGCTGCCTTACTTGTTTAAGGTGATTGCTCCTAACCAGCCGCTGTCGCTGCAGGTGCACCCTGATATTGAGCGGGCACGCATTCGTTTTGATGATGAGGATGCAGCTGGCATTGCTATTGATGCCCCTAACCGCAATTACAAGGACCGCAACCACAAGCCGGAAATGGTACTGGCCTTGACCCGCTATGAGGCGGTTAGTGGTTTCCGTACTCCTCGGCGTGCCATTGAGGTGGTTGACGGCCTTAAGTCGCCGCTGGCGTGTACGGTAGCGGAGTTCTTGCATGCTAACCCCACTCGTTTTGGGATTAAGAAGGCTTTTAGCTGGCTACTTAGCCCGCAAACTCGCCCTACAGCTGAGCAGGTTGAGCAGCTGGTGGATGAGGTTGCGGCGCGAGCGGCGGCGGGGGCCTCGCCGTCTCCTCGCCTCGATGCTTACATCATGGCTATGCAGGAGGCTTTCCCGGGCGACCCGGGGGTGGCGGCGGCGCTGCTATTAAACCCGGTTACTTTGAACCCGGGGGAGGCATTGTTTGTGCCCGCAGGTGCGGTGCACGCATATATTTCTGGTTTGGCTGTGGAGATCATGTCTGCCAGTGACAATGTGCTGCGTGCGGGCCTGACTCACAAGCATGTTGATGCCCCCGAGATGCTGGCCTGCGTGGACTATGTGGCGGCCCCGCCTATGCGCCCGGCCCCAGAGTGCCTCAGCGAGCACTGCCGCGCCTATAACGTGCCGGTGGAGGATTTTGAACTGGTAGTTACCACAGTCAGTGAGGCAGATGGCTCTGTTAAGGTGTCCGGACGCGGGCCGCGCACGCTACTAAACGTTGACGGCGAGCTAACTGTTAATGCGGGCGGTAAGAGTTTGCCGCTGCGTCGCGGTCAGGCTGTTTTTGTGCGTGCCGACGACGGCGCCGTTAGCGTTAGCGGTCACGGCACCCTGGTCCAGGCTGACGTACCGTAAGCCAGCTAAAGCGGCCAGCTTCACGTCGTAAGTGCGGCGGGCTCTAAAGAGTGTGTTTAAACAAGGGGGGCGAAAGCTAAGCTTTCGCCCCCCTACGCTATGAGATGTAGTTGCCGTTTGCTTTCAAGAATTCGACTGCTTTGGCCTGAATTTTCTGGGATTTTTGGCGCAATGCAGTCAGTTCAGATAAGTGTTTTTGTACGTATACATAGCTGGCGCTCCACTCGGCTTCATATTGCAGTTTGGTGTATCCGCTTTCTGTACGACACTTGGCATCTTGGGTAGCGACTTTTAATTCATAAGCCGTTACGGGGTGTACAAAGGGATCCTTGTACTGCACTTCTCCCGAAACCCCATTGAATTTATCGTATAGCGATTTGGAGGGAATTCCATCAGGATGCTCTGCTAAATCAGTTATCCCTAATGGTTCCATGCATTTACGCCAACGCTGGGCGGCTTCTTTAAGGCCCTCAGGTTCAGAATGCTGCGCTGAGGAAGGAGAAATTCCTCCGTCGTGTTCGATCTGTTGTGCAAGTGGCTCTTTAACTGCCTCTTGCGAGCACTTTTCTTGAGCTTGTTTCCAAGCCTGGGGTTGCTGATCCTGCTTTTTCCAACGATCCAAACGGGGCTGAATACTGTCTTCACGCGGAACTGAATAGCCATACTTTGCGGCTATCTTTTCGTTAAATAGCAGCCGCCCGCCACCTGAAGCCACAATTGAGGTTCCTTGCGAGGGGCTATAAGGCTCTACTTCGTATGACAAGCCCTGTTTATTCATGCAAATTTGAATATAGGTTTCAGTAACCGCGACTATCATGCCGTTATTGCTGCCAACATAAGGATCTGTAGCAAGCGCCCAAGTTTCCTGATTCTTGGTAACTAAACCATCTGGAGAAACGGTAGCGGACACACTTGGGGCGGATTGCTGAGAACCGATAATTCCGCAACCGCAGCAGTAGATGCATAGGCATAAGCAGAAAAACACAGCAACTGGGCGCGAAATTGCAGCCTTTGCAGTTTGCATGATAATCAGCTTTCTATAAGAGTGGAAATATTTGGAATGCCACTGTTATTAACAGATTAAATGTGACGAACGTTTGTCATGCAAGAGGTATTTTCCAAAATGTCTAACATCACAGTAGGTGAGCAAAAGTAAATATGTAAATATATTTATTTTTGGACATCTGCCTGGTCAGGGCTGTTTTGGAGGGTAATTAGCTGGAGTTATATAAATTGGCTGGCGCCCAAAGCGGCAGCTAACATAATTGTGAATGCTGTTAGCAGTTACGCATTTAAGCTGGTGCAGCCTTCTTGGGCTAGGGCGCGGCGCATCTGGTCTGCCGGTAGTTGCGGGTCCAGCAGTAGAGCGGTGCGACCATTTAGCCAAGCCCCCAAGGTTGCCAGTAAAGCCTGGCGGGTATCCGAAGTGGATATCGCTAATGGCGTAATCTCGTTAGTGTAACTTTCTTCGCTGTTCGGGCGTGTCGTCTTGGAGTTCGGGCTCAAAGACTGGCTGGTCCTATTTGTTTGCCCGGGGTTGATAGTGGCTTGATTTGGGCTTGATGCTGTTAAAGTTGTTATCTTCTGAGGTTTTTGTGAATCGTTAATATCCGCTAATGTTTGGGCATAAAGTCCCGACTGGTCCAAAATTTGCTGGCGAGACTCAAGCTCTCCATTACTTAACCATGCGGGCGCGTCTGGCGGGCAGGCGATTGGCGTAAAACTGTCGGGATAAGACATCAAATCGGCGGCGCCGTCGAGAGTAAGTGGCGGCAGCGTTCCGGGCCAGCGTAGTGCCAAAGAAGCCAGGGGAGTGAGCACGCTAACTTCAGCCTCAGGGTCCAAATTTGCCTCGTGGCAAGCCAGCGATAATTCTGCTCCCTGGTCACTGTCTAGTGTTAAAACGTTGCCAGCACGCCAAATTCCGGCCGCCCACACAATGGAACGCCAGTGCGGCGGCAGAGCCATATGAACGGTTAAACTTGGGGTGCCAATCTCACTATCTAGTAGCGCGGCCACCTTCGAAGCCCACATATTGACTACGTGTCCGCTCAATTCGATGCGCTCGTCAATCCCATACCAGATGACGGCCGGTTTATAAAGGTTCGGTAACAAATCGAACAAACGTTCAAATGACAAGCATTTAGAGACCATGGCAAAATTAGACCAGATTCCCCCCTTCCCCCACACGCGGATCACGTCAATGATGCGTAGGTATCTAGTCCCAGCTAGACCTATGTATCCTTAGCTGACCCCAACTATGCTCATCATTACAAAACGTTAGGGCGTGTTATGTACGAGATCTTCTCGAATGGACCTATTGCCAGCAGTGGCCTCAGTGGTGAGGACGCCGCTGACAATGGTGTTGGGGTCCAGTCAACTGATGACTCCTCAAACTCTTCGCGCAAGCCAGCCATCGTATTCACCTCCATTTTCAAAAAGGGTGATATAAGCTGGCAGGCAGGCGCACCTTGCGAGGGTATGCCCGGAGATATTTTCTTCCCCGAAAAAGGCGGCTCCACTCGCGACGCTAAGAGCGTATGCAAGACCTGCAAGGTGCGACGCGAATGTTTAGAATATGCACTCGCGTATGATGAACGCTTCGGTATCTGGGGTGGCTTGTCTGAGCGCGAAAGGCGTGATATTAAGCAGAATCGATGAGTGTGCTAACGACTAAAAGCCTGACCCAAACCATTGCCATCCTGGTTACGTCGGGTGTTAGTCCGTATTTGAACCAGGCTTTAACTGCGCTGGCGCTACAAACCCGCGCCCCGCAGCTAACCCTGGTAGTTAATGTTGAGGCCACCAGTGCCTCCACCGAAGATTTACAGGCACTGGTGCAAGCCTCCGGTTTAACCGCGCTAAGCCACACAGAGCTGATAAACGCCCCCGAAGCCATGAATTTTGGCCAGGCGGTAGCGCGCGCCGTCGAATTAATTGAAAGCGGACACTACCGCAGCCACGTCAACACCAATACGCCGCTTTGGCTGTGGCTGCTCCACGATGACAGTGCCCCACAGGTTGACTGCCTAGAGAATCTACAAAGCGCCACCGCCAATGCCCGCTCGGTAGCTATGGCCGGGCCTAAACAGGTGGACTGGGACAACCCCGGCAAACTTTTAGAGGTGGGTCTGCGCGTTACCGCCAGTGCTCGCCGCGCCAATGAGATCGTGCCCGGCGAGATCGACCAGGGCCAATATGATGACCGCGTTGACGTGCTGGCAGTCGGTAGCGCTGGCGTTCTGGTGGATTACCACCCCTTCATTAAACTTGGTGGCTTTAGCGAGCACTTTGGCCCCTTCGGTGACGGCCTAGAGCTATCTAAAGTAATGCGCCTGGCTGGTTACCGCGTAATTGTGGTGCCCGAGGCCGTGATCCGCCACCGGCAAGCCAGCTACTTAGGCTTGCGTGGGCTTGGCTCCAACGACGACGCCGCTGCGGATGCGTTAGAAGCTGACAGCGGTGCCAAGCTCGCCACAGAAGCTGAGGATGCAGGCAGCCCCGGCGACGTCGACGACGCGCAGGCGGCAGAAACTGCGCCTGACGCAACGGGCGCAGCAGATACCGCTGAGGCGGGCGACGTCGAAACTACTGAGCGCGCCAAGGCGACAACCACCCCCAACCCGGAACTTTCCTTCCGTCAACGCCGCATCGCCCAGCTGCTGAACTGGCTGCAGGTAAGCGCAGTGCCCGCACCGATTTTGGTGTGGCTGTGGATTCTTCCCCTAGGCCTAGGCCGTGGCCTGGCCCGCGCCCTGGCTGGCCAGGGACAACTGGCACGAGACGAAATCGCCTCAGCCTACTGGCTGCTAAGCCACCCGCGGGTAGTGCACGGGCTGCGCACCCGGCTTATGCGCAACGCTCGCCTGCCCAGGCGCGCCCTAAACGAGCTGTACCTGCCTGCCAGTGAAATTCGCCAGGTCAATCGCGACCAGGTGCGTCAGCTGCGCCAACAGCGCGAACGTGAACAGGCCCCCAGTGAGCTTGAAAGCCGCGAACTAGCCTTCATTGCCCGCCGTCGTCTACAAGTCTTTAGCCTGCTGCTAGTGCTTACGCTAGGAGTGGGCGGCTGGTTGCTGCGTTCAGTGGCGTTAGCAGGCGCAGTTTCTGGCCACTTCACCTTTGGTTACGACTACTCCGTGCGCGAAGGCTGGCAGTTAGTCACCAGTAACTGGTTGCCCAGCGGCGACGGCGTGGCCACCTGGCCGGTAAGTACCTTCATTCCTTTTGCGCTACTGCGCACAATCACCGCGCCCCTGGCCCTAACCAGTGCAAACCTGAACTATGTGCTGCTGGTGGCCTTCCTGCCGCTGAGCCTGCTAGGCGCCTGGATAGCAGCCGGGGCGCTAACCCGGCGTATCGCCCTGCGCGCCTGGGCGGCGGCTGCCTGGGTGATTAACCCGCTGAGCCTGACCTACCTGATGCAGGGGCGTATTAATTCGGCGCTAGTGCACCTACTGCTTCCCTTCGCCCTGGCTACCACACTGCGCGGCCTGGGTTGGGCGCGCCGGGAAGCGGTGGCTCCCGGAACCGTGGGCTCACGTGAACACGATGAGGACGCCACTGAAGCTGAAGCCCCCGAAACAGCCCTGCCCCTGGCCCTGGCCCGCCCGCTCAAGCGTTGGGACGTTAACTACCACGCTCTGGCCAGCGCCGCCCTAGCCTGGGCGCTAATTACCTGCCTGGCCCCGCTAGTGGGCCCGGTGGTAGTGCTAATGACCCTGCTATATGGGCTGTGGCATCACAAAGAGTGGGTGCGTTTAGGGGTTCTGGCCGCTCCCACCCTGGTGGTGTTAATCCCCACCATTGGTGCCAGCTTGTCCTTGCTGCGCAGCGGTATGCGCGGCAGTGCCCTGGCGCTTACCTGGGGACAAGCCGGGGAGCTGAACGGCCCGCGTCGTAGCCTCTACCAACTGCTGGTGGGTACTGATCTGAGCCCCGCTGGCTGGGTGCTGGCTGCCTTTACCGTGCTGTTGGCGCTGGCTTTGATGGTTATCGGGGCGCTTAGTGGAATGCAGGCTCTGGCCTTAGCGCGACTGGTTCTGACTGGTTGGGTGCTCGCCCTGGCGTTGGTGGTGTTTGCCCATCGCTTCGGGCAGACCCCCTTTGGCCTGGTCAGTTTTGCCTTCGCGCTGAGCCTGGCAGGGGCCCTGGTAAGCGCCGACGTGTTTAGCCGCGCTAAGCGTTTCACCCTGGCTCGTCCCGGCCGCACCCTCACCGCCTTTAGCGCCTTAGCGATTTTGGCTGCCGGCGTGGGTGGCGTGCTAAGTGCCCCCCAGCTGGAGGTTAGCCAAAGCTCCACGCAGCTAAACGCGATTGGTTTAGAGTCCCAGCGTTCAACCACTAAGCAGCGGGTCTTGTACCTTTCCAGCCAGGCAGATCAGCTGCGGGTGCAGTTGTGGCGTGGCGACGGCGTCCAGCTGGCTGATGTGGCTCCGGCCAGTGTCATTAACGCGGCCCGTAGCTACGACGAAGCTAACCTGGCTTTGCTCAACAGTGTTGGTGCGCTACTTAAAGGCCAGCAGTCAGGGGCTGTCGATAGCCTAGCTAGCCACGGTGTCAGCCTGATTTTGCTGCAAAAAGGCCAGTCCACCGCGATTGCGGCAGATACCGCCAGCGCCCTGGACGCTACCCCGGGCCTGGAGCGTCTAGCTGACACCCCCACCGCCATGGTTTGGCGCGTTAACCCCTCCCATGCGGACCTGTCGGCGCGGGTACATGCGCAGGGCGCAGATAATACGGTCAAAGCAGTTTCTGCCTCCATGCTCACTTCTGGAGCTCAGCTGCCAGCCAGCTCCGCTAGCCGCACCCTGATTCTTAACGAACGTGCCTCTAGCCATTGGAAAGCTAGCTTCAACGGTCAGGCTTTAACCCCCACCAAGGTGGATAAGTGGCGTCAAGCCTATGTTTTGCCCTCCCAAGCTGGACGCGTTGAAATCGAGTACGGCACTAGCGCCCCGCTGGGCCTGGCCCTGATGGTTTTTGCCGGGCTCTACGTGTTGGCAGCCGTGCCGTTTAGGAAGCAGTCATGAAGCAGCTCAAAATATTTACCCGCCCCGAGCGTCTGACCTGGAAAGGTGCCCTAGCTAGCGTGGGGGCCCTAGCCTTGACCTGCAGTGGGGGAGCGCTAGCCTGGCAAGCTAATGGTTGGTCGGTATATAAATATGCGCCTGGTATTGAGCAAACAGTTACGGTTACCAGTGCCAGTGATGATCTGATTTGCCCTGCTAGCGCCGAAAATAACCTACAGGCCCCGGCTTACACCCAACCGGTGGGCTACACCCTAAGCGTTGGCGACATTAAACGTGCCGGCGGTAGCCAGGCCTCCATTAAAGACGGAGTAGTCTCTAGCTACGACATTTCAGGCGCCACCATTAAGCTGGATCAATCCGCCTCCCGCACTAAAGCGGGTGGGGCCATGGTGGCTTACTCCGATAGTGGAGACCTGCGTTCTTTAACTGCCGGCGGCTGCGTTCAAAGCTCAGTAACCAGCTGGATTGTTGGTGGGGCCACTATTGTGGGTAGCTCCTCAACGCTGTATGTGGCCAACCCGGGTAACACCACTGTTAACGTTAAGGTCACCGCCTGGGGTGCTAGCGGCGAGATTTCCTTGCCTAGCGACGGCCAGCTGTCTATTGCTCCCGGTAAAGCCACCCAGTTGGCTTTGGAGAACTCTGCCGACGCCGACCCTCAGCTAGCTTTGCGGGTGCAGGCTGAAGGTGGTCGCGTGGCCGCCTGGGTAGCCTCACAAAAGCTCGACGGCGAATCTGCGGCAGGCAGTGACATTATTACTTCCACGTCCTCAACAGGTACTTCACTGACCATTGGGGCGCTAAGTATTGATAAGGCTGCCTCGCAAATCACCCCCCAGGCAGCTGCGGCTGATGCCACTGCGACGCCGTCGCCGTCGCCCAGCGCAACTACCAGCGCCACAGCTACCCCCAGCGCTAAAGCCACTGCCAAAGCGAGTGCAAAAGCTAGCGGTAAAGCTAGTGCCGCCCCCAGCGCTAAAGCAAGCGCCAAAGCTACCGCTAAGCCCAGCGCCACAGCTACCCCCAGCGCTACTGCGACTACAGCCGCTGCGACGCCGTCGCCCAGCGCAAGCGCAGACAGCCTGGACCTAAGCGGGGCGCTTAACGAGCCGCGCCTGCGGGTGCTTAACCCCGGGGACAAAACTGCGCATGTGAAAGTAACCCTGCTGGGTAAAAGCGGGCCGGTGCAGTTCGCGCCCGCCAGTGGCCTAAACGTTAAGGCTGGCCAAGTGGCTGACCTGCCGCTAGGGGGGCTAAGCCAGGGCACTTACGGCGTCAAAATTGACTCTGACCAGCCGGTAAGCGCCGCCGCGCTGTCTACCTCGCAGGGTAGTGAATACCCGGAGCTGTCAGGCCAACACATCCACGATTTCACCTGGTCTCAGGCTCAAACTGGGCAAGGTGGGGTGGCTATGCTGCCGCGCCAAGACGTAACTAGCCAGCTGCTGCTAACTAACCCCTCAGCCAAGTCCAAGCAGGTCACGCTTAGCGCGATCGGCTCTAACTGGACCAGCACGCTGACCTTGCCGGCGCTGTCAACCCAGGTGGCGCAGGTTCCTGAAAGTGTACAGGCGGTTAGTGTTAGCGGCGCAGTTCCAGCCACTTTGGTTAGCCGCGAAACCTCTGGTGATCAGGCGGGCACACTGATCTCGGTGATTGACCGCATTGAAGTAACTGAAGCCACCGCCCAGCGGCGTATTCGGCTGTAGTGCTTAGTAATCAGGGTCCAGGTCTTGGGGTAAAACCCCAAGGGCCTGGGCACACTGCTCTAACAGCACGATATAAAGCACCTCTTGCAGCTGCTCAGGGCTAATGCACTGGGAGCGGATAGGACGCTGGTAGAGCACAATTCGAGCGTGCAAACCTGCTTTATGTTCAGCCGGGAAGAATCGGGCCAGGCAGGTGGCATCCTCCCAGGGGGCCGGATCTGAAGCCGGCACTGCCTCCACTGCCAGCTCAACTTGGCCAAGCTTAGGGTGATGCTGGGATAGCTCCCTAAAAATCTCCACTGCGACCTGATCAAACTGGGCTGAGCGAGTATTCCAGCCCGGGTGGTTGGGGCGCAGCAGGGGTAGACCCAGGTTTCGTCCGTGGCGCGCGCGTCTACGTGCGCGTTTAGCACGAGCCGCCCCACTGAAACCAGGTGAGGCGGCTACGCGTACATATAGATTACGGCGAGCAATCTGAGGGTCTTTCACGCCCTCAGTTTACTCAGCTCAGGCGCTACGGCGAGAGCGCAAAACCAGCGCGCCCGTACCAGTAGCCAACAGAGCCAGGGCAAATAGGCCAGCGGTGGCATCCAAACCGGTGATAGCCAGCTTAGAAGAACGCACAGCACCAGTCTTAACCTTGGCGTTAGCGCTAGGCAGCTTGTCAGTTACCAACACGCCAGCGTCAACCGGGGCAGGTAGCGGTGAAGGCTTAGCGGGCACAACCGGCAGCGGCGCAAGCGGGGTCCTAGGCTCCTGCGGGATAGCGATAGCCGTGGGCTCCTGGGTGGGGGCCGCAGTAGGCTCCCGGGTAGGTTCCGCAGTGGGCTCCTGGGTGGGGGCTACGGGCGCTGTCTCGGTGGGGGCAGGCGTGGGGGTTGCTGCCGGGCCTAAATACACAGCCTGAATATAGGCGTTGGGGCCAAAATCAGCGGCGCTAGCAGGCGTTTGCTTGGTGGCATTGTCAGCGCCAGCTACCAAAATAGGGGTTTCGGTAGGCCACGCGCCAGAGAAGGCCACAGAAATACCAAAGCGAGTACCTGGCTGCTTAGCCTTAATGGTGGTCACCTGGTCACCCAAACCACTGATTGGGTGAGAACCGGCGGTAAAAGCAGTGGCCGGGAAGTAGTAGACCTCGCCGTCGCCTGCATAGGGGGCACCTACAGCCACCAAATTAGGCTTACCCTCACGGGCATAAGAAGCCACTGACCAGCCAGAGCCGGCGCCGGTAAGCACCGCAACATTGGGGTCAGTCTGGTTAGCACTGTTAATCGTGTAGGTGCTGTGACCGCTATAAAGCAGCGCCACGCCGCCATTAAAACCAATCAGGGTGTCATCGTAGCCATCGCCGTTAACGTCTCCGGCGCTAGCAGCTGTAGTGGCCTTACCCAGGTAGGTGTTGCCTTCCAGAGTGATTTCAACGGCCCTACGGAGGGGGTCGTCTAGGTCAGGATAGCTTATAATATCGGCTACTAACCAAGCTTTACCGTGCTTGCCATTAGCATCAGAGGCGGTAATCGCGTAGTAGGTATGGCCACCAACATCAACATTGCTGACGGGTTGAATGGAATCAAAGAACATGCCTGTAGGGCTGTACAACTTCTGGTTGGTCGTATAGTGTTCGGGCTTGTTTAAATCTATATCGCCCCGCCTTTCAGCAGGCAGAAGATAAGCCACTGAGTGGTTGCCTTCAGGGTTAAGTACGACGATGTCACTAGTGTACTCGCCGTCGTATTTTCTATTCGCGAAGACGGCTGAGAAGTTGGTGGTACCCGGGGTACCGGTGATAGTGAAGCCCTGACCTTTTTCTGAGAGCTTGGTGTAATCAACGTCAGAAAAGTCAGTCCTGCCGTAAATTAGCCAAGCTTTACCGGCAGTTGATGAGGAGACCAGTATCTCATCTTTGCCATCATGGTCAACGTCAGCTACGCAGGACACAGAAACATTAGGTGAAGCAGGAATCTTGAAGCTGCTTGTGCCCGCCACCGGCATTTTGCCGCCGGGGTTGGCACCCGGAATGACGGTAACCAGACCGGAAGGGGAGGCAGTAACGATGTCTTGCTTACCAGTGGTATAGCCATAGTCCCTGCTATCGCCATTGACATCACAGAACCGATCCTTGGCGATGGTAGAGCCGATCTGCGTACCTACCCAGGTGCGCTCTTTCTCGACAGACTGTTCGGGGGCTGCGTTAGCTAGCGTGGGGAGTGCTAGAGCTGCAACGCAAAGCCCAGCTAGCGCACTGCTGCGACGCCGGTTTGCGGCGAGTAACCACGACGGGACCATGGCTTCCTCTCTTAAGGGAGTAATTAACCTGTGTGTATCCTAGCAAAGCTGATAAAAGGCTGTTAGCGATTAGGTCCTAAAGAGACCGTGTTGTAATACAAATCAACCTCAGGGGATTTGCATACCCTTACTTTGTTACACGCCGGTGGCGCAAAAAGCGTTCAGATAGTGATATCGGCGGTATGGTTTTAGTGGCACTTTGTTAGTAATGGAACGGCATTTGCCCTAAGGTTAGGAAATTATAATTGAGCAAACGTGAAGCCTATCGCCGTGGCCCAGTGCTGCTGCGTGGTAGCCAGATCCCGCGAGACACCTCCGACGCTCGCCTGCTAGCTAGCTCCGACGACGCCGCCTGGCTGCATGAGGACCCCTGGCGGGTGTTGCGTATCCAGTCTGAGTTTGTAGAAGGCTTTGGGGCGCTTACTGGCATTGGCCCGGCTATCAGCGTCTTTGGTTCAGCCCGCACTCCTAAAGACACGGCCGCCTATGAGCAAGCTCGCGCTGTAGGGGCCAGTTTAGCTAATGCCGGTTATGCGGTTATCACCGGTGGTGGTCCGGGCATGATGGAAGCGGCTAACCGTGGGGCCCATGAGGCAGGCGGTTTAAGTGTTGGCTTAGGAATTGAACTGCCGCACGAACAAGGCCTAAATGAATATGTTGATTTAGGCGTTAACTTCCGCTATTTCTTCGCACGCAAAACTATGTTCATTAAGTATTCGGATGGTTTCGTGGTTATGCCAGGGGGATTTGGCACCATGGACGAATTGTTCGAAGCTACTACCTTAGTGCAAACTCAAAAGGCCCGCTCTTTCCCAATTGTGTTAGTGGGACAAGATTATTGGGGGCCATTGGTAGATTGGATGTCTACCACAATGGTTGCGGAAGGCATGATTAGTGCTGATGACATGAATTTATTGCAGCTAGCTGATAATGCTGAGCAGGCGGTTGACCTGGTGGTTTCTGGCGCTAGCGCCAGGATTGCCGCTAAAGCCGCAGAAAACCGCGCTCATCGCCGTGCTGAGCAGGGCTGATAGCGTTAAATATCAGCCATGAAATTTGGTGTTTTTGCGCACCTAGCGATCACATTTAAAGGTTTACAAGACTATACTGGCAGCAGTTGAGTGTGCGTTTTGGGATCCATACTCGTGATTAGCGAAAGGTGATGCCATGGCAGCCATGAAACCTCGGACTGGCGACGGTCCGCTTGAGGTAGTCAAGGAAGGTCGTTCCATCATTATGCGTATGCCTCTAGAAGGCGGCGGCCGACTGGTGCTTGAAATTAGCCCCGAAGAGGTCAAAGACCTCGCCGCAGCGTTAGAGGCCATCTAAGTCTCAGCGCTAACATACATAAAGGGTCACTCTTTGTGAGTGACCCTTTTGCTTTATAAATAGCGGTTTTAAGCCAATTTTGCGTAGTTTAAAGCTCGACGCCGGCTGCGGCCGGGGCGGGGCGCTTGGCCGCGTTAGCGGCCCGCAAAATATCGCGCGGGCTTAGCTCCACCTGGCTGCGTAGCTGCGCTAGCAGAGCCGCATCAGCATCGCTTAAGGGAGCCAGCGCAATATTGGCTGCGGCAGCGTCTACAGCCGCCGCAGTGGGGGCGGTGTCCGCTGGGGCGTCAGCATTGGTTACAGCGTCGCTGTCAGCGTTGCTGGGCTCAGCGTCAAGACTTTGGTCAGCTAGCGTCGGGCTGACCAAACTAGCGGAGTTGTCGGTGTCTACTTGGGCACTAGTGACCGAGTCGGGCGGGTTTATGTAGGCAGTGTCATCAAAATTGACGCTGTCACCGGCCTCGGGGGCATCAGTAACAGCAGGGGCAAAATCAGTCTCAGCGCTGGCCGCGTCACTGTCACTAGCCTGTGCGCTAGCGCTGGTGCTGGCCTGTTCAGCGTCAGTGTCAGCCGCGCTGGCCTGGTCAGCGTTAACCCCGGCAGTGTCATTAGTATCAGTGGGCTCAGCCAGGGGAGCTTGCCCAGGCTGGGACTGCAGGGCATCGCGGCCGCTAGTGGCGACGTCGTCGGCTACAGAAACCGTGTCGGTGACAGTTTCTTTAAGGGCCTCAAGCGGATTGCTCAGATCACGCTTAATAGCCTCAAGATCCTCACCCATAACGTCACGCACAATTTTGCGCGGGTCGTAATTGCGCGGGTCAAAATCAGCCAGCTTCAGATCTGACAACTCTGGGCCTAGCTCCTCGCGTACCGAAGCCTTAGCGCCTTCCAAGCTCACGCGGGCTTTACGCACAAACTGGGCGAAAGTACGCGTGTATTCAGGCAGCCGGGAGGGGCCGATCACCACCATGATCACCAGCAGGATTACTAGGAACTCGCCACCGCTAATACCAAACACGTCTCCTAGTATAAATTCCCCTATGCAGCTGCGGCGCCTAACCGGGGCCAATTTATGCCCTAGGAATGATGGCCTTGCCCACCTGGTGAGCTAGTTGGCCATATTTTCTTCCTTAAGGCGATACTATGTAAGCGCTGTTCCCACCCGTCATATGCCAGGAGTGTCTGTTGCGTGCTGATAAAAACCTCACCTGGGTCTATACCGAGGAGCAGGCTTTCGAAGACGAGGTGCTGACGCTGGCCCGTCTGCGCGGCACTGAACTGGGGGCCACCCCGGTCTCCAGCGGTACAGGTGCAGCGCTGCGTATGCTGGCAGCCGTCTCGCGAGCCAAGGCTGTAGCTGAGGTTGGTACCGGGGTTGGAGTCTCAGGCTTGTGGTTGCTTTCAGGCATGGGTTCCGACGGCGTACTAACCACCATTGATCTGGAGGCTGAACTACATCGCCAAGCTAGGCGCATGTTTATGAGTGCCGGTTACCAAGCTTCGCGTTTCCGCATGATTAACGGACGCGCCAGCGACGTGATGCCGCGTATGGCAGCCAACTCTTACGACATGGTGGTACTGGACTGCGGCCCCAGCGAAAGCGCCAACCTAGTCAACATGGCGCTACGTATGCTGCGCGTAGGCGGCATCCTAGCCATCACGCGCGCGCTATGGAACGACAATGTGGCTGACCCGGCCCGTCGCGATCCGCAAACCGTAATCATGCGTCAACTGGGGCGTGAACTTATCGCTCACGAGCAACTGCTGACCAATATCCTGCCAGTGGGCGACGGCTTGCTAGTTAGCGTCAAACTCAGCTAGATAGCCAAACCCGGCTAGAGACCCAAACTGATTAGGCTCAAAACCTAATTAGAGCCAAACCAATTAGGGCCGAAACTGGTTAGGCCCAAGACTGGTTAGGTCCAAAACCGAATAGGTCTAAAACTGATCAGGTCCGAAACCAGGTTAGACGTGGGGGGCCCGCTTGCATTG